>Ga0126369_10002095_pt1 | contig 14102 bp, 14 predicted proteins | sample PanSoiMetaPlot_1_FD_109646 | JGI IMG/M metagenome (GOLD analysis project Ga0126369, IMG submission 109646) | Tropical forest soil microbial communities from Panama - MetaG Plot_1 | ecosystem: Environmental > Terrestrial > Soil > Tropical forest > Bulk soil | place: Panama | collected 2016-02-17 | reverse complement strand
GACCTGCATGTATCCCGCATTGACTCGGTCGGGAAAACGAGGGTGGATCTCGATGCGCGGGCCCTGGGTGGTCACGGGCGCTGCATCGACGCTCTCGACTTCCTGCACCGCATGCGGGTTGCCCAGCGAAAGGGCGCTGACGAGAACCGTGGTGCCGTCGACTTCGAGCGGCTCGACCGGCCGCCCCGTGCCGCCGAGAAAAGGAATTGCATTCGGATCGAAGCGCGGAACGCCCATGTCCACGGTCACCTGGCCGTCGGATGCGAGCGTGGGCTCGATGATCCCGCCTGCGGTCTCGACGCGAAGGGTGCGCTTGTCGGTGAGACCCTGCGCGCGCACGAAATGCAGGAAACAGCGCGCGCCGTTCCCGCACTGCTCGACCTCGCCCCCGTCGGCGTTGAAGATGCGGTAGCGAAAGTCGGCGTCGGGTCGTCCTGCCGGTTCCACCAACAGAATTTGATCGCAACCGACGCCGAAGTGCCGATCGGCGAGCATGCGCAGTTGTGCCCGGTCGAGCTCGATTTTTTCGCGCACGCCGTCAAGCACGACGAAGTCGTTGCCGAGACCCTGCATCTTGGTGAACCGCAGCGAGCGCGTCATCGCGGACGCGAGCCGAACGCCGCGTCGAACTTCGAGACTGCGATCTTGCCTTCGCGCGAGAAGGGAATCGGCGCCCAGCCCTGCACGGTCACTGTGCCGGTGAGCCGGTAGGCGACCGGAAGCTGCGAGCCCAGCGCCATCATGGCTGTTGCAACCACGCCGATGTCGACGCGGCCTGCAATATTGACCTTACCCTCGCCACCCGGTGGCAGCGTATCCACGCGCACCGTGTGACCGCTTGCGGCGGGGCGATTCTCGAGCGTGATCTCGTAGTCGAGCGACTTGACCGGCAGCGACATGGCGTTCGGGTTGTAAAGGCGCAGCCCCACGGAAACTTCCGCCTTGCTGTCGACGATACGCGTCACGCGCACGCTCTCGAGAGTCACCTCCGGGTAGGCGATCGTGGGCGGACCGGAGGCGCAGGCAGCGAGCAGCGACGCGGTGAGCGCGGCAATCGGCAGGATTCGCCGTGGCCGCTCTGTTGCGAGGATGCCGCGCTCCTCAGGTGTTGCCCACATCGCCGAGCCGCATCACACGTTGAAGCGGAAGTACATCACGTCGCCGTCCTTGACCTGATAGTCGCGACCTTCCAATCGCATCTTACCGGCTTCCTTCGCGCCCTGCTCACCTCCGCAGGCGATGTAGTCAGCGAAACCGATGACCTCGGCGCGAATGAAGCCGCGCTCGAAGTCGGTGTGGATCGCGCCTGCCGCTTCGGACGCGTTGCTCCCGTGCGGCACGGTCCACGCACGTACCTCCTTCGGGCCAGCGGTGAAGAACGTGTCCAGTCCGAGCAGCTTGTAACCGGCGTGGATCAGCCGGTCGAGGCCGGGCTCGGTCACTCCCATGTCGGCGAGAAACACCTGCTTGTCCTCCGCGTCGAGGTCGGCAATCTGCGCTTCCAATGATGCGCAGATGGCAACCACCGGCGCGCCCTCCCGCTTCGCGGCAGCTTCGACCGCGGCGAGCAGCGGATTGTTCGTGAAGCCGTGCTCGGCAACGTTGGCCACATACATCGTCGGCTTCATCGTGAGCAGGAAGAACGGCTTCACCAGCGCGCGTTCCTCGACAGAGAGCTCCGCGGAGCGCGCGGGCTTACCTTCGTTCAGGGCAGCGACGACTTTTTCCAGCACGGCCACCAGCCGCTGTGCTTCCTTGTCACCGCCTGCGCGCGCGACCTTCGCATACTTCGCGAGTTGCTTGTCGACACTGGCGAGATCGGCCAACGCGAGCTCGGTGTTGACTGTCTCGAGATCGGAAACCGGATCCACGCCACCGCCGACGTGCACGACATTTTCGTCCTCGAAGCAGCGCACGACGTGCGCGATGGCGTCTGTCTCGCGGATGTTGGCGAGAAATTGATTGCCGAGTCCTTCGCCCTTCGATGCGCCTGCAACCAGTCCGGCGATGTCGACGAACTGTACGGTCGCCGGCACGGTGCGTTCCGGGCGTGCGATCGCTGCCAGCGCAGCAAGCCGTGGATCGGGCACCTCGACGATGCCCACGTTGGGTTCGATGGTGCAGAACGGATAGTTCTCGGCCGCGATTCCCGCCTTCGTCAGCGCGTTGAAGAGCGTGGACTTGCCGACATTGGGCAGTCCGACAATGCCGCAACCAAGACTCACGACGGACGTCCTTTGCCTTCGTCGCGCGTGTTCGCCGGCGCGCCTGCCGCGGTCTTGTCGGTGGAAATCGTTTCCCGCTCAGTTCGCTGCCGCGTATGTAGCTCGTGCATCGCACGCTCGGTGTCACCGGCGGCCAGTCGCGGCCAGATCGCAATGGCGCGTGCGATAGCATCATCGATGAGCGGCCGCTCCTCGGCTCGCGGCGGATGCAGCACGTAGTCGACGACCTCCTGCTGTGCGAGCTCGGCGTCACGCGGATGACCGATCCCGATGCGCAAGCGCCAGTAGTCTCCGGTTCCCAGCTGCGCGCTGACGTCCTTCAGGCCGTTGTGGCCCGCCACACCACCGCCGAGCTTGAGCTTGATACTGCCGGGCTTCAGGTCGAGCTCGTCGTGGGCGACGAGGATTTCGGAGGAAGCGATGCGATAGAAGCGCGCGAGCGACGCCACCGCGAAGCCGCTCTCGTTCATGTAGTTCCGTGGCACGGCCAGTCGAAGATCGCTCCCGTCGCTCGCCGTGGCCCGTCCAACATGGCTGTGAAAGCGCGCTTCGGATCGCAGCTCGACTTTCAGCTTGTCGGCCAGCCGCTCGACGAACCAGGCCCCCGCGTTATGGCGCGTGGATGCGTAGCTGCGGCCCGGATTGCCGAGCCCGATGATCAGGCGCAGAGGAGTTGCCATGCGTTCGGAGTAAGTCGCCTGCCGGCGCAGTTCGTCGAACAAAAAAGCCCGCGCGGGGGACCCGGCGGGCTCTTTCGCGGGATCGGCAGCTTATTTCTTTTCGTCCTTCTTTCCGCCGGACCGCTCGGCGCCCTTCTCGGGCGCTTTGTCCGGAGCCTTCTCCGCGCCTTTCTCGGGCGCACCCTCGGCCGCGGCAGCGGCCTCCTCGGTCGGTACACCGGCTCCCGCTTCGCCTTCTGCGGGCGCCGCCTCGACCTCCTCGACGATGACCTTCGGAATGACCGCGGTAGCCACAACCGGGTCCATGCCGCGTTGCGTGACCGCGCTCACGCCGGGAGGAAGCTTCAGGTCCGAGACGTGGATCGACTGATTGAGCGTGAGCTCGGAGAGATCCACCCCAATGAACTCCGGCAGGTCCTTCGGCAGGCAAGAGATGTCGACTTCGGCCATGACGTGGCTGATGATCGCGGCCGAGAGCTTGACTGCGGGCGAATTCTCGCCGTTTGCGAAGTGCAGAGGCACCTTCATGTGGATGCGACGGTTCGCGTCGACGCGCTGGAAATCGACGTGCAGGACTTCTTTGCGGAACGGATGCATCTGCACCGCGCGCAGCAATACCTGCTGCGAAGCGTCGCCGAGCTTCATGGTCAGGATCGAGGCGTGAAATGCCTCGCTCTTGAGCGCGTGAACCAAGGCGTTATGGTCGAGTTCGATCGGCTGTGGCTCCCCGCTGCCACCATAGACGATGCCTGGCGCTCGGCCCGTACGACGCATGCGCCGGCTCGCGCCACGCCCTTCGACCTTGCGCGGGAATGCAGTGAATTCGTAATGCATGCCTGACTCCGAATGTCTTCGTTGCTTTTCGAAAGCGCCTGGCGCCAGCGAAAGCTTTGAATTGTAAACGAAAAGTGGGCAACCCCGCAAGCTTTCCGGGTGTCTGCCTTCACTCCGTGAACAGCGAGCTGACCGATTCCTCGTTGGAAATGCGGGTCATGGTTTCGGCAAGGAGCTGCGCGCACGACAGGGCGCGAATGCGCTTGCAGGCGCGCGCTTCCTCGGACAGCGGGATCGTGTCGCAGACCACGATCTCGTCGAGCTCCGACTCGGCGATCCGTGCCACGGCGCCGCCGGAGAGCACCGGGTGCGTGCAGTAGGCGAGTACCTTGCGAGCGCCGCTTTCCTTGAGCGCGCCCGCGGCCTTGCACAGCGTGTTCGCCGTGTCGACGATGTCGTCCATGATCACGCAGGTGCGCCCATCGACATCGCCGATGATGTTCATCACCTCCGCCACGTTCGCTTTGGGTCGCCGCTTGTCGATGATCGCGAGATCCGAATCGAGGCGCTTCGCAATGGCGCGTGCCCGCACGACACCTCCGACATCGGGCGACACGACGAGAAGATTTTCGTAGTTCTGCTTCCAGAGGTCGCCCAAGAGCACCGGCGTCGCGTAGACATTGTCGACGGGGATGTTGAAGAAGCCCTGGATCTGATCGGCATGCAGGTCCATGGTCATGACGCGATTGACACCGACCGAGGTGAGCATGTCGGCGACGACCTTGGCGGTGATCGGAACGCGCGCGGAGCGCGGCCGGCGATCCTGGCGCGCGTAGCCGAAGTAAGGGATCGCTGCGGTAATGCGCCCCGCCGACGCGCGCTTCAGCGCGTCGACCATCACCAGGATTTCCATCAGGTTGTCGTTGGTGGGAGCGCAGGTCGATTGCAGGACGAACACGTCTCGACCGCGGACGTTCTCGAGCAGCTCCACCATGACCTCGCCGTCGGAAAATCGTCCGACGATGCAGCGGCCGAGGCTTATATTGAGATGGCGGACCACCGCTTCGGCGAGCTTCGGATTCGCGGTACCGGTAAAGACCCGCATGCGTTCAAACGCCATGGTCACCGCCTGGGCGCACGAAGGGTCGGCCGCTCGTCCGAGCGGCCCGCCCTATGGTGTGATTGGCTGGGGAGGTAGGGATCGAACCTACGAATGCCGGAATCAAAATCCGGTGCCTTACCACTTGGCGACTCCCCAAGAGAATCCGTCGCTTTCGTAACCTCAGGGCGCCGCGAACCCCCACAAGGGGTGTCGGCCCAGCGCCCGCGCCACAAATCCTGCGAGGCGGCCGGCTCGCGTTGCCCGAGATAGAGCCTGCGCGGCCGCATCCTCGGAAGTAAACGCCGCGAAAACGCACGAGCCCGACCCCGACATGCGTGCTTCCAGCGCCGTCGGACCCGTCGCTGCCTCGCGGGCAAGCACTTCGAGACCAGCCGCGATTTCCGGGAATCGCGCGGCCGCAACCGCCTGCAAATCGTTGCGGCCAAACCCCTCAGGAAAGACAAGTATTTTCGCGGAGGCGCTATTTCGTGTCAATTCAGGCGCAGCGAAAATCGCTGCTGTCGACACTTCTCGGTCAGGCGTCAGCACGACAAACCAAATGGGCGGCAAGCTCACCGCCACGAGCAGCTCCCCGATCCCGCGCGCAAGCGCTGGTTCTCCGAATACGAAGAAAGGCACGTCGGCGCCAAGCTCGAGCGCGAAGCTCATCAGCGCGGCGCGCGAGTAGTTCAACCCCCAGAGGCGATTCAAACCCAGCAGAACCGTCGCGGCATCGGAGCTGCCGCCACCGAGGCCTGCCCCTGCCGGCAGCTGCTTCCTCACTCCTAATGCGACACCTCGGTCCACGCGGCTCTCTCGCTGTAGAAGGCGTGCCGCGCGAACCGCGAGATCGTCCTCCGGCGCAATCTCCGGCGGCCCGTGCTCGCGCACGATCTTGCGATCGTTGCGCTCGGTGAGCGTGATGAAGTCGGCATGCGCGATCGGAACGAAGAGCGTCTCGAGCGTGTGATATCCGTCTGCCCGACGGCCCGTCACGTGCAGGAACACGTTGAGCTTCGCCGGCGCCGGAAGCGTCAAGGTCAATGCCACGAGTCGACGGCCAACCGCAGTTCGATGTCCGGATAGCTCAGCGTCATCCGCGATGGGCGCGCGACGGGCTCCTGATCTTCGGCGTAAGCAAGATACACAATCGTCCAGCCATCCTGGCGCAGTACGCCGACTCGATCGGATTCGCCCGGCTCGACGGTATAGGGCGCGCCGGCCCGAGGAGCACCCTGAATCCAGAAGGCCAGCCCATCGACGGGTAGCCGCCAACCCAATCCCCGCTCGGTCAGCGCTGCCCAGTTGTCCGCGCTGAGAACGCGACCGTCGGCGGCTTGCAACCGCACGCCTTCCGAGTTGCCGGAGAGCACGGCGACCGTCTGGCCCAGCGGAGAGGTGAACTCGAGCTGATCGCGTTCCGCTTCATGGTGCCAGCGGAAGCTCGCCGCCAAGGCGTCGGCACCATGCCGCGCGCTCAGCCGACCCGCGACATTGAATGCCGAATCGGCCGTCGGCAGCTTGACCTTACCGGCTTCACGCTGCAACGCGCCCGGAGCGCAACCGCTCAGCGCAAAGAGCAGTGCGCATGCGAGAGCGAAAGCGCGAACTAAGCTATGCGGCGGCGTGCGGCAAGCCGCAGGCATCAAGCGTCACGGCGCGAGCCGATGAACGGTTTCGAGCAGAACCGGGTTGTCCGGTGTTTCCTTCAGTTGCGCCTGCCAGACGTCGCGCGCACTCGCGCGCTCGCCCTTGGCCCAGAGCACCTCGCCCAGATGTGCGGCAATCTCGGGGTCCGGCTTCTCGGCGAGAGCGCGCCTGAGGAACTTCTCCGACTCGTCGAGTTTGCCAAGGCGGTAGTTTCCCCAGCCCATGCTGTCGAGGATGAACGGATCTTCGGGCGCAAGCGCGTGGGCTTTTTCAATCAGCGCCATGCCTTCCTGAGCACGCTTGGTGCGATCGACCAGCGTGTAGCCGAGCGCGTTGAGCGCCTGCGCGTTGTCGGGTTTGAGCTCGATCACCCGCTTCAGCCGCGATTCGACCTCGTCGATGCGGTTGAGCTTCTCCGCGACCATCGCCACGTCGTAGAGAAGGTCCGCTGAATCGGGTTCGCCGGCAAGCGCCGCGCTCAATACCGCATAAGCGCCCTGGTAATCCTTGGCGTCCTGCAGCAGCTGGGCGTCCGCCTGCTTGAGCTGAATCTCCTCCTCACGCCCGTCGGGCGAGAGCGAGGCAAGGTAGCTGCGTGCTGCATCGAGCTGGCCCTGCTTGCCCATGATTGCAGCGATGCGCAGCTTGGCGGGCCAGGCGCGTTCGCCAGTGGTGACCTCGCGATAGCGCGCAATCGCATCGTCGTATCGCCGCGTCTCCTCCGCGATCTCGCCAAGGTAGAACGTGACCAGCCCCGGCTCCCCGTAGCCGGCGTCCTTGAGCCGGAGAAACAGACGCTCGGCGTTGGCGTAGTCGCGCATCTGAAAGGAAAGCGCCGCCACGGCGTACTCGACCTCGTGATCGGCTTCGTGGTCGGCCGGGTCCGTTTCGAGCAGCCGCTGAAAAACCGCGCGCGCGTCTGTATAGCGCTTTTGCTCGACATAGAGCTGCGCCAAGGCGCCCGCGGCCGGACGTGATTGGGGCGTTTCAGCGAGAAACGCTGTGAGATAACTGATGGCGTTGTCGGGCGAGCTCTTGGCCATCAGGTCGGCCTTGAGCAGCACTGCCCGCTCCCAGCCAGGATTGAGCTCCAGCGCGCGGTCGACCGCGCGCATCGAAGCAGACGCGATCTCGACATCGCCTAAGCCCGTGTTGAACCCCGCCAGTGCAACGGCAAATTGCGCTTCAGGAACCGCTGGGTACGGTTGCGCCAACTCCGTGACCAGCTTGTAGACCGCCGTCTTGTCTGGCTGCTGCGACAGAGCGCGATTCAGTTGAAGAAAAGCCTCGCCCAGCGTATCGCCCTTGCTGGCAGCATCGGCGAGCAGGCGCTCGAGGTCGCCCTTCAAGTCTCCAGAGCCCCCCGGTTGCTTGAGCATCGCCACCATCTGCCGCGCGCGATCGGAGTTCGGGTCGATCTGCTGCCAGAGCTGGGCGGCTTCGAGCGCTTGCGGGCGCAGCCTTGCAAACAGCGCTATCTCCGTTGCGCGACGCGCGAGCCTCGCATCCTGCGCCTCGCGCGCGGCCTCATAATAGGCTCGCGCCGCAATCGCCGGCTCGCCACGCTGCAGGGCGATGTCGCCGACCAGAATGCGGTACATCACCTCCGCGCTGAATTGCTCCGCAGGCGCGCGCTCGGCGGGCGACCCGGGAGGAGCGTCGGTCGACTGCGCGAACGCCGTTCCGAAGACGAGAAAGACGACCAGGGCGCCGATGTGGGCAAGGCGGGATAGGATGGCGGTGTGCACGCTGCGATTCACTGATTCAGGTTCCGAAACGGCGCGCACTCTGCGCGCCGAGTAGACTCAACATCTTAGGGTATAGTCGCCGTCGCGACAAACGGCGACACCGACGCTGTAACAACCCGTGCCCGAGCTCCCTGAGGTCGAAACGACCCGACAAGGCGTTGCGCCGCACGTAGAGCGGCAGAAAGTGACCGCCGTGAGGATCTACGACCGTCGCCTGCGCTGGCCGGTTCCGCGAGATCTGTCACGAATCCTGACGGGCAGAACCGTCGATCGCGTCGAGCGCCGAAGCAAGTACCTGCTCTTCCGCCTCGGCCGGGATACCTTGATCGTGCATTTGGGCATGACGGGGACGCTCCGCGTGTTCAGCACCCCCCCACCGAAACAGCCGCACGATCACGTCGATCTCGAGTTCGCGAGCGGGATCGTATTGCGCTATCGGGACCCGCGGCGATTCGGCGCCATGCTGTGGTCGCCCGCTTCCTCGCGGGAGCATCCATTGCTCGCCGCGCTCGGCCCCGAGCCCTTCGCGGAGGAGTTCAACGCCGATTACCTATATCGAGCCACACGCAAGCGGCGAGCCGCGATCAAGCTCGCTCTCATGGATAATCACCTCGTCGTGGGAGTGGGCAACATCTACGCGAGCGAGTCGCTGTTCCGTGCTGGAATCCGTCCAACGCGGCCGGCCAATCGCGTGTCCTTGGCTCGGTTGTCTCGCCTGGTGGGCGCCGTTCGCGATACCTTGAGCGACGCCATCGCGAAGGGCGGCAGCACGCTGCGCGACTACGTCGACAGCCGCGGCGAGCGCGGCTACTTTCAGCTGGAGTACTTCGTCTACGGCCGCGACGGCGAGCCCTGCCGGGTCTGCGGGACGACGATCCGCGCCGTGCGCCTCGGCGGACGCGCGAGCTACTTCTGCCCCCGCTGCCAGGTCTAACTTCCCGACATGGCTGGGTTAGGGTCTTGTTTTGGCGCGATTTATGCTAGAGTCCCCGCCGAGTCAAGCAGACCCCGGGGAGATAGGGGCACATGGTGCAATCGAGGGAGCTCGCTGCCCGCTTTGAAGCCTACAGCGACTGGCGACGACGACTGTCGGCCGGCATTTCCGGCCTGCACGAGTGGCTGTCGCAGCAGGAGCTCGCCGACGCTCAGACCGACCTGCAGGTGCAGCGGCTGCTCGAGCGCCTCCACCAGGACAAGCTCGTAGTCGCCTTCGTCGCGGAGTTTTCTCGCGGCAAGTCGGAGCTCATCAACGCAATCTTCTTCGCCGATTTCGGCCAGCGCCTGCTCCCCTCGGCGGCCGGCCGCACGACGATGTGCCCGACGGAGCTGCTCTACGGCCCGACGCGCCCGCCGTCGATTCGCTTGCTGCCGATCGAGACCCGCGCCCGCGACGGCTCGGTCGCCGAGTTCAAGAATTACGCCGATGAATGGGTAACCCTTCCGCTCGACTTGTCAGCTGCCGACAAGATGAGCCAGGCGCTCTCGCAGGTTTCACAGACCAAGCGGGTACCGATCGCATTGGCCCGCAAATACGGGCTCTACGACGAAGCCGACGTGCTGGCTCCGATGTCAGCGGCCGACGAAGCCGCGGTCGATATTCCTTGCTGGCGGCACGCGGTCATCAACTTCCCGCACCCGCTGCTTCAGCAGGGCCTCGTGATTCTCGATACGCCCGGCCTGAACGCGATCGGAACCGAACCCGAGCTGACGCTGAGCCTCTTGCCCAACGCGCATGCCCTGCTGTTCGTGCTCGCGGCCGACGCAGGCGTGACGAAAACCGACGTCGAGGTGTGGAGAAACCACCTCGTCGGTCCCGACCCTTCGACGAGGGAAGGCCGGCTCGTCATCCTGAACAAGATCGACGGCCTCTGGGACGATCTCAAGAGCAGCGCGGACGTGGATGCCGAGATCGCGCGCCAGGTCAGGAGCTGCGCGCAGATCTTGAGCCTGCCGCCTGCGCAGGTGTTCGCCGTATCGGCGCAGAAGGCGCTGCTCGCCAAGGTGAACGGCGATGACACGCTGCTTGCCAGGAGCCGGCTGCCGCAACTCGAGCAGGCGCTGTCGAAGGAGTTGATTCCGGCCAAGCGCGAGATCGTCGGTACCGCGACGCGGGCCGAGATAAAAGCACTGGCGCTGACCGTCCGAGCGATCCTCGATGCGCGCTCTGCCGGCATCCAGGAACAACTCGCCGAGCTGCGTGGCCTGCGTGGCAAGAACCATGACGTGGTCGAGCACATGATGGAGCGCATCAAGCAGGAGAAGGAGCTGTTCGAGCGCGGCATGCAGCGTTACACGGCGTTGCGCAACGTATTCACGCAACACACCACGGCGCTCTACGAGTCCATCGGCCTCGAGACGCTCCGCGAGGCCGCCGGCGAGACGCGCCGGCGCATCGAGCGCAGCCCCTTCACCAAGGGCGTGCGCGAGGCGATGAGCGAATTCTTCGAAGCCATCCGTACCAACATAGAGGCGAGCGCCCAGAAGACCGGCGAGATTCACGCCATGATGGAGGCGATGTACACGCGCTTTGCGAGCGAGCATGGTCTGGAGGCGTTTGCGCCGCCTCCGTTCTCGATGCTCAAGTACCAGAAGGAAGTCGACCGGCTGGAGCGTGCGTACAACGTCCACTTCAACACCCTGTGGAACATGGTCAGCAAAGCCAAGTTCTCGCTGATGAAGAGGTTCTTCGAAACGATCGCGATCCGCGTCAAGCACGTCTTCGATATCGCCAACCGCGACCTCGAGAGCTGGCTCAGGGCCGTGATGGCGCCCCTCGAAACGCAGGTCCGCGAGCATCACCTGCAGCTGCGCAGGCGGCTGGAGAGCGTGAAGCGAATCCACCGCGCGAGCGACGAGCTCGAGGAACGCATCGCCGAGCTTGAGCAGTCGGAAGCGGGGCTGCGAGCGCAGCACAACGCGCTCAAGCGGGAGATCGCCGCGATCGATGCGGTCATCGACCAGCCCGAGCTGGTGCCGCTCGCAGCAAACGGCTGAGGAAAACGAGCTAACGCGGGGCGGCCGCGGTCTTTGCCGCCATCAACCCTTCGTATTTGAGTCGCAGCTCCGCGCGAGTCTCGACGTGCTCCGGGTCGACCGGGATGCAGTCGACCGGACAGACCTCCACGCACTGCGGCGTGTCGAAGTGCCCGACGCACTCGGTGCATTTCCGGTGATCGATGACGTAGATTTCCGCGCCCTGAGAGATCGCGTCATTGGGACACTCGGGCTCGCAGACGTCGCAGTTGATGCATTCGTCGGTGATCATCAGCGCCATGGCGTCGCTTCTACTTCCCGCGTGCGCGCCCTGCAGCCGCTTGGGACAGCTTCGTGCCGAACTTCGCGGCAAGCCGCGCGGCTACGCTGGGCGCGACGAAGCTGCTGACGTCGCCGCCGAAACGGGCAATCTCGCGCACGATCGTCGAGGACATGAACAGGTATTGCTCCGAAGGAGTGAGGAACAGAGTTTCGACCTCCGGATAAAGGTTCCGGTTCATGCCCGCCATCTGGAATTCGTACTCGAAGTCGGACACCGCGCGCAGGCCGCGGAGGATCACTCGTGCGTCGACCGAATGCACGAAATCCATCAGCAGCGAGGAGAACCCCATGACCCTGACGTTTCGGAACGCGGCAAGCACGTCGCGCGCCATCGCGATGCGCTCCTGGGCGCTGAACAGCGGCCCCTTGCTCTCGCTGTCGGCGATCGCAACGATCACTTCGTCGAACATGCGGGACGCCCGCCGGACCAGGTCCTCGTGCCCGCGTGTAAAGGGATCGAATGTGCCAGGGTAGACGACTCTGAGCATTGTTTTTTAGCTGCCGCCGGCGTGGCGCAGCAGATGATAATGCACCTTCCCTGCCTTGTCCCGGCGCCAGATCATCAGCTCCGGCGGCGGCTCGATCGACGTGGCGGACTCCGCATAGAGGGCGCCGGACGGAGCAAGCCGTGCGGCGGCCAGTGGCAACAGGGTCTTCCAGGCGGGCGCGTCGAACGGTGGATCGAGAAAAATGACGTCGAACAAGCGCTTCTCGCGAGAGAGAAACCGGAACGCATCGGTGCAGTGTGCCTCAAGCGCATCGCTGCCGAGTCTTGCTGCCGTGTCGAGCAGCGCTTCGACGAGCTCGCGTCGGCGATCGAGGGCAACCGCAAGCCTTGCTCCGCGGGATAACGCCTCGAGGGAAAGGGCACCGCTTCCTGCAAAAGGATCGAGCGTCGAGCGACCTGTGAGATCCTGCCCCAGCCAGTTGAACAGGGTCTCGCGGACCCGGTCGGGCGTGGGCCGTAGGCCTGGGAGCCCCGGGAAGCGCAGCCGGCTGCCGCGCCACTGTCCGCCGATGATGCGGATTTCATTCGCTGGCATGGCGAGAGGCGGGTCGGCAAGCGCGCAACAGTAAAATTATAGCTTCGGGTCATCTGCTCCTCTCTAATGTTCGACCTTTTCAAGCGTGCCCCCGGCGATGAACGCCCGTGGAGCGAGCGCCTCAAATCGGGGCTCGGGCTATCGCGTGAGCGTCTCGCGCGGCCCCTCGCGGCGATTCTTGGCCGGAAGGCGTTGTCGGAGGAATCGCTCGAGGAGCTTGAAACGGCGCTGCTCGGCGCGGACGTCGGCGTCGCGGCAACCGAGCGGCTGCTCGACGATCTTCGCGCCCGCTGGAAGCGAGCCGATTCCACCGCGGATCCGCGCGCGGTGCTGAAGGCATCGCTGACGGAGCTTCTGTCTCCGCTCGAGCGTCCGCTCGTGGTCGGTTCGGAGCGTCCTTTCGTCATCATGCTCGCGGGCGTCAACGGCGCTGGCAAGACCACATCCATCGGCAAGCTCGCCAAGTACCTGCAGGCGCAAGGCCTGTCGGTGCTGCTCGCCGCCGGCGATACCTTCCGCGCAGCGGCGCGCGAGCAACTCGAAGTCTGGGGCGAGCGAAACAAGGTCCATGTGATCGCGCAGCGTGGCGGCGACCCCGCCGCAGTGATGTTCGACGCGGTGGCCGCGGCGCGCGCGCGGGGCATCGATGTGGTGCTCGCCGACACCGCGGGTCGGTTGCCCACCCAGCGTCACCTGATGGACGAGCTCAAGAAGATCCGCCGAGTGATCGGCAAGGCCCAGGAAGGGGCGCCACACGAGACGCTGCTCGTGCTCGACGCGAACACGGGGCAGAACGCGCTCTCCCAGATCGCCGCTTTCGACGCCGCCCTCGGCCTCACCGGAATCGTGCTGACCAAGCTCGATGGGACGGCGAAGGGCGGGGTAGTCGCGGCCATGGCGGGCGCGCATGCCATTCCGCTCAAGTTCATCGGCGTAGGCGAAGGCGTGGACGATCTGCGTCCATTCCGCGCCGAGGAGTTTGCGGACGCGCTCGTCGGGTGATTCGGTTCGGGTTTGATCGGCACCTGCGGTAGACGTCCCAACGGCTGTTAGCGGACGCTTACTTATGGCCTGGGCTCCAAGCGGCGCGGGGCCGCTGGAGCCGTGGCGCGACCGGTCGGGGAACCTTTGGCCACTTTAGCACTCTCATGATCCGAGTGCTAAAATGCACCCCAAAGGAGAGAGACCCTAGATGACGAGTACCACCCTTGCTTTCCCGACCCCGGCTTCGCTGGGGAGCCTCGATCACTACATCCACGCGGTGAACCGGTTCCCGCTGCTGTCGGCCGAGCAGGAAGTCGATCTCGGCCGGCGGCTCCGTGACCATGATGATCTCGAAGCGGCGCGGGAGCTTGTGCTTTCACACCTGCGTCTGGTGGTGGCAGTCAGCCGTAACTATTTGGGTTATGGCCTGCCCCAGGCCGACCTGATCCAGGAAGGCAACGTCGGACTCATGAAGGCTGATCATCGCGTCGCCACCGAGAGGGGAGTGAGGCTTGTGCCCTTCGCGCTGCACTGGATCAAGGCGGAGATCCACGAGTACATCCTGCGCAACTGGCGCCTGG
>Ga0126369_10002094_pt1 | contig 14109 bp, 9 predicted proteins | sample PanSoiMetaPlot_1_FD_109646 | JGI IMG/M metagenome (GOLD analysis project Ga0126369, IMG submission 109646) | Tropical forest soil microbial communities from Panama - MetaG Plot_1 | ecosystem: Environmental > Terrestrial > Soil > Tropical forest > Bulk soil | place: Panama | collected 2016-02-17 | reverse complement strand
TCAACGAGCGGATGGATTGGCTCAACACCGGCTTCTACCGGGACTTTTCCTACGGCTTCCTCTATCCGCAGATCTTTCCTTTTCAGAAGCGGTCCGACGACAAGGTGCAGGCCGGGACGGTGGCCTGGGGCAAGGACAAGGCGCTCAACTGGCTCAAGGTGCTCGACGGCAGCCTGATCGGGCCGCGAAACGGCTATTTGTGCGGGGACGAGATCTCGCTCGCCGACTACCTGGGCTCGATGATGGTGCTGGGCGGCGAGGCCATCAATTGCAAGTTCGAGGCCTATCCGAACATCTGCCGCTGGCTCGGCAACATGAAGAAGCTGAAGAGCTGGGCGAAGGTGAACGAGGCGTTCTACAAGTACGTCGTCGAGCCGAACAAGGAGAAGGAGTTCGTTCGCCTCTAGGCTTCGCCGTGAAGGTTCTGATACCCGCACTGGTCTCGCTTCTGCTGCTTGCCGGAGGGCCGGCGCAGGCGGACGAGGTCACGCGGGAACAGGCCGCGGCCCGGCTCTCCAGCGACGATGCGCAGGCACGCCGCGATGCGGCGACTCGACTCGGCGAAGTCGGCACGATGTCCGACGTGCCGCTGCTCATAAGGGAGCTGCGCGACCCGTACGAAGACGCTCGCGACGAGGCCGAGCAGGCGATATGGCAGATCTGGGGACGCTCCGGCGATCCGGAGGTGGATCGCCTCTACCAGACGGGTGTCCAGCAGATGACCGTAGGCGCGCTTCGGGACAGCATCGAAACCTTCAGCCGCATCATCCGGCTCAAGCCCGACTTCGCGGAAGGGTGGAACAAGCGGGCGACGCTGTATTTCCTCATGGGCGACCTGCGCAAGTCGCTCGCGGACTGCGACGAGGTGATGAAGCGCAACCCGTATCACTTCGGGGCGCTCGCCGGCTACTCGCAGATTTACACGCGACTCGAATCCTACGATCGAGCGCTCGAATATGCTCGCCGCGCGCTGGAGATCAATCCCAACCTGGACGGGATGAGGCACAGCATCGAGGAGCTCCAGCGCCTGATCGAGCAGCGGCGCCAGCAGACGGTCTAGCGGACGCCTGAGCGCCTAACGAAGCGGGCTAAACTCGCCGCGCGAGAAGTCGAGCACGAGGATCTCTCCCTCCTCGATGATGTAGTACAGACCGTGCAAGGCAAGTCGCCCGTCGGCGACGCGCTCGGCGACCTCCGGATAGCCGAGCAGGCGCTCGATACCGATCACGACCGAGCGCTGCGCGGTCTCAACGACGACTTCATCGGACTCGGATGCATCGAGCGCAGCCTCGCGGGCCTGCTCGAGCCAGAGATTGAGGTGGTGGGCGCCGGCAATCGGCGGCTGGTAGAGCGCCCGCATGGCCCCGCAGTGGCTGTGCGCACAGACCACGATGTGGTGCACGCCCAGCGCGAGCACCGCGTACTCGATCGCGGCACCCGTCGCGTGCTGGTCGCTTCCGTGCGGCGGCACGATCGCGCCGATGGTGCGCAGGACGAAGAGCTCGCCGGGATCGGCGCCGGTGAGCAAATTCGGGATCACACGCGAATCCGAGCAGCCGATGAAGAGTGCGCGCGGATGCTGGCCCTTTTCGACGAGATCGCGATAGGTCCGCTCGAGGCGGCTGTAGTGCTCGCGTCGAAAGCGGGCGATGCGGCGCGCAATCTCGTGGCGCAAGACCGGCGGTGGCGGAAGGCGGTCCCTATCGGTCATCGGCGCTTAGCATAGCCGCAGCTACCCGGAGGCGTCAGCCCGTCACGGCTTCATGAGGCGAGCGAGAAGACGCACCCCGTCGGCGATTCGATCCGCGCCTATCGCGCCGTAGCCGAACACGAGACCGTCCGCCTTCCGCCCGCCGGCGGCAAATCGCTGCATGCTGTCGACTCCAATACCGGCCTCGCTCGCCTTGTCGAGCAGCGGCGGTGCGGAGATCGCAGGGCTCAGGTCAGCGGCAAGGTGCAGCCCGGCGCCGATGCCGACGATGCTGAGCCGATCGCCGCAGAAGCGGGCGAGGGCGCTCTGCAGGATCTCCCTTCGCTCGCCGTACACCTTGCGCATCTTCCGGACGTGGCGCGCGAGATGACCCTCGGCAATGAACGACGCCAGCGTGTCTTGCGCCACCTGAGGAGCGTTCCAGTCGGACAACTGCTTGGCCGCGACGAGCGCATCTCGCGCCCAGGGCGGCGCGATCACGAAGCCCAGTCGAAGCGCGGGAAAAAGGCTCTTCGAAAATGTCCCGACGTAAAACACGGTCTCGTCGCGATCGAGCGTCTTGAGGGCATCGAGCGGCTTGCCCGCATAACGAAATTCCCCGTCGTAGTCGTCTTCCACCACGACCGCGCCGCGCGCTCGCGCGAAGTCGAGAAGGGCCCTGCGCCTGGCGAGCGACAGGTGCACGCCGAGCGGGAACTGGTGCGACGGTGTTACGAAGATCAGCTTCGCGTTCTGAGGCAGCCGATCCACCCTGATTCCCTGGTCGTCGACCGGCACCGAGACGATCCTCGCACCTGCCGCCTCGAGCACATTGCGAAGCGGTGCATACCCGGGCTCCTCGACGGCCACCGTCGTCTTGCCCGGCACAACCAGGATCCGCGCCAGCAGATCGAACGCCTGCTGCGCGCCGGCGGTGACCACGATCTCGTCGGGAGAGCAGGCGATCGCCCGCGCGAAGGAGATGTGCCCTGCGACCGCTTCGCGAAGTCCCGCGCGTCCCTCGGGCTCACCGTATCCTGCGCGCGACCTGGCCGCCGTCCGCAGCGCACGCGCGGAAAGGCGCCGCCATACCTGAAACGGGAAGCTTTGCACGTCGGGTATCCCGGCGATGAAATCGAAGCGACGATCCTGCCGCTCGGCTGTTGGGATCAGCCGATAAGACCCGCGCCATGCGGGACCGAGCCGCAGATCCTGCGAAGATGGTTTCCGCGCGCGTTCTCGATGCGACGCCGGAGGCAGGAAATCGGCGATGACGGTGCCGCCACGGCCGCGTGCCGATATGTAGCCCTCGGCAAGAAGCTGGTCGTACGCGGTCACGATGGTGTTGCGCGACACGCCCAGCGTGGAAGCCAGCTCTCGCGTCGAGGGAAGGCGCAGGCCCGGCTGCAAACGGCCGCCCACGATCGCGGAGCGAAGCTGTCGGTGCAGCTCGCCCACGACGCGCCGCGAGCCGCGAGCGGGGAGCTCGATGGCGAGATCGAGTCCGGCTTGGGTCAGCGACATGATTGGATCCTATAAAATGTCATGTTATGGCACTTTTACCATACCAATCATCTCATATATCGTCCTCTTCGTCAGCCACCAACTCGAGAGGACGCCATGAATCATTCGACGTATCGTGTGGAGCACGCGCTGTTCGCCGTCACTCTGGCGGCGATGGGCTACCTGTATCTCGGGACGCTGCTGAGCCAGGCGCTCTGAACACCTGATCGCGGTCTCCAGCGCGCTCGCACCCTTCTTGACCGGGGGCCAGCAGGAGGGTAGCTTCCAGCCTCCTTTCTGCACCCTCGCTCGAGGGGAGGAGCGATGCTGCGGGATCTGAGGTTTGCGCGCGGACGAACGCTCTTCACGCTGTTCTTCGTCTCCGGCTTCTGCGGCCTCCTCTATCAAGTCGTCTGGGTGCGGCTCGCCTTCGCATCCTTTGGGATCATCACGCCCGTCATCTCGGTGGTGATCTCGGTGTTCATGCTGGGCCTCGCCCTCGGGTCGTGGGCGGGCGGTCGATGGGTGAGTTTGCTCACGCGACGCACGGGACGGTCGGCGATCTACTTGTACGCGCTGGCCGAGTTGCTGATCGGGCTCGGCGCCTTCGCCGTGCCACGGCTCTTCGCCCTCGGCGTGCGGACACTGTTGCAGCTCGGTGAAGCGAATTCGGTTTCGTATCTGTTCTTTTCCGCGCTGGCGATCTCGCTGTCGATCTTTCCCTGGTGCGTGTTCATGGGGGCAACCTTCCCCCTCATGATGGCGTACGTCAAAGAACAGGACAACGCCAGCGACAAGAGCTTCAGCTTCCTCTACCTGGCAAACGTGTTGGGCGCCAGCTTGGGCGCCTTGCTGACTGCCACGGTGCTGGTCGAGTTGTTTGGCTTCCGGCACACGCTGTGGCTCGCCGGGGCGGCCAACTTCAGTGTCGCGGCGGTGGCTGCCGCTCTGGGCCTGGCGTCCGCCCGACCGCGTCCCGCCGACGCGATCGATGCGATGAGTGGGCTTCCAGTCCCCGCCGGCAAGCTTCCCTGGGTGCGGACGATTCTCTTCACGACCGGCCTCGCATCCCTCGCGATGGAAGTCGTGTGGACGCGCAGTTTCACGCCGATCATGGGCACTCAGGTCTACGCTTTTGCTGCGCTGCTGGTCGTGTACCTGATCGGGACCTGGATCGGGTCGTATCGTTACCGGCGAGCGGTCGCGCGCGGCAGCGTGACGCCGATCGCGCAGTTGCTGGTCGTGCTCGCCATCGTCTCGCTGTTCCCGGTGGTGCTCAACGACCCGAGGCTCATCGAGGGCATGCGCGCCCGCATTTTCGTCGCGCTGGCGAGCATCGTCCCTCTCTGCGCCACTCTCGGCTATCTCACGCCGCGACTCATCGATGATTACGCGGCCGGCAACCCGCTGCTCGCCGGCCGCGCATACGCGCTCAATGTCCTGGGCTGCATCCTCGGACCGCTTTTGGCGTCCTATCTATTGCTGCCCCTGCTGGGGGCGAACGGAGCATTGATCGTTCTCGCGCTGCCCCTGCTCTTGTTCGGGCTTGCCTATGGACGCGGGATTCCCGCCAAGTGGCACTGGGGCGCTGGAGCGGTCGCAACAGCGCTTCTTCTGATCGCCCTGGCGATCAACGTCAGCTACGAGAATCCCTGCGTCAGCGGGGCCGAGGCTTGCCAGATCCGGCGTGACTACGCCGCCACCGTGGTTTCGCGCGGCGAGGGAAGAGAGAAAGGATTGCTCGTGAACGGGGTCGGTATCACTGCGCTGACGCCCATTACGAAATTCATGGCTCATCTGCCGCTGTCTGTTCGCGAGACCCGTCCGGTCTCGGCTCTGGTGATCTGCTTCGGCATGGGCACGACCTACCGCTCGCTGCTGAGCTGGGATGTGCAAACGACGGCGGTTGAGCTGGTCCCGAGCGTGCGGGACGCATTTCCCTATTACCACGCGGACGCCGATGCGCTGCTCCGGAACCCCAAGGGCCGCGTGGTGATCGACGATGGCCGCCGCTTCCTCAATCGGACAACGGAGACGTACGACGTGATCGTCATCGATCCGCCCCCTCCGGTCGAAGCGGCGGGCTCGAGCCTGCTCTATTCGAAGGAGTTCCACGAAGCGGTCCGGCGACATCTGAAGCCCGGAGGCATCTTCCAGTCGTGGTTCCCCGGCGGGGAAGAGAAGATCGAGCAAGCGATCACGAGATCACTGGTCGAAGTGTTTCCCTACCTGCGAGCGTATCGGTCCGTGGAGGAGACGGGCGTGCACTATCTCGCGTCGATGACGCCGTTCGAGGCATTGACTACGGAGAAGATGCTGAGCCGCATCCCGGCGTCCGGGCAAAAGGATCTCGCGGAGTGGAGCAACAAGGATCTTCGGTCCGACGTGGCCATGGTGGTCGAGCACGAGATCCCGCTTGGCCAGCTTCTCGCCCCGGATCTATCGATCTCAGTGACCGACGATCGCCCGTACAACGAATACTTTCTGTTGCGGCGATGGGCGAGCTCTCGCTAGGTCGAGCCGAGATAAACCGCTTGCACCTGCGGGTCGGATCGAATCGCCTCGGGACTGCCCTCGGCGATGATGCGGCCACGATCGAGCACGATCACTCGGTCGGCGTGGCCGAACACGACGTCCATGTCGTGCTCGGTGAAGAGCACCGCGAGCCGATCGCGTCGGGCGAGATCGGCCGCGAGTTGCATCACGCTGCTGCGCGCGGGCATCGGCATGCCGGCGGTCGGCTCGTCCATGAGCAGCAGCTTGGGCGCGTTGGCGAGCGCGAGCGCAAGCTCGATGCGCTTGGCGTCGCCGTACGCAAGCGTGGCGCAGGCCTGATCGGCCAACGCGCTCATGCCGACCCGCGCAAGGAGCGCGTCGGCCTCTCCGACCAGGAGATCGGTCGCGCGCGCGGCGACGCTGCGTTGCCGCTGGGCGTGCGCGGTCAAAGCGGTCTGCACGTTCTCCCGCACCGTCATCGAAGCGAAGGTCGCTGCAACCTGGAAGGTCCGACCGATTCCGGCGCGAGCGATTCTCCGCGACGGCAAACCATCAATGCGCCGCCCGAGGAATGTGACCGTGCCCCGGTCCGGTGCAAGCTGGCCGTTGAGCAAGTTGAAGCAGGTGCTCTTGCCGGCGCCGTTGGGGCCGATCAACGCCACCATCTCGCCCGCGGCAACGGAGAAGGAGATCCCGCGCACGGCTTCGACGCCGCCGAAGGACTTCACGAGACCATCCACCGCCAGCACGATGGATGGTTCGCCTGGCAAGGTCTGCTCGTCGCTCATCGTCCGATCCGGGCGAGCAATCGCTGCGCGGCGCCGCCGATGCCGATGGGAAACGCGAGCACGAGCAGGAGGATCACGGCCCCGATGCCGGCGCGCCAGTAGTCGGTCGCGCGCGAGAGCCAGTCCTGCAGCCCGATGAACGCCGCCGCACCCAGCAGCGGGCCGGCGAGCGCGTTCAATCCGCCGAGCAAGACCATGACCAGCGCGTCGATCGATCGCGGAATTGCCAGAACGTCGGGCGAGATGCTTCCCTTCGAGAACGCGTAGAGGCCTCCGGCCAGGCCGGCGAAGGTCCCGGCCAGTGCGAATGCGGCCCATTGGTGCGCGCGAACGTCCATGCCGCTCGCTTCGGCGCGCAAGGCGGAGTCGCGCCCCGCGCGAAGCGCGTAGCCGAACGGCGTGCAGGCGATCCATGCGATCGCGACGAGCGCCGCGCCAACGGCTGCGAGCGTGAAATAGAAGTAGGCCTGCTTGCTCGCGAGCCACGCCGAAGGCCAGACGCCGACCAGACCGTTCGAGCCCCCGGTGACACTGTCCCACTGGAAGGCGATCGACCATACGATCTGCGCGAAGGCGAGCGTGAGCATGGCGAGATAGACGCCCGAGAGCCTGACGCAGAACCAACCGAAAACGAGCGCGCCGGCGAGGGCCGCTACGGGCGCGAAAGCGACGGCGGCTTCCATCGCCACGCCATGCTTGACGGCCAGCGCGGCGGCGTACGCGCCGAGACCGAAGTACGCGGCATGTCCGAATGACGCGAGCCCCCCGATGCCCATGATGAACTGCAGGCTCGCCGCGAAGAGCGCCAATATCAGCACGTCGGTTGCCAGGACGAGATCGTATTCGTCGCCGACCGCCGGCAACAGCGCGGCGAGGACAAGTGCAACCACTGCGCCGATGAGGCCGCGTCGTCCGGGAGGCTTCACCAGAGCGCGGTGCTCCGCAGTGGAAGTGGTCGCCGGTACCGCCGGCGCGCTGCCCAAGAGCCCGTAGGGCTTCACCGCCAGCACCAAGGCCATCACCACGAATTCGGCAACGAGCGTGAGCTTCGGAAATGCGATCGCGAGTCCGCCGACCTCGACTTGACCCAAGCCGATGCAAAGTGCCTTGACGAGCCCGATCAGGACCGAGGCGATGAACGCGCCGGGAATCGAGCCCAGGCCACCTACGACGGTCACCACGAAGGCCTCGGCGATCACCGACAGGTCCATCGACAGGTTGGCCGATTCCCGCGGAAGCTGCAGCGCTCCGGCGAGCCCCGCGAGCAACGCGCCGACGAAAAATACGCTCGAGAACAGCAAGGTCGAGTTGACGCCGAGCGCCCGCGCCAGCACGCGGTTCTCGGTGGCGGCGCGCACCAGCATGCCCCAGCGAGTGCGCTTGAGCAGCCACCACAGGCCGAAGAGAATCGCGGGCCCGACGACGAGCAGCAGCGCGTCGTACTGCGGGAACGCGCGGCCCGAGACCTCGATCACGCCCTTGAGTCCCGGCGCGCGCGGCCCGAGCAGGTCTTCCGGGCCCCAAAGCGCGAGCGTCGCGTCCTTGACGATCAGCACCACGCCGAACGTGGCGATCAGTTGCAGCAATTCCGGGGCCGGGTAGATTCGCCGCAGCACCAGCACTTCGATGAGAACTCCGAGCACGCCGACCGCGAGCGCAGCGAGCAGTATCGCGAGCCAGTAGCCAGGGATCGTCGCGCCGAAGCGAGCGACCAAGCTGTACGCGATGTAGGCCCCGAGCATGTACAGCGAGCCGTGCGCGAAATTGACGATGCGGGTGACGCCGAAGATGAGCGACAACCCGGCGGCCACCAGGAACAGCGAGGAGGCGCTGGCGAGCCCGTTGACGAACTGCACGAGGAGCGCGGAAAGGGGCAGAGTGTCCCTAGTCGGCCGGCCGATGCGCCCGCACCCAGTCGTCGGAGGGCAGATAGTCGGCGCCATTGGCATACTTCCAGTCGACCATGACGCCCTTGCCGTCCTTGACGGCGATGCGACCGACGTAAGCACCCATCGTGGACTGGTGATCGATCGCGCGGAAGCTGACCTTGCCGAACGGCGTGTCGACGACGAGCCCCGGCAACGCAGCTACCAGCTTCGCCGTGTCGGTCGAGCGCGCCTTGCGAATCGCCGCCGCCGCCGTCATCACGGCACTGTAGCCGACCACCGAGCCCTGACGCGGATAGTCCTTGTACTTCGCCTCGTAGGCCTCGAGGAATCGCTTGTGCTCCGGCGTCGCGATCGCCGACCAGGGATAGCCGGTGACGTACCAGCCCGTGGGAGCTTCGTCCTTCAGCGGGTCGAGATACTCGGGTTCGCCGCCGAGCAGATTGAAAACAGGGCGATCCTTGAACAGCCCGCGCAGCTCGCCTTCGCGCACGAACTTGGCGAGGTCGGTCGCGAAGAGCGAGGAGAATATGGCGTCGGGCTTGGCGTCGAGCAGCGCCTGCACGACAGGCCCGGCGTCGATCTTGCCAAGCGGCACCGCCACCTCGACGAATTCGATCCCGGATGACTGCATGGCGATCATCTGCTGCTTGAACGCGGCCGTGGCGGAGGTACCGTACTCGTAGTTCGGATACACGATGGCCCAGCGCTTCTTGCCCAGCTTGGCAGCCGCCGGCACCAGCATGGCGGTCTGCATGTAGGTCGACGGACGCAGGCGGAACGTGTAGCGATTGCCGTTCTCCCACACGATCTTGTCGCTGAGCGGCTCGGAAGCGATGAAGAGAATCTTGCGCTGTTTGGCGAAGTCGGCCACGGCGAGGCCGACCGCGGAGGAGAATGTCCCCATCAGGAGATCGACCTTCTCCCGGGCGACGAGCTCCTCGGCCACGCGCACGGCATCTCCGGGGTTCCCGTTGTCGTCGCGCGTGATCAGCTCGAGGGGTCGGCCCAGAACGCCGCCCGATCGGTTGATTTCATCGACGGCCAGCTCCATACCTTTCTTGTACGGCTCCAGAAAGGCAGGGAAAGTCTTGTAGCTGTTGAGTTCGCCGAGCTTGATCGGCTGCGCGATGGCGCTGCTCGTCGATATCGCCGCGACGGCGAGCACCGCCTGCGAAAGTTTCCAAAGCGCGTTCATCCCTCACCCCCGCTTGGCGCGACGCCCATCCGTGAGCGCAGGGACCGGGCACCGCGCGGAAAGCGATCATAGCCGTGGCAGCGGCGGTTCGGAAGCGGGGCCGCTTCTATGCTTATGCAGCTTAAGCTGCTGCGGCGAAGGGCGCGGAGACGGTAAAATTGCATGTTTGCCATAGTGCATGCACCTTTCGATGCTGAAGCTCGGTTTCGGGTTCGACTTCGCGGACCTCTATTCGACCTCCGGCCTGTCCCGGCTGGACGAGGCGTTCTGCCTCTGGCTCAGTCAGACGGACGCTTCGCTCGCGTCGCGGCTGGTGGCGGCACGCGCCGATCCGGCGCGCTTGAGCCGGCGCGACGAATCGGACCTGCTGGTGGCCCTCGCGCCCCACGTCGAAGACTGGCTGGCGCGTCTGTTCGGCATCGAGACGGAGGTCACGCGCTTGCAGGCGGCGCAGCACGAGCTGGCGCCTCTTTACGCGTGCAAGCGCCAAGTCGTGCAGCGAAAGGCGATGAACAAGTACAAGCCCGAGGAAGCCGCGAGCTTCGATGCCGATGCGCTGCGCGCGGAGCTCGAAGCGCGCCTCGGCGAGCCCCTTTCGGGCTTGAGCGGCGAGCTCGCTTTCGCGCGCCGGGTGGGCGAATGGGGTCTCGATGAAGCCGCTAACGCCTCCGACATCGATCTCGCGCTTCGCTATGCGGCCTGGGCCGCGCACACTCCGCAAGGGCGCGCACGCCACAAGAAGGGAATCCTTTTCAAGGCGCCGCACAAGCTCGACTTCATGCGCCTGATCCCCGTCGAGCGGGAGAAGCACGAAGGCATCGAGTCGTGGCGTCTCCCGGAAGACAAGCTGCGGCGCCGAGACGGCTTCGCGCTGACCGATGCCGGTACTGATCTCGCAGGCAGCCTCGACCAGGCGCACTACTGCATCTGGTGCCATGAGCAGCAGAAGGACTCGTGCTCGTCGGGCTTGCGCGAGAAGAAGCCCGCGGATGGCAGCGTCGCTGCGTTCAAAAAGTCTCCTTTCGGGATCCCGCTCGCGGGCTGCCCCCTGGAAGAGAAGATCTCCGAATTCAACAAGCTGCGCGCCGATGGCTGGTCGCTCGGTGCGCTGGCGGTGATCTGCGTCGACAATCCGCTCGTCGCCGCGACCGGGCACCGGATCTGCAACGACTGCATGAAGTCGTGCATCTACCAGAAACAGGAGCCGGTCGACATCCCCCAATCCGAGACCCGCGTGCTGAAGGACGTGCTCGAGCTCCGGTGGGGCTTCGAGATCTATTCACTGCTCACGCGCTGGAATCCGCTCAATCTTCGTCGCCCGACGCCACGCGAGGCGACCGGCAAGCGCGTACTCATCGTCGGCGTCGGACCGGCGGGATTCACGCTCGCCCATCACTTGCTTAACGATGGCCACACCGTGGTCGGCATCGACGGGCTCAAGATCGAGCCGTTGGCGACCGATCTTGCCGGCGTCACGGCGCACGGCGAGCGCGCGCCATTCGAGCCGATCCGCGACGTCGCCGCGTTGCGCGAGCGGCTCGACGAACGAGTGATGGCCGGCTTTGGCGGCGTGGCCGAATACGGCATCACCGTTCGCTGGGACAAGAACTTCCTCAAGCTGATCCGCGTCCTGCTCGAGCGGCGCGAGCGCTTCGCGCTGCACGGAGGCGTGCGCTTCGGCGGAACGCTCGACGCGGCGGGCGCCTTCGCGCTCGGGTTCGACCACATCGCGCTCGGCGCCGGCGCGGGCAGGCCCACGGTGCTCGAGCTTCCGAACGGGCTCGCCAACGGGGTCCGCACTGCGTCCGATTTCCTGATGGCGTTGCAGCTCACCGGGGCCGCGCGCCGCGACTCGGTGGCGAACATGCAGTTGCGCCTGCCCGTGGTCGTCGTCGGTGGCGGCCTCACGGCGATCGACACGGCGACCGAATCGCTCGCCTACTATCCGGTGCAAGTGGAGAAGTTTCTATCGCGCTACGAGGCGCTGGCAGCGGAGAAGGGGCCCCTCGCGGTCGAGGCCGACTGGGCGCGCGAGGAGCGCGAGATCGCCGAGGAATTCCTTGCCCATGGACGCGCGATTCGCGCCGAGCGTGCGCAGGCGGCCGCCGAAGGGCGCCCGGCGCGCGTGCTCGAGCTGCTGCAGCGCTGGGGCGGCGTGACCATCGCCTATCGCAAACGGCTCGTCGACAGTCCTTCGTACACGCTCAATCACGAGGAAGTCGCCAAGGCTTTCGAGGAGGGCATTCGCTTCGCGGAGGGCCTGACGCCGCTCGCGGTCGAAGTCGACGCGCACGATCGTGCCCGCGCGCTTCGCGTATCCGTGCAGCGCTACAACGGCGACGCCGCGCCGCACGAGGCGGGCGCGATGGAGCTGCCCGCGCGGACCATCCTGATTGCCGCCGGCACGCAGCCGAACACCATTGCCGCGCGCGAAGACCCGGAGCATTTCCACCTCGACGGTCGCTACTTCCAGGCGATCGACGAGGCGGGCGCGCTCGTCAAGCCGGAGAGGGGTCAGGCGAAGCCCGAGGCGGCAAGGATTCTGACGACGATCGAAGCCGACGGACGCGCGATCAGTTTCTTCGGCGACCTGCACCCATCCTTCTATGGCAACGTCGTGAAGGCGATGGCCAGCGCGACCAAAGGCTATCCGATCGTGACTCGCATGCTCGGTCCGCAGGCCGCCGCTTCGCCGCTCGGCGACGGTGAATTTCTCTCGAGCATCCGGCGCGAGTTGCGCGCGACCGTTGAGCGCGTGGTTCGACTCACGCCGACGATCGTGGAAGTCGTGGTGCGAGCGCCTGCCGCGGCGCGACGTTTCGCTCCGGGCCAGTTCTACCGGCTGCAGAACTTCGAAACCCTCGCCGCGAAAGTCGAAGGAACGCGGCTTGCCATGGAAGGCCTTGCGCTGACCGGCGCCTGGGTCGATCGGGAAGCGGGGCTCGTGTCGACCATCGTTCTCGAGATGGGCGGGTCGTCCGATCTCTGCGCCCTGCTGCAGCCCGGCGAGCCGGTGGTGCTCATGGGTCCGACGGGCACGCCCACCGAGATTGCAGCTGGCGAAACCGTAGTACTCGCGGGGGGCGGACTGGGCAACGCGGTGCTGTTCTCGATCGGACAGGCCTTCCGCAAAGCGGGATCTCGCGTGCTGTACTTCGCCGGCTACCGCAAGATCATCGACCGCTACAAGGTCGAAGAGATCGAGGCGGCCGCCGATGTCGTGGTGTGGACGTCGGATGAGCCACCGGGTTTCTCGCCCCGACGTCCGCAGGACAAGAGCTTCGTCGGCAATATCGTGCAGGCGATGGCTGCGTATGCCAGCGGCGCGCTCGGCGCGCAGCCAATTGCGTTCGCGGATGCCGACCGCGTGATAGCGATCGGCTCCGATCGCATGATGGCCGCCGTCGCGGTGGCGCGCCAGACCATCCTCAGACCATACCTCAAGCCTGCGCACCGCGCCTTCGCTTCGATCAATTCGCCGATGCAATGCATGATGAAGGAGATCTGCGCGCAGTGCTTGCAGCCCCACCGCGATCCCGTCTCGGGCAAGGCGAGCTACGTGTTCTCGTGCTTCAACCAGGACCAACCGCTCGACGCGGTGGATTTCGACACCCTGTCGGATCGACTGACGCAGAACGCAGTCCAGGAGAAGCTGACCGCCCAGTGGATCGGGCGTTGCCGGGCTCAGATCGGCGCTTTGTAGGAGCCTGTCCTATCCCTCTGCACCGCGGTGGCGCACGCCCGTGCCCAGGTGCGGTGCGGTTGCAACCGTTACTTACAAAAAAAAAGTACGACGTCATGCGCACCAAATCCCCGCGGCGATCGTCATACGCTGGTTGCCCGAACTGGAACGATGCATGGCGCTTGCCGTATATCCGCAGCGGAAATTCGCGATCGTCGGGTCAGCACCGAGATGGGCTGCGGAGAGTTCAACGTCGGGATGAAAGATTTCGTCTTCACGATGACGACCGGGCGCAGCGGCACGAAGTATCTCGCCAAGCTGCTCGAGCAGAACCTCCCGGATGCCGAGTGTCACCACGAGATCCTCGGCCTGGATCGCTTTGGCGTCGATACGCCCGATCTGTCGCACATGACCCTGTTCAACTCGCAGGGGAACGTCGAAAAAGTGCAGGCATTCTGGCGATCGAAGCTTGCCCGCATTGCCGCGACGCCACGGCAGTTCTATGTGGAGACGTCTCATCTGCTCATGAAGGGTGGCCTGGTCGAGAATCTCGCGCCGCTGACCGCAGCGGGCACCGTCCACCTCATCGCGCTGGAGCGCGACCCGTACGACACGATCGTGAGCTTTCGGAATCGGTTCGATTTCCTCGACATGGCCAACCGGTGGCTCTGGTACCTCGACCCCGAATATCCGCGCAATCTCGTGCCATGGCACGAATTCCTTCCGCAGAGCCTCAACGGGCTGTGTCTCTGGTACATCCTCGAGGTTCGCGCCCGCGCCGCTCGCTACGAGGAGCTCTTGAGCGGTGAGCGGAGGATAGTGTTCCACCGCTTCAGCCTTGAGGAGCTGCGCCACGCCGAGGGCGC
>Ga0126369_10002093_pt1 | contig 14110 bp, 10 predicted proteins | sample PanSoiMetaPlot_1_FD_109646 | JGI IMG/M metagenome (GOLD analysis project Ga0126369, IMG submission 109646) | Tropical forest soil microbial communities from Panama - MetaG Plot_1 | ecosystem: Environmental > Terrestrial > Soil > Tropical forest > Bulk soil | place: Panama | collected 2016-02-17 | reverse complement strand
CGGCGCCCAGCACGTTCATGCCGATGCCCAGCACGATCGCGTCGTCGGCCCCGCCGTCCTGCTCGGCCAGGATGCCTGCCAGCTTGCGCTCGCCGATCAGCACGTCATTGGGCCACTTCAGGCATACGTCGATGCCCGTGAGCTCGCCCACGGCGGATGCCACCGCCACTCCGGCGAGCAGCGGCACCCAGCCCCTGGCCGATGGCGGCACTGGGCGGGGGCGGAGCAAGGCCGAGAACGTCAGCGACGCGCCAGGCTGGCTGAGCCAGGTGCGGCCTTGACGGCCACGGCCGGCGGTCTGTGTCTCGGCCGCTATCACCAGCCCTTCCGGCGCACCGGCCCGGGCCAGCGCGAGAACGTCGGAGCTCGTCGATCCGGTTTCGCGCACGACTCGCAGGTCGGTCCACAGGGCCCGGACGGCCGGTTCGGCCGCGCCGCGCAGGGCCGCGCGGAGCCTAGCCGCGCTCAGCGGTACCGCGCGGTCGGCGGCTGAGCGAGGCGTTCCGGTTCGTACGGCGGGCATGCGGCCCATTGTGCTAGATGGCCCGGCTGACCACGGCCAGCATCTCGGGCAAGCGCCTGAACCCCACTCGCGCGGCCACGAGGCGGCCTGCCCATGCGGCGGCCGCGCCGTAGGCGGGCCCGGCCACGACCAGCCAAGCACCGCTATGCAGCATCGCCCAGGCGACGAACACGGGCGTCATCAGGGCCAGCGCGACGCCGAGGCCAGCGAACGTGGCCACAGCGGCCAGGCACCCCTGTCCCGCGCCGCCGCCGCCGAACGCGCTCGACCTGCGCTCGGGGACGGGAACCGGCAGCAGCACGCTGATGACCGTGGCGACGGCGCTGGACGCGCCGCACGCGCAGATCGCCAGCGCGAACGCGATGGCGGCGCCGCGGCCGTCCTGCCGCACCGCGCCGAGCACCAGGTACAGCAACCCGAATACCGGAACGGTGAGCACCGCGCCCGCCAGGCTCTTCCCGGCGAGGTCGTCGCGCAGGTCCTGCCAGCGCGATGTCGCCGCGAACGGGATCCAGGCCGCGGACCCGTCGATGCCGAACTGATTGGCCGAGCTGAACAGCCCGGCGAACAGTCCCGCGCCGATCGCCGGCCACGCGGACAGCCCCGCGCCCGCAGCAGACCCGGCAACCCCGGCAGCCCCGCCAACCCTGGCTGCCCCGCCAGGCCCGCCCAGCCCACTGCCCGCGAACGCGCCGGCGCCCAGCAGGATCCACAGGACCGGCATGGCCAGGCTCACAAGCTGGCGCTTGCGCCGAGGATCGCGACGGTAGTAGCGCAGCTCACGCCCCGCTGTTGTGAGAGCCCTGCTCTGCCAGGCCCGCCCAGCCCACCGCCGCGCCGGCCCGCTCATCCAGGCCAGGCGAGAGGAACGGGCGACAGTGGCGCCAGCCGCCGCGGCCTGCCGGCCGCCGCGGCTCGCCTGCTGCGTGGAGGCATCCGGGTTCTCCAGCACCCGGTGCAATGCCGCGGTCCAGGCCCATACCAGCAGCAGCACCGTGGCGGCGCCCGCGCCCAGTTCGGCCGCGGCGACTGGATACCGTCCGGCGGACGCGTCCGCGATGGCGTGCGCGGTCAGCCCGGGCGGCGCCAACCTGGCAACCGCCGCCACTGACCGCATCGTGCCGCCCACGGCCAGTCCCGCGCCCGACCTGGGGCCGCCGAGGACGCTGGCCTGAATGGCCAGGTTGACGGCAAAGATCAGGAGCACGATGAGGCCGCTGACGACGACACCAAGATCGCGGCCGCGCCGGGATCGGAGCATCCCGGACAGCGCAGTCACCAGCGCGCGCGAACCGGCGACGCACAGGCCGACCTCGATCGCGACTGCCGCGATGCCGACCAGTGCGGCGGCCGGGCTGGTCGCCACGGCAGCCACGGCGCCGAAGAGGATCACGGTGGTGACCAGCGGCCCGATCCCGGTCAGCGCGGCGGCGAACAAGCCGCGGGCAAGCTGGGCGGGCCGCAGCGGCAGCAACGCCAGCCGGGCCGGATCGAGCGTCTCGTCGGTTCCGAACGTGGCGACCGGGAACACCAGCCAGCCGAGGGCAAAGGCTGTGAAGACGACGACGGCAACGCTCGCCGCGTCTGGCTTGCCATGCTGGGCGGCCAGCAGGACGAAACCCACGGGCATGATGCACAGCGCGCCGGCGATCGCGATGATCAGCCCGACCAGCCTGGCACCGCCGCCAGGGCCGCTCAGCACCCCGGCGATCAGGCGCAGCTTCAGGCTGACGAAGAGCCGAGCCATGACAGCGTGGCCGTCCCTTCCGCGGCGCTCGCCCCGACCAGCGCGAGGAACGCGTCCTGCAGCGACCGGCCCGCGGTGATCTGCTCGACCGGGCCGCTGGCCAGCACCTGGCCGCGGCTCATCACCGCGACCCGGTCGCACAGGCTTTCCACGAGCTCGAGCACGTGGCTGGAGAACACCACGGTCGAGCCCGATTGGGTGTAAGCGTCGAGCACGCTCCTGATGGTCCGCGCTGCGACCGGATCGACGCCCTCAAACGGCTCGTCGAGGAAGAGCACCCGCGGGTTGTGCAGCAGCGCGGCGGCGAGCGCGATCTTCTTGCGCATCCCGGTCGAGTAGTCGACGATCAGCGCCCTGTCGGCGCCGGCCAGGTCGAGCACGGCGAGCAGCTCGCGCGCCCTGGCCTCGGTCGTCTCCCGGTCGAGCTTGCGTAGCCGGCCGAGGTAGCGCAGCAGCTCCGGTCCGGAGAGCCGCTCGAACAAGCGCAGCCCCTCGGGCAGCACGCCAATCGCGGCCTTCACCGCCACGGGGTCGCGCCAGACGTCGGCACCGTGAATCCACACCGAGCCCGCGTCGGGCCGCAGCAGGCCGGTCATCATCGACAGGGCCGTAGTCTTGCCCGCCCCGTTCGGCCCGACCAGGCCGAAGAAGCTGCCCGCTGGGACCTGCAGGTGCACACCCGCGACGGCGATCGTGGGACCGAACCGCTTCCACAGGTTCGCGGCCACGATGGCGGGCTGAGGCCCATCGGCTGATGGCCACGGCACGGGCTGCGAATCGGGTGGTTGCACCGGGTAAGTCTGCCAGCGTGCGCCAACCTGCGAGTGCCCCGGGGCGTCTTATCTGCCGGAATCATCATCAGACGCGCCTGATCGCCGTTCTCGGCCAGGCCGCGAGGACGGGGAGGCTTGCACATGCGGACACGTGCGCTTCGGATCATGCCGGTCGCGACGGGACTAGCCGCTGGGACTTTGCTGACGACGCTGGCGGCCGCCAGCCCGGCCTCGCAGGCCGCCCCGGCCGCGCACCGCCCACCGGTGATTGCTTACGTCGCCAATGGCGCCGCAGGCACGGTGACCCCGATCCGCACGGCTACCAACACGGCCGGACGGCCGATCCGGGTTGGCCCCGGCCCGCACGCCATCGCGATCACCCCGAACGGCAAGACCGCCTACGTCGCCAACATCGGCTACTACCCCAGGATCGGGCACACTGTCACGCCGATCCGGACCGCCACCGGCGCCCCGGGCAAGCCGATCTACGTCGCGCCGAACCCTGTCGCGATCGTGATCACTCCGAGCGGCAAGACCGCCTACGTGCTCAGCATTGGCGGAACGGTCACCCCGATCCAGACCGCCACCAACACCGTGGGCACGCCGATCAAGGTCGGCGGTTACACCATCAGCATGGCGATGACCCCGGACGGCAAGACCGTCTACGTCCCCGACGCGAACTCGGACACGGTCACTCCGATCAGCACCGGGACCAACACCACGGGTACGCCGATCACCGTCGGCTTCAGTCCGGGCGCCATCGCGATCACCCCGAACGGCCAGACGGCCTACGTCGTCAACAATGGGTCGAGCACCGTCACGCCGATCAGCGTCGCCACCAACACGCCCGGCAAGCCGATCCGGGTCGGCAGCGGGCCGACCGCGATCGCGATCACCCCGAACGGCAAGACCGCCTACGTCGCCAGCATCTTCGCTGGCACGGTCACCCCGATTAGGACCGCCACCAACAAGGCGGGCCCAGCCATCGCTGTCAGCAGGCGCGCGCCGGGGGGCGGGGAGGCACACATCGCGATCACGCCCGACAGCAGCCAGGTCTTCGTGACCTTCTCCTCCAGCCCACGGCTTGTCGTGCCGATCCGCACCGCGACCAACAGGGCTCGCAAGCCGGTCCGCGTAGGTCGCGGCGCCTGGGCGCTCGCGATCACGCCGAACGGCAAGACCGCCTACGTCAGCAGCGTCGCCGCCGACACCGTCACGCCGATCAGCACTGCGACCGACCGGGCCGGCAAGCCGATCAAGGTCGGCCGCGACCCCGACGCCATCGCCATCACGCCGTAGCGCGGCCCAGCCGTGTAGGGTGCACCGCATGGCTCCCGAAGCGACCACGGCGCCGGATGCGGAAGCCAAAGCGCTGCTGTCCAGCCTGCAGCAGCAACGTCGCCATGTGCTGGGGATCCTCGACGGCCTGGACGACGACGCGCTGCGGCGGCCGGTGCTGCCATCGGGGTGGACGTGCGCGGGCCTGGTGCGCCACCTCGCCCTGGACGTGGAGCGATTCTGGTTCCGCGAGGTCGCCGAGGGCAATCCGGACGCGGCCGGCGAGCCCGAGGACACGGGCGGCCCGGCCGACGACGCTGATGACCACTGGCAGGTCGGCCGGCACGTGCCCGCAAGCGCGGCTCTGGACCTATACCGGCGGGAGGCGGAGCTCGCGGACGCGGTGATCGCCCGCACCGCCCTGGACAGCGCGCCGGCCTGGTGGCCTAGCTTCTTCGGCCAATGGCGGCTGGACGACCTGCGGGAGATCATCCTGCACGTGATCACGGAGACGGCATGTCATGCCGGGCACCTGGACGCGGCGCGCGAACTCATCGACGGCACCCAGTGGGTGGTCCTGACCGAGTAGCGGCCCACAGGCGCCCCGTCGGCCAGTTCGATCGGGGTTCCGCGCACGTCGTCGCCGTTCACCGGCCAGCAGCCTGATGTTCACTGAAGGCTTAAGCCGAGTCAATCTCGCCAACTCGCTGATTGTCGTTAAATCTAATGGCATGCCGGAGCGCTCGGCGGCGCGGCAACGCACCTGGGCGAGCGCGGGTAGCAGGCAATCAGGTGAGGAGAACCCACCGAGGTGGCGCTCAAGCTTCGCAGGGTCCTCGCCCTCTGCGCCGTCGCCCTGCTTGGCTGCGCCGCGAGCGCGGCCGGGGTCACGGCCTGCGCCACGCCGCCCCAGCCACCGCCGGTCCACGCGACTGGCCCCGGGATCGGCTCGCGCGGCGGCCTGCCAGCCACCCCGGGCTCGGCCCGGCTGACATTGACCGAGACCGGCAGCACCCTGCTCTACCCGCTGCTGCGCACCTGGGCGGCGGCGTACCACGGCAAATACCCCAACATCACGATCACGACAGCGCCGACGGGCTCGGGCACCGGCATCGCCGATGCCTCGGCGGGCACGGCAGACCTGGGCGCCTCGGACGCGTTCTTGTCCAGCGGCAACCTTGTGCTCGACCCTGACCTGCTGAACGTCCCGCTGGCGATCTCGGCGCAGCAGATCAACTACAACCTGCCGGGCCTCGGGCCCGGCGTGCACGTCAAGCTGAACGGAGCCGTCCTGGCGCGGATGTACAGCGGGTCGATCACGACCTGGAACGACCCTGCGATAGCCGCGCTCAACCGAGGCGTGCGGCTACCTGCCATCCGCGTGGTGCCGCTGCACCGGGCGGAGAGTTCCGGGGACACGTTCCTGTTCTCCAGCTACCTGTCCACCGGTGATCCGGGCTGGAACGCGGCAATCGGCTACGGCACCGTGGTGGCCTGGCCTCCTGTCCCGGCGGCCCGGGCCGAGCAGGGCAACTCCGGCATGGTCGCCGCGTGCGCGGTGACGCGGGGGTGCGTGGCTTACGTCGGCATCAGCTACCTGACGCAGGCGCTGGCGGCTGGGCTGGGCGAGGCCGCGCTGCAGAACGCAGCCGGCCATTTCGTGCTGCCTGACGGCCCGAGCTTGCGGGCAGCGGTGGCCAGCTTCGTCCCCGCCACGCCCCAGAACGAGACGATCTCGATGGTCAACGGCCCGGCAGCGGGCGGCTACCCGATCGTGAACTTCGAGTACGCCATCGTCGCGGCGCGCCAGCGGTCCCCGGCCAAGGCACGGGCGATCAAGGCGTTCTTGCACTGGGTCATCACATCCGGCAACGCTGCCGGCTATCTCGGCCAGGTCAGGTTCCAGCCGCTGCCCGCCCCGATCGTGACGCTCGCGGACGCGCAGATCGGCGGGATCAGATGACCGCCGTGGCCCCGGCGGGCGCCGCCGCGCCAGCACGGACACGGACATCACTGCGGGGTGCCGGAACCCCGGGCACCCTGCGGCTGATGCTGATCACGCTGGTCGGCGCGTCTGCCCTGTGGGGCATACTCGGCGCTTGGACGGTCGGCCAGCACGCCTCGGCCGCGGCGCAGGTGGCGACCTCGAGCGAGCCGCTGAGCCTGGACGCTCGGCAGCTCTACCAGTCGCTGTCGGACGCCGACGTGACCGCGACCACCGCGTTCCTCGCCGGGCCACCGGAGCCGCTCGCAGTGCGGCAGCGTTACGAAGCCGACCTCGCTCGCGCCGCCGCTGACCTGTCAGCGCTGCGCGCCGCCGACGCGAACTCCGCCGACGCCCCGGCGCTCGCCGCGATCTCGGCCGACCTGCCCGTCTACGCGGGTTACGTGCAGCAGGCGCAGGCCTACAGCGCGCTCGGGCACCCGCTCACCGGCGGCTCCTTCATGCAGGTCGCCTCCGAGCAGATGCACCTGCGGCTACTGCCTGCGGCGCGGCAGATCTACACGAGCCAGAATGCGGCACTGGGAGCCGCCAGCGCCAGGGCGACCGGCCTGCCGCTGATCGTGCTCGTCCTCCTGCTGGCCGTCGCGATCGGCGTCGCCCTGCTCCGCACCCAGCGCTGGCTGACCCGCCGCACCCACCGCATCGTCAACTACGGACTGCTTGCCGCCACGGCCGCCGTCATTGTCGCCACGGTATGGTTGGCCGTCGCGTTCACGACCGCAAGGACAGATCTAGAACGCAGCCTCGGTCACGGCTCGACGCCCGCTGAACTACTCGCCAGGGCCGCTATTGCCGCGCAGCAGGCGCGGGCCGACGAGGTGCTCAACCTGATCTCGCGCAGCGGCAGCGCGTCGTTCCAGCAGGACTTCACGGCGATGCGGACGACGATCGGCCCCGGGTCGGGCTCGCTGCTTGCCGCCGCGGCTGGCGCGGCACCGACGGGCGCGGGCGCCCAGGCCGTCGCGGCGGCCGAACGGGACGCCAGCTCGTGGTACTCGGTGGCCGGGCGAGTGTTCCGGCTCGACGTGGCGGCGAACTACGCGGCCGAGACCCGGCTGGTGATCGCGCCAGGAGCGGGCGGCTCCGCCGCCGGCTTCAGCCGGCTGGAGTCTGACATCGGCCGCGGGATCGCGGCCGATCAGGTCGTCTTCACCGCCGGCGCGACAGCGGGCAGCGGCGCATTCGGCGGGCTGGAGGCTGGGATTATAGTGGCGGCGCTGATCATGGCCGCGGGCAGCGGCTGGGGGCTTACCCGGCGCCTCGCGGAGTACCGGTGAGCCCGGCCGTGGCCCTCATGCTGACGCGGGAGCAGGCGCAGGCCGCAGTGACCCAGGCGAGCGCGGAACGTGATGCGATCCAGGCCAACCTGCTCGAGCTGGACGGCAGCTTCGGGAAGCGGCTGCTCGCCGGTGCCGCCCTGACCGGCGGCAGCCAGCAGCGCTGGGAGGGCGCCTCGGCGGCGCTCGTCACGCTCTGGGACACATTCACCGCGTATTCGGCCGTGGTCGACAAGGCGGCCGAGATCCTCGCCGCGCCCGGCAGGATTAGCGCCGCCCGGCTCGAAGAGGCCGGGGCCTTGCTGACGGGGCCTTCGGTCCGGCTGGCCCGGGTCGCCAGGCCGCTCGTCCAGCGGGAGATCACGGCGCGGGGGGACGAACAGCTGACGCTCGAGGCGACGGTGCGCGGGATGCGCGCGGCCTTCTCCGACGCGGCCGAGGTGCTCACTGCTGCCGAGGCGGTCTGGAACGAGATCTCGGACGGGCTCCGGCTGGCCGGCGCCGACCTGGACCAGGCGGCGCGGCAGGTGCCCGGCCTCGGCGACGCAGGCCTGGCCAACCTGCTGGCTATGGCGCAGCAGAACCTGGCCAGCCTGCGCGACACCCTCAATCACGACCCGCTCGCGCTGTGGGACGCAGGCCAGGTGGACACCGCCAGGCTGGAACGGCTGCGACGGCAGGCGGAAGCGGTGACCACCCGGGCGGGAGAGCTCGCCACCGTCCGGGACGACGCGGAGCGGCAGATCGCGCGGGCCGCCGCGATCGTCTCGGCCGCGCGGCAGGCGTGGCAGGACGCCGCAGCGGCGCAGCAGCGAGCCGCGGCCAAGGTGGTCGCGCCGGACCCCGAGCGGCTGCCCGACATTGACGCGCTCGCCGCGCGGCTGCAGGACCTGGACCAGGCCAAGGCTGCGGGCCGGTGGACCGCTCTGGCCTCGGACCTCGACCTGATCGTCACCGAGGCGGCGGCGGCCGAAGCGCACTGCCGGGACGCCGAGCAGGCGGCGGCCGGCCTGATCGGCCGCAGGGACGAGCTTCGCGGCCTGCTCGAGGCGTACCGGGCGAAGGCGGCCGCACTCGGCGCCGCCGAGGACCCCGCACTGGACGCCGCGTACCGGCAGGCCGAGGGCCTGCTGTGGACAGCGCCCGCCGACCTGGACGCCGCCGCAGCGGCGGTAGCCGGGTACCAGCGGGCAGTGCTCGCGCTGCGCCCGCAAGGCAGGCGAGCATGACCGGTATCCCTTGCACGCAACCTGGCTGCACCGGAACGATCGACGGCGGTTACTGCACGGTGTGCGGCATGGCGCCGAGCGCGGGCACGGCCAGCCGCGGCTCGCGCGGGTCAGGCACCGGGCGCACCCGCTCGTCTAGCGGCCGGTCAGGCCCCTCGGGCTCCTCCGGCCGCGGCAGCCTCGGGGCCGGCCTGATCGAGATCCCGCCAGTTCCGTACCGGGACCCGGCAACGGCGATCATGGCGAACCCTCAGGTACCGGAGAACAAGCGGTTTTGCGGCACCTGCGACCGACCGGTCGGCCGGAGCCGGGGCGACCGGCCCGGCCTCGCCGACGGCTTCTGCGCGAATTGCGGCAGCCCGTTTTCGTTCACCCCTAAGCTCTCGGCCGGAGAGATGGTCGCCGGCCAGTATGAGGTGCTCGGCTGCCTTGCCCACGGCGGGCTCGGCTGGATCTACCTGGCCATGGACCACAACCTGGGCAAGCGCTGGGTTGTGCTCAAGGGCCTGCTGAACAGCGGCGACGCGGCGGCCCAGGAAGCGGCGGTCGCTGAGCGCAGGTTCCTCGCCGAAGTCGAGCACCCATCCATCGTCGGCGTCTACAACTTCGTGCAGCACGCGGGAGCGGGCTACATCGTCATGGAGTACGTCGGCGGCCGGTCGCTGCGCCAGCTACTGCTCGAACGCCGCCAGGCTGGCGGTCCCGGGGCGTCGATGCCGGTTCCGGTCGCGCTCGCGTACCTGATCGAGGTGCTGCCCGCGCTCGGTTACCTGCACGATCGCGGCCTTGTCTTTTGCGACTTCAAGCCGGACAACGTCATCCAGACGCAAGAGCAGCTCAAGATCATCGACATGGGCGGAGTGCGCCGGATCGACGACACCGAGAGCGCCATCTACGGGACCGTGGGCTATCAAGCGCCAGAGATCGCCGATGAGGGCCCCACGCCGTCCTCCGACCTGTACACGGTCGGCCGCTCGCTCGCCGTGCTCACTTTCGAGTTCACCGGCTACCAGAGCACCTACCAGTACGACCTTCCCGACCCGGCGACGGTGCCGGTGCTCGCCGAGCAGGAGTCGCTCTACCGCGCGCTGCGGCGCGCGACCCACCGCGACCCGGACCTCAGGTTCGGCTCGGCCGCCGAGATGCGCGACCAGCTCACCGGGGTGCTGCGGCAGGTGCTCGCGACGGACGATCAGCAGCCGCGGGCTGCGTTCTCCCCGTACTTCGGTCCGGAACTCGCCGCGGTGGGCGTGCCCGCGACGCTGGCGGGCGATGACGCCACCGACCTGCTGCCGTCGCCTGCGGTGCCGGAGGTCGTGTCCGGCCTGCCCATGCCGCTGGCGGATCCGGCCGATCCAGCGGCTAGCTTCCTGGCAGCGCTCGGAGGACTCGATCCGCGCCAGCTCGCCGCGACGCTCGCCGCTGTCGTCGCCGGGGCGGCGGCCGGGTCCGCCGAGTCCGCCTACCTGCGCTCGGCGGTCGGCGGCCTCGTAGGCCAGGCGACGGTACCGCCCGAGGTGGCCGAGTCCGCCGAGACGCTGCTCGCGCTGGCCAGGGCACGCATCCTCAGCGGCGATGCCGCCGGCGCCATCGAGTGCCTGGCCGGGCTCCCGGCCGACGAGTGGCGAGCCGGCTGGTACCGGGGCCTGGCCGGGCTGGTGACCGGGAACGCGTCACGCGCGAGGGGCGACTTCGACGCGGTCTGCGACGCGCTGCCGGGCGAGCTCGCCCCGTGGCTCGCGCTCGGCTTCGCCGCTGAAGAGGCCGGAGACCACTCCGCGGCCCGTCGCCACTACGACCTGGTGTGGACCACCGACCGCTCGTTCGTCAGCGCCGCGTTCGGCCTGGCCAGGACCAGGCTCCGGGCGGACGACCGGACCGGTGCGATCAGCGCGCTAGCTTCGGTGCCGACGACCTCACGACATCACCTGGCGGCTCAGGTCGCGGCGGTGCGGACGCGGATCTGCCCGCCGGACGGCGCGGCCGTGGTCTCGGCTGACGACCTGCGGGAGGCGAGCCGCGGGTTCTCCGCGCTGTCGCTCGACGAACTGCCCGCGCAGCAGGTGACCGGACAGATTCTGCGCGCCGCGCTGGACCGCGTGCTCGCCGGCCAACCGCTCGGCGCGGGGCGGCTGCTGGATTACGAGCCCACAGAACGAGCCTTGCGCTTCGGCCTGGAGAAGGCACTCCGCGCCCAGGCGCGCCTGGCCGCGGACCGTCCGCGGCGCACCGAGCTGGTCGACCTGGCGAACGCCGTCCGGCCGAGCACATGGTCATGACGGCGAACGGTCCGGCACCGGCCGGCACGTGCCCGCAGTGCGGTGAGCCGTTCTGGCCCGAGAACAACTTCTGCGAGGCGTGCCGCGCCGAGCTCGCGCCGATCCTGGTGAGCGGCGGACCGGACGCCTCGGCCGAGCGCGCCACCGAGCCGGCATCGTGCCCGACCTGCCCCGAGTCGCAAGTCGGGGCCGAAGGTTACTGCGAGTCTTGCGGCCACAAGGTGCCCGCTCCCGGTGACCACACCGAGCTTGAGGTGGAACCCGGGCTCGCGGCCGGGGTGTCCGACCGCGGCCTGCGGCATAGCCGCAACGAGGACGCCATGGCGCTGGCGGGCTTGCCGGGGTCGGGCGGGCAGGACGGGCCGGTCACCATCGCCGTGGTATGCGACGGGGTTTCGACGTCGAGTCGGCCGGACGAGGCGGCGCATGCCGCCGCGCAGGCCGCGGCCCGCGCTCTGGTGACGGGGGTTCGCACGGGCGCCGATCCGGCCGCCGCTTCCGCGGCAGCCGTCCGCGCGGCGCAGAGTGCGCTCAAGGACCTCGCCGGGCGGAGCGCGACGTCTGGCCAGGTGGCCGACGGGCACGGCGACTGGGAGTTCCCCGCGCTGCCCGGGGACGCGCCATCCGCCACGTTCGTCTCCGCCGTCCTGACCGGCCAGGACGTGACTGTGTGCTGGCTCGGCGACTGCCGCGGCTATTGGCTGGATCCAGCTGGCGCCGATTCCCGGCTGCTGACCAGCGATGACTCGGTTGCGCAGGAACTGATCGCCCGCGGGCTGCCGCCCGATCAAGCGCTCGCCTCCCCGGCCGGCCACGTGGTGACGGGGTGGATCGGCGCGGACCTTGGCGAAGCTGAGCCGCACGTGGTGACGTTCCGCCCGGACGGTGACGGGATGGTGCTGCTCTGCTCGGACGGGTTGTGGAACTACCTGCCCGATGCGGCCGACCTGGCCAGCCGCGCGCTGCCGGACGCGCTGAGCCACCCGCTCGCGGCCGCCGCGACGCTAGCCGGACTCGCCATCGAGGCCGGCGGCCGGGACAACATCACGGTGGTGCTAGCCAGGTTCCCGCCGACCGACACCTCCGCCGTTGACGGCACCGCTGCGGCCGGCAGCGCCGCCAGCGGCTCCCCCGGCTCCCCGGCGACCGTCATCCTGCGCGCCACCCCCGCTCCCGCTCCCGCCACTGCGACCCAGGAGGCACCTGCCGATGAGCAGCCCGACCAGCCCTAGCGACTTCACCCTCGAGGTCTTCCAGAACGAGTACCTGCCCGAGGGGGGCCGGGAGGTCAATGCGATCGTCACGGTGACCGCCCCGGCCGCCGGCCAGGCTGGCGGACCAGCGGCGGGAGCCGACGGCGCGCACCGCGCCGAGATCATCATCGTGGACTGCTCGGGATCGATGGACTACCCGCACTCCAAGATCGTCCAGGCCAGGGCGGCCACGACCGCGGCGATCGACGTGCTCAGGGATGGAGTCGCCTTCGCGGTAATCGCGGGTACCGATACGGCCAAGCCGGTGTTCCCCGCGGACGGCAGCCTGGTCCCCGCGAGCGCCGCGACCAGGCAGGACGCCAGGTGGGCGGTCAGCCAGCTGCGGGCGGGCGGCGGCACCGCCATGGGCACCTGGCTAGCCCTGGCCGGGCGGATGTTCGCCGCCACGCCGACGTCGCTGCGCCATGCCATCCTGCTGACCGACGGCAAGAACGAGCACGAGTCCCCCGACCAGCTCGGGCAGGCGCTCGCCGCCTGCGAGGGCGTGTTCAGCTGTGACTGCCGCGGCGTGGGCACCGACTGGGTCGTCGCCGAGCTGCGCCGGATCTCGACCGCACTGCTCGGCAGCGTGGACATCGTCGCGGACCCGGCCGGGCTGGCGGCCGATTTCGAGACCATGATGCAAGCGGCTATGGGCAAGCAGGTCGCTGACGTCATGCTGCGGGTATGGACGCCGCAGCATGCCCAGGTCAAGTTCGTCAGGCAGGTCGCTCCTGCCGTCGATGACCTGACGGGCCGCCGTGCGCAGTCCGGGCCCCAGGCTGGCGACTATCCGACGGGAGCCTGGGCCGGTGGGGAGAGCCGCGATTACCACGTGTGCGTGCAGGTGACCGCGGCCGCGGTGGGCCAAGAGATGCTCGCCGCCAGGGTCAGCCTTGTCGCCGGGACTGAGGTCCTCGGTCAGGGCCTGGTCAGGGCGGTCTGGACCGACGACGAGGCACTGTCCACGCGAATCAACCCGAACGTGGCTCACTACACCGGCCAGGCCGAGTTGGCCCAGGTCATCCAGGACGGGCTCGAGGCGCGCAAGCGCGGCGACGAGGAAGAGGCCACGGCCAAGCTGGGCCGGGCAGTCAAGCTCGCGGAGGAATCAGGCAACGAGGACACCGCCAAGCTGCTCGCCAAGGTCGTGGACGTCGTCGATGCCGCGGCCGGCACCGTGCGGCTGAAGCGCGCTGTCGCCGAGGCCGACGAGATGGCCCTGGACACCAGGTCGACCAAGACCGTCCGCAGGAAGAATTAGAGGAACGCCCATGCCAGTCTGTCCAGCCGGGCACGATTCGACCACGAGCGACTTCTGCGACACCTGCGGGATGCGGATCGAGGGTGCCGGCCAGGCGTCGGCGGCGTCCGGCGGCGCCGGGCCGGCCGCACCTGGCGTGTCCGCACCGGCCGCCGGCGGCCCCGAATCGGGATCGGAAGCCGCAACCCCGGCGGCCGAGCCGTGCCCGCAGTGCGGCACTGGCCGCAGCGGCAGGTTCTGCGAGAACTGCGGCCTCGACTTCGCCGCGGAGGCACCCGCGGCCACGACCGGTTCCGCCACAGCGGCCGGTCCCACGCCCGCCGCTCAACCCGCCCCACCAGCCCCGGCCGCTGCCCCGATCACGTCCGCCACCCCGCCGTCGGCTTCTGCCCCGGTGACCACTCCGGCGCCCAGCGCGGCGCCTGGCCCAAGCCCGCAGCCCGGCTGGACCGCGGTCGTGGCCGCTGACCGCGGCTATTTCG
>Ga0126369_10002092_pt1 | contig 14122 bp, 12 predicted proteins | sample PanSoiMetaPlot_1_FD_109646 | JGI IMG/M metagenome (GOLD analysis project Ga0126369, IMG submission 109646) | Tropical forest soil microbial communities from Panama - MetaG Plot_1 | ecosystem: Environmental > Terrestrial > Soil > Tropical forest > Bulk soil | place: Panama | collected 2016-02-17 | reverse complement strand
GGACGGCAAGCGCTACCTCGATGGCGTCTCCTCGCTTTGGCTGAATGTCCACGGGCATCGGAAAAAAGAGATCGACGAAGCGATCATCGAGCAACTCGGGCGAGTCGCTCACACCACGCTGTTGGGCCTCGCATCGGTGCCGTCCATCGAGCTTGCGACGAAGCTGGTCAAAGTAGCTCCCGCCGGGCTGAGTCGGGTCTTCTATTCCGACTCGGGATCCACGGCGGTTGAGGTGGCGATGAAGATGGCATTTCAGTACTGGCGCCAGCAGGGTCGGCCCGAGAAGCGACGTTTCGTGGCGCTGGAAGAGGCCTACCACGGGGACACGCTGGGTGCCGTCTCCGCCGGTGGCATCGAGTTGTTCCACGAAATTTTCCGCGACCTGTTGTTCCCGGTGGCACGGATTCCCACGCCTTACAGCTATCGTTGGCCGGGCCCGGGCGATTGCGCGACGGCGTGTCTGGAGGCCGCGGAAAGGCTTTTCGAACGAAGTGCCGCTGAGTTAGCCGCTTTAGTGATCGAACCGCTGGTGCAAGGCGCGGCGGGGATGATTACCCAACCGCGAGGATTTCTCCGGCACCTGGCGGACCTGTGCCGGCGACACCACGTTTTGCTGATCTGTGACGAAGTTGCGACGGGATTCGGCCGGACCGGAACTCTGTTCGCGGTGGAGCAGGAGGGAGTTTCGCCCGATTTTCTCTGCCTCGCCAAAGGTTTGAGCGGAGGCTATTTGCCGCTTGCCGCGACTCTCACCACCGATGCGGTGTACCAAGCGTTCCTGGCTCCCGTGGGAGAGAAGAAGGCGTTTTTTCATGGCCACAGCTACACCGGAAATCCGCTCGCTTGCGCCGCGGCTCTCGCGAGTCTCGATCTCTTCGAGGCGGAAAAAATCCTCGAGCGCGCCATGCCAGTCGTCAGGGCGTTGGCCGCAAAGCTCGCCTCGATTGCACAGCTCGAGCACGTGGGTGAAGTCCGTCAGCGCGGGATGATGGTGGGCGTTGAGCTGGTCGCGGATCGCGCCACCAAAGCGGAGTACCCCTATGCCGACCGCGTTGGACACCAGGTTTGTCTGGCCGCGCGCAAGCGAGGTGTTCTGCTCAGGCCGCTCGGCAACGTCGTAGTGTTGATGCCTCCTTTGTCGCTGACCGTGAGTGAGGCGGAATGGCTCGGCGACGTGGTGAAGCAGTCGATTGACGAGGTGACGCTGCATTGAGCGGCCTGTTTCGATTGTTCGTGACAGCTACGGACACCGGTGTGGGAAAAACTCAGGCGTCCTGCGCGCTGCTTTCGCTGCTTGCAGAGCGAGGAGCTCATCCCGCGCCCTTCAAGCCTTATGAGACCGGATGCCGCGCCCTGGGCGCGCCGGCGGATGCTCGCGCGCTGCGCGATGCCGCGAAGAGCGATGATCCGCTGGAACTGATTTGCCCTCATCGATTCCGCGAGCCACTTGCGCCCGGTGTCGCCGCTCATCGCGAGGGATCGACGCCGTCGCTGTCGAAGACCTTGGCTGCGTACCGAGCGTTCTCAGACAGAACTTTGATTGCCGAGGGTGCAGGAGGCTTATTCGTCCCTATCGATGCGCGGCGGGAGATGATCGACCTGATCGAGCTACTCCGCTTGCCGGTATTACTGGTGGCGCGAGCAGGCTTGGGGACCTTGAATCACACGTTGTTGTCCCTCCGCGCGCTTGCGGAAAGGCGGGTTCTGGTGCGAGCGGTACTGCTGACCTGCACCACTGCAGCGCGCGATCCATCCCAGCGCGACAATGCTTACTGGATCCACCGCCGGGCTGGCGTGCGGGTGCTCGGTCCCGTCCCTTTTCGCGCCGATCCAAAAGCTCGACATGCCGCGTTTCGCAGCGCGCTCTCTCCCTTGCTACAGGGGCGATCATCGCACCCGCGCGCGAGCTTCATTTCGCCGGCAACGAATTGGACGCGATGAAAGATCCAGGCGAGAACAGATTCGCATGGCAGAAATCATCGATCTCAATTTGATCAACGACGCCAGACACCAATTTCGAAAACTTCTCGACGCGCGTGGACTCTCCTACTTCCTGAAAAAAGACGGGCACCGTCTTTTTCAAATCGAGCAGTCAAAGGTCGACATGGTGGTCCGCAACGCCGCGCGTTCTCGTCCGACCCACTTGCCTCGTCCTCCGCAGCCAGCGGTAGAGCATTGTCGCCGGGAAATTCGCCGGGAGCTGATTCGACGCGTAGTGGAGGCGATGCTTCAAACCGGACTATGAACGGAAGGTCTTGCAATTCTCTCGACGCACCGCCTGGCCTCGGGCGCTCAATCCGATCGCCGAACGCCTCGAGCTTCGTCGCCAATCCGGCGCGACGTGGATTGATCTAACCGAGTCCAGCCCGACGCGGTGCGAATTTCGCTATCCGGTCGATGAAATCGCAGCCGCTCTCTGCGCTCGATCGCTCGAGAGCTACGAACCCGAACCGCGAGGCTGCCTTTCGGCGCGGAAAGCCGTGGTGCGTTACCTCAGCGCCAAAGGAACGCACATCTCGGCATCGGACGTTGTGCTCTGTGCAAGCACCAGCGAAGCGTACTCCTACCTGTTCAAGCTGTTCTGCGACCCTGGAGACAACGTGCTCGTGCCGCAGCCCAGTTACCCGCTTTTCGAGTTTCTGATCGGAGCGGAGGGACTGGAAACGCGGCCGTACTCCGCTTTCGATTTGCGGTCGGTAGAGAAGGCTTCGGATCAACGAACTCGGGCAATCGTGGTGGTGAGTCCAACAACCCCGACCGGGATCTTCCTCAAGCGCGCCGAATTTGAGTTTCTAGATCGCCTCTGCGCTGCCAACGCGTGGTCCCTCATCGTGGATGAGGTATTCAGCGACTACGCAAACGACGCCGCGCCGAGGACTGTTCTTGCATGGCCGTCGCGCTCGTTGCTGTTTTCGCTCTCAGGGCTTTCAAAAGTTGCCGGCCTGCCCCAGCTCAAACTGAGCTGGTTTGCGGCGCGCGGAGAAGTTGGCGTCCTCGACGAAGCGCTGGCGCGGCTCGACTTGTTGGCCGACAGCTACTTGTCGGTAAACAGTCCGGTGCAGCGCGCGTTACCCAAACTGTTGGAGCTTGCGCCCGCGTTTCAGCGCCAGGTGCAAGAGCGTGTTGCGATGAATCGAGACTTCTTGATCTCCTTGAGCACCAACCAGTCCCGGTGGCGCCTATTGCCCAGCGAAGGTGGCTGGTTCGCCGTCATAGAAATCGGCGAGGGCCTTAGCGAAGAAAGCACCTGCCTCGCCCTTTTGGATCAAGGCGTACTCACCCATCCGGGTTATTTCTTCGATTTTCCGCCGCGGCAGGGCCACCTGGTGTTGTCCTTGCTGCCGCCAGCCGAGCTCTTTGCGCAGGGCGCCCAGCGCACGTCGCGGCTGCTCGATGAAGCCTGATTCGGTTCCCTTCAGCAGGTCAGGAAGATAGTCTGGCAAATAGGTACGTTAGCTCTGCCTGCTTGGACACTCCTATGTCGATACTGGTCTTGACTCACGCGGATGTGGAACGTCTGCTGCCGATGCGCGAGTGCATCGATTTGATGAGCAATGCACTCTCGCAGCTTGCCAGGGGGCAAGCGCATCAACCGCTTCGAATGATCGTCCGCCCCCCGCAATCGAAAGGGCTGCTGGCGATGATGCCGGCGCACCTTGCGGGACCTCGCCCCGCCTTGGGAGTGAAGGCCCTGTCCTTTTTTCCCTCCAATCCGTCGATCGGCAAGGACGCTCACCAGGGCTGCGTGCTTCTCTACGACAACGATACCGGCGAGTTGCGCGCCTTGATGAACGCGTCTGCAATCACCGCAATCCGCACGGCCGCGGTTTCGGGCGTGGCGACTCGGACGCTGGCAAGAGAAGATGCTTCCGTCCTCGCGATCATAGGTGCTGGAGTCGAAGCGCGTACCCATTTGGATGCGATGGCCTGTGTTCGACCCATAAAGGTTGCGCGGGTGGTGAGTGTGCGCCGGGAACGCGCGGAACAGTTTGCAAAGGAGATGGGGGCTCGCTTCCCATTTCCGATTGTCGCAACTTCGAGCGTCGAGGAAGCGGTCCGGGGGGCGGAGATCATCGTCACTGTCACGACCGCCCACGAACCCGTCCTTCGGTACAGTTGGGTGGCGCGCGGCGCTCATGTGAATGCAGTGGGAGCGAGTGTTCCAACGCATCGCGAAATTGATTCCGAGACGATTCGAGCTTCTGCACTGTTCGTCGATCGGCGTGAATCGGCGCAGGCCGAAGCGGGCGATTTTCTGCTCGCGGTAAAAGACGGAGCGATTGGGAAGGATCACGTCCGCGCGGAGCTGGGCGAGGTTTTGATCGGGACCGTTCCGGGTAGGCAGTCCCCGGATGAATTGACGCTGTTCAAATCGCTCGGCCTTGCCGTCGAAGATGTGGCAAGTGCTGATTTCCTCTATGCTAGGGCCAAGGAAGTGGGAGCCGGCACGTGGGTGGAATTCTAGTTCGGCCGAGCGCTCAATCCGATGGCCTCCTCCAGCTCTTTCGAATCGTAGAGCAAGCCGTCCTTCATCACGCTCACCACCCGACGAATGTCACCAATCCGGATCGTGGGGTCTCCATCGATGATGGCGAGGTCCGCCAGCTTGCCAGCGACAAGGGACCCTGAACGGTCAGCCATCTTCATGATCTTCGCCGCGTTAAAGGTCGCCAGCTGGACGACGGTCGCGGGGGTTAGGCCGGCGTTGACGTAGAGCTCGAGTTCCCGCTGCAGCGCAAACCCCGGCAGACGCGCGTCTGTCCCGGCGACCAGTGGCACGCCTTTTCGCCAAAGCAGTGCCACCATCTGCTGTAAAGCGCGGAAAGCTCCACGATAGTCCTTTTCTTTTCCGTCTGGGCCGGGCACCCCACGGCCCATCAGGCTTCGGCGAGAAGTCGGCGGCAACCGATCCGCAATGAAGCGATAGGCGGCGGGAACCTCTCTCCGGCCGGTTGCAAATTGTTCCTCGAACACCGTCAGCGTCGGGTCCACGACAACACCGCGCTTTTGTAGCAGCGCCACGAAGGACTCTACGCGCGCTGACTCAAGATCGAGCTCCGGGGCATGTTCCGCCACCAATGTGAATCGGAGCGGAGTTCGGGTGTCCACGGTCCGATCCGCAAGGAAATTGAGGAAAATGAAATTGATGTGCTGCAGCTCATCGAATCCGCCCTTGACCGCGTCCTCGGCGATCATTCCAAACGGTATGTGCCCGCTGACGCGCAGCCCTCGCACGTGGGCTTGGCGCACAATGATTGGCACCAACTCGGGTTTGACCGAGCTGTAGATCTTGATCTGCGGGTATTTGAGATCCGCATAGCGGTCAACAACCGCACGCGCGGCGTCCTCGGTATCCGCCAGAACGCCGGTCGGAGCGGCGAGGGGTCCGGGACCGTCGACAAGTCCAGCAGGAATTACCCGGGGGCCGACTGCCTTACCGGCATCGTATCGTTCTCGTAGTTCTCCCAGAACCTCAATGTCGTTGCCAAGGTCACGAACCGTTGTGACGCCGCAGCCCACGTAGAGAGGCCCGTCCGCCTCAAACAAGTGGGCGTGCATGTCCCAAAGGCCGGGAATCACCACTTTGCCGGAAACATCGATGACTTCCGAATCTGCGGGAATCTGGAGTTCACGCTCAGGCCCGACTGCTCGAATTCGATTCCCGGAACCCAAAACCGATACACCGCTGATAAGCTTGGCGTGTTCGGAGTCGAAAACCCTTCCGCCGCGAAGCATCCACGAGCCGGTGAGCCGTCGACCGACCCTCTTTGCGATGGTTTCTGAATGCTTGGCCCAGGAACGTCTGTTGGCGGCAAGCAGCGCGGGTATCGCATCCTTCCAGCCCTCTCGGATGATCGAAATCCAGGGACTAACTAGGGCGAAAAAGTTGTCGTCCCGGTCCAGCCAGATCAACCACGGGGAAGTTTGAATCCCGTGAATGGCATATTGCACCACCTTCTGTGCGCGATCTGCAGGCCCAATCTCCAATTCCTCCATTCGCTCAATCCGAGCCTCACCTTGCGGAAGCAAGCTCAGCCGATGTGTGGGCGCAGCGAGCAAAGCCCTGGCGAGCAGGGCACTCTCTTCCGGGACCGCGTTGGCGCTGACGTAGAAGGCAGGCTGGGAAAGAACCTTCTCCCCCTCGTCGACATTGCTTTGCCATACGGCTTTGCCGTCCTTTAATGAGAAGCGCTCCGCTACCACGGCTTTGAGATAAGTGACCCCTGTGGTTTCGACCAGGATCGGGATGTGGTCTGGCCCGAGCACCATTTGGGTGCGCAGGTTCGGGCCACGTCCGCGGTCGTTGTACTCGAACGAAACGGTCCGCTCGTTTCCCGAGACCTCCGTTACCTGTGAGCCGGACTTGCGACCCACTGTCCAGACCTCATAGCGGGCCGTGGTCGATTTGCCAGAGCTCGCCTCACGGTGCGCACAGCTCAAGCAGGTCAAGACGAGGGCGAAGACTAGCCTTCGGAGTCCTCGAGAGCGGCGTGGGAAGCGGTGAGGTGGGCAACCGGGACGCGAAATGGCGAACATGAGACGTAATCCAAACCTATCCGGTCGCCAAAGGCGATGCTCTTGGCATCGCAATGTGCGAGTGCCCACGCAAAGTCCTTCCCGAAAGCTGCCTATGGGGTACGTGCGAACACGGCGTGCTGGAACTTCCATGCTGAGCCGGTTAGGTTCCGCGACTTTGCCGGGGGTTTCTGAAGAATGAAAGAACTACTTTTTTGCGCGGTGCCTCTGCTGGCCGGATGGGCCTCCGTTCCAAGCCTGGATTCGATTTATCCGGAGCTCGACGCATTCTACATCGACCTCCATCAGAACCCGGAGCTATCCAGGCAGGAGGAGAAGACAGCGGCGAAGCTTGCAGACCGCTTAGGCCGTCTTGGATACCAGGTGACCACGGGAGTTGGCGGTAACGGCGTGGTCGCTGTGATGCGCAACGGCAGCGGTCCAACCCTCATGTTGCGAGCTGACATGGATGCACTCCCGGTGCTGGAGAACACCGGCCTGCCCTATGCCAGCAAGGCCACGGGCAAAGGAAGCGGGGGCACAGCCGTCCCGGTGATGCACGCCTGCGGCCACGATGTGCACATGACTTCTCTCCTCGGAGCGGCGACCCTGCTTTCACGGATGAAGGACCGCTGGAGCGGCACGCTTCTTCTGATTGGTCAACCGGCAGAAGAAACCGGCACTGGTGCCGAGGCGATGCTCAAAGACGGGCTCTTCACCCGATTCCCCAAGCCAAATTTCGCCGTTTCGCTGCACGACTCGGCGGAGCTGCCGTCCGGGCAAATCGGCTACACCCCGGGGTTCGCGCTCGCCAGCGTTGACTCGGTGGACGTTGTCATTTTTGGCCGCGGTGGTCACGGGGCGTATCCCCACAAGACGGTGGATCCGATCGTCATCGCCGCTCGCACCGTATTGGCCCTGCAGACGATCGTAGCGCGAGAGAACAATCCTTTGGATCCGGCGGTGGTAACGGTCGGTTCAATCCACGGTGGCTCCAAACACAACGTGATTCCGGATGAGGTCAAGTTGCAGTTGACGGTCCGCACCTACAAGGACGAGGTCCGCAAGAAGGTGCTCTCCGCGATCGAGCGAATCGCCAAAGCAGAGGCAAGCGCGGCAGGCGCGACCAAAGAACCCAAGGTAACGGTCTCCGAATCTATAGGTGCCACCTACAACGATCCCGCGCTCACGAAGCGAATCGTAGGCATTCTCTCCAAAGAGTTTGGCGCAGCGAACGTTGTGGAGAGGCCACCGGTCATGGGTGGCGAGGACTTCGGCGCATTCGGGAGTGCCGGTGTGCCCGCGGTGCAGTTCGCGGTCGGCGCCGTTGAACCACAGAAATTCAAAAAGGCGATGGCGGAAGGTACGCCGCTGCCGACCTTGCACTCGTCCGAGTTCGCGCCGGACCGGGAGCGCACTTTACGAACCGGCGTAAGTTCATTGACGGTGATCGCGCTGGATCTGCTCGCGAAGAAATAATGGACGCGATCGCGTTAGCCGAATGAACCGTGGCGGCCGGCTCCGCCAGCAAAGCGCGCGGCACCCTCGAGCGTCTCGCCTCGCCCGATGACCTGCATTCCGCGGTAGAACTCGTTTCGGAGTGCGTCCGCCAGCGACAGCGACCACTGCTCATACGAGGAGAGCCGGTCCGAGCGCAAACACTGCTGAGGGAAAGCTGCGATGCTCTTCGCCAATTCAATCGCCGCAGGCAGCGCCTGACCCGTCTCGACCAGCCGATTGGCAAGTCCGATTGCAAATGCTTCTTCACCGCTGACCGGCCGGCCGGTGAGAATCATGTCGAGCGCACGGCTGTGTCCGATCAGGCGCACGAGGCGAATCGTTCCTCCATCCATCAGGGGCACGCCCCAGCGGCGGCAAAAGACTCCGAATACCGCATCGCGCGCAGCGACTCGGAGGTCGCACCAGACGGCAAGCTCCAATCCGCCCGCGACGGCGTGACCCTCCACCGCTGCAATCACCGGCTTGGAGAGCATGAGCCGACTGAAGCCCATGGGGCCGTCCCCGCGCTCCTGCAACCGAAGCGTTCGAGAGGGGTCCGAGATCGCCTTGAGATCCGCACCCGAGCAAAACGTGCGGCCCGCGCCGGTGACCACGGCTGCGGAGAGCGAATCGTCCGCATCGAAGCGGCGCAAGGAGTCCGCCAAGGCGCGGGCGGTTTCCCCGTCCACCGCGTTGCGGGCCTCGTTCCAACGGTTGAGGGTGATGATGGCTACGGGACCTATGGCTTCAAACTGGACGACGTCGCTCATAGGGAGTCAATAACATGAACGAGCTCGTGGACTCGTCATCCTCTGAACCCACGCTTATTTCTTCTTGATTTTCATTTTTCTCCATGGTGAAGCGCGCCGCCATGACCAAATACCTACTGACGGGATTGCTGTTGACGTCGACCGTTTCTGCTGCAGCCACTGCCGCGACGAGCTCGCCAACGGACGGCCGAATCACTGCCGAGGGTTTAGTTGGATATGGAGTCGGCTTTGACAGCAATAACATCTACGGTTTTGGGTTCGGCGCACGAGCCGGGTATTCGTGGCCCTTCCAGCTCTACACCGGCGTTTCCTTCCAGTACTACGTCGGCACATCAGTGGGTTCGGTCACCATTAATATTTGGACGCTCGAAGCTGACTTTGGATATGAGCGTGTTGTTGGGCCCCTCGAGCTTCGGTCCTACCTTGGAATCGGGATTGGAGATCCCAAAGCCGCGCGCGGCGGACAATCAGTTTCGACGGTGTACTTTGCGCTGATGCCGGGTGGGGTGGCCATATACAATTTCAACGGGCCTTTTGCCGTTGGGCCCTACGTAGGCGTCGATCTTCACTTTACCTGGCTTGTCAGCGCTGGCGGTGGAGACGGCCTGTCGTTTCTCGCTACCGGTGGATACCGGTTCTAGTCGTCCAGGCGCGAGAGCAACAACCTACGCTGCAGGTCCAGCGCTTCTGGCATTCGGTCGCCGAATTGCCTGAAGAATTCCTCTTGCGACTGAAGCTCACTCTTCCACTCGTCGAGATTGATCGAGGTCGCCTCGTTTACGTCCTCGGCGGGGACGTCAAGTCCTGACAAGTCCAGATCTCCCGCTTTCGGAACCCAACCGATCACCGTCTCCTGACCGCCCACCTTGCCTTGGGCGCGATCGATGATCCACTTCAGCACCCGCATGTTTTCGCCGTATCCCGGCCATAAGAACTTCCCGTTCTTGCCCTTGCGAAACCAGTTCACTTGGAAGATTTTCGGCGGATTCGGGATTTTGCGCTGCATGTCCAGCCAGTGCTGGAAGTAATCGCCCATGTTGTAGCCGCAGAAGGGAAGCATCGCCATCGGGTCCCTTCGCACCACGCCGACTTTCCCGGTGGCGGCGGCAGTCGTCTCCGAACCCATCGTGGCTCCCAGGAACACCCCGTGGGTCCAATTGAATGACTGCAAAACCAGCGGGACCGTGGTGCTGCGCCGACCGCCGAAGATGATCGCGGAGATCGGCACACCCTCCGGATCATTGACCTGCTTCGACAGCGCCGGGTTGTTGGTCATCGGAGAGGTGAACCGGGAATTCGGGTGGGCCGCTTTTTCCGGAGAGGAAGGGGTCCACTTTTGTCCCTTCCAATCGATCGCTTCTTTGGGTGGCTCTCCGTCCTTACCCTCCCACCACACGTCGCCATCGGGTGTTAGGGCTACGTTGGTGAAGATGGTGTCGTGGCTGATCATCTTCATCGCGTTTGGGTTCGACTTGTAATTCGTTCCAGGGACCACCCCGAAGTAACCGGCTTCTGGATTCACAGCCCACAACCGTCCATCGGGACCGACGTGCATCCACGCAATGTCGTCTCCAACGGTGCGAATCTTCCAGCCCTCGAATCGCTTGGTGGGGACCATCATCGCGAAGTTGGTTTTGCCACAAGCGCTGGGAAACGCGGCGGCGACGTACGTCATCTGCCCTTCGGGACTCTCCACCCCGAGGATGAGCATGTGCTCCGCGAGCCACCCTTCGGTCCTTCCGAGATACGAGCCGATTCGCAGAGCTAGGCACTTCTTACCGAGGAGCGCGTTGCCGCCGTACCCGGAACCGATCGACCAGATCGTGTTGTCTTCGGGGAAGTGGCAGATGAATCGGCGTTCGGGACTGAGATCTCCGACGCTGTGCAGTCCTCGGTTGAAATCATCGCGGTCGCCCAGCATGTCGAGCGCCGGTTTGCCCATGCGGGTCATGATCCGCATGTTCAAAACGACGTAGACGCTGTCCGTGATTTCGACGCCGATTTTGGCCATCGGCGATCCCAGCGGCCCCATCACGTACGGGATGACGTACATGGTTCGGCCCTTCATGGCGCCGTCAAAGAGCTTGCTCAATTTCGAGTACGTCTCTTGCGGGGCCATCCAGTTGTTGGTCGGGCCCGCGTCGTCTCGATTGCGGCTGCAGATGAAGGTCAGATGCTCCACCCGCGCGACGTCATTGGGATTTGAGCGATGGAGGTAGCCGTTGGGCACTTTTTGCTGATTGAGGCGAATCAGTACGCCAGCCGCGAGGGCCTCTTCGGTGAGACGGTGATTTTCCTGCTCTGAGCCATCACACAAGACGATCCGGTCCGGCCGCGTCATTCGGGCGATTTCGTTGACCCAGTTCTTGAGGTCGACGTTTTTGATTGGGGATATGTCTCTGACGTCTGCAATCTGCGTCGCGCGCATATTCGTTCCTTAAATCTCGGTGGCGTGCTTTCCCATTGCCACCTTCAAGCTGGCGAGCGAAAGCCCGATCGGCGCGTTTTAGCTCGGCCACCCTAATCGGATCCATCAACGAATCCCGGCCGAGTTGCGCTGAGAACACCCGGGTATGGCTAGAGGGTCCCCGTACACCCCAACGTTGCCGCCGCGCGTTATGAGCGGTGAACGCGCCTTAGGCGCCGACTCCGCCGCCATCGGACAATGGGTTCGGGAGATCTGAAACGTCGCCGCGCGGGATTGGAACAGGTGTTTCCCTCGTGGATTCGCGCCGCAGCACTTCGCGGATCTGCCGCGAAAGTCGCACGATGGTTTCGTCGTCCGGGTCACGGGGCCTGGGTAGATGAACCTCCAGGTCCTGAATGATTCGCCCGGGTCGGCTCGCCATCACCACCACTCGGTCCCCGAGTACCAGCGCTTCCCTTACGTCGTGCGTTACGAACACCACGGTCTTGCGCGTTTTCATCCAAATGGATTGCAGCAACTGGTGCATCCGGCCGCGCGTCTGCGCATCCAGCGGCGCGAACGGCTCGTCCATCAGAAGAACGGAGGGGTCCATTGCCAGCGCTCTGGCGAGGCTCACCCTCATGCGCATTCCTCCAGAGAGCTCGTGGGGAAGCGCGTTCTCAAATCCCTCCAGGTGCACCAGCCCGATGAACTCGTGGGCTTTCCGTTCGCACTCGGAATGCGACAAGCCCTTGGCGCGCAATGCGAAGGTAAGGTTCTGCTTGACCGTGAGCCACGGAAAGAGCGCCGCCTCTTGGAACATGAGAAGCCGCTGTGGACTGGGTCCCTCCACCGGATGTCCGTCAATGCTGACGTGACCTCCGCTCGGAGAGACGTGCCCCGCGAGAGCGTAAAGCAAGGTGGACTTGCCGCATCCAGACGGTCCCAAGAGGCAGACGAACTCTCCCGCATGGATGTCCAGGTTCACATCTTGGAGGGCCGCAACGTTGTTGCTGTAACGATGATCTAGCCGCTGGACGGCAATCTTGGCGACGCCACCTCTCCCTGCTTGCCTGGGAACAAGGATGTCAGGGGGACGAAAGCGGTCCGCGAACCTGCGGAGCAAGGCTGGCACGAACGCCAACTTAGTGCCGCCGGACACGCGCGGCTTGCTCAGGCGTCTGCTTTGCGAGGTAGATGCCAACGGCTAGTTTTCCAATCAAACAAGTGCGCGAGAACAACTGGCAGTGTGCCTCAGGTGGTTGCCAATCGCCAAATCCAACGGGGCAAGGTCGAGTGCCTGACCACCCCACATGGGGGCTAATGGATAGCCGCGCGCAGGCCAACTTGCTCCAAGATCTGGGCCTCGGCATCCACAAGCTCAGAAAGCCGCATAAATGCTTGATCTTCCCCGCCAGCCCGGGCGGCCAGCCTAAGAAAGAGTACCTGGTGCCCTGCTTCTGCTCTGCGGAAGTGCTCGTAGAATCGCCGCAGCCCCGGATCCGGCAGGCCCTCGGCCAACAGTCCGAGCCTTTCGCAGCTGCGAGCCTCGATGATTGCCGCCACCAGCAGCCGGTCCAGCCGGCGCTGAAGGCGACCTGTGCGGAGCATTTTCATCAGCGCCTGGGCGTACGGATCGCCGCGATCGGGTCCCAGGGAGAGCCCGCGCTGATCAATCAACCTCAAGACCTTCGAAAGGTGCGAGCTCTCCTCGCGCGCGAGCCTCGCCATCTGGGCTGGAAGCGTTGGCACTTCGGGGTACGCCTGGAGTAACGACAGTGCGTGCACGGCGGCTTTCTTCTCGCAATGCGCGTGATCGATCAGCACGTCATCGAAATTCCGGATCGCCAGCGGCAGCCAGCCCGGGGAAGTTGCCCGGCGAAGCGGGACGGGTCCGGGCCAACGATCCACCTGGTTCGAAGTCACCCTCCGTGAGTTACCAGGAGCTGAACCTCGGGTCTACGCGCGTAGCCCACGTTCAGAGCGACGCGCGAGACCGCCTCGTTGCCTCTCAAAGTCAGCCTCGGAAGCGCGGAAAGGAGCTGACGCGAGAGTTGACCGAGCCCGAGCGTGGCATGTCCGCGATGGCGATGGTCCGGAGCGGTGTATAGGCCGCTGATCTCCGCTCCGTGTGGCGACTTCCAGGCCACGTCAGCTTTGAACGCCAGCTTGCCCTCCGACTCGAGGACGTAGGTTCGCCCCTCGAGGACGTTCTGCTCGATTTGCTGCTTGAGCAGTTCGACGCCGCTTGAGTCTGGCTCTGCGCCGAAGGCCTCGCAAAAGCCGTTGATCGCCAGCGGAAAGAGCTGCGGCAAGTCGGCCGGAAGGGCACATCGCAATCGCGGCTGCAAGTACGGGCCGAGGTGGTCCGGTCCGACCCAGAAGATGCGGTGGAGGTAACGCAGACGCGGGCGGCCGTTAGCGAGCGCTGCCTCCAGCGGCTCGACGGCGGTTTTGTCACCGACGATTGAACCCAGCTGGAGGCCCGGTTTGAGGTGCTCGGCGATCGCGCGAAATTCATCCGGATTCCCGCCAGCCGTGGGCAACACTCGGCCTCGGGGACGGTCCACCCAAACCGCAGCGGTAATCACCTCGCCGGATCGACAACCGTGCACCTCCAGGTTCTTGCTGCCTTGGAGGAAGTCGTTGAGCAGCCCGAGCAAGTGGAGGTTGCGAATCGGCTCGCGGGCCAGCAAGGACGTCAAAGCCTTTTCATCGGGCGCGCCCAGCTGCTCGACCGTGGCCATGCAATTTTTGCAATTCTAGTCGATCTTCCAATCGGTCACGCTCTTACATTGGCGTCAGATCGAGGTGCACGCACACCTGCTCCTCGCTGGTGCGCACCAGCTCGGGCGGCAGTCGATGCAACGCAAACGAGGGGATGAGATCCGCGGCGGAGGTGGGCCGGCCATCGTGAATCCCGGCCCAT
>Ga0126369_10002091_pt1 | contig 14126 bp, 14 predicted proteins | sample PanSoiMetaPlot_1_FD_109646 | JGI IMG/M metagenome (GOLD analysis project Ga0126369, IMG submission 109646) | Tropical forest soil microbial communities from Panama - MetaG Plot_1 | ecosystem: Environmental > Terrestrial > Soil > Tropical forest > Bulk soil | place: Panama | collected 2016-02-17 | reverse complement strand
ATTGAGCGCCCTTGTGGCGGTCTACTATCTATTCGTCGACGCAGCCACGCGACCCTGGTTCGGATCTCACGCTACCGATTCACTCGCTGCACCGCCCCAGTAGGCCAAGGACGTCATTCGTTTCCTGCCCGCGGTTTCTCCCGTGGAGCAGAAATCTCGCCGGCGAGGTCGCGCTAGCCTGCACTACGAGCAGACCAGGGGAGCACGGAACGAAATGTTGCCCGGCGGTAAGTTGGTAGTCCTGCAGATCGTCCTGACAGGTAACCCAGAGAGCGCCGGAAAGGCAGGTCATCCGAACGTTCTTCCGCCCAACGATGAAGCCTGCCACCTCATTTGGCGCGAGCCCGAGTACCTCCGCGGCAAATCCACGCATCCGCCGAGCTCGCCAGCGATGCATTAGCGAAGCGAACAGCTGTGCCAGCGATTCGACCTTGAACTCCAGTTTCGGCTTCAATTTCGGGACGCCCTTTCCGCTGATGCGAGATTGCTCTTCGCTCGCTCTGTGGCCTTGATTTGAGTGCTCTTCGAAGCCTTCGCGTGGGAAGCCGGCGATGCGGCTTTACGAGAGCTTTTGACTTGCTTTTGCCCACTGTGGACGTCCGACCAACAGGCGCAAGACTCGGCCATCAGCGAGTCGCTGCAATTATCGGCCAGGACCAGGGAGCTAGCGAACAACGAGCACAGCGCAACCAAAGCCAACGAACTTCTAAGCGCCTTCACAGTCTCTCCTTTGAAATGCGGAATCCCGTGCCTAGAGCAGCTGTCGTGCCAGGCCTGGCATCCGTAAGCGATTGAATTTGCCGGTATTGAAACCCAGACCCGCTTGATGTTGCAGGTTGCCCCTGTTGCAGTGTTTCATTAAACCCTTCGTTTGGGGTTGGTTTGCTGCGGTTGAAGAAGCTTTTTTTCAGCAGCGCCACTGACGTGAGTGCGAGCCAAGGTCGCTTTGTGACGGCACGGGCTGCTCCCGGGCAGTGGCGCGAATCCAGCTGGCTTGCAGCTTCCTGTTCAACTCGCATTGCGTCCAATACATTCTGAACATCACTTCCTCCAGAGAGCCGGTGCGTTTGCGTGCGGTTGCTCAGCCCTTGAAGTCGCGGGGGTCAAGAGCTGGCTACTCGGCGCCGCGCGAGTTGCCGGTGCGCATAGCTTCCAACACCGCCCTCGAGCGCAGGGCGCGTTCAAGCTCTACTCGCAGCTGAGCCGCTGCCTGCTGAAAGGTCTCACGGGTGGCGAGCAGCGACTGCAACGATGCGCTCTTCGCGAAGTCGCGCTCGCCCGCGCGTCGCGCTGGCTCCCTCGCACGCAGCAGCAAGGCTTCAGCCGCGGTGGCGAATCGCCTTGCGGTGCGATCCAGTGGGTGCTCTGAAGGTGCCTCCGCCAGGGCCATTTGCAGTTCGTTTAAGTGGCGGCGCGCCGCAGAGGCCTCGACTGGGAGCGCTGCGGGCCTTTGTTCCTGGACCGGCCGCACCAGCGCCGCTCGGTAGCTTTTCTCGGCCTCGATGGAAAGCGAATCGAGGGCCGCCGCACACGCTGCGACCTTACCCGCCTCAAGAGTGCTGTTCTGAGATCGTGACGGTCGCGTAATGAAAGCCGCGCAACCGATGCAGGCTAAAAGGAGGAGCCAAAAGTTCGGTGATTTGCCCATCCAGACCTCCTTGGTAATGCACGGCAAAACCCTGTCATCGGTGCGTTTCGAAGTTTGTCTCGAGCAGAAATCTCGTCGGATAATATGCGCTGGCCTGCACCACGAGCCGACCCGGTGAGTGCAAAACGAAATGTTGCCCTTCGGTAAGTTGGTAGTCCTGCAGATCGTCCTGACAGGTGACCCAGAGAGCACCGGAAAGGCATGTCATCCGAACGCCTTCCCGCTCGACGATGAAGCCTGCCACCGCATTTGGCGCGAGCCCGCGCTCCTGGGCAGCAAATTTGCGCATCCGCCGAGTTCGCCAGCGATGCATTAACGAAGCGAACAGCTGCACCACAGCGATTCGAAGCGCTTCAATCTCGAGATGCTGTTGATGCTGACGCGAGACTGTTTTTCGTGCGCTCTGTCAGCTTGATTTGGTTGCTCTTCGAAGTCTTCGAATGAGCAGCCGGTGATGCATCTTTCTTCGAGCTCTTGAGGTGCTCTCGCGCACTGAGCACGTCCGACCGACAGGCGCAGGACTCGGCCATCAGCGAGTCGCTGCAATCATCGGCCAGGACCAAGGAGCTACCGAACAACGAGCACAGCGCAAGCAAAACCAGGGAACTTCTAAGCGCCTTCACAACCACTCCTTTGTAAAGCGGAATGCGGTGCCTAGAGCAGCTGTCGTGCCAGATCTTCCATCCCTAAGGGTGTGAATTTGCGGGTATTGAAATCCAGACCCGCTGGATGTTGCAGGTTGCACCTGTTGCAGTGTTGCAGTTGCTCAGCCCTTAAAGTCGCGCGGGTCAATGTTGTAGCGGGCGAGCCACCGCTGAATCTGCATTCTCGCTTTGCCCATCGCGCGCGCCACCGAAGAGATGTTTCCACCGTGTTGGCGCAGCAAAGCCTCAAGCTGAACCTTGCGCTGTGCATCGCCGGCAGGGAGATATGAGGACACCACTCGTGAGCCTAGTTGGGTGTTTCGCACTGCTTCGGGCAGGTGCTCCCGCAAGATCTGACCGTGACCGGCAAGAACAGTTGCCGTTTCGAGTACCTTTTCCAACTCGCGCACATTCAGCGGCCAATCGTAAAGAAAGAGCGCTCTCGCTGCTTCGTGGTGGAGTCGCAATGACGCGGCACGCGGGCCGGCGACGCGCTCTGTCAACTCCCGCGCGAGAATTCCGAGGTCCTCCTTGCGCTCGGCGAGATCCGGGAGCTCGAATTCGAACCCCGATATGCGAGCCCGTAGGTCATCACGGAACTGCTCGCGCGCAACCATCATTGCCAGGTCCCGATGCGTGGCGGAGATCACCCGGACATCGACAGGCATGGGGGTAGTTCCTCCTACGGGCGTCACCTGGCGCTCCTGAAGGACGCGCAGCAGCGCGGGTTGGGCGCCAGGCGGCAGATCGCCGACCTCATCGAGGAACAGAGTCCCGCCGTGAGCGGTACGCACCAAGCCCAGACGATCCTCCGTCGCTCCAGAAAAGGAACCCTTTCGATGGCCGAAGAGCTCCGACTCGACCAGATTGTCCGGTAGGGCTCCGCAATTCACGGCGACAAAGGGACCGGATCGGCCTGAGAGCGCGTGCACCGCGCGAGCCAACACCTCCTTGCCCGTTCCGGTCTTCCCTCGCAGCGCGACAGTGACATTCGTTGGGGCGACCCGTTTCAGGTGTGAAATTTGGACTGCCAGCTCGGGCTGCAGGGTGGACAATCCAGGAAGCAATCGGTTGCCTGGGCCACTCTCGGCATCCAAGGACTCAGGCGACAGAAGGGGCTGCTGGGATCGAAAGACAAAGAAAGTGCGGCCCAGCTCAATCACATCGCCATCCGCCAGCTCAGCGCGTTGGATGAGCTGACCATTGAGGCGCACGCCGTTCTTCGATTTGAGATCTTCAACCACCCAGCCTCGCATCACTCTGGAGATCGCGGCATGCCGACCGGAGACCCAGGGGTCCGCCAACCCAATGCGAAGCAACCGAAGGTCGCCCTCCGCGCGTCGCTCCCAGCCGTTTTGATCGGCGCGCCCGAATTGCACCCGATCGAGCTCGTAGAGAACGTGTCGCGCCGACGGCTCGGATAGGCGTTCCGTATTGAGCACACGAAAGAGCGTGGGGAACGCGATGGAAGACTTCTTGGAGAAGGCGGCGCCCTCGGTGAGAGTGGCCTGCCGGCTCACTTCAAACCTTCGATGACATACAGCTCATCGAGCCGTTGCTGAGCGGTGTAGACGAATTGCTTTCCGTCGGGAGTGATCAGTCCTGCGCGCACCCCGACGATGCCCACCGTGTCTCGAGGTCCACACTGGTCCTGGACCTGCGACCTTGCTGTGCCAAGCTCGTAGCGAAGTAGCTGGAGGCTGGAGAACTCTTTCTCCGCGGGGCGAAATACAAATAACTCTCGACCGTCCGCTGACCACTGGAGGAGTTGGTCACCGCGTCGAAGACCCGGCAATGCGTTGACCTCTCCCTTGGGGAGCTTCACCAGCACCGGCGTGCCATCGCGGCGGACGGCGGGCAACATCGTTCCGTCGGGCGACGGCGGGGCGGAGATTTCCAATTCTTCTTCGCTGAGAAGTCGCGGTGCCTGAAAGGGAACGGGTCCGGCGCCTACGGATTGGAGGTAGAGGTGGGGACGACGATTGGAATCCCTGCCGACGAGGGCAATCCGATTCCCGCCTGGAAACCAGCGGACGGTTCCAATCGACGAGAAATCGCCCGCCGGGAGTGCCCGCGGAGAGCCAGGACCGGTCGGTACGAGCGTCAAGGTGTTGAATGGGGGCTTTGGAGAAATGAGGGCCCATTTCTTGTCAGGTGAAAGAGCGCGACCCCAGCCTTCTGACAAGAGCACAGGGAGCGACCCATCCATGGTGCGTACGTAAGTCTGGATTTCGTTGCCTCCACCCCCCTGCCCTTCGATGAACAGAAGCATCTGCCCATCGGCGGATATGTCCATGGGCAACGATCCATCCAACCAAGCGATGGGCCGCTCTACCTCGCTTTTCCCAATTCGCCCAAACATCCGCCATCGGCTCAACACTGCAGCAATGAGTACGCGGCCCGAAGAATCGATGTCGTGCAAAACGAAGTTACCCGGTGCTCGCAGGACCTCACGCTCCTTGCCGCGAACGGACAACGCTTGCAGTTGCCGCCAAGGGCTCTCCTCGCCGGCAGTAAACCAAACCTCGCGGCTCGATGGGAGCCAAGCCAGGCCTTCCACCGTCCACGCGTCGTTCGAGCGAGCGATCAAACGGCCCTTCCGATCGATGACCTCCACACGTCCGCGATCATCTGAAGTCACTGGGTGGCGTTCGTAAGCGATGTACTCTCCAGACGGAGATATCCGTGCCCTGGTAAGGTCGTCCGAGCTTTCGAGGAGCACCTGTCCCGGCGGCAACTCAATTCTGGACAAAGCTCCCTCGCGTCGGACCACCAACAGCTCCTTTCCGTCGGGGGTGTAGTCGGCCCAGAGGACTTTCTCGAGGGCTTCTCGGGGAGCTCCTCCAAAGAGCGAGGCCTTCGAGAGAATATTGCCCTGCTCCCTGTTCAGGGGAAAAGAAATGCTTCCCAGCGCCAGCTCATCGGAGCTCGAAATGCCAAAGAGAGACGTGAATGGGGGCGTGACTGGCCGGGTGTTGGGTGAGCCGACGCTGCCGGTGAAGACCTGAAGTGGATCCCCTTCGAATACTCCGGAGAAGACAAGCATGGGTTGCGTCTTGGCAAATCGGGCGGCGGGGATGACCCCGTTTCGAAAGGTCACGCGTTGAAAGTGCGTCTTCGGACTGGACGTAAGGGCAGTAGCGTTGCGAGGCCACTGATGCGATAGCCACCAGCCGCAAATCAAGCCCGCCAGTAGCGTTGCCGCTCCGAGAGCAGCGGTACCTCGGAAGGGGAAGCGAGCTCTCGGGGGCACGCCCGGTTCGAGCTGAGCTTGAAGCCCCGAGGTATCGGTGACCGCCTCCAGGGCAAACGCGAGGTCCCTCGCCAGCTGAAATCGCTGCTCCGGCGCCTTTTCCAAACACCGCCGGATGACCCGCTCGACGACAGGGGGAAGGACGACGCCAGTTCTCGACGAGTCCGGGGGGTCGGAATTGAGAATGGCGTATCCACGCTCGACGGGAGTGTCTCCCGGGAACGCCAGCCCACCGGTGATCATCTCGTACAGAATCGCTCCGAGAGCGAAAATGTCCGAGCGCGCGTCTGCGGGCCGCCCGCGAACCTGCTCGGGCGACATGTAGCCTGCGGTACCCATCACTGCCCCGGACTGGGTATGCGGGATCGTCGCGCCGTCGCTCGGCGCGTCAGTCGCCCGGGCGATGCCGAAATCCAGAATCTTGACGTGCCCGTCGGCGAGGATGAACAAGTTATCCGGCTTGAGGTCGCGGTGAGTGATCCCGCGTTCGTGGACCGCGGCCAGGCCTCGAGCAACTTGAATGGCGATGTCGATCGCCTTGCGGACGCCGAGTGGACCCTCGCGCAGCCGCTCGCGCAACGTCTGACCCAGAAAAAGCTCGGTCACAAGATAGGGAACGCCCGCTTGCTCCCCCACGTCGTATACCGTGATGACGTTGGGGTGATTAAGAGCGCTGGCCGCCTGAACTTCCTGCTGGAAACGCTTCAACCGAACGGGGTCATTCGCTCCGATGTCCGGAAGCGTCTTGATCGCCACCTCCCGTCCGAGGCGTGGGTCGCGCGCCCGATAGACCACGCCCATCCCTCCCGCTCCGAGGACGCCAACAATTTCATAGGGGCCAAAATGCTGGCCAGGGCTCATATCCATAGCGCAACCCTGACGAACCGAGTGTCGCTAGTTTGCGCCGGACGGTCGAGATTGCAAGTCCCCCGGCCACGAAGGCGGGGCGGTGGTTTTTCCTCTGGCCGAAGAACGGGTGGTGATGTACGAGCGGCCCGATACCCTTCGCTGCCAGTGAGGATACGTCCATGCACAGGCTGATTGAGCTGGTGGTTTTGGCCGCCCCGGTGTCGTTCGCGGCCTATGGAGCTGACGTGGTCAAAGTCGGCGCAGCGCTCAGCATGACTGGCGCCGCGGCGGTTTACGGCACCGCGCAGAAGAACGGCATTCAAGCGGCGGTGGATGACGTGAACCAAAGCGGCTCGCTCAAACCCCTGCGCGTGGAAGCCGTCTTCGACGACGATGGCTCCAAAAAGGAGCAGGGCATCAACGTCTTTCAGAAGTTCATCAATCAGACCAAGGTGAGCGCGATCATCGGCCCGACGCTGTCGACCACCGCCACCGCGGCGGACCCCATCGCGCAGCAATCCAAGGTGCCGGTGCTCGCGATCTCCAATACCGCGCCGACTGGCATCACCGACATCGGAGACTACATTTGGCGCGATTCGCTGACCGAAGCCCAGGTGATTCCCGGCGCGATCAAAAAGGCCCATGCGAGGCTGGGATTTAAGACCGCTGGCGTCCTCTATGGGAACGACGATGTCTTCACCAAGGCCGGCTACGACGTGATGAAAAAGGCCCTTGAGAGCGAGGGCGTGCAGATCCTGGAAACGCAAACATTTGCGAAGCCCGATCGCGATTTCAACGCACAGCTCACCGCGCTTAAGAGTAAGAATCCGGGGATCCTCGTCGTCTCCGCTCTGGCTGACAACGCGGCCTCGATTGTTACTCAGGCGCGGCAGCTCGGCTACTCGGGGCCGATGCTCGGCGGCAACGGGTTCAACAGCCCAGCCTTCATCAAGAACGCGGGGAGCGCGGCGGAAGGCGTGCTGGTTGGCACCGCTTGGAACTCTTCCAGTCAGGACGCAGCGAACCAGGCTTTCCTGAAGTCGATGCGCGAGCGCGGGGTCTCCCCAGACCAGTTCACCGCGCAAGCCTATTCAGGGGTTCTCATCATCGCCGAGGCGATCAAAAAGGCGGGGATGAAAGGCGGTCGTGAGGACATCAAGGCAGGCTTTGCCAAAGTGCGGGACCTACCCACACCGCTCGGCAAGTTCTCCTTCACGCCGGCGCGCGATGCCCAGCATGATCCGAGCGTCCAACAAGTCAAAGGGGGCAAGTTCGAGATCCTCCAGTAAGACCCGATGGGACAGCAGGCGATCAACGGCATCTTCCTGGGCCGCATCTATGCCCTTTTCGCGGTCGGCTACACGCTCGTCTTCGGGGTTTTGGACATCATCAACCTTGCTCATCAGGCGATCTTCATGCTCGGCGCGTTTTGCGCTCTCGTGCTGGTGGGAGAATTGCACCTCTCCATCGCCGTCGCGTTTCCGATCGCTGTCCTCTTTTCTGGGGCACTCGGAATCCTCCTCGATCGCATCGCCTTCCGGCCGCTGCGGGGACGCGCCTATTCCAACATGTCCGGCCTGATCAGCTCGATCGCCGTGGCCACCCTCTTCGAGGCGATCGCGCTGCAATTCTTCGGCCCGGACACCTCCCGCTTTCCCTTCGGCACCTTTCCCGAGCGACCGCTGCGCCTGGGGGGCGCGGTCGTTTCCACGCTTCAACTATGCATCGTCGCCATCTCGGTTGTCTTGATGGTGGTCCTCACCTATCTGCTCAGGAGGACACGGCTTGGCCGTCAGATCCGCGCGGTGGCCGAGAGCCCGCGCGCCGCGCGCATCCTCGGCATCGACGTGGATCGGGTAATCGCCGCTTCGTTTTTCATCTCTTCGGCGCTGGGAGGCGCGGCCGGCGTCCTCTTCGCCCTCGCCTTCAACAGCCTCTCACCTGACATTGGCCGGAGCGTGGAGCTGAAGGGCCTCGCGGTGATCATCCTGGGCGGGATGGGGAGCGTACCCGGCGCGGTGATCGCCGGATTCGCGATCGGTCTGATCGAGGTGTTCACGGTCGCAAAACTCGGCTCGAGCTACCGGGACGCGGTCTCCTTCGCTGTCCTCTTCTTGGTATTGCTGATCCGCCCGCGAGGGCTTCTCGGGCGCGTCGCTTTGCGAGAAGCGTAGTGAGCACACTCGGGGATCTTTTTCTCACCTATCAATCGGTGATCTCGTTCGTCGGGATCGATGCACTGCTCGCGCTGTCCGTCTACGCGACGCTCTGCTGCGGACAGCTGTCGCTTGCGAATGCTGGGTTCATGGCGATAGGCGCGTACGCGGCCGCCCTCCTCACGCTCCACACCAAGCTCCCCTTTGCCGCGGTCCTGCTCGCGTCCGCGCTCGCGCCCGCGGTGTTCGCCGTGCCCCTCGGTTTGCCCGTTCTTCGCCTTCGCGGCATCTTCCTGGCAATCGCGACGATCGGGTTTGGCGAGGTCGTGCGTCTCGCCCTGGTCAACTGGGACTATACCAATGGCGCGCTGGGGCTCGTCGCGATCCCTCAGCGGGCTCAGCTTTGGACGATCTACCTCGTCCTGGTGATCGCGCTCTTTCTCTTCTCCCGCCTGCGCGGATCGAAGATCGGCTATGCCCTGGAGTCGATCCGCGAGGATGAGACCGCGGCGCGCACCATGGGGATCAACACCACGCTAGCCAAACTGTCGATGTTCGTGTTCGGCGCGGCGCTGGCCGGAGTTGCCGGCGGGCTCGAGGCTCACTTCACCTTCATGGTCGCGCCCTCTGGCTACGGCTTCTCACGCGTCGTGGACATGCTCGTCTACGCCGTGGTGGGCGGAGTGGCCACCTACCTGGGGCCCCCGGTGGGAGCGGCCTTCATGACGCTGCTACCCGAAGTCCTGCGCGGCCTCGGTGAGAGCGTCGGCCTGGCGCCAGGTCCGCTTCGCCTATTCGTCAGCGGCGCGATCCTTCTTGCGGTCGTGCTCTTCCTGCCGAACGGAATCATTTCGCTTCCCCTGTTATTCGCCGCCGTTCGCATGCGGAGGGAGAGAGGATAAACGTGTTACTCGCCCTCGACGGCGTTGAACGTGCCTTCGGCGGCGTGCGTGCAGTGGACTGCACGAGCTTCGCCGTCCGAGAAGGGGAAATCCATGGCCTGATCGGCCCAAACGGCGCCGGCAAAACCACCCTCCTGAACCTGATTTCCGGGCTGTTGCGTCCGAGCTCAGGTTCGATCAAGCTCGCGGACCGACGCATCGACAGCCTCGCGCCACACCAGATTGCGGCACTGGGCGTGAGCCGGACCTACCAGAACATCCGACTCTTCCCCGCGCTCAGGGCGCTGGAGAATGTGCTAGTCGGCGAACACTTGGTGCGGCGCGCACCGCTCTGGAAGCGGCTGTTCTTTCTGCCTGGGGCGCGCGCAGAGGAGCAGGCTGCCCGCACGCGGGCGCTCACCCTGCTTGAGCGCGTAGGGATGCGGGAACGCGCCGGTGCTCGGGCGCAGTATCTCTCGTATGGCGAACAACGGCGCGTGGAGATCGCGCGGGCGCTGGCCTCGAACCCACGACTCTTACTGCTCGACGAGCCGACCGCGGGGATGAACGCCGCGGAGGTGACCTCGGTGGCTGCCCTGATCCGACAGGTCGCGAAAGAAGGACACTCCGTTCTGCTGGTCGAGCACAACGTGCGGTTGGTGATGGACGTCTGCGAGCAGATCACGGTGCTCAATTTCGGCAAGGTGATCGCTGACGGCGCGCCGCAGGCGATCGCGCAGGATCCGGCGGTGATCGCCGCTTATCTGGGGAACGAAGATTGAGCGACTCGCCCTTGCTGGAAGTACGGGATCTTCATGTCAAATATGGACACGTGCACGCGGTTCGCGGGCTCTCGCTCTCCGTTCGTCAGGGACAAATCGTGACGCTGATCGGTCCGAACGGCGCAGGCAAGAGCAGCACGCTCGCCGCGGTTTGCGGCCTGGTGCCGGCGGCGACGGGCTGCATTCTTCTCGAGGGCCATGAGGTCACGCGGCTGCCGGCCCACCGCACCGCGGCGCGGGGAATTGTGCTGGTGCCCGAGGGTCGCGCAATCTTGCAGACGATGACGGTGGAAGAGAACTTGCGAATCGCCGCCGAGCTGCACCCCGGCACGCCCAACCTCTCGGAGCGCATCGAGGAGCAACTCCGCCGCTTCCCCGTCTTGGGCGAGCGTCGGAACGCGCTCGCGGGTCAGCTCTCCGGCGGCGAGCAGCAGATGCTCGCGATCGCTCGAGGCCTACTCCAATCGCCTCGCATCCTCCTCCTCGATGAGCCCTCGATGGGGCTGGCGCCCCTTCTGGTACAACAGATCTTCGGCCTCATTGAGCAGATCCATCACGAGGGGACTACCCTCCTTCTCGTCGAGCAAAATGCCCGTATCGCGCTTCGCGTCTCCGACTACGCCTACGTCCTGGAGCGAGGTCGCATCGCCATCGAGGGCCCGGCCCCACAGCTCGCCGCGGATGTCCGCGTGCAGACGGCCTACCTCGGCGGCGACGTCGAGACCCCCAAACCGCCTACTGCGACAGAATGATACCGCTGTACGCTCCGAGCCCGACGCTCCCGCTGCACAACATGTTGTCGCGCGGCTCGGCAATGGCATTCGAGTCAAAGCTGGGTTGATTGCCAAAGTCGGGGCTGTAGCCATTCCAGTCGCTGTTGAACCGAATCCGCCAGCGCCCGGCCCGAGGAAAGCCGACCAGGTAGCTGTCGTAGGCTCGATTCCCCAAGTTCACCACGACGACCACGTCATCGCCCGGCCCTCCTTGATCCCAACGATGAAATGCCACGACTTTGTCCGATGGATTCACGTGGTGAAAGTGCAAATTTTGTCCGCTCAGTCCGCGCGTATTGTTGAACCAATTGCGCCGAAGCTGAATCAGGTCACGATACAGGTTTAGAATGCCGCTCTGAGTCCCCGTCAAGCTCCAGTCCAATTCCTTGCTGTCGTCGAACCACCCGTACTGAAGGAATTCCTGGCCTTGGAAAATCATCGGAATTCCAGGCGAGGTAAGGACGAGAATTGCTCCAACGGTGGAACGCTTTTTCGAAAAATAGCTGTCCGCCTTGCCCGGCCATATTTCCTCCGGCACGCGTTGGTGTCCATTCGCATCCTTATCGTGGCTTTCGGTGTAAATCACTCTTTGAAAAGCATCGCCGTTATAACGCTGCTCGACGGCGCTCTTCACCGCGTACACGTCGCGACTGCCGTCGTCGCTGCCGATGATCGCGGCCCGGATGGGGTGTACAAAACCGGCGTCCCACTGCGAACTGAACCCTGCTCCGCCTGCACCGAGGTCCTTGGTCAACCACTCATTCTGCTGCATGTCCTCAGCGATACTCAGCTTCCACGGCTGCCTCGAGCGAATCTCGCTGTTGATCCATTGAAGCAACCTCCAACCATCGGCAAGATCGTGCGTCGGGTCGTTGTTGTTGCCGTAGACGTTCCTGATCCAGCCGGTGGCATCCCAACGTAGCCCGTCGCAGTAGCGTTGCTCGAGCCAACGAATGGCGTTGTCGCGCAAGTACTGGCGGACCTCGCCCCGGCCATAGTCCGGTCGATTGTCGCCCCACGGCGTCTTGTTGCGCCAATCGTTGTAGAAATAAATTCCACCGGCGTTGTTCTCGCTCCAACCATCGAATTGCCACATATCGCAATCGGCCGGTCCGATGTGGTTGAAGACGACGTCGAAAATAACGGCGATGCCTCGCTTGTGTGCCTCGTTCACCAAATTCCGAAAACCATTCGGGCCGCCATAGAGGTGCTCGATCGCAAACATGTAAGACTGGTTGTAGCCCCACGAGTGATCGAACGAAAATTCACCCGCGGCCATGATCTCGATCGCGTTGATGCTCAAGTCGCGAAGATAGTCCAGTTTCGAAATCAGGCTATTGAAGGTGCCACGCCGATAACCCAAACGAGCTTCGCTCACAGGATCGAATAGAAAACTACCGACGTGCACCTCGTAGATGACCGTTTGATTCCAAGGTGGAGTCTGATAGCCGGTCGCATCCCAACTAAAATTTGAATCGGCGATGACGCTGTTGCCGTTCGATTGCGTCAATTCCCGTGCGTAGGGGTCATTCTTCCACAGCGGAAGTGAAAAATTCCGGTTGACAATGATGAACTTGTATTCATCACCCACCTTCGCCTGCGAAATGTCCGCAGACCAGTAACCCGCCCCTTCAGAAAAAAGCTGATCCGAAATGATTGACCAGTGATTGAAAGTACCCGCGACGTTTACGGTCGCAGCAAACGGCGCCCAGACCCGAAAAGTGACCCCGCCATCGAATGGCGTAGCTCCCATAAACGGCTTCGTTGACGGCGGCATCTCGGTCGTCTCCCTGCCACTTGAGCAGGTTGAACCTCTTTGCGGGCACGAGCAAGTCTCATGTCGCGTAAGGCGCCCGCGTCGTGCGGGTAGATGACCTCGAGCTGCTCCAAGCCGCCTATGACGGAAACACCTTGATGGCTTGGTACGAGCCGACGTCGGCGTGAAGACTGAAACCGAGGGTCTTGAACGTTCGTAGCATCGCCCAGTTCTGGGGTAGAACCTCCGCGACGATCCGCTCGAGCTTCCAATCGTGCGCGACGTCGATCAGCTGTCGTGACATTTCCATCCCCAGGCCCTGATGCTGGTATCGATCGGTCACCAACATCGAGTATTCGCCGACCCGCGTTCCGGGCAAGCGGCTGAGACGTCCGACGGCGATGATCTCTGGCGCCACCGATTCGGTTTTGTCCGTCTCCGCCACCAGCGCCATTTCCTCCCCGTATTGATTGAAACAAATGCGGGTGCGCTGGTCGTGCATGATCCGCTGCGACAGTCGCAGGATCCCCGCGTAGCGCAGATAAACGCTCCGGTCCGAAAGGGTTTGATGAAACCCCACCAACCGGTTCTCATCCTGCGGCCGGATCGGACGAATGGTAACGGTGGTGCCGCTCTGAAGCTGCCATCGTTTCACGTAGTGGGATAGAAGTCGCTGACTGTTCATGTGGGCCCGTTAATGTTCGAGCGCAGCCCCGTCGTTTACTTCTCAGGCCAATCAACTGACCGCCGGGGCCAGCTCGCGGGCAGCTGTGTCAAGAGAAGTTTTCCTGATCGCTTAGTTCCCCACGGCGGAGAAATGTGACTCTTAGCGATTTCCTTCATCGAGCGGATCCTCGGCAGCTGCGAGGAACCGTTCAACTGAAGATCACTCGGTGGGGGGCTCCGAGACGCCGAGTACGTAGGTGAGGTTGGCGTAAGAAAAATCGCACTGCAGGGTGCTTGAGATCGCCGATTGGTACTGAAACCCGCTCGGAGGGTCAGGTAGGCCACCGCATCCAGCTCTGGGAATGCCGATGTGTTGGGAGAAGTCGGCATTGCCAAGCACAGTCCACTCCCGTACCCCGTTCACGGCATATCCGTAGCCGAAATGCGCGCCCTGAATAACGTTGTCCAAAACCGTGCCGCCGTAATTTACTGTGTGGGGACAGCTCCAGACATCGGGCCCCATCGCGATCCCCACCTTGATGAACGCGCCGCTCGCGTCGATCACGTTGTTGGTCACGATCGTTCCCGTGTAATTGCCGCTCACGGGGGCGTAGTCGACCATGTTGATGCCGCCGAGCAACGTTTGGGTCCCAGCGATGATGATGTTGTTTGCAACGATCGACCCGGGTGCGCCGAAAACCACGATCGCGCCGTCGGT
>Ga0126369_10002090_pt1 | contig 14126 bp, 13 predicted proteins | sample PanSoiMetaPlot_1_FD_109646 | JGI IMG/M metagenome (GOLD analysis project Ga0126369, IMG submission 109646) | Tropical forest soil microbial communities from Panama - MetaG Plot_1 | ecosystem: Environmental > Terrestrial > Soil > Tropical forest > Bulk soil | place: Panama | collected 2016-02-17 | reverse complement strand
GGCATGACCGGCCGCGGGCGGCCCTACCAGGCGAGCCTGCCGCTATGGCGCTCGCAAACGGCGGTCGCCGTCGTGTTGCACGCCAAATGCGATGCCGTTGTCGCCACCATCGTTGCGGAGCGCGATCACTTGGCGGAGGCCGAACGGGAAGCGTTGGGTTTCCTCGGCGGCGAACAGGTCACGCGCTGGGCCAAACTGACCTTGGGGTGGTGATGCGATCCGCTGTCGTCGTCTTTCCCGGAATCAATCGCGAACGCGACATGGCGCGGGCGTTGACGCTGATTTCGGGCAGCGCGCCGGCGATGGTCTGGCATGCCGACACCGAGCTTCCGGCGGGAACCGATCTCGTGGTGATCCCCGGCGGATTCTCGTATGGCGACTATTTGCGCTGCGGCGCCATTGCCGGTCGGGCGCCGATCATGGATGCGGTGCGCGCGCACGCAGACAAAGGCGGCCTCGTGCTCGGCGTATGCAACGGATTTCAAATTCTCTGCGAATCCGGGTTGCTGCCGGGCGTGCTGATGCGCAACGCGGGCCTCAAGTTCATCTGCAAGGACGTGTATCTGCGTGTCGAGCGCTCCGACACGCCATTCACCCGCGGCTACAATGCGGGCCAGGTGATCCGCGTTCCGATCGCTCATGGGGAAGGCAACTACATCGCCGACGCCGAGACTATCAAACGGCTCGAGACCGAGGGCCGGGTGCTCTATCGCTACGTGACCCCGGACGGAAGGCTCGATCCTGTCTGGAACGTCAACGGCGCGACCGACTCCATCGCTGGGATCGTCAACGAGCAGGGCAACGTCTTCGGGATGATGCCGCACCCAGAAAACCACGTCGAACCAGTGATGGGCTGCACTGACGGGCGCGGTCTGTTCGCGGGCCTTGTGGAGCATCTCGCGGACGCGGCTTAGTAGCCATTCGATTTCAGAATTGGTCCCAGCAACAAGCCGAGCGCAGTGAGTATGCGAGTATACCAGATCACCTTTGCCAATTGAGGGTCGTTGAGTGCCTTGTACTGATTGCTCAATAAAACAAATCTCCAAAATGCGAGCATCGCGCGCACGTTCTCGATCGAGGGGCGTGTCTTGGGCAAGGAGGGCAAGGCGGGCTGGCCCATCGCCTCCCACGCCGCAGGATGTACGCGCTTCAGGTAATTCAACATGTAGCTGACCAACGCCATCACTGTGACAACACTCACGATCAGAATCAACGCGGCAATTCCCCTGATGCTCACTGTGCGACGCTCTGCATTCGGGCTCTCCTCGTCGTCTGCAGGTTGTATGATATCGCAGGCGCGGGACGTGCCAGCGCGGTGATGGGCTGTACTGATGGGCGAGGTTTATTGGCTAGCCTTGTGGAGCATCTCGCGAATGCCGTGTAAGAGACAATGTCTGGTCGCGAAGCTGCAACATTTTCGAACTTAACTGCCGGGTTGATCGACCAAACGGGGTAGACGCGCCGCAAAGTGCTCGATCCCGTTTTGGCGCGTGGGGTTTTCCATGCCGCTTTTGGCACTTGTCGTTGTTGTTTTCGACGCCGTGTTGATCTTTCACGCCGCCACGACCGGCCGCTTCTACCCGTGGGGGCCCGCCATTCTGATGCTGCCGGGCATCGGCGGGCTTGCTTACATTTTGATCGTGCTGCTGCCGGAATGGATGGGCAGCGCGGAGGGGCAAAAGGCCCGCCGCAGCGTGGTCAGGACGCTTAATCCGGAGAAGCGTTACCGCGAGCTCACCGACCAGCTCGAGTTTACCGACACGATCGCGAACCGGCTGGCGCTGGCCGACGAATGCCTGATCCTGGAGAAATTCGCGGAAGCCGAGGCGCACTACGAGGCCGTCCTCGCCCGTCCGATGGGCGAGGACCCGAAATACGCGTTGGGCAAGGCGCGCGCCCAGTTCGGGATGCACCGTCCCGACCAGGTGGTCGCGACCCTCGACGACCTGCGCTCGCGCTGGCCGGATTACCAGTCCGCCGACGCGCATCTGCTCTATGCCCGCGCCTTGGAGGAGAGCGGGCGAACGCATGAGGCGCTGGAGGAATACGACGCCCTATCGCAGTACTTCCCCGGTCCGGAGGCGCGCGTCCGCTGCGGCCTGCTGCTTGGCAAGCTCGGGCGTGGCTCCGATGCTCGATCCGTGTTCGTCGAGGTGATGAAACAGGCGAAGCGCTCCCCGAGATACGTTCGCAAGGAGCAAGCGGAGTGGGTCGCCATCGCCGAACGCGAGCTGCGCACCTGAGGGGTAGCACTCGGTCAGCCGACGCTATAAGAGTGGCTGCCCATGATCCCGAACGAACCGAAGATCACCCCCGAGCTCGTCGCCGAGCACGGCCTCAAGCCCGACGAATACGAGCGCATCCTCAAGCTTATCGGCCGCACGCCAAGCTTCACCGAGCTCGGCATCTTTTCCGCCATGTGGAACGAGCATTGCTCGTACAAGTCTTCCAAGGTGCACCTGCGGACCTTGCCGACGACGGCGGCTTGGGTGATCCAGGGCCCGGGCGAGAACGCGGGCGTCATCGACATTGGCGATGGCTTGGCGGTGGTGTTCAAAATGGAGAGCCACAACCACCCGAGCTACATCGAGCCCTATCAAGGCGCCGCGACCGGCGTCGGCGGCATCCTGCGCGATGTCTTCACCATGGGCGCGCGACCGATCGCCTGCCTCAACGCGTTGAGCTTCGGCGACCCCGAACACCCGAAGACGCGACATCTGGTCTCCGGCGTCGTCGCCGGCATCGGTGGCTACGGCAATTCCTTTGGCGTGCCGACCGTCGGTGGTCAGGTCCGGTTTCACGCGCGCTATGACGGCAATTGCCTCGTCAACGCCATGGCCGTTGGTCTGGCCGAGACCGACAAGATCTTCTACGCGGCCGCATCCGGCGTCGGCATGCCGATCGTCTATCTCGGTTCGAAAACCGGGCGCGACGGCATCCACGGCGCCACCATGGCGTCGGCCGAGTTCGGCGAGGATGCCGAGGAAAAGCGTCCGACGGTGCAGGTCGGCGATCCGTTTTCCGAAAAGCTCCTGCTCGAGGCCTGTCTCGAGATCATGCGCAAGGATTGCGTGATCGCTATTCAGGACATGGGTGCCGCCGGGCTCACCTGCTCGGCGGTGGAAATGGGAGCGAAGGGCGATCTCGGTGTCGACCTTGACCTCGATAAAGTGCCATGCCGCGAGACAGGCATGAGTGCCTACGAGATGATGCTGTCCGAGAGCCAGGAGCGCATGCTCATGGTGCTCAAGCCAGAGAAGGAAAAAGAGGCGGAAGCGATCTTCCGCAAATGGGGGCTCGATTTTGCCATCGTCGGCGAGACCACACCGAGCAAGCGGTTTCTCGTGCGCCACGGCGGCGCGGTAATGGCCGATCTGCCGATCAAGGAGCTGGGCGACGAGGCACCGGTCTATCATCGGCCTTTCGTGGACAGTCCGAAACGGCGGGTAATCGGCGACGTTGCGCCGCCGATGTCGCTCGCCGATGCGTTGGAGAAGCTCGTCGGGACGCCTGATCTCTGCTCCAAGCGCTGGGTGTGGGAACAATATGACCACGTCATTCTGGGCAATACGGTGCAGCGCCCCGGGGGCGACGCCGCGGTCATACGCATCAATGACGGCCCGAAAGCGCTCGCGCTCACGAGCGACGTCACGCCGCGCTATTGCGAGGCCGATCCGTTCGAGGGCGGCAAACAGGCCGTTGCGGAAGCCTGGCGCAATCTCACGGCGGTTGGTGCAACCCCGCTTGCGCTGACCGACAATCTCAATTTCGGCAATCCCGAGCGGCCGGACATCATGGGGCAATTCGTCGGCTGCGTGCGCGGCATCGCGGATGCTTGCGAGTTGCTCGATTTCCCAGTCGTGTCCGGCAACGTGTCGCTCTACAACGAGACCAACGGCAAAGCGATCCTACCAACACCGTCGATCGGTGGCGTCGGATTGCTGGACGACTTCACCGCTTCGGCGACGGTGGCGTTCAAGCGCGAGGGCGAGGCGATTGTACTGATCGGTCGGACGCAAGGCTGGCTGGGCCAGTCGCTGTATTTGCGCGATGTCTGCGGCCGCGAGGAGGGGGCGCCACCGCCGGTCGATCTGGCGGCGGAGAAGCGCAATGGTGATCTCGTGCGGCGGCTCGTTGGCGAAAGCTTGGTGACCGCCGTGCATGATCTCTCCGATGGCGGCCTGCTGGTGGCACTCGCCGAGATGGCGATGAGTTCGGGTATCGGGGCTCGAACCGCGGCCGCACCATCCGGCGTTGCGCCAAACGCGTTCTGGTTCGGCGAAGATCAGGCGCGCTATCTCCTCACCGTAAAGCCAGATCTGGTTGAAGCCGTGATCAGGGCGGGGCAACAGGCGCAAGTTCCGGTGCTGCAGCTCGGCATAACCGGCGGTGATGCATTGACCCTGCCGGGCGAGCGCCCCATTCTGCTGTCGGCGCTGAATGAGCGTTTTGAGGGCTGGCTGCCGGCCTATATGGCGGCGGGGGCGACCTGACCATATATGGAGGTGAGGGCTTGCAATGGCGATGGACGCCAAGGAGATCGAGCGGCTGATCAAGGCGGGCATTCCCGACGCGGAGGTAACCATTCGCGATCTCGCCGGTGACGGCGATCACTACGCGGCCACCGTGATCGCCGAGTCGTTTCGCGGTAAGTCCCGGGTGCAACAGCATCAATTGGTTTACGCCGCGCTCAAGGGGGAAATGGGCGGCAAGCTGCATGCGCTGGCATTGCAGACCGGCATCCCAAACGGGTAAATTGGGATATGGACTGGGCGATGAGCCGCCCGCACCGAGATCAATCCGAGGACCGATCTATGAGCATTGAACAATTCATCGACAACGAGTTGAAGGGAAACGACGTGGTGCTGTTCATGAAGGGCACACCGCAGTTTCCGATGTGCGGCTTTTCCGGCCAGGTCGTGCAGATCCTCGACCACCTTGGCGTGCCGTACAAAGGCTTGAACGTCCTCGAGTCCGATGAGCTGCGCCAGGGCATCAAAGCCTTTTCCAACTGGCCGACGATCCCGCAGCTCTACGTCAAGGGCGAATTCGTCGGCGGCTGCGACATCATCCGCGAGATGTTCCAGGCTGGAGAATTGCAGTCGTTCTTCAAGGACAAGGGTGTGTCGGTAAGGGAAACCGCGTCGGCCTGAGGGTTCGTGACGCCATCGAAAAAAGCCCGCGACGTTGGCGGGCTTTTCTTCATTGCATGGCGTTGAGCAAGTGGGATCGCGGATCAGCGCGAGTAGTACTCGACCACGAGGTGCGGCTCCATCTGCACGGGATAGGGCACGTCGGTAATGGTCGGGACGCGCGCGAGTTTCGCGGTCATCTTGGTGTGATCGACTTCGATGTAGTCGGGCACATCGCGCTCGGCGAGCGCCGTGCCTTCCAGCACGAGCGTCATCTGCTTGGACTTTTCCTTGACCTCGATGACGTCGCCGACCTTGAGGCGCATGCTCGAAATATTCGCGCGCTTGCCGTTGACTTGTATATGGCCGTGATTGATGAACTGGCGCGCTGCAAACACCGTCGGAACAAACTTCGCCCGATAAACGATGGTGTCGAGCCGGCGCTCGAGCAGCCCGATCAGGTTGGCGCCGGAATCGCCCTTCATGCGGATGGCTTCGTGATAGATGCCGCGGAATTGCCGCTCTGAAATGTTGGCGTAGTAGCGCTTGAGCTTCTGCTTGGCGCGCAACTGCACGCCGTAGTCCGAGAGCTTGCCCTTTCGGCGCTGGCCATGCTGGCCTGGGCCATATTCACGACGGTTGACGGGACTCTTCGGGCGACCCCAGATGTTCTCGCCCATGCGGCGATCGATCTTGTATTTGGCCTCATTGCGCTTGGTCATCGCGTCCTCAGTTCGAATGCTAATGGGTTGACGAGGAAACGCGCCCTCCTCTGTTCCGGATATCCGAAACCGACAGGTCCTGCGCCGAAGCGGCGGCGTTGACCACGGGTCGCGAAACGCCTCCAGGGCGGGCCGAAGCCCGTCCCGCGAAACGCTGGGTTCTTAGGGGGAAACCGGGGGGGTGTCAAATCGCGGTGCCGTGTGTTCGGCTAGGCCGAAACGGGCGAGTGTAGCGAGGAGCCCGGCGGAGGGACGGCGGCGAGAGGTGAACACCGCTTGCGCGCTGACTGGGCCCTCGGATGGTATCGGCCGCAGGAGATCGGTGACGCGCCGCGCGATCGCGGGCGCGGGGTCGATCCAGCCGACGTCCCAAGGCGCATTTCGCCGAAAGTGATCGAGCAGCAGCGGAAAGTGCGTGCAGGCGAGCACGACCGTATCGGTGCGGTGCTCGCCGTCGGCTACGAAACAGGGCGCGATTTCGGCCGCGATCGCCGCATCGTCGACGTCGGCTGTATCCAGTGCCGCCTCTGCAAGGCCAGCAAGCCGCGCCGATCCGACGAGGGTGACGTCACAGTCCTGCGCAAAATCGCGGATCAATGCGTGCGTATATTCCCGCGTCACCGTCGCCTCGGTGCCGAGCACCGACACAAGCTTCGACTTCGACGCGGCGCAGGCCGGCTTGATCGCGGGCACGGTGCCGACGAAGGGAATATCGAAGCGCTGGCGCAACGCCGGCAGCACCAATGTCGAGGCGGTGTTGCAGGCGATGACGATAATGTCGGGATGGTGCGCGCGGACGAGGTCGCCGATCACGGCAACGACCCGTGCGACCAGCTCGGCTTCGCTGTGCCGACCATACGGGAAGAAAGCATCGTCCGCGGCATACACGAGATGGGCTCCGGGATGCGTCTTCGTGATTTCACGAAAGACGGTGAGCCCTCCGAGCCCGGAATCGAAGACAAGAATGGTCGGAATCGATGGCACGTCGTTGGACGATCAAAATGCCCAAGCGGTTGCTGAGGTCTGCTCCACATCAGACCGCCAACATAGCCAAAAATTTGACGATTGTGGCGGGCGCTCGTGCCCCAATTCCGAAGTTAGCCGTCAATTCTGCTGAACCGCCGCACTGGGCGCCGTCCGTATTTCTCGGTTTTGAGCGCAAAAACCATGCCGCCCGCGAATGGGGCGCGGGCGGTCGCTCAAAAGTCAAAACGCGCGGAGGCGTCGACGTCAGCCGCGGTTCCAGCCGGTACCTGGAGGCTGTTCGATCTCAACAAGTTGTGGGACCGATCCCCGGGCTGGTGTCACCGCCTGTTTCTCCTGACGGTTCGGCGACGGCGAACGCGGAGTAACCAGTCCGCTCAGCAGCGAGAAGCTCACAAGCACGATGGCGGCGAGATTGCCGTCGCGATAGTCATGGAATGCGACGTTGCCGATCGCGTAGGACCACACCGGAAAGGCGAGGAACGAGACGAAGGCGTTGACGACCCACGCATCCCCCTTCTGCCGGACGTACCAGGCGAAAAGTGGCGCGGACACCCGGCAGGCGACGAAGGCAACCATGGCAATGGTGACGACCGGAAATCCCGCCATGGCCGTCAGCTTGCCGCCCGTTTTCACCGCCTGATCGAGAATGGCGTTGATAAAGATCGAAAACGCCAAGGTCTCGGCCGGAACGTATTTGGCGATCCGCTCGAGATAGCCGTCGCCGACATACGTGGTCAGCGCATCATCTCCGCCATTTCCGCCCGCGACTTCACGCGGCACACGCACAAGACGGCTCATGGTCCCCCCTTTCGATCATGGCTTACGCTATCACAAACGGAATTCGCACTGACAGGTGGTAATATTGTGACGAACCAGCGTGACCGCGTTTTGTTGTGGATTAACCAATTAGGCGTGCCCAAAGACGCGTTTGAAGACGCTGTCGACATGCTTGAAGTGATAGTCGAGGTTGAAGTTCTCCGCCAGCTCCCCCTCGGAGAGGTGCTTGCGCACCTCGGGATCGGCGCTCAGCAGGCTCAGAAAATCCCCGTCGCCGCGCCACACCTTCATGGCGTTGCGTTGCACCAGTCGATACGCGTCCTCGCGTGCGACACCTTTTTGCGTGAGCGCAATCAGAACGCGTTGCGAGTGGACGAGGCCGCCGAGGCGATCGAGGTTCTTGCGCATGGCCTCGGGATAGACGACGAGCTTGTCGATCACGCCGGCGAGGCGATTCAGGGCAAAGTCAAGCGTCACGGTGGCGTCGGGTCCGATCATGCGCTCCACCGAAGAGTGCGAGATGTCGCGCTCGTGCCACAGCACGACGTCCTCGAGCGCGGGCATGACGTAGGCGCGGACCATGCGCGCCAGCCCCGTCAGGTTCTCCGACAGCACGGGGTTGCGCTTGTGCGGCATCGCCGAGGAGCCCTTCTGGCCCTCGGAAAAGAACTCTTCGGCCTCCAACACTTCCGTGCGCTGGAGGTGGCGGATCTCGGTTGCCAGCCGTTCGAGTGACGACGCGACGACGCCGAGGGTTGCGAAATACATGGCGTGACGGTCGCGCGGGATGATTTGAGTCGATACCGGCTCAACCGCGAGACCCATGGCTTCCGCCACATGCGCTTCGACGCGGGGATCCACCTGTGCGAACGTGCCGACCGCGCCGGAGATGGCGCAGACCGCGACTTCCTTGCGCGCCGCGACGAGGCGATCCCTGCCGCGGGCAAATTCCGCAAAGGCCTGTGCGAGCTTGAGCCCAAAAGTCGTCGGCTCCGCATGAATGCCGTGGGAGCGGCCGATGGTCGGGGTGAACTTGTATTCGAAGGCGCGCCGCTCGAGCGCCTTGAGCAGCTTGTCGACATCGGCGATCAGCAGATCGGCGGCGCGCACGAGCTGCACATTGAAGCAGGTATCGAGCACATCGGAAGAGGTCATGCCTTGATGCACGAAGCGCGCCTCGGGTCCGATAATTTCGGCGAGATGGGTGAGGAAGGCGATAACGTCATGCTTGACCTCGCGCTCGATCGCGTCGATGCGCGCGACGTCGAAGGTCGCGTTCTTGCCCTTGGCCCAGATAGCCGCCGCGGCGGCCTTGGGGATGACACCGAGTTCGGCCATGGCGTCGGCCGCATGCGCCTCGATCTCGAACCAGATGCGATAGCGGGTCTCGGCACTCCAGATAGCGGCCATTTCCGGCCGGGTGTAGCGAGGAATCATGAGCGGCCTCGGAGCATATGCAGCGGGCTCTATCAGACAGCGACCGTGGCGGCAATTGGCAGCTCCGGAGAACGCTTATGGAATAAGTGGTCCGGGCGCCTGGTCATGGGGCTGCCGCAAGGCGGGTATAGTCACAACGGCTGAATGCGGAGGCGGCGATGCGTGCTGGCGCCATGCAGGACAAGGTCGTCGTGATGACCGGGGCGACCTCCGGGATCGGCCGGATCGCTGCCGGTCAACTCGCCGCCCAGGGTGCCCGGTTGGTCTTGGTCGCGCGCGACCAGGTGCGGGCGGATGCAACGCTTGCGCAGCTGCGCGAACGCGGGTCGAAGGCGCATCGCGCCCACATCGCCGATCTCTCCCGTCTCGCGGACATGAAGCGCGTCGGCGCCGAGATCGCCGCATCCGAACCGCGCATCGACGTGCTCATCAACAATGCCGGGAATGTCTTCGGAAAGCGCGAACTCACCGGCGATGGGCTGGAGCGTACCTTTGCCACCAACCACGTCGCCTATTTCCTGCTGACGCAGGCTCTGCGCGAGCGATTGATCGCGGCAGCGCCGGCGCGCATCGTCATGACCGCGTCGGCCGCTCACAAGGGTCGTTCGCTCGACTTCGACGACCTGCAATTTGCCAAGGGCTACCGGCCGCAATCCGCCTATGGGCGCTCCAAGCTCTGCAACATCCTGTTCACGCGCGAACTTGCGCGTCGGCTCGCGGGCACCGGTGTCACCGCGAATTGCCTGCATCCCGGGTTTGTCAGAACAAATTTGGGCCAGCGTGGCGGCGGCGTATTCGGCGGTCTCGTTCGTTTGGCCATGCTGTTCGCGGGATCTCCCGAGCGTGGCGCGCGCACCATCGTCTATCTCGCAGGTTCGCCCGAGGTCGCGCAGGTCAGCGGCGGCTATTTCGCCGATTGCCGTCCGGCGACCCCGAGTGCGCAGGCGCAGGATGATTCCGTGGCGGCACGGTTGTGGAACGAGACGGAACGGCTCGCCGCCATTCGTTGATCTAGGTAATCTGAGATTGCTGCTTGCGGTCTAAGTCGTTTCCAAGTCGTCCCTCGCTGCGCTCCCCGTCGTTTACAGCTAGATAACCGACCTAATCTAAAAATATACGGAATTTGATTGGGGTTTGGGGAACGCCATGATGGATCGGCTTTCGGTCAACGTGCTGTTGAAATCGGTGATCGCCACCTTGAGCGCGGCGGTGATGGTGATGTTGTCGCTCGGTGCGTGGAGCTCGTGGGCGCGCCTTGACGCCGTCAGCCGCATCGGTGCGGTGTCCGATGCCTCCGGCTATATTTTCACGGTGCTGCACAACCTCCGCGTCGACCGTGCATCGACGTACCGCGATCTCCTGGCTGACAAGCAATTCGCCTCCGCCAGCTCGCTGATCCTGTCCTCACGCAATGCCGAGATGCCGGCGCTGAAATCGGCGGTGGCAGCGCTCGAGGCCGTGGATTTCCCCGAGCAGCGAGCGACGATTTCCGAGCTCAGCGACATCATACGCAAAATGACCATGTTGCAGGAAGAATCCATTACCGCCTTGACCCAGCCCAAGGCGGCGCGCCGGCAGAACCTCGCACAGGAGTATCAAGACGAAACCAGCAAGTTGATGGGGACCCTCGATAAGCTCACGTTGCGGCTGAACAAGCTCATCAAGCTCAAGGATTCCTTGATCGACGAGCTGATGGAGATCAAGCAGCTCGCCTGGATCACCCGCAACGAGGGCGGCGAGTCCTCGGTCCTGGTGTCGAATACTCTCGGCGGGCGACCGTTGCCGAGCGACGCCATGCTTCTCTACACATCGCATGTGGGCAAGCTCGAGACGGCGTGGGAAACGCTCGAAGACATCGCCGCCGGCCTCGCGTTGCCGGCAAAGCTCACCGACGCGATCGACAAAGCCAAACGCGAATATTTCTCACGCGACTATTTCGACCTGCGCACGAAGACCTTGAAGACTCTGATCGCCGGCGAGTCGCCCAGCATCACTGTCGACGACTGGTCGAAGATGTCGGTGTCGAAGCTTGCCACCTTGATCGGTGTCGCCGAGGTCGCGCTTGAGGTCGCAAAGGATTATTCGGCAAACCTGCGATCCATCGCGAGTCGGGATTTGTGTATGCAGATCGCTCTGCTCGCGCTTGCGGCGCTCGCGGCGGCGGGCCTGATGCTACTCGTGTCGCGCCGTGTGACCGGACCATTGCGGACGATCCAGCAGGCCATGCTGAAGCTCGCCGGCGGCGACACCTCGGTCGCGGTCTCGTTCGGCCAGCGCCGGGACGAGATCGGCGCGCTCGGCAGCGCGATGGAGACGTTCCGGCAGAACAGCATCGACGCCGATCGCCTGCGTGGCGAGCAAAAGGAAGGCGAAACGCGCGGGATCGCGCAGCGCAAGGCGGAGATGCGGAAGCTCGCCGACGAGTTCCAGGCGGCAGTCGGACATATCGTCGACACCGTATCGACGGCCTCCACCGGACTGGAGACGGCGGCCCGCACGCTGACCAAGACCGCGGAGACAACGCAGCAGCTCTCCGGCATCGTGGCTTCGGCTTCGGAGGACGCGTCTTCCAATGTGCAGTCGGTGGCGAGCGCCGCCGAGGAGATGACGAGCTCGGTCAACGAAATCGCCCGACAGGTCCACGAGTCGAGCAAGATCGCCGCCGAAGCCGTCAATCAGGCGAGCAAGACCGACGCCCGCATCACCGAGTTGTCGCAAGCGGCAAGCCGCATCGGCGATGTGGTCAAGCTCATCACCGCGATCGCCGAGCAGACCAACCTGCTCGCGCTCAATGCCACCATCGAAGCTGCCCGCGCCGGCGAAGCCGGCAAGGGCTTTGCCGTCGTCGCCCAGGAGGTCAAGGCGCTCGCCGCGCAGACGGCCAAGGCCACCGACGAGATCGGCAATCAGATCGCCGGCATGCAGGCGGCGACGCAGGAATCGGTGGCCGCCATCAAAGAGATCGGCGGCACCATTGGCCGCATCGCCGACATCGCGTCCGCGATCGCGGCCGCTGTCGAAGAACAGGGCGCCGCGACCCAGGAGATTTCCCGCAACGTGCAGCAGGCCGCGCAGGGCACGGCGCAGGTCGCCACCAACATCACCGACGTCAACCGCGGCGCATCGGAGACCGGCTCGGCGTCGTCGCAAGTGCTGGGCTCCGCGCAGTCGCTCGCGCGCGAGAGCGGCCACCTCAAGGCCGAGGTCGAGAAGTTCGTGAATATGGTGCGCGCGGCGTAAAGTTGCCGACGGCTCAGGTTCGTGGGAAAGCCGCCAAGACGATCGGCATGGGTGCGGTGCCGAACACGCGCCAAGGCACCGCCATCCTCGGCTGTCCGTATTGCACCCGCATTTCCCATCGGCCGCACTGCTTGCGCTGAAAACCGTTGAGCCGAATTCCCTGACACGCGACCGGGCCGCCGTCGAGATTGAGCGCGATAGTCAGGTCAAGCGGTGCCTCCTTGAGAAACTCGGCAAGCCGATCGAGTGAGAAGAAGGCGTCCGTTGTCGTCCCGATGATCATTCTGCCGGCGCTGTCTTGGCCCACGAAACTGCGGTTCGCGAGCCACTTGCTGCCCGTCGGCGCGCGGCTCGTCGAACCGTCGGACGCGATCAAGAGCGGATAGGAGACCATTCCGTCGTCCGCGCCCTGGAAGGCCTTCTGCCAATCGTCATGCTGCAAATCTCGGATGCTGGCGACGCCCCCGACGGACACGAACGCCCCATGCTTGGAGTCGTACGTCGTCGGGCCAAGGGCGGCGCCGTCGCTGACGATAGGTGTCTCAGGTGCACCGGTCTTTGTGAAGAAGCTGCCGTTGACGATGAGTGCCGCCCCGAGATCGCTCATCCAGTCGGCCAACCGCTTGTTGGCCGCTGGCGCATTACGCACGGCGAACCTGAACCGACGGGAATCAATGCGGGCCAGCATGATGCGATCGACTTCGCGACCCTCGGCGATGGCCGGGAGCTCCGCGACGTCAAATCCGGGCGCGATCTCGCGCCAGTTCATCGGCCCGGCCGTCGCGGTGGGCGGCGGATCGCGCATCGCCAGCGCCATCGACTCCGATACCCAAGGGCGATCAGGGGTCGCCGGGATCGATAGGGATCCTTCAAACCTGATGAGCGGATTGACCCCTGAGAACAGCGTGTAGGCGCCTGCGCCTGCCAAAACCACGATGACCAACACAATGATCTTTCGCTTCACGGCGTGCCTCGCTGAGAGATGCACTGCTATTAGGCTTAGTCTCCTATCGATTTGAATCGTAAACGTGCTTCGGATTCCGCAATTGATTGCATTCCTGCGGCTCGCTGGTGCCAAAAAGTGCTGTCCGTTACGGAAAGTTGCGGGAGGCGTGTGCGCTTATCGGCACACGGCAACTCACCGCCGACACCGTCGGCCGTGCTCAGCAGTCGTTGTCCGAATAGTGATTGCCTATGCCGCTTCCCCGCGCGCCATCGCTGCGGCGTTGCGGATTGCGGCCATGTTCGCGCGATAAGCGTCGGCGTTACCCCCCTTGAACACGGCCGAGCCCGCGACCAGCACGTTGGCGCCGGCGCGTGCGACGAGCGGCGCCGTCTCCGGCGTGATGCCGCCATCGACCTCGATGTCGATCGGCCGGGCGCCCGCGAGCGCGCGCAATCGTGCGATCTTGTCGATTGCCGCAGGAATGAACGCCTGACCGCCGAAGCCCGGATTGACCGACATCACCAGGATGAGATCGACGAGGTCGATCACGTGCTCGATGCTCGATTCCGGTGTGCCCGGATTCATGGTGACGCCGGCCTTCTTTCCGAGTGCGCGGATCGCCTGCAGCGAGCGGTGCACATGCGGACCGGACTCGACATGCACCGTGATGATGTCGGATCCCGCCTTCGCAAAGGCATCGAGGTAGGGATCGCAGGGCGCGATCATCAGATGCACGTCGAAGGTTTTCTTGCTGTGCGGGCGCAGCGCCTTCACTACGTCCGGGCCAATGCTGATATTGGGGACGAAATGTCCGTCCATGACGTCGACATGGATCCAATCGGCGCCGGCCTGGTCGATCGCGCGCACCTCTTCACCGAGCTTGGC
>Ga0126369_10002088_pt1 | contig 14128 bp, 9 predicted proteins | sample PanSoiMetaPlot_1_FD_109646 | JGI IMG/M metagenome (GOLD analysis project Ga0126369, IMG submission 109646) | Tropical forest soil microbial communities from Panama - MetaG Plot_1 | ecosystem: Environmental > Terrestrial > Soil > Tropical forest > Bulk soil | place: Panama | collected 2016-02-17 | reverse complement strand
GCGACCCCGTTGGTGCTGTGCGAGCCGACGATGGCCAGGTTCGCCATCCGGATCGTCCGCTCGCCCACCTCCTCCACCAGACTCACCCGCTCCACTCGCCCTGAGTCTCCAGGGTAGCGGACGCGCACCTTGTCCAGGAGACGTCGGTTGATCTCGTAAATGATCTCCAGGTGCCGGGGCAGCAGCATTTCGAACCATCGAAGCGGCCACTTCTCCAGGGCTTCAGGAAGCAGGGTGTGGTTGGTATACGCCAACGTCTCGCGCGCGAGGTCCCAAGCGTCGTCCCAACTGAGTTGGGCCTGGTCGAGTAGGATTCGCATCAGTTCCGGCACCGCCATTGACGGGTGCGTGTCGTTGAGCTGGATCGCGACTTTGCTCGGGAAGGCCCGCCAATCCTTGTTGGAACGCAAGAATCGTCGAACAGCGTCCGCGAGCGAGCAGGCGACCAGGAAATACTCCTGGATGAAGCGGAGTCCCTTCCCGGAGATGGTGGAGTCGTCTGGGTAGAGGACGCGAGTGATTGACCCAGCGCTAAGCGTCTCGGTCAGCGAGCCAACAAAATCCCCGCTGCTGAAGGCGTGCAGATCGAACTCCTGCGGTGCGCCCGCCGCCCACAGGCGCAAGGTGTTGATCGTCTCGCCGCCATAGCCAACCACCGGCCGATCGTAGGGGATGCCATACAGGATCGACGGACGCCCTGGGACTGGACGCAGCAGACCGGCTTTTAGCTCGAAGGATGCATTGAGCTTCACCGCGACGCGCTCGTGAGGACGTGCGATTTCCCAAGGGTCAGGATGCTGCAGCCAATGATCCGCGTGCTCACGCTGCCACCCGTCGTGGATCGCCTGACGGAAAATCCCGTACTCGTAGCGCAAGCCATATCCCATCGCGGGGAGGTGCAGAGTGGCCATGGAATCGAGAAGGCAGGCGGCGAGTCGTCCTAGCCCACCGTTGCCGAGGCCAGCATCGGGCTCCTCTTCGAGCATCTCGCGCCAGTCGATGCCCTCTTCCTTGATCGCTTTTCCGATAACCGGCTCCATCATCAGGTTTGCGACGTTGTTCGCCAGCGAGCGCCCGAGCAAATATTCCATCGACAGGTAATAGACGCGCTTCGGGTTCAGCCGGGCATAGGTGTCTTCCGTTTTGACCCAGCGGAGTGTGAGGACGTCGCGTAGCGCCCGCGCAAACGCCTCGAAGCGCTCTCGTCGCCCGGTCGACTGCTGGTCCATCACATAGTCAAAGAGTAAGTGGCGGTCGTACAGACCGTCGTGGCTGCCCGAGAACTCCACCGAACAGCCGTATCGCGCCAAAGTGCTTTGCTCTTCCTGTTGGGGTGTCTCGCGGATTTTTCGCATGCTTACTCTCTCTCAGCCACTGGTTCCGGATGAAGCCAACCGTCGGGAACGAGCGCATTGGCCGCCTCCGGGCCCCAGCTTCCGGGCTCATATATGTCGGGCGGGGGGCCTTCTCGGAGTACCGGATCCACGATGCGCCAGGCCTCTTCGACGTAGTCCTCCCGCGCGAACCGGAAGGTCTCTCCCTGCATCGCGTCGCTCAGCAGCTCGGAGTAGGCATCGGTTTCCGCGCCTTCGTGAACGTGGCTCGCCAGCAACTCCAGCGGATGCCCCTGAAGCTGCTGTCCTGGCTCTCGAATCGTCGCGCCAAGCCCGATCTGAGAATGCGGACTGAGCTGGAACCGGACGTAGTTCGAGGTCAGCGGGACTTCGGTGATCGGCGGCGGGCGCCGGAGCTTGACCAGCACTTCGGTGAGTGACGTAGCGAGGCATTTGCCGGTCCTGATGAAGAACGGCACTCCGTCCCAGCGCCAGGACTTGATGCCGAGCTCGAGTGCCGCGAAAGTCTCGGTGCGAGAGTCGGGCGCGACGCCGGGCTCAGCCCTGTAGCCTCGGAACTGCCCGCGCACCACCTTATCGTGCGAAAGAGGGGCAATCGCCTTGAGAACCTTGACCTTCTCGTCGCGCAGTACCTCGGTGTCGTGGGTGCCGGGCGGCGGCTCCATGGCGACATTGGAGAGCACCTGGAGCAGGTGATTTTGCAATACGTCACGGATCGCTCCGGTCCGGTCATAAAAATTGCCCCGCCCGCTGACCCCAAAGGATTCGGCCATGGTGATCTGCACGTTCTCGACATAGCGGCGATTCCAGATCGGCTCGAGAAAGGTGTTGGCAAAGCGGAAGAAGACCAGGTTCTGCACCGCTCCTTTGCCCAGATAGTGGTCGATGCGGAAGATGGCTGTCTCGCCGAAGCGCTGGTGAAGCAGTTGGTTCAATCGGAGCGCCGAGGCCAGATCGGTGCCGAACGGCTTTTCCAGAACCAGCCGGGAGTCCGCCGAGCAACCTGAGCGCACGAGCTGGTTCACCACCATCTCGAAGAGCGTCTGAGGGATCGCGAGGTAGTGGAGCGGGCGACGCCCCTCGCCGAGCTCACGCCGTACAGCCTCGAAGGTCTTCGGGTCGGAGTAGTCTCCGTCTACGAAGCGAAGCAGCTGCGCTAACTTCGGAAACGCCGTCGGATCGACTCCGCCGCCGTGCTGGCGAACGCTGTCCTCGGCCCGAGCCTTGAATGACTGCAAAGCCCCATCCCCTTTGGCGACGCCGATCACGGGAACGTCGAGGCGTCCGTCCTTCACCATGCGCTGGAGGGCGGGAAAGATCTTCTTGAAGGCCAGGTCGCCGGTTGCTCCGAAGAACACCAGGGCGGACGATGGAGGCGCTTGGGTCATCGCTGACGCATCCGCCGGTAGCGCTGGATGAGCGAATTGGTCGAGCCGTCGTGTCCGAGCTGCGGCGGTTCCTTGCCCTCCAACTCGGCGAGGATCCGCAGCGCGAGGACCTTCCCAAGCTCAACACCCCATTGATCGAATGAGTTGATTCCCCAGATGGTGCCCTGGGTGAAAACGTCGTGCTCGTAGAGGGCTACCAGCCGCCCCAGGGCGGCCGGCGTCAGGCGCTCGAGGAGCATCACATTGGTAGGACGATTTCCTTCGAAGACCCGATGCGGAACCAGCCGATCCGGCGTCCCTTCCGCGCGAACCTCCTCCGCGGTCTTCCCGAACGCAAGCGCCTCCGCCTGCGCGAACACATTCGCGATCAGGATGTCGTGGTGGCGGCCGAGTGGATTCAACGGTTGCGCGAAGGCGATCAGATCCGCGGGGATGAGCCGCGTTCCCTGGTGGATCAACTGGTAGAAGGAGTGTTGGCCGTTGGTGCCCGGCTCTCCCCAGTAAATCGGGCCGGTACCGTAGTCCACGCGCTTGCCGTCGAGCGCTACCTGCTTGCCGTTGCTCTCCATGGTGAGCTGTTGCAGGTACGCCGGGAAGCGCTTCAGGTACTGCTCGTAGGGCAGAACCGCGACGGTCTCGGCCCCGAAGAAATTGTTGTACCAGATCGAGAGCAGGCCCTTGAGCACTGGGAGATTCCGCTCGAAGGGCGCGGTGCGGAAATGCTCGTCCATCTCGTGGAATCCGGAGAGCATCTCGCGAAAGCCCTCGGGGCCAATCGCCAGCATCGTGGAGAGCCCGATCGCCGAGTCCATCGAGTAACGTCCGCCGACCCAATCCCAGAACTCGAACATGTTTGCGGTATCGATGCCGAACTCGGAAACCTTGGCCGCATTTGTCGAGACGGCCACGAAGTGTCGCGCCACTGCCTTGACGTCATTGCCAAATTGCGCCAGCAGCCACTCGCGGCCGCTGTGCGCATTGGTCATCGTCTCGAGCGTGGTGAAAGTCTTCGAGGAAACGATGAACAGCGTCTCCTCCCGGTTGAGGTCCCGGGTCGCTTCCACGAAATCGGTGGCGTCGACATTGGAAACGAAGCGGAAAGTCATCGAGCGGTCGCTGTAGGAGCGCAGCGCTTCGTAGGCCATTACCGGACCAAGGTCAGAGCCACCGATGCCGATGTTGACCACGTTGCGGATCCGCTTGCCGGTGTGACCTTTCCAGGCGCCGCTGCGAACTCGGTTGGCGAAGTCGGCCATCTTGTCCAAGATGGCGTGGACTTCGGGCACCACGTTTTTACCGTCGACCACGAACGAGGCGGCCCGGGGGGCCCGCAGAGCGACGTGGAGCACCGCTCGGTTCTCAGTGACGTTGATCTTCTCCCCGCGGAACATGGCGTCGATGCGCTCGCGCAGGCCAGATTCCTGGGCCAGCTTTAGGAGCAGGCGCAGGGTTTCGTCGGTAACCCGGTTCTTCGAGTAGTCGAGGAAGATGCCGGCGGCGTCGAGCGTCAGCCGCTCGCCACGGCTCGGATCCGCAGCGAAGAGCTTGCGCAAGTGCACCTTTTCGATCTCTCGGTAATGGCTGACGAGCTCCTTCCAAGACGGCCGCATGAGAAGAGGCAGTGAGGGCATGGTCAATCCTCGGGGTGTCCGCTCCGGGCCTTCAACTAACACCAGATGAATCTGTCCGCACTGCGGGCTTGCGGAATCCTGCTGGACTCACCCGTCATCGAAATCTACATTCATCCGAAATGCAGCTATTTCGAGAGCGGCCGCTATGGGTATTTTTCCCGCTCGCATTCCTGCTCTCTTGGTACCCTTGGATGTTGTCGCTTTTTGGGGTCAAGGCCAAGGGCATCAATCCGTTGGGTGTGCTGCTGGCCGCGCTCATCGTCGCGGCAGCGAGCGGGGGGTGGGCGGGCCTCAAGGCCTTGCTCCTGCGTATTGTGCGGGTCCGAGTGGGCTGGCGCTGGTACGCCGCCACAGTGCTGCTGCCTCCCGCATTCGTGTTTTCGGCCCTCGCTTTGAACCTTGCGCTGGGTGCACCCCCTCCTAGACCCGAGCACTGGGCGAAGTGGCCCGAGATCGTCGACCGCTTCATTTTTGGCTTTTTTTTCGTCGGGTTGGGTGAAGAACCCGGTTGGCGGGGTTACGCGCTGCCCGAGTTGATGCGGCGCCGCAGCGGACTCAAGGCTGCGGTCTTGTTGGGTGCGGTCTGGGCCCTTTGGCACCTGCCGCTCTTCGGCACGGAATTCACCTGGGACCTGTTGCCGACGTTCGTCGTGAGCGTATTCGCGGGCAGCGTGATTACCGCCTGGCTGTTTAACTCCAGCGGCCAGAGCGTCTTCCTGACGATGCTGATGCACGCCGAAGTGAACTCCATCGGAGCGGGGTACGTGTTTCGATTTTTCACCGGGGCCGACTACCAGCGCCTCTGGTGGATCTACACGCTGGTGTGGGTTGTTGCCGCCGTGTTGGTCTCGTGGCGCACCGGGCCAGGGCTGAGTTCGGTCGCTGGGCAGCTGTCCGATGAACGCACGAGCAGTAAAGGCTTGGCTTAGTTCACGAGAGGCGTGGCGGAAGGCTGCGCGGCGGATTAGAAGCTCGCCCAGCCCATGTCGAAACCTACGCTCCCCGACGGATTGGTGGCCATCGTCAAGCGCGACTGTCCGACCTGCGCACTGATCCAGCCGGTGCTACGGCAGCTGCGCGATGCTGGGGAAGCGCTCGCGGTCTATACCCAAGATGATCCTTCTTTTCCCGCGGACCTCGACGCGGTGGACGACACGGCGCTGGAAGTGAGCTGGCATCACGGTATCGAAACCGTTCCGACACTGCTTCGCGTCGAGCGCGGCGCCGAGGTGGCGCGCGCCATCGGATGGAATCGGCAAGACTGGGAGACGCTGACTGGCATTTCCGGCCTCGGTCCCTCACTGCCGGCGAACCGGCCCGGTTGCGGCTCGTTGTCCGTGGATCCTGACAAAGCCAGTGCGCTCGAGGTCCGGTTTTCGGGCGGGAAACTTCGCAGCCGCCGGGTGGAGCTCGCGTCGCTCGAGGACGAGTTTGAGTCCCTCTTCGACCGTGGCTGGACCGATGGCTTACCGGTGGTGCCGCCCACGGAGATCCGCGTGCTGCAGATGCTGGGCGGAACCGCGCGTGCACCGAACGACATCGTTGCCGTCGTCCCGCCCGACTTGGCTCCGGTGACGGTAGAAAAGGTGGCGATCAACGCGGTGATGGCAGGATGCAAGCCTGAGTATCTGCCCGTCGTCCTTGCCGCCGTGGAGGCAGCTTGCACCGACGAGTTCAACATGCACGGCGTTCTTGCCACCACGATGCCGGTTGGGCCGGTGATCATCGTGAATGGGCCGGTCCGCCGCGCGATCGGGATGAACACCGGCATCAATGTGCTCGGCCAAGGCAGCCGGCCCGGGCTCACCATCGGTCGAGCGCTGCAACTCATTATCCGTAACCTGGGCGGGGGTCGGCCCGGGGAAGTCGATCGCGCCACCCACGGCAGCCCCGGCAAACTCTCCTTCTGCTTCGCCGAGGACGAGGAGGGCTCACCCTGGGAGCCCCTCTCGGTGGCGCGCGGATTGGCCTCGGGCGTGAGCTCCGTGACCCTCTTCGCCGGGGAGGGGACTCGGTGCATCGTCGACCAGCGAAGTCGCGCGCCCGAGTCCCTGGTGTCGAGCTTCGCGCTGAGCTTGCGCGCGCTGCATCACCCGAAACTGATCGGATTCGACGCCGTGCTGGTGGTTGGCCCAGACCACGCGCGCGTTTTTCGAGGCGCCCACTGGAGCAGGGCGCGTGTCCTCCAGGAAATCAACGCCCGGCTGCAGATTCCAGGAGCTGAGATCGTGCGGGGCTCCGGCGGCATCGAGGAAGGAATGCCCGAGCACTTTGCCTCGCAAACGCTGCCGAAGTTCCGATCTGGAGGATTGCTGCTGGTTCATGCCGGTGGCAGCGCGGGCCTGTTCTCGGAAATCATCGGAGGTTGGCAAAGCGGGCCTGGCGGCAGCCAGCCCACCACGCGGGAAATACGGCCATGACGATCTTTTTGGATCCCACCAGCGAACGAAGCGTGGCGACCCGGACCCTGGTTTCGCGTCCCCCAGCGCTTAGGGGCAGGGTGGTGGGCCTGCTCGATATCTCCAAGCCACGAGGCAACGTATTCCTTGATCGGATCGCGGAGCGCTTGGTCGCGGAAGGCGCCACCGCGCTGCGCTTTACCAAGCCTACCTACACCAAGCCCGCGCCCATTGACCTTCGGCAGGAGATCGCCAGCAAGTGCGCGGTCTTGATCGAAGCGTTGGCGGATTGAGGAAGCTGCACGTCGTGCAGTGTGCACGACATCAGCGACTTGGAGGCGAGAGGAATCCCGGCTGTATTCGTGGCATCGCGCGAGTTTTTGCGGGCCGCCGAAGCGCAAGCTCAAGCGCTCGGCTTCTCTCCGGCCCGGGTATTGGTTCCGCATCCGATTCAAGACCGCACCGACGAGGAAATGCGCTCTTACGCGGACGCCGCTTACGCGGAGATTGTCAGGGCGCTTACTTCAGAGCAGCGCTAGGCTCGGATGGTGCTGTGGCTTGCGTTCGCCATAGTCGTGTTTGCGCTGTTGGCGCTTGACCTCGGCATCTTCCATCGAAGGCCCCATGAAATTCGAATGGGCGAGGCCCTGGCCTGGTCCTTCGTGTGGATCGCAATCTCCCTGTTGTTCAATGTCGGCGTTTATTTGTGGTTTGGGCGAGAGCGAGGGCTCGAGTTCCTCACCGGGTACTTGGTCGAAAAGGCCCTTTCAGTCGACAACATTTTCGTATTCTATGTGACGCTGTCGTTTTTCGCGGTCCCCGCGCAGCTGCAGCATCGGGTCCTCTTCTGGGGAATTCTCGGAGCCATGGCGATGCGGGGAGTCTTCATCGCGATCGGCGCCGTTCTGCTCCAGAAGTTTCACTGGCTGGCTTACCTTCTCGGTGCATTCCTGGTGTTCACCGGGATTCGGCTTTTGACCCACTCCAATCGGCCGCTCCAGCCGGAGCGCAATTTTCTCTATCAGCTCATTCGCCGCGCAATACCCTCGATCGACGAATACCGAGGTGGGCGGTTCACCGTGGTGGAGGGAGGACGGCTTTACTTGACGCGCCTGTCTTTGGTGGTCATCGCCGTCGAAGGCCTGGATGTGGTGTTCGCGGTTGACTCTATTCCGGCAATCTTTGCGGTCACCCGCGACCCGTTCATCATCTACACCTCGAACGTTTTTGCCATCCTTGGCCTTCGAGCGCTCTACTTCGTGCTCGTGGGGATGGTTGGACGGTTTCGCTACCTCGACGTCGGTTTGTCGATCGTCCTGGTGTTCGTGGGCTCCAAGATGGTGCTCGCGCCGTTTTATGAGTTGCCGATAGGCGCATCTTTAGCCGTGATCGCGGCGGTACTCGCCGTCGCCATCGGGGCCTCGCTGCTTGTCCCTGCGCGCCAGCGATGATCGGCCGTTTGAGAATTCCGCTGATCACCGACTTCTGTTCTCGCCCTTCCTGTCCAGTGCGAGCTTCTCCGCGATCTCGGCGCGGTCCCCGAGATCATTGAGGAGCCCGTCGTCGGAGAGATCGAGCGGGTGCGAGTGCTTCCAGTCGTGGCGGGCCACCTTGTCGAGGCGCTCCACCACTTCGTCGTCCCGAACCTCGATGGCGAGCTCGCGGCGACCGTCGAAGGTGCCGGGGGCGAAGTTGATCGAGCCCACGATCGCACCGACGCCATCGGCAAGGAGCATCTTGCCGTGGAGCCTGAGTTTCTTGAGCTTGTGAATCTTGATCCCCACGTCGTCCATGATCCGCAAGCCGCCGACGCCCTCGACTAGCTTGTCCTTCTTGAGCGTGTGCGGCGGTCGTGCCATCACATGGACCTTCACTCCCCGGCGCGCTGCCCGAACCAGGCACTCGATGATCACCACGTCCTGGAATCGCTCGTTCTGAACGAACAACGTGTGTTTTGCCTCCTCGATGAACCGGCAAAAACGGTCTCGTCCGCCGGGGCACCAGATGAGGTGCGCTGCATCCGCCGGTGCAAAGTCCTTCCGATGCCAGTCGGCCTCGAAGCCCGCTACGATCTCGCGAACCTCGCGGGCGTGGGACGTCACCACCGCATAGTCGCGAGTCTCGGTGAGGTTTCGGGTCGCCCAATTGAGCGACTTCACAAACGCGGTCTCCTCGTCCACCACCATCGATTTTTCGTGCGTGAGCTCAAATGCGGGATTGCCGTCCACGACCTCGATTCCGGCGCGCAGAAGTTGCCTGCGAGTTTCTTCGTTGTCGTCCTCCCCGCTGCGGCGTGCCGGATTCAGCATCACCCGGACCTTAACCCCCCGACGCCGCGCCGAGACAACGGCCTCGAGCAAGACCGGAGCAGAGAAAACGAACATCTTGACCCGCAGCGACTTCGAGGCGTTGCCGATGGCATCGAGGATGGGCTTGGCGGAATCGTCGGGAAGAACCACAAGGAATCGGGAAGACATTCGGGCTCCTGCTACGCGGATAACGGCTTCGCGACCGGGGCGCTGGGGATGTCGCCAACCTGTATGTGGTGTAGCTCGGCATACAGACCCCCGAGCGCCACCAGCTCAAGGTGCGTACCTTGCTCGGCCACCACGCCGTCCTTGAGCACGATGATCTTGTCGGCGTCGCGGATGGTGCTCAGCCGGTGAGCGATGGTGATCACGGTGCGCCCCTTCATCAGCCGCTCCAGCGCATCGATCACCAGTTTCTCCGACTCGGTATCGAGAGCCGCGGTGGGCTCATCGAGGATCAGGATCGGCGAGTTGCGTATCAGCGCGCGGGCGATCCCGATGCGTTGCCGTTCCCCACCAGAGAGCGTCACCCCCCGGTCCCCTACGTCAGTCTCATACCCATTCGGCAACCGCGAGATGAATTCGTGCGCATTGGCGAGCCGGGCGGCCTCGACGATTTCGTCCGCGGTCGCTTCCGGCCGCCCGTAGGCAATGTTGTCGCGTACCGTTCCCCGAAAGAGAATGGTTTCCTGCAACACGAAGCCGATTTGGTCCCTCATCCGCTGAAGCTTGTAATCGCGGATGTCCACGCCGTCGATCAGCACTCTTCCCGAAGTAGGATCGTAAAAGCGCGGGATCAGGCTCGCGACCGTCGACTTTCCTCCTCCCGTCATCCCCACTATCCCGACGAGCTGGCCTGGCGCGACCGAAAAGCTCACGTCCTTCAAGACTGGAGCCGAGGGATGGTACGAGAAGGCGACGCGATCGAATTCGATCGCGCCCGCGAACTTGACCGGGTCACGGGCCCCAGGACGCTCGGGGATGCTCATGTCGATGTCCAGGATCCCGCAGACGCGTTCCATGCCAACCAAGGCCTGGGCGACCGTGCCGCTCATCTTGGCGACATCCTTCACGGGCTTGAAGAAATCCTTGAGGTAGGTGAGAAAGACGGTCAGCGATCCAACCGTCATCGCGGAGGCGGCGATCAGCGACGCTCCCCGCCAGAGGACAAATGCGGTGCAAACCGACACCGTCACCGTGACGACCGGAGAGAGGATCGACTTTACCCTCCGAGCCTTGAGTGCAGCCTTGATCTCCTCCCGGCTTGCGTCCGCGAGATGCTTCTCCTCCAGCTCTTGTCGGCCAAACGCATTCACCACTCGCATTGACTCGAGCCCCTGCTGCACCACACCCAAGATGTCGCTCTGCCGACGCCGGACTTCGCGGGTTGCCCTCTTAACGGCTCTCCGAAATCGAGCGACGAAAAACAGCAGAAACGGGGCAACCGCGACGGCGATGAGCGCAAAGTCCCAGTTGAGCCAAAACATTAGGCCCAGCATCCCGACAATGGCCAGCAGATCGATAAGGATGCTGAGCGTAGCCTCCGAAGCAAATCCCTGAATCGTTTCGATGTCGTCGATGATCGTGCTGAGCAGCGCCGAGGTCTGATGGGTGTCGTAGTACGCCAGCGACAGATGCTCGAGGTGATCGTAGACGTAGAGGCGGAGATCGTTGGCCACCCACTGTCCGACGCTTTCAGTGTAGTAGCTGTCGATATAGGAGGCGAGCGCCCCGATGCCGGCGATGAGCACGGTGGCGACCGCAGCGAAGGCGGCGAGCCGACCCACGTTGTGTCCGGGCATCCACTTTGCCAAGTGGTGCATCCAATGAGGCGCTTTATGCCCTCCGAGGACATTGTCGAGGATGATCTTGAGCGGCCACGGCGCGGCCAGATTCATCGCTGTTTCGATTAGGGTGGCGACGAGAACGATCGCGACCCACCCACGATAGGGCCGCAACAACCTGACGACGAGGCGAAGCATCTGCCCGGTCGTCAGCTTCTCGTCCATGGTCGATTTCACTTGCATTAGCTGCGGCACCGAAAGGAGATAACCGTCCTTGGGCGTCGAACTCTACACCGCCGCACTGGGTGCAGACAGGATCTGCGGGAGGACCTTGGGGGGCTATCGAGCGGCAGTCCTTCTGGTCGTGCTGGCTGCCTGCAGCGCCCATGCCATCGCCGACCAGCCGCACACGGTTGTGGTGGAGGCCGGGGAGCGTTATCGCGCTTCCTGGCTGACTCGCCTCCTCTGGGGCTCGCAATGGCGAGACCTCTGGACCACGCCCATCGAGGTCCCGGTGCTTGATCTCGGATCCTTCGACGGCGGTTTGACGCCGGACCGGGAGGGCGGGGGTCTCCAGACGAAGAATCTCCGTTTCAAGAGCGGCAACGGCCACCATTGGGTCTTCCGGGGTGTCGATAAGGACCCGAAACGGATCCTCGAACCAGAGGTCCAGCAGTCGTTGCTGGGCGACATCGCCCAGGACCTTACCAGCACGATAAACCCGGGGGGCGCGATTGTTGCTGCCGGGCTCTTGGAGACAGCCGGCGTGCTGCACGCGACGCCGGTGTTCTACGTCATGCCGGACGATCCGCGGCTGGGCGAGTTCCGCAGCTCGTTCGCGGGGATGCTAGGAATGGTTGAGTCGCGCGAGGAGCGCAGCATCCCGGGCGTCGACAAGGTGCTCACCACCTTTGAGCTACTTGGTCGGCTCGAGGCGCGCAGCGACGAGCAGGTCGACCCACGCGACTACCTGCGCGTCCGCCTGATGGACATCTTCGTCGGCGACTGGGACCGGCACCTGGACCAGTGGCGTTGGGTGCGGTTCAAAGAAGAGGGCGCTCGACTCTGGCGGGCGGTCCCCCGCGATCGCGACCAAGCCTTCAGCCGCTTTAATGGGATCTTTCCCTCGATCGCCGAGTACTACACCAAGCAACTCACCTCGTTCGGCGACGACTTCCCGTCGATCGAGAAGCTGACCTTTTCGGGCCGCTTTACCGATCGGCGGTTCCTGGTACAGCTCGAGAAGCCCGAGTGGGACGCGGTCGCTGCTGAGCTGGTCGCGAAGCTGACCGACGCCGCGATCGCCGATGCCGTCCAACAGTTGCCAAAGGAAATGTACGCAAAGGCGGGACCGACCCTGATCCAGGCGCTGAAAGCGAGGCGCGACCAGCTGCCTCGCGCTGCCGAAGAGTTCTACCGGCTGCTCGCGCGGGACGTGGACGTCAGGGGCACGGAGGGTCCCGACGATGCCGAGGTTCAGCGCAAAGCCGACGGCTCGGTCGAGGTCTCGATTTATCCGCGGGACGAACGAAGCGGGCAAAGGCTCGGGCCTGCCTTTTTTCACCGCGCTTTCAAGGCCGACGAAACCGATGAGATCCGCCTCTATTTGCTCGGTGGCGCCGACCACGCAGTGTTGGAAGGCCCGGCGCAGACGAGCATTTTGGTCCGGGTCATCGATCGGGGCGATCAGACCCAGATCGTCGATCGCTCGCTCTGTTCGGGATGCACCAACATTTACCACGACCGCGCGGCGATTCCCGAGAATGACAGAGTCCGGTTCGAGACGCTGCGCGACTGGGGCCACGACCTCTACTTCTTCCCGGTGCTGGCATACGATTCCAGCCGCGGATTGGTGTTCGGCGCTACGGCAACGCTCACCCGCTTCGGGTTCGAGCTCGATCCGTTCTCCGACCAGCACAACTTTGGAGCCGCGTACGCCACCGGCCTCAACCAGCCGCGCCTGGACTACGCAGGAAACTTCCGTACCCGCTCGCCGATCAGCGTTCTGTTCTTTACCTCATACTCCGGCATAGACCAGGTGAACTTTTTTGGCCTCGGCAATGAAACCGTCCGCGATCCGACGCTCGCCAGCCAAAATTTCTACCGGATTCAGCAGAAGACGTTCATCCTGCGTCCGCTCATCGACGTCGCGGTGGCCGGCCCACTGCACGCACGTGTGGGGGGGATGCTCAAGTACGTTTCGAGCGTGGAGAACGCGCCGATCGCGGCAGGCAAGCCGGGCTTCGGCGCGATGAGCCTGTTGGCGCCGGAGGTGAGCTTGGTGATTGACACCACGAGAGGCACAGCCGTCGCAGAGCGGGGCTTCAAGGTCTCGGCGCTGGGGCGCTATTATCCAAAGACGCTAAGCCTCGACTCCGACTTCACCAAGGTGCGCGCGTCGGCTTCGTACTTCATTGGTGGTCGCCTGCTCACCGACGTCCTTTTGGGACTCCACGTCGCGGGCGAGAAGAATTGGGGTCAGTATCCTTATTTCGAGGCGGCGTACCTCGGCGGCATCCCAGGCGTGGCCGGATTTGATCCCGGCGCTGCAACCGGGAGCCTCCTGCGGGGTCATGATCTAAACCGATTCGCAGGAGATGCGTCCGTGGTGGGGAACCTAGAGCTGCGCATTGCGCTCTTCAGCTTCAACAGCATCGTTCCGATGCGGTTCGGCCTGCTCGGCCTCGGGGACTTGGGAAGAGTGTTCTACGCCCCAGAAACATCCAAGAAGTGGCACAATGGAGTAGGCGGAGGCCTCTGGACCACGATTCTCTTGGCGGTGCCCGGCTTCCGGGTTTCCACCACGCTCAACACTCTGTTGGTTGCCTCCGATGAGGGCACCAGTTTTTACCTTTCATCCGGCTTTGGCTTCTAGGCGAACACGTAATCCATGGCCGGTGTTCTTCGGGGGGATCCTCCTGACCTGCCATCCGGCAACCAGCTACGCTGGGTCGGACTCAGACGCCGGCTTCTATTCCCTCAAGGAGTGGGCTCCGATCCAAACCTGGGAGTATTTCGCTGTCCCCGGTGCGCTGGCTGTGACGCTGGGACTTAACCTCACCGTCAGCCCGCCCACGCGCTGGGAAGGCGGCATCCTTTTCGACAACTGGGTAAGAAGCGGGCTGAGGCTAAGCTCGGAATCGGCGCGCACCAACGCAGCGAACGTGAGCACGGTGTTGCTCGTCGCGGTCGGGGCAACTCCTTTCGTGCTGGATGCCGGTGTGCTGACGGGATGGGTGCACGGGCGAGGTGATCTGGCCTG
>Ga0126369_10002087_pt1 | contig 14129 bp, 11 predicted proteins | sample PanSoiMetaPlot_1_FD_109646 | JGI IMG/M metagenome (GOLD analysis project Ga0126369, IMG submission 109646) | Tropical forest soil microbial communities from Panama - MetaG Plot_1 | ecosystem: Environmental > Terrestrial > Soil > Tropical forest > Bulk soil | place: Panama | collected 2016-02-17 | reverse complement strand
TCTCGCCGGTTTTGCCGGCGCGGGAGACGACGGTTTCGACCACGCCCCTGAAGTGGGGCGACAATTCGCCCAAGCCGCTGATCGAACGGTTGAGCCTGTTCGGCTTCACGCCCAGTGGCCTCGCGCTGCTGTCAGACGTAACGACATACGCTGGAGAGACCTATCGCCCAGGACGCATCCATCGGCTGGTTGCAGTTATTCTGCGCGCCTCGCGTCGTCTTGGCGAAGAAGTTGTCTTTCAAACAAACGGGCCATTGTTGTGGGCGCGCATTCAGACGTTCCTGCGCCAGCTCATGACGCGCCTGTGGCAGCTCAACGCCCTTGACAGCGCCGCCGTTTCCGATGCTTTTTCGGTGCGTTGCGACCGCAGCACGATGACGCAAAACGACCTCGATAACGGTCGCGTCGTCGCTGTGGTCAGCTTTAACGCGGCCTCCACGATCGAATTCATCCGCGTGACCCTTGCGCTTCAAGCCGGCGGCACGAGCGCGCAGGACGCCGCTGCACCAGCGGAGGCCAGTTGATGGTGCTCGTTCCGTTACACGTATTTCGATTCAAGGTGGAGTTTAAATCGGACAGCCTACCGCTGCCCCCGCCTGAAAAAGGGGCGGGAGCACCGGCCGCGCTGGCAGCGCCGGGCGGCCCGCTTCAGGTCTGCGAGGGCGCCTTCTCGGAATGTACGGGGCTGGAAGCCACCATGGAGCCTAAAGCCATCAAGGAAGGCGGAGCCAATTACGGCGTGGCGCAACGAGCCGGTGCCACTACGTTCGCCACGGTGGTTTTAAAGCGCGGCATCAGTACCAATCGGAATCTTTGGCAAATTTTTAACGCGGTGAGCTCCGGGCTTTTCGCCCCTCGCCTGCAAGTGACGATTACTTTGCTGAACGTGGGCGGCACCCCGGTGATCGCATGGCAACTGGATCGCGCGATGCCGATCAAGTTCAAGTTCGCTGATCTGAATGCGAAGGGCACGGAGGTCGGCATCGAAGAGCTACATCTTGTTCACGAAGGGCTTTCGGCAGTGCCGGTGAGCGGATAGACATATGCAGCTGAAAACTGTCAAAGCGAAGCTGGTGTCTCTTGGTCCGGATCGGACCGAGATCGTTGTTCATTTTAACCCGGCTTCCTTGGTGTATACGATCGAGAACTCCACGAACCAACAGTCGGGTGACCCCAAGCGCAAACAGTTTGCCGCGCAGTTTTCCGGCAAACTCACAATGGACCTGCAGTTCGATACCACCAACACGGGCCAAGATGTGCGCCTGACCACCAACAAGGTGGCAAAGTTTATGCAATCTTCTGCTAACGCGGGAAAAAATGAGACCAGCGGCAATGCGCAAGCGCAACCGGTGCTGAGTTTTCAATGGGGGTCCTACGAATTCAAGGGAACGATGGAGTCTTTCAAAGAGACGATCGATTTTTTCTCGGCCGATGGAGTCCCGTTAAGGTCGTTGGTCAGCATCGGCCTGTCGCGGCAGGATCAGGTTTTCGACGAGGGTGCGGACTTCAAGAGCGCTGCAGTCAACGACAGCTTGAACAATAGCCTGGTTCCGACGTCGGAAAAGGATGACGTGACAAAGCTGGCCACGAGGGCTGGAGATCCTTCAGCTGCACGGCGTCTGGGCATCGACAACGGTCTCGACAGCCTTCGGGCCACCGGTGGGGCAGTGCTCCAGGTAAAAGGTGGCATCCAGTTGAATGCAGCGGCAGCCTTTTCGGCCTCGGCATCGATTAGCGGGAGGGCGGGATTATCGATCGGGGCCGGTAGCTCGGGCGTCTCCGCGGGCGCTTCGTTCGGTGCCAATGCGGGTGGTGCCGGCTCAGCCGGTCTGCAGGCGTCGGCGGGCGCAGGCGGCGGAGCACTTTTCGGAGGACGGGTTTCGGCGGGAACACCTGCCTCCGCGGGGGCATTTGCCGGACTCGAAACGGGCCGGGCAACGGTAAGCATCACAAACCGTCTCGATCCGCTGCGCATGTTACGCACCACCACGAGCAGCGACGTTTCGCCCCGTGCAAACGCCAGCTTCGGTCTGGGTGGCGCGGCGAGCACGGGAGCCGGATTCTCATCGGACGTGGGCGCGAACTTCAATTTCAGCGACCGGCTGGTTTTCGATAGCGGCTAAAGAATCAAAAGGAGAATCACGCGATGGCCGTGACGATCGACGAAATGCAGGTGGAAGTGCACAAGAGTGCGGCGCCCCCGAGCACGCTTGCCAAGACAGTAGCCCCGAAAGAACCGATGAGCTTTCGACGGGAAAAAGAGATGCTGGCGGAACGCGAACTGCGGCTGAAAGCAGATTGATCGATGCCCGAACAACCGTTGACCACCGCTGCCGTCTACAGCGCAATTCCCACGATTCAGGTGGATGGCCGGTTCAACGACATGATCGCTGGTCAACTGCTCGGCATGGAAATGCGCGAGCATGAAACGGGAATGTCGTCGATAGAACTGCGCTTCAGCAACTTCGGGTCATTCTCGGGCGGTCTCGCCGACCTGGTATTCGAAGATGGCAAGGCGCTGCAATTAGGAACGGTCCTGAGAGTTTATGCTGGCAACGTGAATTCTCCTACCGAGATCTTTCGCGGCAAGGTCACGGCGCTCGAGGGGCGTTACCCGCGGATGGGCCCGCCCGAACTCGTTGTCCTGGCGGAGGACGCCCTGCAAGGCGCGCGCATGAAACGCCGCAGCAAGACTTGGGAGGTCTCGTCGTTAGGCGATATCGTGACCCAAATCGCATCCCAACTGGGACTTACGCCGGTCGTTTCGGGTCTGGATGCGAGCATTGGCACCGAGCAACAGTTCAACGAAACGGACCTCCGTTTCCTGCGCCGCCTTCTTGCGCGATATGACGCCGACCTGCAGGTGGTTGGCGATGAGTTGCATGCATCCCCGCGAGGCCAGGTGCAACGAAATGCGATTGAGCTGAGTATGAATAGCCAATTACGCGAGGTCCGGGTGCTCGCGGATCTGGCGCACCAGGTCACGCAGGTGACGGCGACCGGCTGGGATTACCAGCAGGGAAAAACGATCTCAGTGACGAGCCAGGCGAATGCGTTTGGGCGCGGTTCCGGCCGCACCGGAAAAGACTGGCTGGGGCAGGCACTGAGCACCCGCTCCGAGCAGCTCGGCCAATTCTCCAGTTTGAACGCAGCGGAGGCGCAAGCCCTCGTTGACACCGAGTTCATGCAACGCATGCGCCGTTTTGCGGTGGCGCATGGCGTGACGGAAGGTAATCCCAATCTGCGCGTCGGCTCTTGGCTGACCCTGACCGGACTCGGGCCGCGCTTTTCAAACGACTACTACACGACGATGGCGGTGCATCGTTTCGATACCAATAAAGGCTACGAGACCGAGTTCACGGCAGAGAGCGCTTACCTGGGGAGTGCCGCATGAGCATGCTGCTGCGAGACAGTGCGCTCGAGATACTGGGCGCGACCGCGTTCCTCGGAATCGTGAAGAGCGTCAAGGATCCGCAGCATCGCAACCGCGTGCAGGTGCGCATCTACAACACCGACGGCGTTGGCGATCAGGATGCTCCGGTGTGGGCACGGGTAGTGGTCCCGTTCGCCGGCGGCAAGCGCGGTGCCTTCTTTATTCCGGACGTTGGTGACGAGGTAGTGGTGGTCTACTTGTCCGGAGATCCGCGATTCCCGATCGTCATCGGCAGTCTCTGGAACGGTAAGGATGCTGCGCCCGAAACGCTGGGCGGCTCCGGCGAAGCGGTGGACCGGTGGACCATCACGGGCAAGGCCGGAACGCGCATTGCAATCGTGGAAGAGAGCGCGAGCAGCGCGACGATCAAGCTTTCTACTCCGGGGGGACTTGTCGGAACCATCACGGATGATAGCGGCGGGTCGATCGAGTTCACGAATTCATTGCAGACCTCGATAAAGATCGATTCATCGGGCGTCATGATCAATGCACCGACCGGCAAGGTGCAGATTACGGCAGCCAGCGAAGTCGATGTCGCTGCGCCGACCGTGAATGTATCGGCCGCCATGAGCGTCTTCAGCGGCATCGTGCAGTGCCAAGTCCTGCAAGCAACGACGGTAGTCGCAACCACCTATACGCCGGGAGCGGGTAACGTATGGTAAGTCACGCGGTGAGGGTCCAGGGCGTCAGACTGAGCAGGTGGCCGCCGCACGGGCTGCTGCAAGTCTACTACGACGATTCCCTCCCTGATTTTCTTGAGCAGAGCAAACCGACCCTGCTGCAAATCAACGACGAAGATTTCCCCGCACGTTTTCTGACAGATATGGAAGCGGGCAGGCCAACGCCCGGCTCGACCATCGAGACGCTACCTTCGACCTCGACGTCGGTGATGACGCTCTACCAGCCGGTACACCGCATCCTGCACGTCGCGTTGTTGCAGCTTACATGCGACACAGTGTGTTATCCGAGGCTCGATCCCAAACGCGTGGAATCGGCGGGAGTGGTGATTCGGCGTATTGTGCGAAAAAAAGACGTGGACCAGCCAGACTCGCGTCCGGTGGACCGCCCAGACTTGCCTCCGTCGGCATGGATGCGCGCGGCCGACGGCCAGTTCCAATGGGTCGCGCGGAACGAATTACAGGGCTGCGAAGATCCGGACCCCAAGCGACGGCCGCAGTTACAGTCCGGACAAGGGGAACTCGACCGCCTTCTCGCGCGGCAAGCGCTGGCGAACGCAAAGGCTGAGATTTACACGCCGGCATTCGTTGCCCCTCCTGCGGTTTGCGATGCGGTGGGACGCACGCTGGTTTACGCCGTGCTGCCAACCGCAAGTTCCGACGTCAGCACGACCAAGCCGGCGCCGCCGCAATATGATCCGTCGGGCCTGGTAAGCAGCCTCTCCTCGTTGCTGCTGGCCGGCCCGCACAACGCGCCCATGCAGGATCAGGACGTCGATTACCGTTACATGTCGGACGATTACGCAAATGCTCACTCCGGCGCAAGCTTTCAGCCATTTTCGTTAGCGCTCCGTATGATGCATACGGTATTTGGAGCCTTCGAAAATACTCCGCAGGCGCAGAGCCTCATCGCAGCCCTCAACAAGCACAACGTCTATATTCGCACCAGCATCGACGGAACTCAGGTGCCGAGCCCGATCCCGATGCCGATGGGCGTGTTCTATCAGCGCGCCGCTGAAAAACTTCTCGACTACGATCAGGCCGACGGCAATCCAGGCCCTCCGTTGACAATGCCGTACGCGTGGGATGCCTTTACGGACGACGATCAGACCGACATCGTTTCCAAGATTGCCGAGCTTCTGCAGGCGCGGAGCATGAAAGTAACGGCGCCGATGGGCCGTTTCCAGGATGCGAGCCGGCTGTACCGGATACGCATCTTCCTGCGCATCAAGAGTGAAATCCCCGGGTGCCCAGCCAAGCTTGTGTGGAGCGACTACAGCAATCCGTTTCGTATCGCCGCGTGGCATGAGAGCGCCGGCCGCATGCAGCCGCCGGTGCCCCTGCCTGACCCGACTGACCGCAATTTCCTAAAGAACACGAAACCGAATTGTTACTTTGCGGTGCCGGCCGGGCTTATGAATACCATGCAGGCTTCGCGCCTTTCCGAACTTACCGCAGGATCGCCAAACCTATCCCAGAAAATCCAGCTCAACTGGATTTGCGGCTTCAGCATTCCGCTGATCACGATCTGCGCTTTTTTTGTCCTGAATATTTTCTTGACGCTGCTCAACCTGGTTTTCTTCTGGCTGCCGTTCATCAAGATCTGCATCCCGTTCCCAGGATCCACGCCGGCGAATTCGGGAGACGCCCATGGCACTTAGTCTATACAGGGATCTGATCGGCTGGACTTTCCTGCCCGTGCCGCAGCAAGGTGCGATCCGTTATCCCACGCTTGAGCTGAGCGTTCGCGACTCGATCCGCATCATCTTGACGACACGCCCGGGCGAACAGCTCATGAAGCCGTTCTTCGGAGCCGGCCTGCAGAATTTTCTCGATGAAGGCAATACTTTGGCCGTGCGCAGGGAGATACAGAGCGCGATTCTCAACAGCCTGCAGCAGTACGAAAAGCGAATTACGGTCGATGCGGTCGATGTGACGACGGTCGATGGCTCGCCGACCGAAATTCACGTCCAGATCCGCTATCGGATGTTGCGAACCAACGCGCCGGGTCAGATCGGCGTAAAGATGCACGTCGGGTGAAATCCGTGCCATTGATCCCACCCGCATTGGACGATCGCTCCTACGAAGACCTCGTGCAGGAGATGCTGGCAAGCATCCCCGCACACACGCCCGAATGGACCTCGGTGCAGCCGGGGGACCCGGGGCGAACGCTGATCGAGCTATTTGCGTGGCTTGCCGACACGATACTTTACCGGGCGAATCTCATTCCGGAACGCCAGCGCATCGCCTTCCTGCGGCTGTTAGGGCAGCCCATGCAGCCAGCCTCGGCAGCGCGGGGCATGCTCTCCCTTGCTCCCGATCCATCCAGCACCGAGGCCGTGACGATGGTGGCGGGAGCCGCCGTCTCCGGTCCGCCGCCGTTCGAAACAGTCGGCGAGGTCGAGGTCCTTCCTCTAACGGCGCAGGCCTATGTGAAGGCTCCACTCACGCCGGATCAGCAGGCTGAGGCCTTGCCGCTGCTCACTGGATTGATGTCGCTCTATGGCCTGCCCGGCGTGCCTTCCGGCTATACGACGACGCCCGTTTTCGCCGACAAGGCAGCGGCGCCGACCGGCGTCGACCTTATCGCCGATTCGATCGACCAGAGTATCTGGTTTGCGCTGCTCGCGGGAAAGCCCGAGAATCTGGCCGCCACACGCGCCACACTGGGAGGCGCCAAAGGCCAAAGGATACTCAATCTCGGCTTCGTACCATCGCTGCCCGCGGCAGATCCCCTGGCGGGCGCGGGTGCCCTCGCGTCAGTACCAGTAACCTGGCAGATCAGCGGGAACAGGCAGAATTTTACCCCGCTCTCCGTCGTAGGCGACAACGATACGACCGACGGACTCACCCGGCCTGGCGTGGTGCGACTGCTCCTGCCGCCAGGCACGGATATCGGCGCTCCCGCAAACGATGTCCTGACCGACCAGCAAGCAGGGGTCGGCGCCAAACCGCCGCGCATCGACGATCCGAATATCGATAATATCCTGGTCGCCTGGATACGCATGCAGGTGCAGAGCGCGCTGACGTTGAGCTGGGCCGGCGTGAATGCCGTCGAGATCGATCAACGAACCACACAAAAACTCGTGGTTATCGGCGTAAGCAGCGGTGCGCCTGGACAGGTCTTCTCCTTGCCGCAGACGCAGATCGAATCCGACACGTTCCAGCTCGACGTCGACATGCCGGGCCTGGGATACCAGCTCTGGCCGGTCGTCGACGATCTTGCTGTCCTGAGGGGTCCGATACCGGCATATGTGCTCGATCCCGAGGCGGGCACAGTTACGTTCGGCAATCAGATGCAGGGGCTGATCCCGCCGTCAGGCAGGCGCATCCGGGTGCGGCAGATGCGCTTCGGCGGCGGAACGGCGGGAAATCTTCCGTCAGGTTCGTTGACCAAGGTTCAGGGACAGGATCCCTCCGGCAATCCGGTTCCGCAGTTCACGGTGCAGCAACCGATGGCGACCTCAGGCGGCGCCGAGGCGGAAACATTGGACAAGGCCGAGCGACGTTTGCCGGCATTTTTGCGGCATCGGGATCGCGCAGTCACAAAGGGCGACTACGAGGATCTCGTTATGCAAATGCCGGGTGCAGCGATCGGTCGCGCCGTGGGGTTACCATTATTCAAGCCCCAGACACGCGATCTGAGCGCGCCTGGAGTAGTTTCCGTCATGGTGCTGCCGGCAATCGACGGCGTGCAGCCGCCTTGCCCGCGCGCCGACCGCACGCTGCTGGAAAGCGTGTATCGCTACCTCAATCCGAAGCGTCCTGCCGCGGCCGAACTATATGTGATCGGCACGGAGTATGTGCGGTTGGGTATCAGCGTCGCCGTGGAAGTTCGCAGCGGGTTCGGCTTGCTGCAGGTCGGCAATCAAGTGGAAATGGCGTTGCGCAGTTATCTGTGGCCCCTCGCTCCCGGTGGACCGGCGAACGAGGGTTGGCCGTTGGGACGCACGGTCAGAAGTCTCGAGCTGGAAGTGGTCGTCGGCCAGGTAGCCGGAGTGGTCGAAGTGAATGGTCTACGTTTATTTCAACCCCTGGCCTCGGGCTCTTATCAGGCATTACCGGTTGATGCGAACAATCAGTCCGATGTGAACCTCGCAAGCTGGCAACTGCCGGAACTGCTGCAGGTGCTGGTGGCAACTGGGGCCGATGGTTCGGGCGTCGCTGTACCGACCACTCTGACGCCGACGCCGTCAGCGGAGCCCAATGCGGTTGCCGTGCCGATCGTGCCACGGGTGTGCTGAGCGGGTTGGTCATGGACGCGAATGGTCTCAATTTCTGGATGCTCAATGCCGCGACGGATTGGCTGCTGCCGGACGGCTCCAACGAGCTCCATTACTGCAAGCAGAGTGGGCGCTTGCAATTGCGCAGCCGGCGCAAAGGCAAGGCGCCGGCCGAGGACTTCTCTGCAGCATTGGCGCTGGTGGAAACCGCGCCGATGTGTCGCGATGCGTTCGGCAACTATGCGCGCTGGGACTCGACTGCCAAGGACGTCGTTGCGGGGGGTAGCGGCTCAGGCGAGGTGGTTATTTATACGCCGCCGGCGGGCCAGACCGTCACCGATCTCGCCATGGGCTATGACGGCGTTCTCTATGTGGCGGTGGCCGGAGCATTGGTCTTGGTGGACCGGCGTAATCGCTGGCCCAATTTCACCTTGGCAGTCGGGGATTTCGCCTTCTGGCGGTTGACGGCATTGCCCAATGGCGGCGTGCTGGCCCTGGACCGAACCACACCGCAATTAGGCACGGTCGCGGGAATGCCGCTACAGGTTGAACCGAGCGACGCGCCGAACCCCGGGGTTTTCCGACCTTGGGTTGCAAATCCCCATCCTCCGCAAATTGTAGCGCAATATCGCTTATCGACAACGGAAACGTTCATTGCCTTTACGGCGATGTCGCCGGGCCAGTTCTGTTTGATCTCATGGGCTTCAGCGAGCGCTACGAATAGCGCGGCGTTCCTGCGGTTTTACAGCCAAACCACCGGCCTAAGCAGCGCCTGGACGTTGAAAGAAACTGCTTTTCCCTATGCGATAGCGTGGTTGGGTGACAAGCGTCTCGCCATCCTTGCGACAGGTCTGAACGAAGCTTTGATCTACGACTTGGATGGTGCGCCGGCAACTCTTGAGGCAGCTGGCGACACTTACGTTCTGGCCGGTAGGAACTCGGGGCCGTTCGTTCACGGCTTTGATTCAACGCCTTACTATTCCCGTGGCAATGCGACGTTTCCGCTGCTTCCTTTGTCATTGAACTCGCTTGCAGCATTGGGAACGACCACGGCGCCGAAACTGATCGACAGCGGTTCCTCGCAGACCACGTGGCACAGACTGTTACTGGAAGCCATCTTGCCGCCGCGCTGCGGTGTCGTGGTTTCGCTTGCTGCATCGAATAATGTTGCGGATTTCGCTGGCGGGGCGGCTCATCCCGTCAAGTGGTACCCTCATGTGTTCGGCGCTGCCGATCGCCGTTCGCTGCCCCAAGAAACGCCGCGCGCCGCGTGGTTATCGGTACCTTCGGAAGTGGCATTCGCGCAGCCGCTCCTTGGCGAGCCGCCGATAAAGGATCGCCAGGGTCTGTTCATGGTTCTGGTGCAGCGAGCGGGAATGGCGGTTCGTAATCTGACCGGACGCTATTTGGGGATCCAGATCGAGCTTAACGGCGATGGCCGCAGTACTCCGGAGATTGCGGCGCTGCGCGTCCATGCATCGCGCTTCTCTTATGTAAGTCACTATCTGCCGGAATTGTACCGGGAGAACACATTCGGCCCTGATGCCGACAAAGCTGACAAAAGCACTCAGTACGATTTCTTCGAGCGCTTCGTGAATATCTTCGAAGCTCAGATGACCCGAATCGAAGACCGCGTCGCGAACGCGTATCTGCTGACCCAGCCGGAGTCTACGCCGGGCGAAGCCCTTGACTGGCTCGGCGGATGGATCGGCGCTGATCCAGATGGATACCCCGCGGACCGCCGGCGCGCGCAATTGCGGGCGACGCCGGAGCTGCACCGCACGCGCGGTACGGTGTCGGCCATCATCGCGGCGTTGGACGTTGCGACCAACGGGCTTTGCGCCCGCGGAGCGGTGCTGGTGCTGGAAGCCTTTCGCCTGCGCCATATCTTTGCAACGATACTGGGCGCCAATCTGGCAATTACGAACGATCCACTGTTGCCCGGAGTCTCCGGAAGTTCGAATTCGTTCGTTGGCGACACGCTATTCCTTGGTGATCGACGGAATCCGGAGTTCCTTGCACTTTTCGCCAGCACCGTCGCCCTGCCGACGGAGCAATCGCAGGTCCAACAGTTCCTCGACACCCTTGCCTGGCGAATTATCGTCTTCATCCACAATCAGGTAGAACCGGTCGATATAAGCCTGGTGCGGCGGATTGTAGAAAATGAAAAGCCGGCCCACGTGGTTGCCGCCATCCAGGTCGCGACGCAGCCTTTCATGATCGGTCTTGCGTCCCTGCTCGGTGTTAACAGCTATTTGGCGCCCGAACCGCCGCTCGATCCGGTTGTGGTCAATGTGAGCCAGGTCGGCCGCTATAACTTGGTTCAGCACCTGCCCAGTCTCGATCCGCGGTGGGAGAACGGAGGAGCCAATGTGGTCTGAGCCCAACCGTTCCGCCTTTTACAAACAAGGAATCCGACGATGAGTGATGCCTTGAATCCGCCGCCGCCGAAGCGAGTTTTCTATTCGACCGGCCGCATGCTCGGCGTCGAGGATTTTCAGGCGGAACAGGATTACCACCGCGGCCGGCTGGCGCGAACCCTGCTTCAGCTTCATGGCACCGGCACCGTGTCGGGATTGCTGGTGCAAACCGATGGCAATACGGACGTCACGAAGCTGGAGCTTCAGGTTACGCCGGGGATGGCAATTGATCGCGTCGGCCGTATCATCGAAGTGCCTCGGACCGTCTGCATCGTGCTCCAGAACTGGCTCAGTCAATACGTGCAGGCCTGGCAAAATCAGCAGAGCGGAAAGTCGCCAGGAACGCCGATCATCGCTGACCCGAACAAGGCCATCCACGACGGCAAAAATCTGACAGTCGACGTTTTTGCCACCTTCGTTGCCTGCACGCGCGAGCTAACGCCCTGCTTTGCGGCCCCGGACGACTACGATGCGACCGATGCGTTTTCGCCAAATCGGCTGCTCGATTCGTTCGCAATGCAGCTCGTGTTAAGAACCGACGACACTCCCCCAAAGACACCGCTGGATCCCTGGACCAGCCTCGGCCCGCAGCAACCGACACTCACCGCATTGCGTCAGTCGATTTTGGCCGGAACACTGGGGCCACCGGGAAAGCCCGTGGAATATCCGCCGAATTTCGATCAAACGGCGGTATTTCTCGCACGCATCCTGGTTCCCGCAATAGCCGGAACGGCGGGTCATCCACCGGTCTGGAATCTGACGGGCTTCGGCAGCACAAACATTGATAACGCGTCTCGATTGTTTCTCATCCCGCTGTCGGTGCTGTCCCGCTGGAATGGCCTCGGTTCGGGCACGGCATCTTAACGAGAGTCGGTCATGGCGAACTCCGCACCTGTCAATGCGCCCGCAGTCCGGCAACAAGGGCAGATCGCACCTTGGCAGGGGAATGGCTTGATCGTCCCTGACAGCCGAAAGACGCGGCCGCTGTGGTTCAACGGTCGCTTCCTCGACGCGCGCGATCTGAAGCGAGACCAGAACCTCTTCCTTCAGCGCCAGGCCGATCTAGGCAGGGCCGCCGGCTTCGGCGTGATTCACGGGTTGAAGGTGGACAGGGTCGCTTCCGACAATCAGGCGCCGGATGCGGAAACGATCATCATCAGGGCCGGACACGGCATCACACCGGGCGGCGAACTTGTGATGATCGCGAACGATCTCACCGTGCGGATTTCAGATTTGGCGGAGGAAGAGAACCTTGACGTGCAGTTCGGGATTGCGACCTCGCCGGCGCCGGTGGCTCGCACGCGGACGGGCTTGTATGTGGTCGCGCTCCGGCCGGTTCAGTTCACCGCCCATCCCATCGCGTCTTATCCGACGAACGTCCAGGGAACGCGGACGACGCATGACGGCAACATTGTAGAGGCGACGGCGGTTTCTCTCCTGCCTTATCCGGTTCCTGCGCGTAACTATGATGCGAGCACACAAAACGCCGCCGCGGCGGCACGGCAGATAGCCGCGGTGGCGCGGCAGATATTCGTGGCCGGTAATCGCGGCCAGCTTTCCGATTCCTTGCTTCCGCTGGCGATGATCAACATTCAGCGCGGGGCGATCGCATGGCTTGATTCCTACCTGGCGCGCCGCGATTCGGGTCCGGAATTCAACGGCCTGCGCTTCGGATTGTCAGATCCGGCTACCCACCAGGCATTCCTGTTTCAGTATGACGCACAGTTGCAACAAGCTGTGAATCCGTTCGTGCAGAAAGGAATTCCTCCCCGATTCGCGGCGACCGATTATTTTCAGGCGTTGCCCGCAGCCGGTCGCTTCCCCCTCGCGAGCATCGACACAGACAAGTTTACGCAGCTTTTCTTTCCACAAAAAACGAACGTACGCCTGAGCATTGTCGCTGTCGACGAACTCCCGGCGCTTATCGACGACAGCATATCTCTTCCGCCCATCGATCTCACGCTGGCGGCAAGCGCTTATGCAGATCTTGCGGTTTTCGCGCTCATTCCGGTGCCGCGCCAGAATTTCGCGGCCCTGGCAGCGAACTTGCCGCAGGTGGCCCTGACTGCCGCCCTACCGCAGGCCGCAAGCTTTCAGAAGCCCACCGACCCGTTCCCATTTCCCTCGGTGAACTCGCCGCCGCCGTCCGCCTCCAGCGGTTGGCAGAATGCAATCGGAAACCAGATCTACGCATATTACATCCGACGCCGCAGTTCCCCTGTATTCGTGACGGCGACGGTCGTGACAACCACCGCCCTGGTGGGGTCGCCGATTGCTGGCTCCCCCGGTCTGATGCTGACGGCAACTGTATCGCCTTCCGCTGCGACAGGTACCGTTACGTTCATGGACAGTTCGAACGCATTGGGGATCGTCGATCTGACCGCCGGAGCCGCGACTCTGGTCGTGCCGTCGCTCGCCGGCGGCCCACACTCGCTCACAGCCGTGTACCACGGCGATGCGACTTTCGCCGCCAGCACTTCGGCGACGCTTCCCCAGACCGTTGGCACGTAAGCCGAGGGGCATGCGATGGAGGATATCTGAGGACACGCCATGATGAGCTACACACAAGGCGACACGCGGCCCGTTCTGACAGCCACCGACTTGGCAAACTACGTCGCCAATGGTTCGGCGGTGCTCGATAGCCGTCGTACGCGGCCGCTGTGGTTCGATGGCCGCTTTCTTACGGCGCGTGATCTGGAGCGCGAGCAGAACTACTTCCTGCAGCGCCAGGCCGATCTGGGCAAAGCCCCCGGCTTTGGAGTGATCGATGGATTGATGGTGGACACAGCCGCAGAAAGCAACCAAGCGGCGGAGAGAGACGCGATCGTGATTCAGTCCGGACGGGGCGTCACGCCAGCCGGCGAACTTGTCGCGATCCCCAACGACCTGACATTGCGAATTTCGGATCTGGTCGAGGAACAGAGCCTGGATGTGCAATTCGGGATTTCGGCTTCGCGCACCGCGCCGGCCCCCACGCGCACAGGCCTATATGTGATCGGATTGCGGCCGGTTCAGTTTACCGCCAATCCCATTACGGCCTATCCCACGATGATTCAGGGAACGACGACGAAGCACGACGGCGACACCGTCGAAGCAACAGCCGTTTCGCTCATACCCTGGCCCGCCCCGCCGAGCAATTACAACGCCACGACTCTGAACGCCGCACTGGCGAGGCAAATATTCGTCACGGGCAAGCGGGGACAACTTTCCGATTCATTGCTGCCGCTCGCCATAGTCAGCACGAACGGCGGGGCCATCGAGTGGCTCGACCCCTGGCTCGTGCGGCGTGAGATGGATTCGGAAATCACCGGCCTGCGCTTCGGGCTCACCGACCCAGCGACGCAGCAGGCTTTTCTGCTGCAGTACGATGCACAGC
>Ga0126369_10002086_pt1 | contig 14129 bp, 20 predicted proteins | sample PanSoiMetaPlot_1_FD_109646 | JGI IMG/M metagenome (GOLD analysis project Ga0126369, IMG submission 109646) | Tropical forest soil microbial communities from Panama - MetaG Plot_1 | ecosystem: Environmental > Terrestrial > Soil > Tropical forest > Bulk soil | place: Panama | collected 2016-02-17 | reverse complement strand
ACGCAGGACGCGCGCCCGGGCGAAGTGATCCGCGTGCGCACGACCGCCGGCCGGCAAACCTATTCGGCGCGCATAACCGGCTCGGGAGCCGCCGACGCCTTGTGGAGGTAGTGATGAAATCGAAACTGCTGGTTATTGCCTGCTTGATTCTCGCCTTATCCCCGGTGCTCGTCGGCGCCGACAGCCTTTACCAGGAATCCACGTTTCGATCGCTGACTGCCGATCATCGCGCTTATCGCGTCGGCGACGCGCTCACGGTGCTGGTGCTCGAGAACGCGAGCGCCAGCTCGAGCGCGGACACTACCACCAACAAGACCGGCGGGTTCGGCGTCACCGTGCACGGCGTGAATGGGGCAACCCCGATCAGGACGTACGGCGTCGACCTCAACGAGGAGTCCAGCGGAACCGGCAAGATCCAGCGCAGCGGCAAGCTGCTCGCGCAGCTCACCGTGACCGTCAAGGCGATTGCGCCGAACGGAGATCTGATCGTGGCCGGCAGGCAGCTGGTCGAGGTCAACGACGAGAAACAAAACATCGTCCTCGAGGGTCGGGTGCGGCCCGTCGATGTCAGCGAAAGCAATACAGTGGTGTCCACTCGGCTCGCCGACGCGAAGATTTCATACGTCGGCGACGGCATCCTGGGCGAGAAGCAGCACCCTGGAATCCTGACGCGCATCCTTTCCTGGCTGGGAATACTCTGATGAATACCCAGGGCATGCTCGGCGCCGCTCTTGCGGCAATGCTTGCCGGCACTGTCTTCGCGGCGAACACAGTCGGCATCGCGATCAGGGACCTCGGGCACATCGACGGCTGGCGACAGAATCCGTTGGTCGGCTACGGCCTCGTCACGGGCCTGGCCGGCACGGGCGACTCTTCGCGTAATCGCGCCACGCGCCAGTCAATCTCGAACATGCTGGCGCAGTTCGGCATGTACGTGCCGATCGACGAGGTGCAAAGCCGCAACGTGGCGGCGGTGATGGTCACTTCGAGCCTGCCGCCGTTCGCGCACCCGGGCGATCGCGTCGACGTTACCGTGACGTCGATAGGCGATGCCAAGAGCCTGCTCGGCGGCGCGCTGCTGCTGACGCCGCTGCGCGCGCCCGACAACCGAGTGCATGCGCTCGCGCAGGGCGCGGTCGCGGTCGGAGGATATCAGTATGACTTCAACGGCAATCTGCAGCAGAAGAATCACCCGACGGTCGGCGCGGTGCCGCTCGGCGCGACCATCGAAGAGGGCGTGAGCGCCAAGGTGTTATCGGCCGGTGGCACGCTGCGCTTCGTGCTCAGCGAACCCGACTACACTATGGCGAGCCGGGTCGCCGCAGCAATCAACGAGGGTGTCGGCGACACGATCGCCTCGGCGCGCGACGCGTCCACCGTTGCCATCGCAGTGCCTCCCAATGCTCAGTCCGATGCGGAATCCTCGCAGCTCGTATCGCTCCTGACGCGGATCGAAAATCTTAGGGTGACGCCGGTGCAACGCGCGCGGGTCGTGATCAACGAGCGCACCGGCACCGTGGTCTCCGGCGGCGACGTTCGGATCTCGATGGTCACCATCTCGCAGGGCGATCTCAAGGTGTCGATCGTCACCGAGAATACCGCATCGCAGCCCCTGTTCGCGCGCGGTCTCGGCGTGCGCACCGTGGTCGTGCCGAACACCCGCATCGACGTCACCGAGTCCAACACCGCCTCGGTGAGCTTGCCGGGCAACAACACGGTGGCGGATCTGGTCGCTGCGCTGACCAAAGTCAGGACTTCTGCGCGCGACATGATCTCCATCCTGCAAGCGATCAAAGCTGCGGGTGCGCTGCATGCCGAGCTGGTCATTCAATAGCCGGGGAGCCACGCCATGATCAATGCAATCGAAGGACTTGGAGCGTCGATGGTGAAGCTCGCGCTTGACGCCGCGGCGCTGCGCCATCAGGCGATCGCAAACAACATCGCCAATCTGCACTCGCCCGGCTACGTGCCGCTTGCCGTGAGTTTCGAATCGCAGCTCGAGGCCCTGCGCCGCGGGCAGGCGCCGGGCAAACCGGAGCTGGTCGAGCAGCTAGACAGAGCCCCTGGCCCGCGGCCGCAGGACGCCGACATGGAAATGGTCGCGCTGGCGGAAAACACCATCCACTATCAGGCGCTGATCAAGGGTATCGGTACGCAGCTCGCGATCCTCAGCGCCGTCGCGAGCGATCAGAGGCGATGATGGACTACCTCCAGGCGTTTGCCATCAGCGCGTCGGGCATGGCGGTCGAGAAGGCGCGCGTCGACTTGACCGCAGTCAATTTGGCGAACGCGCAGTCGACGCGCTCGGCCGACGGCATCGGCGTGCGACCGTTACGGCTCGTGTCCGCCGCGAGGTCAGGGACCGACTTTCCGGCGCTGCTCGCGGGTGCGGCCGGCGCGTCCCTGCAGGGCGCCCAGATCGTCTCGATCACGACGCTCGCTACCCCGCCGCGGCTGGTCTTCGAGCCGGGACATCCGGATGCCGACGAGAACGGCTTCGTCGCCTACCCCGGGATCAATCCGGTCGCCGAGATGATCAACATGCTCACCGCGGTGAGAGCGTACGAAGCCGACGTCGCAGCGCTCAACGCGGCGAAGGCAATGGCGTTGCGCACGCTGCAGATCGGAGGCTAGATGGCGACCGAACCGGTGGGCTTCATTCCCGCGCAGCGCGAGATCAGCCTGGACTCCGCGGTTCCCAGGGAGCAGCCAGGAGACTTCAGCGCTTGGCTCGCCGGGTCGCTCGGCCGCGTCAACCAGGATCTTGTGCGTGCCGACGAGGGCTTGCAGCAACTCGCCAGCGGCGAGACGCAGAACCTGCACCAAGTGATGATCGCCCTCGAGGAGGCTCGAATCGGCGTGCAGCTTCTCGTCCAGGTGCGCAATCGCCTCCTCGATGCCTACCAGGACATCCTGCGAATGCAGGTGTGAGCGCCGATGAACGAAACGGCCTTCGCTTTCTGGAAAAAAATCTCGTTCGCCGCGCGCATCGGCCTCGGTTTGGTCGCGGTTGCGATCGCGGTGGGCGCGATTCTCGGCGCGGTCTGGGTGTTGCGAGCCGACTATCAGCCGCTTTTCACCGAGCTGGATCCGCGCGACGCCTCGGCGATTGCCGCCGAGCTCGATCGATTGAAGGTGCCGTACGTAACCGCCGAGGATGGCTCGAGCATCCTGGTCGACAAGGCTACGGTCCATGCCACGCGTCTCAAGGTAATGGGCAAGGGCTTGGACCTCAAGGGCACGGTCGGTTTCGAGATTTTCAACAATGCCGATTTCGGCATGACCGAGTTCGCGCAGAAGATCAATTACCAGCGCGCGCTGCAAGGCGAGCTCGCGCGAACCATAGCGGCCTTTGAAGAAGTCAAGAGTGCGCGGGTACATCTCGTGCTGCCCGAGTCGGGTCTGTTGCGCCGCGACGCGGTACGCCCGAAGGCCTCGGTCTCGCTTGTCGTTCGCGGCGCCCAGCGCTTGCAGCCCGAGCAGGTCCAGGGCATCCAGCGGCTGGTCGCCGCCTCGGTGCCGGAAATGGAGCCGGCTTCGGTCACCGTGCTCGACCAGCAGGGCGTCGCGCTTTCGAGGCGGCCCGAGACCGAGCTCGAAGGCGAGGGCGGCAGCGCGCAGCTCGAGGCGAAGCGTGAAATCGAGACCTATCTCGCGCGCAAGGTGGTAGCGGTGCTCGACCAGGCCTTCGGGCCGGGGAAAGCCATCGTCAGCGTCGATGTCGCGCTCAGCCATGATCACGTGAAAGTCACGCGCGAGGAGGTGATGCCGGCCGGACCGATGCGGGAAGGCCTGGTGGCGCGCCGCAAGGACGCTTCGCAGCGCGCCCCGAGCGGCGTGCTGCCGGTGGCAGGAGATGCCCCGGACGGCGCGCGCGAAACGTTACGCATACCGAGCACGACCAGCTCCGAAGTCGAGTACCAGCACGGCCGCAAGGTCGAGCAGATCGTTACCGCGCCGGGCGGGGTGCGCCGCATCAGCGTGGGCGTGCTCCTGTCCGCGCCGGTCGAGCAGGTGCAGGCGGAAAGCCTGAAACAAGTGATTGCCATGGCGGTGGGCTACAACCCGGGGCGAGGCGACGCCATCGCCTTTTCCTGGGTTGGCCGCGGAGCGGAAAGCGCCAGCCGCCGCGCGGACGGTGCACTCGACAGCATGGAGATCAAACCCGAGCGCGCGCCCAGACATCTACCGCCACCGATCGAAACTTGGCCGCTGGCGCCGGCGACTTCTTTGGCGGCACTGACCGTTCTATTAGGCCTCGTCGCGTATCTCGCTTGGCGGCGGCACCGTCATGCCGAGGTGCCGGCGTTGTCGGCGCAGGAGCGCGAGGAGATGCTGACGCGGCTGAAGCGCTGGGTCGCCTCGGGTAGCACCGGACCGCAACCGGGAGCGCCTGCCTAGTGGACGGATTGCGCAAAGCGGCGTTGCTGCTCTCGAGCCTGCGCGCAGAGGATCGCGCTTGGATGCTTGCGCGTGTGCATGATTCCGAACGCGCACAGCTCGTGGCGCTGCTCTCGGAGGTGCACGGTCTTGGCGTATCGCTCGACGCGCAGACTCTGCGTCAGCTCGCCCGGTCGGACAGCGCCGAGCCGGAACCGGAAACCGATGTTGCAAGGTCTTCGAATGTTGCATCGGCGAGTGCCGGCGCGATGCACGAAGTCCTGGGACGCGAGCCGGATTGGTTGATCGCGATCGTGCTGCGCGATCGCCCGTGGCGTTGGCGGGAAGCGTTCCTGAACTTACTCGGTACCGAGCGGCGGATGCGCGTGCAGCGCGTGCTGCCGCCTGGGATCGACGTGCGGCCGCGAGTGATCGAGGCGCTGATCTCAGCGATCGAGGCTCGGCTCGATGAGCAAGCAGCCGGTGGATGGCAGGAACCCGAATCGCCGCGGCGGATGCGACGCTTGTCCGATGCAGTCGGCGGCCTGTTCGCACGCAGGGGTCCGCGGTGGCGCAAATAATTTCCTCCCCTCGCATCGACCATGATCCCGTCGTCATCACGTATCGGGAGCCGGAGCTTGGGCAGCTGACCGTGATAGCGCAGGAAGCGAGGCCCGAGCCCATCACGGCCGTCGTGCCGGCAGGGCCCGCACCGGATTTCTCTGAGCAGGAAACGTCGCAGCAGGATCCGGAAGCCGTTCTGGAGAGGCTGCGGCGCGAGTCGAGCGAGCATGGCTATCGCGACGGGTACGAAGCGGGGACCCGGAACGCGGAGGCGGAGCTCGCGCAGGAAATCGAAGGCTTGCGCGCAATCCGCCAGTCCTTGGACCGCGCGCTCGCGCGGGGCATCGAAGGCCTCGAGGATGTAATGGTCGAAATCGCGTTCGCGGCGGTCTGCAAGATGCTCGGCGAAGCGGCCCTCACCGAGGCGGGCGTGCGCGATATGGTACGCGAGGCGATGCGGCTCGCCCGGAGCAAAGAGGGACTGGTGCTGCGAGTTTCGCCGGCGGACTATCGAATGCTACATGCCGAACCGGAGCGCGCGCGCGCTGTCACCGACGGCGCGAAAATCGAGATTTTCCCCGACGAACGGGTGTCTATCGGGGGTTGCCTGTTGGAGGCGGGGGGCGGCACTCTCGACGCACGCCTCGAGGTGCAGTTGCGCCAGTTGCTCGATACTTTGACGCGGGCGCGCGGCGTGCAGGGTGAGCTCCCGTGAACGCCGCGACTCGATCGCAAAACGCAAACCCGCTGCGGCGCTATGCGTCTGCGGTGCGCAGCGCGGACCTGATCCGCCGTTCAGGGCGCGTCACTCAGTTCTTCGGCCTGGTGGTCGAGTCGACCGGACCTGACGCTTTCCTAGGCGAGGTGTGCGAAATCTACTCGCGGTCGCAGCCCTTGCCGATCGGGGCGGAGGTGGTGGGCCTGCGCGACGGCAAGGTGCTGCTGATGCCCTTCGGTGATTTGCGTGGTATCGCCGCCGGGAGCGAGGTGATTGCCACCGGCCGGCCACTCGCAGTGCCGATCGGCGATGGGCTCCTCGGCCGGATCGTCGATGCGTTCGGCAGGCCGCTCGACGGCAAGCCGCTGCATGGAAGGAGCGAACCCTCCTATCTGAAGCTGGAGCCGCACAATCCGCTGGCCCGCTCGCGCATCCGCCAGACCATGGAAACCGGCGTGCGGTGCATCGATTGTCTGCTGACTCTCGGCAAGGGCCAGCGCGTCGGTATCTTCTCCGGCAGCGGCGTGGGCAAGAGCACGCTGCTGGGTATGATCGCGCGCAACGTCAAGTCCGACATCAACGTCATCGGGCTCATTGGCGAGCGCGGCCGGGAGGTGCTCGAATTCGTCGAGCGCAATCTCGGCCCTGAGGGATTGCGCCGCTCCGCGGTGGTCGTCGCGACCTCCGATCAGCCGGCGCTGACCCGCTGCCGCGCGGCCTATACGGCGACCACCGTCGCCGAGCATTTCCGCGAGCAGGGACGCGATGTGCTGCTCATCATGGACTCGATCACCCGATTCGCCATGGCGCAGCGCGAGATCGGGCTCTCCGTCGGAGAACCACCGACCTCGCGTGGCTACACGCCCTCCGTGTTCGCGGCGCTGCCGAAGCTTCTTGAGCGTGCGGGTACCGCCGAAGGCAAAGGCGCGATAACAGCCCTCTACACCGTGCTCGTGGAAAGTGACGACATCAACGATCCGATCGCCGATGCCATGCGCGCGGTCCTCGACGGACATATCGTGCTTTCGCGCGAACTGGCAAACCACGGTCACTATCCAGCGATCGATCTCTTGAACAGCTCGAGTCGCCTGCTCGTGGACGTGGTCTCTCCGCACGAACGGGAGGTGGTGAACAAGGCAGTCGCCGCGATCAGCGTTTATTCCAAGAGCAAGGATCTCATCGATGTCGGCGCGTACCGCTCCGGAAGCAACGCCGAGCTCGACGCCGCGCTACGCATCCTGCCCGATCTGAACAAGTTCATGTGTCAGCGCATGGACGAGGCACACGCGCGCAGTGACGGCATGGTACAGCTTCGCAAAATCTTTGCCACGACCGGGAAATGACCGAGCGCGAGATCAAATTCAAATATCGCCTCGACGCGCTGATCAAATTGCGCGCGGCCGAACGCGACGTTCTTAAGATCGAGGTCGAGCGCGCCTTCGGCGAGGTAGAGAGAAAGACTCGTGAGCGAGACAGCATTTCGCGGTCGATACGGCTCGCCGAGGAGGAGCTGCGGTCGCTCTGTCGCAGCGGTGCCGAGCTTCAGCTCGAGAACCAGCTTCGGCTTCAGCTCTATCTACGGCAACAATGGGAAATGCGAAGCGCGAAACAATCGGAGCTGGACGAGGCGGCGCGTGTCGCGTCCCTCGTCGTTGCGCAGCTGGATCTCAAGCTGAAAGACACCAAGGCGCTCGAAAGCCACCGCGAGCGCAAGCGGCGGCAGTTCGACGGTGAGCAGCTGCGCGCCGCGATGAATGTGGCTGACGAGCAATGGTCGCGCTGCAAGCGCGGGCACGGAGGGTAACCATATGGACCCGTTGAGGATCACGGGAACGCAGGGAGAGGCCAAAGCGAGCGCCGAACGGGACTCGCCGCGGGATCTTTCCGCGCGGTGGCTGCGTGAGCTCGAGCGCGCGGGCTGGACAATTCGCGCCAGTCCCGTTCCCCTGGGCGCGACGACGGTGTCTCGAGACGATTCGACGCCACAGGTTGCCCGCCTGTCCGGTACCGCGCGCGGCCCGGATACGCCGTACCAATGGACAGCCCGTGCGGCTGCAGCGCCGCAAAGCGAGGCCGGCGCTGCATCGGAGCCCGCTCCCGGCGCCGCGCCTTCGCCACGCGGGAATCCGGTCGAGGCGGGTGAACCGCTCGGCGGCGCGGCGGAAGAGATTCTGCCTGCCGACGATCGCGCGGGCACGAGCGACGAGGGCCGATTGCCCGTTGCGCCGAAAAGGCTGGAATCGACACCTTGGCCACGCGCGAACTTGTACGTGTACCGCAACGAGAGCGAAGTCGACATCTGGGTGCGGGATGCAACGCTCGACCCGGCGGCGCGGGTGCGCCTCGCCGGGGAATTGCGCGCGGGGCTGGGTGTCGCGGGATTGCGTTTGGGAACGCTTGTCGTCAACGGCGAAGTGGTTCTGGCGGTTGCCGCCGTGGCGGACGGCTCGGATCACAGGCATTGAGTTCAACGAAAGGAGGTTGCCATGGCAGTCGCAGCACTAGGAGGTGTAGTCTCCAACGGTTCGTCGGCGGCGCTGCAAAATCCAAGCGTCAGTCAGCTCGACTTGTTTCGCATCCTGGTGACGCAGCTGTCGTTCCAGGACCCGTTGAAGCCGATCGACAACCAGGAATTCATCGGCCAGCTCGCGCAGTTCTCGAACCTGGAACAAACCCAGCAGATCAGCCAGGGAATCGACACGCTGCTTTCGATCCAGTCCGCGACCCAGTCGGTCGGATTGATCGGCAGGACGGTCGAAGTCAACACTGCATCCGGGAATTCGGTAGGCAAGGTGACCACCATAACGTTCGCAAATGGTCAACCGGCGCTCACAGTCCAACTCGATAACGGCTCGTTCCTGACCGCCATTTCACCGTCGGCCATCAGCGTCGTTCGTTGATCCGGAGGCCTCATGTTCGAAGCCATCTATGTCGGGATGACCGGGCTCAGCACCTTCTCCCGCAACCTGACGATTATCGGCAACAACGTTTCCAACATAAATACACCGGGATTCAAGAGCTCGCAGCTCTCCTTCGTCGACCTGGTTTATAACAGTCTTATCGCAAGCGGAAGCAGCAACGCCGGGTCGGAGCAGCAAATCGGCGCCGGGGTCGGCAGTGGCAGCACCCGAGTGCTTTTCAAGCAAGGCACGCTGCAGCAAACCGGCAACGCCACCGACATGGCAGTCGACGGCAACGGTCTGTTTGTGCTCCGCTCCGGTGACAAGACTACTTATACGCGCGACGGCCAGTTCGTGTTCGACGCCGACGGCTTCTTGATTTCGCGCGCGACCAGCGCGCGCGTCGCCGCGTTCGGCGGTGGCGCGCTGGAAGACCTGAGCACAGCCTCGCTGCGCGCCATCCCCGGGCAGGCGACCTCTCTTGTGAGGTTCGTCGATAACCTGAACATCGGCGGTACTACCGACACCGTGAACGTCAGCGTCTTCGACGCCGCCGGTGGCAGCCATGCGCTGACCGTCGTATTCACCAACAACAATACGACGCAAGCGGGCAGTTGGCTGCTGGAGGTGCGCGACGAGGCCGGGGCAACCGTCTCAACGGGCGAAATCCGCTTCAACGCGGACGGTTCTCCCGCCGACGGTTTTAACACTCATGCGTTTACGCTGAGTCCCGGCGGCGTCGCTCCGACGCAAATCACGTTTGACTTCGGTCCAGCTGGAGGATTCTCGGGGGCGACCAATTTTTCGAGCCAGGATTCAACCCTCAAGGTGAGCTCTCAAGACGGCTTCGCGGCGGGCGCCCTCACCACCGCGGCGTTCGACGCGGACGGCGTGTTGACCGCCAACTACTCGAACGGGCAGTCGCGCCGAGGTCAGCGCATCGCGCTGGCCTTCTTCGAGTCGCCCGAGAATCTGAAGCCCAATGGGGGCGCGATATTCGACAACTCTTCGAGTGAGCCTGTCATCCTGGGCAATCCCAATTCGGGCGCGTTCGGTGCGCTGGCACCGCAGTCGCTGGAATCGGCGAACGTCGACCTCGCGCAGGAGTTCGACGATCTGATCATCAGTCAGCGTGGCTTCCAAGCCTCATCGCAGGTGATCAGCGCGACAAACGACATGATTCAGCAGCTCTTCGATATCCAGCAGAAGCGCGCATGACGACGCGACCGTACAAGCTGTTCGGCGAGCACGAACGCACGTCGGCTTGCGCGGCGGTCGAGGAGAGGGCGCGCGCCTGGGCCGCGGCCTGGCTGCCGCAAGAGAGCAGGTTCCGCATCGAATGTGCCCCGGCCCGGGAACAAAAGGAGCGTTTCCACGGTGTGAATGTCTCGCACTGGACGAGAACGACTGCCGGTGCAGGCCAATGGCTCGCCATGCGTGCTTCGGAGAAGACCATACACGATATCGCCACTGCGATCTGCGGCAATACCGATGCGAGTACAGCGGCTTCTTATACGGGGTACGCACCGTTGGCGGTCGAGGTTGCGAGGACCGCGCTGCGCCAGCTCGCCGCGGCGCTGCTCGGTACGCCGAGCACCGGGTCGAGCGGTTTGCAAGTCGGCGAAGCAGCGGTCCCGGCTGCCGTCTGGGCTGCCGGCTCGGCTGCGCTGGCCCTGCGCTTGGGGCTTGGCCAAGCCGTGATCGACTTCGTATCAAGCCCCGAGTGGACGCTGCGGCTTCTGACGTACGCGCTGCCGCGATCTTCGCCGGCAATATTGTGCGAGCGACGGAAAGGCATCGCCGGCCAGCGCGTCGAGTTGCGCGTGGTGGCAGGATGGGTCGATCTCGATTTGCGCACGCTGCAGAGCCTCGAAGTCGGCAACGTCATCGCGCTCGACACCCGCATCGACCAAGCGATGACCGTAGTGATCGCCTCCGACGGCCAGCCGGCCGTATGTGGCGGTAGGCTCGGCAACGCGGACGGCGGCAAGGCAGTCGTTTTGTCGGCGTTGCGCTCATAAGGGGAGAAGATGAAATGGGAAACGACAGCTTTCCACGCACGCCGCGGCCTTCAGTGAGGCCAGTGCAACTGGAAGACCTGCAAGGCGGCGCCGAATCGACGCACGCCGTCGCAAACGACAGTCTCGAGCTCGTGCAAGACGTGAAAGTCCGCTTGACGATGTCGGTGGGCGGCGCGCAACTCTCGATCGGCGAGCTCTACGCCCTGAAAGAGGGATCGGTGCTCAAGCTGGACAAGGCCACGAACGATCCGATCGATGTTTTTCTCGACGCAAAGCTGGTCGCGCGCGGTGAATTGATGGTGTCGGGGGACCACTTCGCAATCCACATCACCCAAATCGGGAGTACGGCATGATCCCCTACAAAACCGCCGAGGACATGTGGGCGCTGCTCACACCGGTGGTGGCCATCGTTCTCGCCGTGTTGCTGGCGGCGGGGTTCATGCTGTGGTACGCGAGACGCAAAGGCATCGGGTTGCATCCACCGGGCAAAGGGCGGCGGCTCAAAGTCTTGGAACGGCTCGCCTTGTCTCAACACGCCGCGCTCGTGCTGGTGGAGTACGACGGCCGGGCGATCCTGCTCGGGCAGAGTGGCGATCAACTGTCTCTCGTCGCTGGACCACCGGCGTCCCGGGATGACGAGCATGAAGCCGGCTGATCGGCTCTTCGGCTTGGTCCTGTTCGGAACCGGCATCTGTTTCCTGCTCGGACCTGAAGCTGCGATTGCGCAAGCCGGCAAGCCGGGCCTAGGCTTCGACCTCGCGGCTAAGGGCCCCACACAGGAGTTCTCGACGGCGCTGAAGCTGCTGCTCGCGCTGACGCTGATCAGCCTGATTCCGGCGCTTCTGGTGGCGGTGACGTCGTTCACGCGGATTATCATCGTGCTCTCGATGCTGCGCCACGCGCTGGGCATGCCGGAAACGCCTCCCAACATGGTGCTGATCGGGCTGGCGCTGTTTCTCACCCTGTTTGCTATGCTGCCAGTGGCGACCGCGGTCAACGAGAAAGCGGTGATCCCTTATCTGAAGGACCAGATCTCGATCCAGGTCGCCTGCGAGCGAGGGGTCGCTCCATTGCGCGAGTTCATGGTGCGCAATACCAGGGAGTCGGATCTGGGATTAATGGTCGATCTGGCGAAAGGCGACCCGCCGAAGATAATCGAAGACGTCAAGCTCGCGCACCTGATTCCTGCATTCATGCTTAGCGAGCTGCGCACCGCCTTCCAGATAGGCTTCGTCATTTTCCTGCCGTTTCTGTTGATCGATCTGGTCGTGGCGAGCGTGCTGATGTCTATGGGCATGCTAATGGTGCCGCCGGTCGTGATCTCGCTGCCGATCAAGATTCTTATGTTCGTGTTGATCGACGGTTGGTCGCTGGTGGTGCGTTCGCTGGTCGCCAGCTTCTCGTGACACGGCAGGCATCGCAATGGAAGATCCTGCGTGCGCGGATGAAGCGACCGAGGACGCCGAGGAGACCGCTCTCTGGAAGCGTTTCTCCGAGGACGCCGCAGCGGATGTCCGCGACAAGCTGATCGAGCGGTATTTGCCGCTGTCCAGACTCATTGCTGCGTCGCTGTACGCCAGGCGCGTCGCCCACGACGCCGAGTTCGCCGACTACATGCAGTGCGCGACGCTTGGCTTGATAGAGGCGGTCGACAAGTTCGAGTGGCGGCGCGGCGTGCGCTTCAACACTTTCGCGACGTACCGGATCCGGGGGGCGATCCAGAATTACATCGCCAACTTCAGTGAGCGCCGCGAGCAGTTGGGGTTGTTGCACCGGCTGAAGAAGGAGCGGGCGGAGTCCATCAAGCTTGGCGACGAGGCGCTCAAGCGCGCGCGCGGCACACGGACATATCCACTGCGCGAGATCGCCGACATGACGGTAATCTGGACGCTGAGCTACCTGCTCGAAGGCTCCGGGATGCTGGCGCCCCGCGACAACGCGCACTATATCGAGCAGTTTTACGATAGCTTGGAGCTGCGGCGGCTCAAGGAAAGACTGGTGAGTCTCGTGGATGCGCTTCCGGACCAGGAGCGGCGCGTGATCAAGTATCATTACTTTCAGAATCTGCAATTCATCGAGATCGCCAACATCTTCGGGGTAACCAAGGGCCGCATCTCGCAGATTCACAGACGCGGCCTGCTTTTGCTGCGCGAGGCGCATGCCATCGCCGGCAGCTTGGACATCAAACTCTGATTCACGGACTCCGTGGACCCAATAAGTAACGTCAACCCGATACTCGATGCGATCCGCAGGGAGCTTGCGGAAAATATCGAGCGGTTGCGCAAATCCGGCAGGCTCACCGGCGGATCCAGCTCTACTCGCGCGCAACAGCCCGCCGCCGGGCGTGCCGAAGGGCTCGAATCGATCCTCCGGCGCAAGATCGGCGCGATCGACCGGCGCTCCCCGGAGGGCACGGCTCGAGCCACACGTGCCTTCGTCGAAGCGGTGCTGATCGCGGAGTTCGGTGACGCGCTGCTTGCGGATCCCGGCTTGGGCGATCTGCTCGGCGAGGTCAGCGCTTGCCTGAGAGGGGACCCACAGCTCTGCGAACAGCTCGACGGGGTACTCGCGGCGCTCTGAGCCGGTTGCTGGAGCGACCGCACAAAAGATTGTCGGTGGCCGGGCAAAGCGTGCACTTCGCTGCGCCTGGCGAATTCGGCGCGTTTATCAGGAAGCGCACCGAAGCGCTCGAGGAAATCGTCGAGCGCTCGAACGCAAGATTGCGCTAGAGGCGCGAGCCTTTCGTATACGCCGACAGTAGGAAGTGGCCCGGTTGCTCGCTACCGGCGGTGGGCTGGGGATCCGATGGGCCCTTTGCGAGGTGTGCTGCAACCAGATCGAGGATGCGCTGCATATCGCTATTCAGCATTGGATTCGCATTGTTCAATGCGATCCCGCGCTCGATGTTTTTCTTACATGCGTCGAAATCGTCGCGCGCCAAGCACTCTAGGCCGCGCTTGAAGCACAGATAGGGATCGGTGTCTTTCAGGCGCTCGAGGGGCTCCAAAATAGCGAGCGCCTCCTCTACGCGGGCGTTGCACAGCAGCAGCAATCCGAGCTGAAAGCGCGCCGGCGCGAAGCTCGGCTCTATGGCGAGCGTCTGTTTGAATTCCTCGATAGCACGGTCGGTCAATCCGATTTGCGCATGTTCGGCCGCCAGCAGATACAGCGCCTTGTAGTTCTTCTGCGATTTCTCTACGGCTTGCTTCAGATAAGCGATCGCATCTCCATGCTGGTTCTTCTGCATGGCTTGGATCGCAACGTGTAGTAACTCTTCGTCGTCGAGACTCGCTACCGTCCGCTGAACCATGGAGGGACCGTGGTGGGTTTGTTATTGAAACGCTTTCATTATATGTCGCCCTGAGCGGAAAACTTGCACTAAACAATTCTCCCCAGCGTTGGACACTCCATTCAAGCGAGCGTTTCGCCTGCTACTCGCGCGCCCGAGCCGCCGAAAAAAGGGGGATTGCGAATGACTGCACTCATCAGCGCGAATACACTGGGCCTGTTGGGGAGTGCCCTGAATCCGAGCGGCGGGGCGCAGGT
>Ga0126369_10002085_pt1 | contig 14129 bp, 10 predicted proteins | sample PanSoiMetaPlot_1_FD_109646 | JGI IMG/M metagenome (GOLD analysis project Ga0126369, IMG submission 109646) | Tropical forest soil microbial communities from Panama - MetaG Plot_1 | ecosystem: Environmental > Terrestrial > Soil > Tropical forest > Bulk soil | place: Panama | collected 2016-02-17 | reverse complement strand
GAATAAAACAGGCGCACCGCGTCGCTTACGTCGGTCATTCGAACGCCGATGTCCGCAGCGCGCTGGCGGTCCACTTTTACCTGCAACTCGGGCGTGTTGAGGTTGAGACTCGGATTGACGTCCACCAATTCCGGGTACTTCGCCATGCGATCAGCAGCAGCTTTGCTGATTTCCGCCAGTTTCGACAGCTCGGGGCCCCGAACAATGGCAGAAATTGGAAAATAGATTTCTCCGCCGAGCACCGATGGCAGGCGAACGTTGTAAGTCATGTTGTGGTAGCCTGCCTCGATCTTGCGCACCTCATCGGCCAGTTGAACGTGACTGCGTTTTCGCTCGCTTCGCGGAACCAGCACGATGAAAAAATGTGCGTGGTTGGTCGGCCCGTGCGTAAAGGACTGCACCAGCGCCACTTCGGGCAGCGCCACGACGCGCCCAGCGATTTCCGAAGCCAGCCGGGTCGTTTTCTCCAGAGACGTTCCTTCGGGAAGCGTGTAAGAGCTGATCAGTTCGGACTGGTCATCCGCGGGAATCCAGTCGCGTCCCACTAAATGATAGAAACCGAACGTCGACAGAAACGTCACCACGCAAATCAGCAGAATGGCGCGCCGATGCGCCAAGGACCATTGCAGCGACTTCAAATAAAACGTCTCGACAGAATGCAAAAACCCTTCGGAGTGGGCCTTCTTTTCGGCGCGACCCAGCTTCAGCATTCGCGAGCTCATCATCGGCGTAAGTGTGAAAGCCACGAGTAGCGACACCATAATGGCCATCGCCATGGTCCAGCCGAAAGAGTTCACGTATTTCCGCGCATACCCCGTCATGAATGCAATGGGCAGGAAAATAATGACCAGGGAGAGCGTGGTGGCCATAACCGCCAGCCCGATCTCTTTGGTGGCTTCGATCGCGGCCTCAACGCGGTCTTTTCCCTTTTCTTCCATGTAGCGAAAAATATTTTCGAGCACGATGATCGCGTCGTCGATGACGATGCCGACGGCCAGCGTCAAGGCCAGCAGCGTCATATTGTTCAGGGAAAAGTCCATGCCGCGCATCAGCGTGAACGTAGCTATGACCGACGCAGGAATGGCGACCGCCGCAATCAGCACCGCCCGCCAATTGCGGATAAAAACCCAAACAATGAAACTTGCGAGAATGCTGCCCAGGATCAAGTGCTCGAGCAGCGAATGGACAGACGCTTTGATGAAATCAGAAATGTCATGAACGATTTGCAGTTGAACGCCCGGCGGCAATTGCGAGCGCAGGTCTTGCACTTTGGCTCTTACGTCGTCGGCCACGCGAACGGTGTTGACGCCCGATTGCCGGAGGACGTCAATAGCCACGACGTCTTGAGGAGCCGAGTTTTTTCGGAAAAGCGCGGACCAGGTGCGCAGCTCCTGGGCTCCGTCCTCGACTTTGGCGACGTCGCGGACCCGAACCGGCGTGCCAGCACGCGTACCGATCACAATTTCGCCGAACTGTTCTGCGGACGTGACTCGCCCCAGTGTTCGTAAACCCAACTCCTGCGGGCCCGTGATCATCCGCCCGCCTGGCGCTTCTATGTTTTCGCGCTGCAGCGCGTCGCGCACGTCCAGCACGGTAAAATTGTGTTCGGTAAGTCTCTGGGCATCGAGAAAAACGCGGATCTGCCGCTGCTGCCCTCCATTCAAGTTCACGCTGCCCACGCCGTCCACAGTTTGGACCGCGCGCCGCACCTGCTTGTCGGCGATTTCCGTCAGTTCGCGCCGGCTCATTGGTCCGCTGACGAGCAGCGTCATGATGGGATCCGATTGCGGATCCTGCTTGGTGATGACAGGCGGCAGCGTGTCGCGCGGCAGGCGAGCGATTGCCCCGGAAACTTTTTCGCGAATATCCTGCGCCGCCCCTTCAATGTCGCGTTCCAGCACAAACGTGCAGGTGATCCACGCCTGTCCCTCAAACGCATAAACGTCGATTTCGTCGATGCCACTGACGGAGGAAATGGCATCCTCGAGCGGCAAAACGACTCCGGTCACCACTTCCTCGGGAGTCGCACCCGGCAGGCGCACTTCCACGTTTACGGTAGCGGGATCCGCTTTAGGAAAGAGGTCGACGGGCAGGCCGCGGTAGGAGAAGGCGCCCAGCGTCACGAGAAAAGCAATCAGCATCACCGTGAAGACGGGATACTTGACGCAAGTTTCGGCGAGCTTCATCTCGATTTACGCTCAGTAAAACCAAACGTGGAACCTGATTTCGCGGCCCTTATCTCATTGCCGGCAGGTTGCCCGCATTCCCGCCGGCTTGCTCTTGCACGATGGCTCCATCGTGCAATTCGCCAGACACCGACACCGCAACGCGGTCTCCCGGCTTCAAACCTTCCGCGACTTCAAACCGCCGCCCGCGCTCGTCTTCGGTTTGCCCCGCCGGACGGATTTGCCGCTCCGACACGTGATTGCCATTCAGCAAAAAAACTTTGTAAACGCCGTAGCGGTAATTGACCGCGCTTTCCGGCAAAAAAATGGTTTTCTCTTCCTTCTCGCTGGGAATGGAGGCTTGCACGAAAAACCCGGGCTTCAGTTTTCCGTCCGAATTCGCAAGCAAGGCTTCCGCTTCGAAAGTGCGCGAGTCCTGCGACACCGCCGGATTGATGCGCGAGATTTTCCCTTGAAACGTCTGCCCGGGAAACGCTTCGACGTGCAAATCAACCGTGACTCCGTCCTTCACCCAGCTCGCCCAGCGCTCCGGCACCGCCAGGCGCGCGCGCAAGCGGTCCGTCCGAACCAGCACCATCACTGGGCTTTGGACTCTTAGATACTCACCGGGATGTATGTTGCGCGTTTTGATGGAACCGGGGTAAGGCGCCCGAATGGTGGAGTCATTCAGTTTTTTCTCGGCCAGCTTTTCGCTTGCTTCGCTCGACACCAGAAGCGCCTTCAGCCGGTCCACTTCCTGCAATGCCACGGTATAGGTTGCTTGCGTGCTTTGAAAACGGCTGGCGGCCTCGTCCAGTTGCTGCTGCGAAATCAGTTTGTCGCGAAACATTTCCTGCGCGCGCTTGTATTTCTGATCCGCGTCGAACAAATCTGCCTCCGCGCGCTGCACCGAAGCAATCCTTTTCGGATCGCTCGGCGGAGGATCACTGGGTCCAATCCCCAATTGCGCCCGGACCTGCGTCACGATGCCGCGCTGCCGTTCCACTTCAAATTGCAGTTCTTTCGGGTCGAGCCGCACCAGCGGTTGCCCTTCTCTCACGTTGTCGCCGACATCCGCAAGGACGTCGTCCACGCGCCCTTCCACTTCCGAACTCAGGGTGCTCTCTTCCAATGCATAAAGCGAGCCGACCGCTTGAATCCTCCGCCGGGCGGTTTCCTCTGCAACAGTATAAAAATGCACCAGAGCCGGATGCGAAGCATCCCCCAGCACGCTGGTCGGCTGTGCCTTCGAGCAGCCCGCCACGCCCGAGACGGCAAGCGTCGCCAACAGGGCGAAATTCACCGTGTTCCTGCGAGATTCAAGCTTTGTCGTTTGGCAAAAGGGCACGCGAAGAAGGTTCTCCCGTCTTTCCAGTTTTGACGCACGAACCGGCCCGACCGTTTCGGAACTTTTACGAAAAGCTCGAGTCCGCTTCTCCTGGGGAGCCAGCACTGCTTGGTCAAGCCTATCCCTGGCTGCGGTCACATACAGAAAGAGCAACCCATAAATTCTAGCAAGAATCTATGGCCGGACCGCGGATTTAAGTGGATCGTGGAACCGCGGTTCGAGTACCAAAGTGGCAGCGCAGTTCCTCCATCGGTCTCGCAAGAGCCGGCGGACCAGGCAGTTTTTCTCGATTACTGGCACGCTCTAACGACGAACCAAGGCGCTCCGAGCGCCCCTTTCCCCAAGGACACGCAAACTGCGTCTCCAATGGGAGTTGCTTGATAGAGAGCGCGGGAAACGCTTACCTCATTGGGCTTGTTCCGGGGTCCCCAAGGGTCAACCATAAAATAATATGTCGTGCTTTTGCCGCTGGAGATGCGTTTCGCTAAAACTAGCGTCCGGAAAACCTGCCCCTCGGAATGATCCAGCAGCGCATTCGCTTGTGCCATCGCGCCAAACGCATAGAGAAAACACAGCAACAGAAATGCCAGAAAGGCCCAACGCCGTTCGCGCATGCCGCGATCTGCACCCACAAGTAAAATCGTTAGAATCACGCTCGCAACAATTGCCATTTTCAGAATCGGCATCCATTCCAGGAACTCAAAATCCCACAAGCTCCGCAGTGCCAAAACAGCACCTGGGACAAGAAATGCCACGGAAAGATCGGCCCGCGCATCGTGTCTGCGACCTTCCACTTGATAAAGACCTTGGCCGGTGGCAAGTGCTATCACGGCAATTGCGGGGATAACTCCGAGTGTGGCCATCGCGGCTTCGTAAGGCCGTGGGTACAGCCACCCCCACGCCGCCGTGACTCCGGCAGCCCAGGAAAGGGCATTCGCGACGCTCTTAGCTTTTGCGAGCTTCTGGGCGCGCTCTTCCGGCGTGGCGGCAACGCTTTGGTCTTCCACAACTCGCGCAAGCGATTCCGCCTGTTCGCGCGTGTCAAGATTCGGCAAGCCGGCGAACCAGCCGTCAAACACCTCATCTCTGTTCAGCATTAGGCTGACCTTCAGTTTCTTTGCCCCAAGGATTTGCGACCGTACTTCCAGGGTCGAAATATATTGCGTCGGTATGATTCGCCATCCGGCGATCTCATCACGGCACAGGCTTCTTACGGACTTGACTCCATGCCACTCGATTCTGTCTGCATAAAGGACGATTCTCGATTTGAACGTGTAGACGAGAACGTACGACCCAAGGACAACGAATAGGAAGGACAAGAGAACGAAAGAGAGTCTCTCCCCTGGGCTTTTCATTTCATGACCCAAGCCAAAGTAAACCATGCCCAGGAACCCACCAACCATGTTGGCGCTGGCAACGAGCGTAAGGAAAATGCGATTTCCCGTCGAGGTTGGGTAGGTTCTCGGAAGCAACGACGTGCCAGGCTCGGAAGGGGTAGACTCCGACGCGCGCAATGCGTCACTCATAGGCGAGACATACTACCACCACCGACGGTCCGGCATGCGGAAGACTAATTCTGCGGATTATCTTTTTTCTCTTCCGCGCCCAGGTCTCCATAAGGCCAGAGGTTGAACGCTTTCAGCTCCTCATATTCGTGCTGAGCGCGCAGCATCTTCGCCGTTCGCTCTGCCGGCCAGGGCGAAGCGAACCGCTCCGGCCGGTCGGCAATCCAGTAAGCCGCGAGCGCCATCAGCGTGGCATTGCGCGTCAGCACGTCGGGCTTCTGGGCTTCGAGCGCGTCGGCTGCCGAATGATGCGTGTACATATAATCGGCGGTCTCCTGCAGCATGTTAATTCCCGGCAATCCGGCAATGGAAAATGGCAGTGTATCGGTCCCGGATTCTACTCTGTCGTCTACCTGCAGCGCCTGGAAATTGGCAAGCGTTCTCACAAACGCCTCGAACGAAGGCACCAAATCGTCGCGCCCTCCCATCTGAAAACCCTTCACCGGTCCCTGTCCGTAATCCAGGATCAAATCGCCGAGATGATTGGGCAATTCGTCTTTGTGTTGTTTGACGTACGCAAACGACCCGTCAAGGCCCTGCTCTTCGCCAGTGAACAAAACAAACCGGATCGTACGGCGCGGGCGCTGTCCGGAATGCATGATGGCTTCGGCAGCGCCTAGAGTCGTCGCGACGCCCGAACCGTTGTCCGTGGTTCCCTCCGCGAGATCCCAGGAATCGAGATGCCCGCCAACGACCAAAACCTGTTCCGGGTGCTCGGTCCCACGGATTTCTCCCACGACGTTGGCGGTTTCGACGGGGCCACTGGTGAACGTATTCTGCACGTTGAAGCGCGCGCGTGGAGTCATTCCGCGCTGGAGGAAGCGCTCCAACTGCCCCTGATCTTCCGCCGACATGGAAACGACAGGAACGGCGAAGTCCGCGTTGAAGCCGAGAATCCCTGTGTGCGTCAGGTTCATCCCCGTGGATTTGCCTCCGCCTTGGCCGCCGATTATGGCGATCGCGCCCGCAGGTCCGGCAGCTTTCAAAAAATCGCCAAACATCGCGAAAAGATTCATTTCATTCTGGCTGGGCCTCCCCTTTGTGATCACCAGCACGATTTTCCCTTTGAGCCGCGAGACATGCTTGATTTCGTTTTCGATGTCGAACAAGTTGACGGTCACCACGTCGCCTTCTGCGCCGCCGGCAGGCGTCGAGCCCGTCCAGCCCATCGCGTCCACGTGCATTTTGTGGCGGACCGGGGAGAGGATTTCCCCTTCCGCCGTGCCGCGCGTCCAGCCGCGCCAGATGGTGTATTTCTCGGTGTGCACGTTTTCCAGGCCGATGGACTTCATCTTCGCCGCGCCCCATTCCTCCGCTCTGCGCTCCGCGGGAGTTCCGGTAACGCGGCCGCCGATGTCGTCACTCAACTCAGTCAGGAATCCGATGGCGTGGGAGTTCATCATTCCTTCGCCGGCGATGCGCGTCAGCGCGGGCTTAGTGCCATCTTCGTCCGGTCCCTTGGGCGGCTTTTCGTCCGCCCGAAGCGGCACCGCCGCCAAGCTCAAACTCGCCCCCATCAGCACAGCTAGTTTCGCGAACACACCTTGCATCAGTTCTCTCCTCGCGCCCGTTCGGCGCCCATCAAGACTACCATGCCGTCAGACGCAGCCAGCCCCGCAACGTCTCCGCCGGCGATTCCCGCGATTCCTTGCAGTGCCGATGCCGCAACTGCCGCGCACGATCGGCTTTACCGCCCTGGTTGCTCCTTTTACACTGCTTTGGTGATCGAAAGAAGGCTATCGCGCAAACCTCCGGCGCTCTTACTTTGTACGGCCACGGCGTGTTTTTTGTTCACCACGGGGTGGCACGCTCGAAGCGCGCAAGAAGCGCAACCGAGACCCGCAGTTGAACCCGCGGCGAAGCCCACGGAAAAAGAGACAGCTGCGCATCCCGCGCAGATCGAACTCCTCGAAACCAACGTGCGATTTGAGGTCAACGGCGACAGCCGCAAGGAAGTTCACGCGCTGGTGAAAATCAACAGCGAACTGGGCGTCCGCCAGTTCGCCCAGCTCAACTTTGACTTCAATCGCTCGTTCGAATCCGTTGAAATCCCGATGGTGCACATCACGCACGCGAATGGCGGCACGTCAGACATCCTGCCCAGCGCCGTCACCGATCATCCAAATCCCGCGGTCGTGAACGCCCCGGCCTATCAGGACGTCCGCGTCAAATCCGTGCGCATCTTGGGTCTCGAACCCGGAGACACCTTGGAATACCGGGTGCTTACCACAACGATGCGCGCGCCCCTGGCGCCGGACTTTTGGCTCGATCATTCGTTTGACAGGACGGGTGTCGTTTCCGACGAAGTCTTTCGACTCGACCTGCCGGCAGGCCGCATTCAGATACGAATCAATCCGGAAACACCGCCCTTAACGGAAAAATCTGGCGAAGGAGAATCCGCTCGTATTTCGTATCGATGGGACGTCAATCCAGCGAAACTTAAGCCGCGGCCTGAAACGAGTGCTGAAGACATCGCCCTTACAACCTTCTCCTCGTGGTCCCGTTTGTCCAATCAACTCGCCAGAACCTTGCCCACCGCCTACGCCACAACCATTTATAGCGATGCGGAAGCCTTGGCGAACAGCCCGCAAGGACGCACATCTTTGGAAGTCTGGTACACATTGATCGCTCAAAAACTTCCTACACTCGATGTGCCGTTCGATTTGAAGCATTACGTGAGTCGCGGCCCGCAGCAAATCCTTGACTCACGATACGGGACGTCTGAAGAAAAAGCACGGCTCCTTTCCGTTCTGATGACCATCGCCAATGCAGAGGCCAAATTGTACGCTTATAGTGAATCCTCAAACATTGAAGAAGAACTGCCTCGCCCTAGCCTGCTTAGCGGTTTCGTGTTGGAAGCGACGAAAGGCAACAAAACCTTTTTTCTCGACCCCGGCCTCGAGGTCGCTCCGTTTGGCATGCTGCCAGCCAAACTGCGCGGAAAGAAAGCACTCGAGATAAAGTCAACGGACGCCGATAGCAACAAAAGCCTTATTACCATTCCGCAGGAATTGCCGTTTCCCGCAAGCCAACAACTCACGACTCATTCCGCGATCAGCGCGGAGGGCACTCTAACGTCCCGCGTCGCGTATCGCTTACGCGGAGATAACGAACTGGTTCTCCGCGAGGTGTTCCACAAAACGCCGAAAGAAAGGTGGAAGGAAGTCGCGCAACTTCTCGCGCTTACCGACGGCTTTCGAGGGCAAGTGATCAGCGTGAACGCTTCCGATCCTTACGCCACGAAAGAGCCCTTCACCGTCGAATACGAATTGGACCAGCCGAAGTTCGTGGACTGGTCGAAGAAAACCGTGCGCATTCCCGCGCTGCTGCCGCAATTGGGCTTGCCCGACCCGCCGGCGAAGCCAGCTTCGGGTTCGGCGACCGCTCCGATTGATCTTGGCACGCCGCTCGAAGTCGAAACGAAGATGACGCTTCAACTGCCGCCGGGAACGAGCGCCAGTGCCCCCGCCGGAACTTCGGTCGATCGCGACTACGCCACTTACTCTTCACAATATTCCGTGAACGGGTCCACGCTGACGGCCACCCGCCACATCAAATTCATTTTGAGGGAGGTTCCCGCAGCGCGTGCCGCCGATTACAACGCTTTTCTCCGCGCAGTGCAGAACGACGAAACTCAGGACTTCACCCTAGAACAGCACAATTCTTCCGAGCAAAAAACAAATTCCGCGGCGCCAAACACGCCGACGCCGCCAAAACCGGCCGCACCCAAGCCTTGATCGAGCTGCCGGATTGGGAACCACACCTGGCACACCCTCGCCAACTACAGGGCGTTGACTAAGGGCTAACTAAGGATTAAGCACTCCGCAGCTATTTGATTTCGAGAATTTCCTTCTCTTTCGACGCGGAAAGGTCCTCAATCTTCTTGGTTTCCGAGTGCGTGAGCTTTTCCAGGTCCTCGCTGGCCCGCTTGTGCTCGTCCTGGCTGATTTTCTTGTCCTTCTCCAGCTTGTCGACGGCTTCTTTGATGTCGCGGCGGATGTTGCGCACGGCGGTGCGGTGATTTTCCAGGATTTTGTGTAGCTGCTTGACGATCTCCTTGCGGCGCTCTTCGGTCGGCGAGGGCATGGGCACGCGCACCACTTTGCCGTCGTTTGTGGGGTTGAGGCCGAGATCAGCGGATCGAATGGCTTTGTCAATCATCGGCACCACGCTCGGATCCCACGGCGCAATCACCAGCAGCGTCGCTTCGGGCACCGTCAGCGTACCCAACTGATTCACGGGCATCGGCGTGCCGTGGTAGTCCACGCGAATCGAGTCCAGGATGGCGGCGTTCGCGCGCCCCGTGCGCAGCGTGGCAAGGTCTTTGCGAAAATCGTCGACCGCTTTTTCCATGCGGGTTTTGGCCGTCCCCATAGCGTCTTTCGTTGTAGCAATCGTCGTCATTTTCAAGCCCTCAGTTCTTAGTTAAAAGTTCTTAATAGAAAAACAAAGGATTACAACCAATGGAATTTGTCGACATGCGTCAGCCGGTAATCGAAATACCCTTCCCCTGAAGGGTCTCATCTTAAATTTGATTACTTACCGCAAATGATTCGGACAACGCAAGCGGAGGCTCGGCGATAACAAATCGCAGCTCCCGCTCGATTGTTCTTCGCTCACAACTAGCCGCTAGTCCCTAAACCCTCTTCTCTTATGCCGGAGTGACTTTCGAGCCCACGCGCTCGCCCAGCACCACGCGCTTGATATTCCCTGGCCGGTTCATGTTGAACACCACGATGGGCATCCCGTTGTCCATGCACAGCGAAATCGCGGTGGAATCCATCACTTTCAGGTTCTGGCTCAGCACTTCGCGATAAGAAATGGCCGCAAAAAATCGCGCATCGGGAACCTGTTCAGGATCGGCGTCAAAAATACCATCCACGCGAGTCGCTTTGAGAATAGCGTCCGCTTTGATTTCCATCGCGCGCAAGGCCGCCGCTGTGTCCGTGGAAAAATAGGGATTCCCCGTGCCCGCACCAAAAATCACCACGCGGCCCTTTTCCAAATGGCGCACGGCGCGGCGACGGATGAAAGGCTCGCAAACTTCTTTCATTTCGATCGCACTCAGCACGCGCGTGAAGACCCCTTCCTTCTCGAGAGTGTCCTGCAAAGCCATGGCGTTGATCACCGTCGCCAGCATGCCCATGTAGTCGCCGGTGGCGCGGTCGATTTCAAAACCCTTTTGCCGCGCTCCGCGAAAAATATTTCCCCCGCCGACCATGATGGCCGTTTCCACGCCCAGCTCGTGAACTTCTTTCAGCTCGCGAGCGATGCCCAGAATCGTTTCGCCGTGAATACCGAATCCCTGCGGCCCCTGGAACGACTCGCCGGATAGCTTCAGTAGAATGCGCTTGTATGCCGGTTTATTCTTCTTCGCAATCTTAGTGCTGCCGTTTTTTTTCGCGGCCATGAGTCTCCGATTTTTGCGGCGGTGAATCCCCGGAATTGTAACAAACTATCCCCCTGCCCCGCACTTCAGGAGGGTTGCCGACAAAAAAGCTCCCCGGTCAATCCGGGGAGCTCTCGATGGTGTCATTAGGCTTGCAGTTCTCTCAGGCTTTCGTTGGCGCTGCTTCCGGCCCGGCGGAGGCTCCGCCGCTCACTTCGCCGACTTTGAAGCGGACGAAGCGGCGGATGGAGATATTTTCGCCGAGCTTGGCGATGGCTTGGGTGATCATCTCGCCGATGGTCACGCTCTCGTCCTTGATGTAGTGCTGCTCATAGAGGCAGTTCTCCTCGTAGAACTTTTCCATTTTGCCTGAGACGATTTTTTCGACGACCGGCTCGGGCTTGCCGGAGGCCAGCGCCTGGGCGCGATAGATTTCGCGCTCCTTATCGAGCATCTCCGGCGTGACTTCTTCGCGCCGTACGTAGCGAGGATCGAGCGCGGCAATGTGCATGGCGATGTCATGCGAAAGCTGCTGAAAGGCTTCCGTGCGCGCCACGAAATCCGACTCGCAGTTCAACTCCACCATCACGCCGATCTTCCCCCCGGCATGGATGTAGCTGCCTACCAGTCCTTCACTTGCTTCGCGCATGGCTTTTTTCGCGGCTGCCGCCTGTCCCTTCTTGCGCAGAACGTTGATGGCTTTTTCGATGTCGCCGTTGGCTTCGATTAGAGCGGCGCGGCAATCACTGAATCCAGCGTTGGTCCGTTCCCGCAATTCCTTCACGAGTTGGGCTGGAATTTGCACGGCAGGTTGTTGTGTACTCATCCTTCTTTCCTATCTCTGTATCGTTAAGCTCATGTTACAAAAATCCGCTTCTTAGACAATTTCTCGATTCTTTTGCAGAACGGCCCGCCCCGAGCCATCCGGGGCGGGCCAATTGGAATTTCCCACCCTCGTTCTATTTAGTGCTTTTCTTCGTCCGGAGGCACAGTGGCTTCCGCGCCTTCCGCCTGCGCTTCCGCGGCACCCTCGACGAAGTCGCCTTCCTGCTTTTCGTACTGTTCGTACGCGCTGGTGTCCACGTACTCGACGCCTTCGACCAAGGCTTGATCTTCGGCGGATTTTTGCTCCGCTACCTGCGATTGCTGATAAGCATTTCGCCCTTCGGCAACGGAATCCGAAATCTTGGTCGTGAACAGACGGATCGCGCGCAACGCGTCGTCATTCCCGGGGATAATCCAGTCCACTACATCCGGATCGCAATTCGTGTCCACTACAGAAACCACGGGAACGCCCATGCGGCGCGCTTCCTTCACCGCAATTTCCTCGGCGTTCGAGTCGATGACGAACATGGCGTCCGGCAACTGCGACATGTTCTCGATGCCTTCCAAATTTTGCTGGAGATGCTTCATTTCGCGGTCCAGGCGCGCGCGTTCTTTCTTCGAGAGCTGCTCCATGCGGCCATCTTCGGTCATGGCTTTGAGCAGTTTCAGACGCTTGATGGACTTTTGCAGCGTCGCCCAGTTGGTCAGCGTTCCGCCGAGCCAGCGGTGATTCACGTAATATGCGCCGCAGCGCTTGGCCTCTTCGGCCACGGCTTCCTGGGCCTGGCGCTTCGTGCCTACGAACAAAACCGTTCTGCCTTGCGCGGAAATATCGCTTACGAAGCGGCTTGCTTCACGGAACATTTTGAGAGTTTTCTGAAGGTCAATGATGTGGATGCCGTTGCGTTCCCCGAAAATGTATTCCTTCATCTTAGGGTTCCAGCGGCGGGTCTGGTGACCGAAGTGAACTCCGGCCTCCAGCAATTCTTTCATCGTAATTTCTACTGCCAAGTTCCCTCCTAAAAGGATAGCTGCTTGCGGCAAGCGCGCTGACAGGTCTGGCTTCGGTGAGACGCCTCAGCCTAAAGAAGACCCGCCACTGCGACTGCAGAACAGCCTCTTGCCGGCGGCTTGCCGGCCATGATCTCACCCCGACCGGGTCGGCGTGGAGTTCATTGTGGGCGGCTTCCGGTTTTCACCAGTCACCGACCACCAGCCATCAAGCACCGTTTAGCGCTTGGTGAACTGGAATCTCTTGCGCGCGCCCTTCTGGCCGTACTTCTTGCGTTCCTTCATCCGGGAATCGCGCGTCAAAAATCCGTTGGTCCGCAAAGACGGCCGCAGCTCGGGATTGAACCGCGCAATCGCGCGCGACAATCCCATGCGCACCGCACCAGCCTGCCCGCCTACCCCTCCGCCGTTGGCGGTGACGACCACATCCACCTGCTCGGCAAGGCTCGTGAACTTCAGCGGCTCGGTAGCATCATGCTTCCAGGCATGATTCGGAAAGTACTCATCGACGGGCCGATCGTTCACGGTGAACTTGCCCGAACCCGCGCGAAGGAACACGCGCGCGATCGACTCCTTGCGGCGCCCAGTCCCCATAAACCATGTTTGCGTGCCCGATACGGGCGTACCTGCTGTACTCAACGTTCCTCCTGACCTCAAATACCTTGAATCCGGGTTGCTCTAAACCTTATCCGTCCGAAGGTAGACCGTTGAGACACTCCACTCACCGGCCTGCTCCACGCCTAGCTGATTCCCTGCGAAGGCCTGCACCGGACCCGCGTAGAAAAGAACAGCAACGTGCGGAACTACGAATCTCGTTTACGACTGGGCGACCGCTTCCGCCTTCTCCACGAGCTACCGGAGGACCTAGAAGGCGTCAACCTGGCCACCGCTCCCCACTTTTTCCGTAACTGCGCATTCTAAAGGGGTTCGCTGGTCCTGGCCCCTTCGGTGTCCTAAACCGCCACCGCTTGCGGCTTTTGCCCAGCGTGCCTCGCCAGACCTGCCGCATCACGATAGACGCGCAATTTCTTCGCCCGGCGCGCTTGCAATTTATTTTTCGGGAGCATCCCGAGAATCGCTTCGCGCACGACCCACTCCGGCCGAGTCTCACGAACGCGCTTTACCGGCACGGTTTTCAATCCGCCGGGGTAGCCGCTGTGGGAGTGATAAACCTTCTGCTCGATCTTGTTTCCTGTCAGGCGAACCTTGTCGGCGTTGATGACGACCACATGGTCGCCAGAATCCAAGTATGGAGTAAAGCTCGGCTTATCCTTGCCAATCAACATCCGGGCCACTCGAGTGGCAAGCCGCCCCAACACGGCGTTGGTAGCGTCCACCACATACCAATTCGTGCCCGTTTTCAGGGCTTCGGCTTCGGCTCCTTTAGCTACGTACGTCCTCATCGCAATCAGTCACACCTTTCCCTTTAGAGACAAACGTTAATTCTAGAGTAGCATTCGCCTGCTGTCAACGCGATTATCGCTCCCCTCAAGGGGACAGTTTGCGCCTTTGGGGAAATGAGCGCGGTCGTGCGCCTGATTCTGGCATTGCAGCCGCCCCTCGAGGCGTGGCAGGGGAGGCAGTTGCCTCGGCTCCGGGGAAATCCAATGAGGCATTGCTTGTGGGTTGTAAAGACAGAATCTTTGCCCACCGCCGATTAGGGGCATCCGGGAAGAATTGAGATTCAGGTAGGTCAGATTGGTAGCGTGCTGTCTAGCGATGCAGCGTAACGCCGCGGCCTAAGACAAAAATGAAGGGCATCAAGAGCGCGATTGCCGCGACGATCCAGGCGTAGTTCCTGCTAATCGGATCGGAGCTTCGTTCCG
>Ga0126369_10002083_pt1 | contig 14133 bp, 8 predicted proteins | sample PanSoiMetaPlot_1_FD_109646 | JGI IMG/M metagenome (GOLD analysis project Ga0126369, IMG submission 109646) | Tropical forest soil microbial communities from Panama - MetaG Plot_1 | ecosystem: Environmental > Terrestrial > Soil > Tropical forest > Bulk soil | place: Panama | collected 2016-02-17 | reverse complement strand
GTCAAGATCAGAGTTTTCCAATATGGAAACTCAGAAAACGCTTGGTCCAAGCGTAGAGATTCCCCGATGATCGTGAGCCGTGGCTCGAGATCCAGCCATTGGGGCGCGCATTCGGCGAATTCGACAAAGCCTCAAACTCACCCAGCAGGAGTTGGGACGACAACTCGGACTAACCAAAGTTTCCGTGGCGCGCTACGAGGCTGGTCGAGTACCGCGCATCGAGCTTCTCAGGAAGCTCTCGCAGCTAGGAGGCGTTACGGTCAGCTGGCTTCTCCAAGGTCAAGACGGCGCGCCACCTGCTAGTCGCTATGACGATTCACTGGGGCTGGGTACCTCGGAGCGGTCGGCACAGCGTATTCTCGGGCGCCTAGCTGCGCGGCTCCCAGGCAATCCCCGCTGGTCGCCACAGTTTCGGAAACGATATGAGAGGCGCCGCGCTGAAATTCTCTTGAGGGCGATTAGAGAGTTGGAAGACTTCAAGAAGCTCCTAGACGCGACCCAGCCGACAGCGTCGAAGAAAGTCGACCGCGCACCGGAGAAGTAGCCGCTCCGTAAATCGGCGGCGCGTGTTGCCAGCGAGCGGGATATGGCATCGGTGGTAATACTCGCAAATTTCGGCGCTGCCGCCCGCGTTTTCTGAGAGGGACGCCTACTATGGCGGCGAAATTGACACCGATTTCGGTTGTATTCTGTGGTGGCCTCAGGTAGTTTCCGCCGACACCAAATGCTGGGTTGGAGACCGCAGCGCAGCTGTCAGCGCGCGAGCTCGCCTAGAGGCGCGCCAAGTCAGTGGCGGGCCGCGCGTGTCTCCGACTCAGCTCATTGTTCAAAACTCAGTTCTGAGATCTCGAACAACGCAAGAGGCCGAGGTTGTGGCTCTTGGGCTTCAATGTCGTCCACCCGTGCCCAGAAGTCGGACAGAAGCATGACTTCGTCGATCCGGGCAGGCACCACTCAGCGCAGTTCGGTCCGAATCTGATGCGACAGGACATCGACGATTAGATCCAATCGCCGGCTCAGGCAACGCGCGCGGCGCGTGCCCCACGATCTTCAACTTTTCAGACGAGATCACGTCGCGGCGATCAACACAGACCAGACCGCCCGCGACATTTTCAAGCCTAGCTTCAGAACAGAGTACGAGTGTCACGGCTGCCGGCGACGGTGAGTCTATTGATGCTGCGCCCAACTGGCTTTCGGGCGATTTCCCAGGGTGTCAGCTTGACCGGCACACCGCCAAAAGCTTGTCACAACACTCAGCTGCCGTATCGCAAGCGGGCGGCGCGTAAGGGGTTGCGCTGCGGCACCGCTCTTGCTCGTCTCAGACGAACGTCATGCCGGCGGCGCTGCACCACTATGGGTACATCAGCTCGGACACGTTCCACGTCGTCGAGCCCGTCTCCGGCGGCGCGGGGCTCGCCGCTCTCTGGGCGGACGTCGAGCCGGAGAGCCCAGGACGATGAGGCACCGCGTGATCGGTAGGGTGCTGCTCACTCTGATCCTGCTGCTGCTGGCGCCAGGGCTCGAAGGGGCGCAGAACCCGATCGGGCTGGACCCGAACTATCCGCAGACGTACATCACCCGCATCCCGGCGCGCAACGAGGGCTGCACCGCGCCGGACTGCGCGCCGGGGCCGGCCGCGCACAACCTCTACTTCTACCGCCAGTTGTGGAACGCGGACCGAAGCCTCATGCTTGTCAACCACGAGGGGCCGATCCTGGACAACACGATCAGCCTGCATGACGGCCTCGGCAACTGGATCAAGGACCTGTTCACGAGCGGCGTGTATGACTGGCGGCTGGCGTGGAGCGCGACGAAGCCGAATATCCTTTACACTTGGAAGAACCCGTTCAACAGCGGCGTCAACCAGTTCGTTGTCCTGGACGTCACCACGAACACGGTGCTCCAAGTCTTCGACACGGCCGGACTCGCGGCGCCCTCCCCGCAAAACAGCTACAGGATCACACCCTCAGGGCCCACGACCGCGCCGACGCGGTTCTACTTCAGCCTCTTCCAAACGCCGATCAACAACGTCAGCAACGTCGCCAATAATGGCACCGGCCGGATCCGCGTCACCGTGATCAACCACGGGGTCAAAAACGGCGAGACCGTCCAGATCGACAACGTTAACGGCACGACGGAGGCGAACGGCACCTGGATCGTTGACGTCGTCGACGCCAACAGCCTGGATCTGCGCTCGTCCACCTTCACGAACGCCTATGTGTCGGGCGGGCGGCTCTACTGGTACGACCGCCATTTCTCCTATGGGTTGAATGCCGACGGCACGATCAACACCGGCGACCAACGGCAATGGTCGAGTCGGTGGCCGGAATCGTGGCGGGTGGGCAACACGATCAAGGGCACCGATACCGGCAAGAACCGCAAGACGGTCTATGCCGACTGGTACTGGACAACGGGCAACCAGGAGGTGGTCAGCGGCTTCCTCCAGGCCGGCTCGACCGCTACGCAACTGCATCTGAACGCCTCCGCGCTGCCCATCGACCATGTCTACGACGGCAACACCCTCTACGTGAGCGACTATCCCGACAACGAGCAGACGATCACGAGCTATGTCGGAGCGACGCAGACGGCGACAATCAGCCCCGGCCTGCCCGGCGCGCCGACGGGCACCACGGTCATGACGAACGAGATGATCGTGCCCTACCAAGATATCAACGTCGCGGTGACGGGTGCCGCGTCCGGCGCCGGCGGCGTCGTGCGGCTGACGGCGCCGGGCCACGGCTTGGCGACGGGCGACACGCTCACCGTGAACAACGTCGGCGGCACGACCGAGGCGAATGGCGTGTGGGCCGTCACGGTGCTCGACGCAAACACGCTCGACCTTGTGGGTTCGACGTACGCGAGCGCCTACACAGGTGGCGGACGCCTCAACGGGCGCATCTCGACCTTCCATCGCGGGATCAGTGCCGGACATGCGTCGGTCACGTCAGGCGGCAAGATCATCACGGGGCACATCGGGCAAGGCACGTACCGGCCGATGAAACTGACCGCGCGCGACCTAGCCACCGGAGCGAACAAGATCACGATCTATAGCTCGGGCGGCGACGGCGTGAGCACGCGCGCCGCGCTCCTGCAGGAAATGCACATCACGACGCCCGATCGCAACCCGAATCGGGTGTTCGTCGGACCGTTCCCGGGTTTGGGCAGCTTTCCCTATCCGGGGCCCGGCGCGTACGTCCCCAACAAGGGGGGCGCCTGGAATTCGCCGAACAGCGAGGCGAACGCGTGGGTGCCGTATGACGAATTGATCATGCTTACGACCGCGGACGGCTGGTCGAGCTCCGCCGGCGTGACCGTCCGCTACGTTGCGCGGTCCGACACGCACGGCGCAGGCGGCGGCTCGCCGTTCTGCTTCTGGTCGGAGCCGCTGCCAACCAGCGATCCGCTGGGCCAGCGGGTGGAAATCCAGTCGCTGCGCACCAGTCAGATCGAACCCTGGATCGTCTTTCCCGATGGGCCGCCCGCGTCCCAGCCGAGCAGCCCGACCAACTTCCAACTCACCCGCCTACTTTGGCGATTGCTCTCGCTCTTGAATCCTCTGACCGCGCAGGGGTGACGCTAGTCGTTGTCGGGCTCTTCATCGGCGGCCTGGCCTGTGCACTTCTGAAAGCCATCGCCAGCGACGTGCAGCTGATGGCCGGCGACCCGAATTTCACGTCGATTGATGCCCATCGGACACGCGGTGTTGACGACGACGGCCAAGATGCGTGCCCGCTGGCCCAAGAGCATAAGCTCGACGCGTATCGGCCGCGCATTGGACATTCATGGACGGCTTCGCTAGCGAAACGCTCTTTTCGCCACCCACTAGGCTATTGCCTGTATACTCGCGGCGTGGATCAGTCGAAGACAACGGTAGGGGCGATCCTGCTCTCGACAGGCGCTTCAGATAAGGGTTAATAGTCGACGGTGAGCGCTATGATGATGTAGACATTCACAGAAGGCCCGCACGGATTAAATCTCTTGCCACCACCTAGTAGCGTCGGTCGACGAACGACTAGGCGTGGCGGATCCAAGGCTGAGCTCGAATTTCACTGCGCCGATTCGCGATCGCGTTGGGCGGCCGGCAGAGCGGCTGACAATGCGCAGGATAGCTGGTCCTGGGAGGGCTCTGGATTTCGACGATCCAGGCCAGATAAGCGAGGCGGACTGATGAAAGTAAATACGATCCTCGGTTCCCTCGTTACGGCTTTGATCCTCCTTGTAAGCGCAGCTTCGCCCGTTCCCGCGGCGTGCGTGGCGAATATTGCGCGCGGGGATCGTGGTTCCCCCATCTACGCGGCGATGCCTCGCGAGACGGAGTCGGGTGAGCTTCGCGCTAAGTGGGATTCCGCTGGGCGCTTCCCTCTGACAACGGCCGAACGTGAAACCGGGCGGTGGGCCGGGGTGAGCACCACCTATGGCCAGTTACCTTTACACTTCGAAGCCAACCTAGGACAGACGTCCGAGGCTGTAAAGTTCCTCTCCCGTGGCCGACGCCACACCCTGCTCCTTACTTCGACGGAAGCGATCATTCTTCTGCCTGACCCGGAGGGGGGACTGAGCCGGGGAAATTCGCTCAAGTGGGAGAGGGAACCGCCACGCGCGCTGCGCATGAGGTTGGTCGGTGCGAACCACAGACTAAGGATCGTTGGACGTGAGAAGTCGACCGGTATGGTCAACTATTTCGTGGGGGACGATCCTACTAAATGGCAGATCAATGTGCCGTCCTACGCGGCCGTCCATTATCACGACCTCTATCCCGGGATCGATCTCGTCTACTACGGCAATCAGCGGGAACTCGAGTACGACTTCATTGTGCGCCCCGGGGCGGATCCGAAGCGGATCGCGCTTCGCGTGCAAGGTGCTCATCGCTTGGAGCTGGACGCGCGAGGGGACCTCCTCATACATACAAGCACAGGCAGTTTCCGACACCGGAAACCGCTCCTTCACCAGGAAGTCGATGGCGTCCGACGGGCGATCTCAGGGGGCTACATGGTGACCGGCGCGAATCAGTTCGGCTTTCAGGTGGCCGAATATGATCGCAGGCTGCCGCTGATCATTGATCCGGTGCTGGTCTACTCCACCTACCTCGGTGGGAGTGGCTATGATTCTGCCCAGAGCATCGCCGTGGACACGGCCGGCAATGCCTATGTAACGGGCTTCACTGCCTCACTCGACTTCCCTGTGCTGCCGGGGGCCGCAGAGCCCGCCGCGGGCGGGGGATTTGATGTATTCGTGACAAAGGTTAACAGCCTCGGTAATGGGTTCGTTTACTCGACCTACCTGGGCGGGAGAGGCGATGACTGCGGTTTGGGGATCGCCGTGGATGCCGGCGGCAACGCCTACGTCACCGGCCGTACCACATCTGCTAACTTCCCGACAACCCGGGGGGTCTTCCAGTCCACCTTCGGCGGCACTGGCGACGCGTTCGTGACAAAGCTGAATCCCACCGGAAGCGCACTCGTATACTCCACCTACCTCGGTGGGGGTGCTGAGGACTTCGGCGCAGGGATCGCCGTGGATGTTCTCGGCAACGCTTACGTGGCCGGGGTATCTGCCTCTCTGAACTTCCCCACGACCCCGGGCGCGGTCCAAGTGGCCTACGGTGGTGGCCCCACCGACGCCTTCGTGACTAAGCTGAATTCAACCGGCACCGCCCTCCTGTATTCCACTTACCTGGGCGGATCAGACGTGGAGCACGTCGGTGGCATCGCCGCAGACGCTGTCGGCAACGCTTATGTCATTGGCGACGGAGCCTCGCCCGACTTTCCCACGACCTCAAGCGCGTTCCAAGTCAAGCCCGCGGCTGGAGGAGCCCTCTTCGTGACAAAGCTGGATCCCACTGGAAGCAGCCTCGTCTACTCCACTCATCTGGGTGGCACAAACACCCAGTTCTCCGGCGGCATCGCCGTAGACGCCACCGGCCACGCCTACGTGACTGGCCATACTCGTTCGGTTGACTTTCCGACAACCGCAGGAGCCTTCCAGCCGACTTTCGGTGGCACCCCACCGTTTGGCGATGCATTTGTGACGAAACTCAATCCCAGCGGGAGCGGGCTCGTGTACTCGACATACCTCGGCGGTAGCGGCGACGACCACGGGTTTGGAATCGCGGTAGACGTCGCTGGCAACGCTTATCTGACAGGCTTCACTGGCTCGCCGAACTTCCCAACGACCACAGGAACCCTCCAGAGCGTTCTCCACGGCGCTTTTGATGCATTCGTAACGATACTGAATTCCACCGGCACCGCGCTCGCATTCTCTACATATCTCGGCGGCGGCGACTTTGAGAATGGCCTGGGCATTGCGGTGGATGCAGTCGGCGATGTATACGTGACCGGATTTACGGGTTCGTTAGACTTTCCGACGACGCCGGGTGCCCCGGTTCCTAACCACACGGGCCGCGACACCTCGATGGGCTTCGTAGCCAAGATCACCCAGCGAAGACCATGATCAGCGAGATCAGCGAAAACCTTTCGCAGCAACACGCAAGGTACACGGCCGGTAGGTGAAGATTCAGAACCCCGAGACTGTTGATGCAGCACACCTGTTTTGCTGTAATCTTTGGCCCATGACGGTCGACCGCGGCAAGTACTCCTTGAGCCATATTCGGTACCTGGAAGCCGAGAGCATCCACGTCCTCCGAGAGGTGGTGGCAGAGTTCGAGCGGCCCGTTCTTCTGTATTCGATCGGAAAGGACTCCTCGGTTCTCCTCCGCCTCGCGCAAAGGGCATTTCAACCAGGACGGATCCCTTTTCCCCTGATGCATGTTGACACCGGGTACAAGTTCCAAGAGATGTATGACTTCCGCGATCTCATCGTCAAGGAGACCGGGGCGCGGCTAATCGTGTGGCGGAATGAGGCCGCGATTACTAATGGCGCGAACCCATTTGATCTTGGCACGCAGAGGTGCTGTGGCCTTCTCAAGACGGAAGCTCTTCTGACCGGACTTCGCCACCACAACTTCAATGCAGCGATTGGCGGCGCGCGGCGCGACGAAGAGAAAGCCCGTGCCAAGGAGCGTTTCTTTTCGTTCCGAGACGAATTCGGTCAGTGGGACCCAAAGAATCAACGGCCCGAACTCTGGAATCTCTATAACAGCCGGATCGGTCCGAAAGAATCGATTCGCGTCTTTCCGCTGTCGAATTGGACGGAGCTCGACGTCTGGCAGTACATCTATCTCGAGAAAATTCCCATCAACCCGCTGTATTACGCCCGCGAACGAAACGTCGTGACACGCAAGGGGCAGATCATTTTTCTCGACGGGCTCTTCGCGGCTGGCAGAAAGTTCGGCCCGGGGCTCGGCGAGAAAATCGAGAGGGTGCTGTGTAGATTCCGCAGCCTGGGGTGCGTGCCCTGCTCGGGTGCAGTGCGCTCGTCCGCCACGACTTTGGAACAGATTGTGGAAGAAATTATGATCACGCGGACCTCGGAGCGGGGTACTCGGGTCATCGACCACGATGCCGATGGCTCGATGGAGACGAAAAAGCGGGAGGGTTATTTTTAGGATGGCCTCGTCTGGCCAGCCGAGCGTCTATGAATTTCTGGAGCAGAGCGCGACCAAAGACCTTCTGCGCTTCTCAACCGTGGGGAGTGTTGACGATGGCAAGTCGACGCTAATCGGGCGCCTCCTCTACGATACCAAGTGCATCTATGACGACCATCTACACGCGCTGAAAGCCGACTCGATCCGTGTTGGAACCGGGCCGGAGGTCGACTTCGCATTGCTGACTGACGGGCTCAAAGCCGAGCGGGAGCAGAAGATCACAATAGACGTGGCCTATCGGTACTTCTCAACACCGAATCGCAACTTCATCATCGCCGATACGCCGGGTCACGAACAGTACACTCGGAACATGGCGACAGGCGCCTCGACCGCGAATCTGGCCATTATTCTCATTGACGCGCGTCACGGGATCCTCACGCAGACCAAGCGACATTCGTTCATTGCCTCTCTTCTTGGGATTCCGAGAGTACTCGTCGCGGTCAACAAGATGGATCTCGTTGACTACTCGCAAGACGTTTTCGACCGAGTGGTGGCCGACTACAAGGACTTTGCAACGCGCCTCGGCATCCTCGATGTCAACTTCATCCCGATCAGCGCGCTCAAGGGTGATAACGTTGTCGAGCGCAGCGAGAACATGCTCTGGTATCGCGGTCAGGCGGTCCTGGAGTATCTGGAAAATGTTTACATCGGGAGCGACCGTAATCTGGTCGACTTCCGGCTTCCAATCCAGCACGTGGTGCGACCAAACTCTGACTTTCGCGGCTTCTCGGGTCAGATCGCCTCCGGGGTCGTGAGAATGGGAGACGAGGTGCTGGTACTTCCGTCTATGAAGACAAGTCGGATCACGGCGCTCCTCAGTTTCTCGGGCGAGCATGAGTACGCCTTTGCGCCTATGTCCGTCACGGTCACCATAGCGGATGAAATCGACATTTCACGCGGCGACATGCTCGTTCACCCGAGAAACTTGCCGAGAGTTCAATCCGCCTTTGAAAGCATGGTTGTTTGGATGGCCCACGAACCAATGCACTTGGATCGTGCATATCTCCTAAAGCACACGACGCGGATGACGAAGGCGTCGATCCGGAAGGTCGAGTACCGTGTTGACGTCAATACACTGAGCCGAATGCCGCCAACACCGCTGGGCCTGAACGAGATTGGCCGCGTGGTGTTTGAAGCGACTGGGAAGCTGTTTGTCGATTCCTATATACGGAATCGGTTCACCGGAAGCTTTATCATCATCGACCCCAACTCCAACGAAACAGTCGGGGCCGGTATGATCATTGATCGGATCCCGGAGGATGATCGTCGCTCGCCTGTGGCCGACACACTCCCACGCGCGAAAAACATTTGGCGTGAGGAAGCGCGGGTCACGACCGACGACCGCGAGAGGCTGCTGAGGCAGCGGGCCGTCACAATTTGGCTGACAGGGCTCCCGAGCTCGGGCAAGTCGTCCATCGCGAGGGAGACGGAGCGGCATTTGCACGAAGCCGGGCGGCACGTGTGCGTCCTCGATGGAGACAACCTCCGCTTTGGTCTAAACCGTGATCTTTCTTTCTCGAAAGCCGACCGCGCTGAGAACGTCCGGCGCGCGGCCGAGGTGGCCCGGCTCTTCAACGATGCAGGGACAATTGTGCTCGTTCCAGTGATCTCACCCTTCAAGGATGGACGTGAGGACGCCCGACGAGTGATCGGCGAAGAGCGTTTCTACGAGGTTCACGTCTCAACCCCGCTCGAGGTGTGTGAGATGCGTGACGTGAAGGGGCTCTACAGAAAGGCTCGAGCCGGAGAGATTGAAGATTTCACAGGCATCTCGGCGCCGTACGAAACTCCAGAGAGGCCCTTCCTGCGCCTCGACACAATTGGCAAAACGATCGATGAGTGCGTGGTGACACTCCTCAGCCGCATCGAGCCTCTGATCATGCCGCACCGCGAGAGGCCCGTCCTTTAAGTTATTCTTGAAATCATCGGGCGCCTAAACTTGCGGGTCAGCCTCGTTCAATCAGTTCGGCTTAACGATTGTAAGGTCTGACAGAATCTTGCTGGCTCTCAGTGAAGCGACTAGCGATCAGCGCGACACCAAATCGAGTAGAAACTTGGTCGACGCTGAGCGCGTCAATGATGCAGCAATTTGGCCAGGGGGCGCTGCGAAATCGAGTACCCACTCGCGGCGACGCATACGACGCCGTGATGCCGGACCGTCATGCGTAGAGAATTGCAACGGGGTTTTTGTTCGGCTGGTGGCCGTGTCGGGTAGAGTCCTAAGGGACAGCGTGCCTATACGGATCGATGAGCTTGCCATAGCTTCTTCTCGGTTGGATCGTCCGAAAAGAACACTTGGCGCCAAGCCTTCAAGCAGTAGTCGTTGTAGGAGCGGCGATCGAATTCCCCGCGTTTCCCGCTCCAGGAATACCAGATGTTCACCGGGAAAATAAGTCCCATCTTATCCCGGCGCTCCAGCACGCTCTTCGGGAGATATCTTTTGCCGACGTCACGCAGAATCCACTTCAGGTTGCGGTCGCGGATCTTCAGGTCAGATGGAATGGAGAAAGCAAACTCGATTAGGCGATGGTCCAAAAAGGGAGACCGGTTTTCCAAACCGAAGGCGGCAGAGGTCCGATCCTCCATCTGAAGAAGAGATACCAGCAGTGACTTGAATTCGGTGTAGCCCATAGCGTGGACAAGATCTTCGAACTGTTCGAAGTGGCGATAGATGACCGCCTTTACCGCCAAGTCAGGAACCTTACCACGATTGAGCAATTTTGCGAATCGATCGAGCGTATTGCCAAGATAGCTCGAAAGGAAAGGTCTGTACCTTCGCAATTCTGGAATCTCGAAGAGCTCCTGCTCCCAAACGGGCAGAAGATAGCGTGCATATCCCGAAAAAAGTTCATCCGCCCCCTCGCCTGACATGACGATCTTGACGCGCTCGGCCGCTTTCTGAGCCAGCATGTAGAGCGGAAACATGCTGAAGGAGCCCACCGGCATATCGAGATGATACATAATCGACGGTAAGGTTCTCTCGAAGTCGGTTTTCGTCGGGCTGACTACGATATGCTCGGCTTTGATTTCTCTGGCAATTTCGGCAGCGTACGTGAGCTCGTCATACTTATCACCGTATGGAAAATGACACGTATAACAGATTTCAGGGCGGGCCAAGTAAGCCAGGATCCCTGAATCAATTCCACCAGAGAGATAGAGGGCCATGGGAACGTCTGCGCGCCGCCTGATCCGAACGGAATCCTGAAGCAGCTCATCGAGCTGGTCGACGGCGCTGCTCGGATCAGTCTCTTTCACATTGTCGAGGACATTCCAATACTCCGATATGCGCTTACCCTTCTGGCCGTTGGTGATGCCCTTGTAGACAAGCTTGTGGCCGGGTAACAGGCTCTTCACCCCCGCGAACAGGGTTCCTTCGCCGCTCATATACTCGAAGGCCTCATACTCGTCGGTCAGATTGATTTCAGGATTTTCGAGTTGCGTCAGAATCGACTTGATCTCGGATCCAAAGAGGAACTCGTCGGCCGTCTCGCAGTAGTAAAAGGGTTTCTCGCCGGCTCGGTCACGGGCCGCAAAGAGGAGGTCATTGGCGAAGTCCACGATGGCGAAGGCAAACATGCCGTTGAACTTATCCAGGCACGCTTGTCCCCATTGTAGATAACTTTTCAACAGCACTTCGGAGTCGCAATCGGTCGCAAAGTGATGCCCTCGCGCTCGCAGCTCCTCTCGGAGCTCAACGTAGTTGTAAAGTTCGCCGTTGTAGAGGAGCACCTGGTCTTCTCTAGATGGTCCCGCTTGCACGATCGGACAGAGTCCGCTCGATTTGAGGTCAATAATGGCCAGCCGAGCCATTGCCAGATGGACAGTGGCGGTCCGGTAAAATCCGGTCTCGTCAGGCCCGCGGTGCTTGACGGAGAGGATCATTTCTTCGATTCGATCGGACTCGATGCGCCCCCCCCGCCTCTTACTTATGATTCCAGCGATTGCGCACATTGGCATACCTCATCCGCCCCGCTGACGGGGCGTTTTAGGAGCGCGGTGCTCGAAAAGCCCTCTCTCGTATCTCGTCGCGACGTTCATGATTCAGGAATATCCGACCCCAGATCTCCAACATGAGGAAGTGGTACCAAAGAAAGCTGTGCCGTCCTGCTTCCAGGATGGTTCGACGGCAACGATCGCCTGAAAGGTCGAAATAGTTCTCCCAGAACCCGTTCTCGAAGATCGAGAAGTCAAGGTCATCATAGAGAAACGCCGCGGCTGGGACTGGGAAGCCCTTCTTCGGGCGATAGACGACATCTCGTGGTAGGTAGCGCTCCGCGACACGCTTCAGGATCCATTTGCCTTGGTTGGCCTGCAGTTTCAGCTGGAGAGGAAGGTTCAACGCAAACTCTACGACCGTATAGTCGAGGAATGGGAGACGACACTCGACGGAAGCGGCCATGGTCATGCGATCTTGCCGCATGAGAAGCGGCTCGAGGTACTCATGGAGATCGGACAATAAAGTACCCTGAACCTCCTCCTCGACCGGATCGCCAATGAACGCATAGCTTTCAATGTCCCGGTGGCGTCTGTCGGTGCGCTCGAAAGCCCCGGAAGTGAGACGGATCACGTCGTCGATGTTGCGTTCCAAAGTCTTGAAGCGGTGCTTGTACAGGACCTCATTGCCGAGACCCGTTCCCGCTAAGAGCTTCCTCAGGGGTCGCGGCACCAGTGCCCAGCGTCGTCGCCACCTCAAGCCGCGCAGAAGGGCGAGGTGGCGCCAGTCGTATCCGGCGAAGAGCTCGTCAGCGCCTTCGCCGGATAATAAGACTTTGACGCCGTGGTCCCGTGCGAGGCTGCTAATGTAAAGCATCGGAACGGAATTGATGATCGTTAGAGGATCGTCGTTGAAGTAAGCTGCATCCACGAATCCGCGCTGGAGATCCTTTCTGTCGACTTCATAGACGATAAGCTCCGTTCCTAAATGACGAGCGACGGCTCGGGCATAGTCAACCTCATCCATATCCACGAAGCCCTTGCTGCTCACGTTGAAGAGGCGTACGTCGCGACTGAACGTCCGCGCGACGGCGGTGACCAGACTCGAGTCTAGGCCGCCGCTGCAAAGAGTTCCCACGGGCACGTCGCTGATGAGGCGTCGCTCGACGCTCGAAAGGAGCAATTCTCTGAGAACCGACTCGTTCTCGGAAGCGGAGCGCCGCTCGGCAGCGGCATAGCGCGAGACTTCGACTTTGTCACGGGGCGCATAGAACGCGCGTGATGCCATGTGGCCATCACGGAGCGAAAGGACTAGAATGCTGCCAGGCCGCAGCGACTTCACGCCCGCGAAAAGGGTTCGCTCACCACTGAGTCCTGAGTACAGGAAGAGCTCAGCTACGTTTTCACGCTGGAGCCTGGCAGAGATGCCGCTTGCCAGGATTGCCTTTGTCTCCGAAGCAAAGACGAGCTCCGTACCGTTCCACGCGTAATAGAGCGGCTTGACTCCGAAGCGATCTCTGACGAGAATCAGCCGTTCCCCCTTCGTGTCGTAGATGGCGAACGCGAACATGCCGTTAAACTTTTGGGGACAGGCGGTACCCCAATGCTCGTACGCATGGAGGAGGACTTCTGTGTCCGTGTCCGATCGAAACGTGTACCCCTGCCGCTCCAGCTCGTGCCGCAAAGGACGAAAGTTGTAGACTTCGCCGTTATACGTGATCCATACGGTTCCACTCTCATTGGCCATCGGCTGATGGCCGCGCGGGGACAGGTCAATGATGCTGAGTCGACGGTTCCCAAGACCGACTCGTCCATCGCTACTGACGAATACGCCAGCGTCGTCGGGCCCCCGATGGCTCAGCACATCACACATACGCGTCAGTCGCGAGACATCGGGCATTTCCGGCGCCATTCGTGCCCAACCTGCAATCCCGCACATGGCTATCGCCGGTCCGCCCGGTAGCCCTCGAGTGGGCGATCGACACGCTGCTTCCGGCCTAGAATCTTCACATATCCCACTCGACGGCACTCGCCGAAGCCCATCCTCTGGTGCCATTTGATAGCCGGTGAGTTCCCCTCAAGGACGATTGAATACGCAACAGTGCATCCGAGCTGGTTGAGGTAGTCCAGACGCCAACCCAGCACCGAAGGATAGATCCGAAGCCCTCGGAAGGCCGGAAATGTGAAGCCGTCGTAGAGGTACCCTTCTTGTCGCTGTAGGGAAATCTGCAAACCCAGCCAGTCCTCGATCTCGTTCGTTAGGCTCAACCAGCCGTAGCAGGCTACACGGCCTTCGGCCAGGGCGATCGCGCCGATACGCCCTGTTTCGAGCCGATCAGCGAACTCCGCGATCCTGGACTCCTGGAGCGAGGATGCCGGTTGCCGAAAACGCACCAGATCATCAACCATCATCTGTCTCACCGTGACTGGGGTCGTCGCTTGATATCGAGGGACGGGGTCGCGAAGCGTCCGCACAAAGACGGTTGCTCGGCGCACGTCGACGGCAGCCCTGAAAAGTTGTTTGGTCCCTCGCCGAAGCACTCCCCCTAGCCCTTCCCGCGTCATAAGGGCTCTCAGTCGCAGCGACCACGGGTCCGGCTTCCGGAGCGAGAGCGGAAGAAACGGGTTCCAGATGATCTCCATTTCGAGCGTGTTAG
>Ga0126369_10002082_pt1 | contig 14144 bp, 17 predicted proteins | sample PanSoiMetaPlot_1_FD_109646 | JGI IMG/M metagenome (GOLD analysis project Ga0126369, IMG submission 109646) | Tropical forest soil microbial communities from Panama - MetaG Plot_1 | ecosystem: Environmental > Terrestrial > Soil > Tropical forest > Bulk soil | place: Panama | collected 2016-02-17 | reverse complement strand
GACGAGGCCGAGCACGCGCTCGCGGGCTGCATCCAGGCCCTGCAGCTGCGCGAACAGCGAACGGGATTCGCCCTGGAAGCCGTCGGGCGGGTGCCGGGCGAGCACGGTCTCGAGGGTCGGCACGAAGGCGAGGAGATCCGGACGCGACATCAGCCCGCGCGCAATCCGTAGCCGGTCGGGAACGCTGCGCCGCTCGTCGTAGAGCGAGCAGATCGCGTCGCGGTCCGCGGCCCCCCGCTCGTCGCGCTGCAGCCCGCTCGCCTGGGTGAGGTCCGTCTCGCGGAAGGCCCGCAGCAGGTCCACGTTCCGGCCGGATCTCCCCGCCGTCCGTTCGAGGTACTGCGCGTAGTTGCCGCGGCTCCGGAGGTAGACGGCGAGCAGCGGCGCGATGCGCTCGCCCTTGGGCGCCACCGAGGAGAACCCGTAGATGCGCGGCACGCCGGCGAAGGCCCGGCGGAGGGCCTCCCGGAAGCTCGGTCCGAGGGGACCGTAGCGCAGCGCCACGACCTCCTCCGCCGCCGCACGGTCGAATCCGTGGTCGAGCAACACCTGCAGGTACTCCTCCGGCGTCCGGCTGTCCTGGTCCTTGGTGGCCAGTGTGTTGCACCCGAGCAGGAAGACCTCCTGCGGATGGTGGAAGAGCCCTGCGCAGCGCGGCTGGCAGGCGGCTTCCTCCATCTCCTGGAGGCTGAGAGAGAAGCCCTGCTTGCCGAAGAATCTTCCGGCGAACTCCGCCGAGTAGACGACCACGTCGCACTGCAGGTCGGGACGGCACGCATCGAAGATCCAGGACTGCCCGGAAGCCGAGGAGGCGACGGGAGTCGACGGGTCCGCGGCAGATGTCCTCGACGCGCGCGGCGAGAGGTCAACGAACGAGAACTGATCGGCGGGCAGGAGCGATCGGAAGACCTCGACCTCGTCGGTGCTGTTGAAGGAGACGACGCACACCGTCCGCCGTGCCGACGCGGTGGGCGTAGATGCAGCCGCCCGCGACACGGGCAGGGTGCAGACTAGCACCGCGATGCAGAGGAAGATCTGACGTGACTTGCAGAGAGAGCGGAACATAGCGCAGCCGGGCACCCGAGCGCGGCCTGATCCGGAATATAGGGCAGTCGAAACGTCGCTTACCACTACATCTCGCGAAGAACATGCAGCGGCGGATGCCGCAGGGTGTGACGCGGACATCGCGGTTGACATGTGCGGGAACGCGGCGCTACAGGGCGCCTGCGATTCTGGCACCCGAGGAACTTGACGCAACGCCCCGACAGCCGAATCCCCGGCCGGCCCGCCGTGATCGTGCTCCTCTGGGTGAGCGCCGTGGTGACCGTCGTCTATTGGGTCGTGTTCTTCACGAGTGGTGCCGTCCATTCCACGGCCGAGGAATGCTACCTGGTCTTCGAGCGCGCCTTTCCCCTGGCTGACGCCTGGCTGGCGACGCTCTGCGTGGTGGCCGCCGAGGGTCTCCGCCGCCAGCGCGAGTGGGCAGTCCTCGCGGGGGTCGCGGCCGGGAGCGCGCTCGTCTACCTCGGGGGCATGGACATTCTCTACAACCTCGAGAACGGGATGTACGCCCGGATGAACGCCGCGATGGCGGGCGAGGCGGCGATCAACCTCTGGTGCTTCACGTTCGGGCCCTTCCTGCTCACCTACTTCTGGTGGCAGCGCCGGCGCCTGCGTCTGGCGATGGTGTGACGATGGCGCGCGAGAAGACCCGATGCCCGTGGCCCGGAGCGCAGCACCAGCTCTACATCACCTACCACGACGAGGAGTGGGGCGTGCCGGTCCACGACGACCGCACCATGTTCGAATTCCTCATCCTCGAAGGCGCGCAGGCGGGCCTGTCGTGGTTCACCATCCTCTCGAGGCGGGAGAACTACCGCCGTGCCTACGCGGGCTTCAATATCGAGCGGGTGGCGCGCTTCGGCGCCCGCGACGTCCGTCGTCTCCTGGCCGACCCCGGCATCATCCGTAATCGGATGAAGGTCGAGGTCTCGATCAGGAATGCGCGCGCCTTCCGCGCCGTCCAGGAGGAGTTCGGCTCCTTCGACGCCTACATCTGGCGCTTCGTCGACGGCCGGCCGATCCAGAACCGCTGGACCACGATCCGCCAGCTACCGGCCCAGACGCGGGAGTCCGAGCGACTCAGCAAGGACCTGAAGGCGCGGGGCTTTGGCTTCGTCGGTCCGACGATCGTCTATGCCCATATGCAGGCGACCGGCATGGTCAACGACCACCTCGTCTCCTGCTTTCGACACCGACCCTGCGCCCGACTGGCCCGTTTTGGTTGACTGAGCTCCCCCTCCCGGCGGCATAGTGCGCGCGGAAAACAACGCTGACGCACCACAAACCGCTCGACGGAGGGTGAAGACATGATCGCCGCCTTGCCTCGTGTCCGACTCCCGATCCCGATCCTGGCTGGTCTTCTCCTCACGACCTCGGCAGGTGCCGTGACGTGGACCCCCATCGGCCCCGAGGATGGAGGGTTCTACAACTACGATCTCGCCGTGGCGCCGTCGGATCCGTCGATCGTCTATGGCGGGTCGTTCGGCGGGCTCTTCAAGAGCATCGACGGGGCTGCGACCTGGACGCCGTCCGACGCGAATCTTCAGCCCACGAACATTGCCGCGATCGGCTCGGTGGTTCCGGCGGTCGCCGTCGATCCTCAGAATGCCTCGATCGTCTACGCCGCCCTCAGCCAGAGCGGCGTCGCGCGCAGCACCGATGGCGGGGTCACCTGGACCACGAGCGCCCGCGGCCTCGGGAGTGCGCTGTTCCCGCTCGTCCTGGTGGTGGATCCCCTCGACTCCAACGTGCTGTACACGGTGACAGCGAAGGGCGTCTACAAGAGCAAGAATGCGGGCGCCCGCTGGCGGCACTCGAACGGCGGCCTGCGGGGGGTCAGCGTCAACACCCTCGTGATCGATCCGGTGAACCCCGAGACCCTCTACGCGTCCGCCTATCCGGACGGGGTCTACAAGTCGGTCAATGGCGGACGCCGATGGGTCGAGTCGGACAACGGTCTCGGGGCGACGACGACCGTCGGGTCTCTCGCCATCGACCCGTCCAACTCCTCGAACCTCTACGCCACCACCTACAGCGGGGTCTTCAAGAGCACCAACGCGGGGCTGACGTGGTTCCTGAGCAGCTCCGGGCTGGGCCAGCTTCCCGGCTACAGCGTGGCCGTCGATGCTTCCGCCCCGCTCACCGTGTACGCGGCGACGCCGGACGGAATCTACAAGAGCACCGACGGGGCGGCCAACTGGAACAAGGTGAGCGTCAGCGGGATCGGCGGATACGTCTTCAGTCTCCAGGCCGACACCTCGAATCCCCCGGCGCTGTATGCGATCAGCGGCGGCGTCGTGAAGAGCACCGACGGCGGTGTCACGTGGACGAGGAGCATGACCGGATTCCGAAGCGTCTTCGCGAGCACGCTGGCCTTCGAGTCGGCGGATCCGGCAACCGTCTACACGGCGAGCTTCGGCGGGGTCTACAAGACGGTGGATGGCGGGACGAGCTGGAGCCTGTCGCCCGCGAGCGGCGGCGGCCTCGCGGTGCAGCCCCGCACGATCGCGACCGATCCGTCGAACGCGATGATCGTCTATGCCGGCGGTGAGACCGGCGAGGGATACCCGCCCGTCTTCAAGAGCCTCGATGGTGGTGCGACGTGGAACCCGAGCGGCACCGGCATCACCAGCGAGATCACACAGCTGTTGGTGATCGACCCGACGTCGCCGTCGACGCTCTTCGCCGCCACTTACGACGGTGGCGTGTTCAAGAGCACGGACGGTGGCGGGCTCTGGAGCTCGCTCACGACGAGCCCGCAGGAAGTCGACATCCAGTCGATGATCATGGATCCGACCGACTCCTCGACGCTCTACCTGGCGACCGAGGGCCAGGGCCCCTACAAGACGACGGACGGCGGCGCCACCTGGACGCAGAAGATCAACGGGCTCATCGACCCGAACGACTTTTTCGCGAGCTTCCGGAACACCGACGACGAGACCATCGCCATCGATTCGCAGAATCCCTCGACGCTCTACCTCGGCACGCTCGACGGCGTCGTCTTCAAGTCGATCGACGGTGCGGACACCTGGGTCAAGATGACGGCCCTGCCGAACTTCCGTGCGCACGTGGTGGTCGATCCCGCCGACTCCTCGGTCGTCTACGCCGGGACCACCGGCGGCGGGGTCTTCCGCAGCCCGGACGGCGGCGTCACCTGGGCACCGTTCAACACGGGGCTCGACTCGCTGGTGAACCTGACGCTCAGCTTCTCGCCCGGTGGACAGCTCTTCGCCGGGACGACCCACAGCGTCTTCCGCCTGGATCCGTAGCGCAGCGCCCATCGGTGCTACGACCTCCGCCGCCGAACCTACGACCGTCGGTGGAGACGTCCTCCCCTGATTTTCACGGCGTTTACGATTGACTAGCTGGTCGTCTAGCTGCACCATCGCGGCGTGACCGACGACGAGCCGAGAGCGTTCCCGCTGAATCCGCCGAACTACCGGAAGGCGATCACGCGCCTGACGGTGACCGCCGTCTTCATGCTGAGCGGCTACGTCCCCCGGCGCTTCCGCGTGGCCGACATGGGTCACCCGCTGCCGGATTCGGCGCACGCCGAAGAGGCATAGCCGCGCGCTGAACGAGAGCCCCCGGGACACGGATCAGTGGCCCGCGCTTTTTCAGCCCGCTGCTAGGCGGCGATCTGGGGTCTCCGCGTCGCCCAGGGCTGCGCCGTCTCGAGCTGCGCGGCGACCCGGATGAGCAGGTCCTCGCCTCCGTAGGCCGCGACCAGCTGCACGCCGATCGGCAGGCCGGCGGCGTTCCAGTGGAGCGGCAGCGAGATGGCGGGCTGACCGGTCATGTTGAAGGGCAGGGTGAAGGCCGCGTACCGCGTGGCGCGCATGCCGACCAGGTTCGGGTCCTCGCTCGCCGGGTTGAAGGAGCCGAGCGGCGGTGGCGGAGAGGAGAGCGTGGGCGTGACGAGCAGGTCGAAGCCGCCCGCCCACCAGCTCGCCATGCGACGCGTGTAGCTCTGGAGCCAGTCGATGGTGGCGAGGTAGTCGCTGGCGGAGAGCTGACGGCCCATGTCGGCAAGCGCCCAGTTGAGGGGGTCGACGTCATCCTGGCCGATCGTCTTGCCGGTGAGGAGCCCGAGCAGCTCGAGCATCCGCGCCGCGTTGGTGGCGTACATCGTCGTGAAGTAGCGGGCGGTCTCGAGATCATCGAATGCTGCCGGGTGCGAGGCCTCGACCGCATGGCCGAGCGACTCGAGCAGACGCGCCGCGCCCTCCGCTGCCTGCACGCAATCCTTGTCGACCTCGAAGGTCTCGCCGGGCGCCCGGCTGAGCACGCCCACGCGGAGCGTGTCCGGCTTCCGCCCCACCTCCTCGCGATACGGGCGCGCCGGCGGCGGCGCCGTGTAGGGATCGCCCGGCATCGCCCCGGCGATCGCGTCGAGGATCGCCGCCGTATCGCGGACGGAGCGCGTGAGGACACCCTCCCCCACGAGCCCGCCCAGCGCATCGCCGAGGTCGGGACCGAAGGAGGTCCGCCCGCGCGACGGCTTGAGGCCGACGAGCCCGCACGCGCTGGCCGGGATGCGGATCGAGCCACCCCCGTCGTTCCCGTGCGCCGCCGCCACCATGCCCGAGGCGACGGCCGCCGCCGACCCACCGCTCGACCCGCCGCTCGAGTGCGCCGGGTTCCAGGGATTCCGCGTCGGACCGTAGGCGTCGGGCTCGGTGGTCGGTAGCGTTCCGAGCTCGGGCGTGTTCGTCCGCCCCAGGGTGATGAAGCCGGCGGCCTTGAATTTCTCGGAGAGGTAGGTGTCGTTCGGGGCGCAGAAGTTGGCGTCGCGCAGCGGTCGCGCTCCCATGTGCAGGGGCTCCCCCGCCCGGTAGCAGAGGAAGTCCTTGGCCAGGAACGGCACGCCCCGGAAGGGGCCGTCCGGCACCGCCCCGGAGGCGTCCTGTCGCGCCTTCTCGAAGAAGGGAATGATGACCGCATTGAGCTTCGGATTCAGGCGCTCGATCCGCTTGATGGCGGCGTCGACGAGGGCCGCCGGGGTGGCATCCCCCCGGCGGATGAGCTCGGCCTGGGCGGTGGCGTCGAGGAAGGCGGTGTCATCAGGCATGGGAGGAACGTACGACGGGCGGTGAGTCGGGCACAAGACGTGCCGGGTGGGTGTCGGCGCGGTGGTCACGGGATGAGGGGGGGCCCTCCAGGACCATCATCGAAGGGTCGGTGTGGACTCAGCTCCGTACGGTGTGGAAATTTGCCGGAGCAAGCGATCCGCTAACGGGAATGACGACCTGCACCTGGAACCCGTCGGCGTCCCCACGGGCGCGATCTCCGCTCCGGGGACGGCTGGTTCACGAGCGCGCGGACCCCGCAGCCATCCTTGTGCGATGAACAAGGCGCATCTCGAGTTCCTGGCAAGTCCGCAATGGGCGCAGATGCTCGAGACCGATCTGCTTCCCTGGCTGATGCGTGCAGTCGATCTAGGCGACGACGTGTTGGAGATCGGCCCCGGTCCCGGCCTGACGACGGATCTGCTGCGACGACGGACCTCGAAGGTCACCGCCGTCGAGACTGACGAGCATCTCGCTGCTGCGCTGGCCGCTCGGTTGGCAGGCACGAACGTCGATGTGATCCATGCTGATGGTACGGACGCGGGTCTGGCTTCAAACCGCTTCTCGGCGGCAACATGCTTCTCGATGCTTCATCACATGTCGTCGGCTGCGATGCAGGATCGGCTTTTCGCGGAGGTATACCGGGTACTCCGTCCGGGGGGGACCTTCATCGGGACCGATTCGATCGACTTGCCGGCGATCCGCGACTTTCACCGCGACGATGTTTTCGTGCCTGTGGATCCCGAGACACTCGGTGCTCGTCTCGAGGTGGCGGGATTCACCCAGTCTTGCGTCGAGGTGGCCAGCTACGAGGTTCGCTTCCACGCGAGGAAGCCGTGAGCCGCTCGACGGCCACCCGCTAGGCAGCGCCATGAGCGTCTTGCGGTCAAGCGATCGGCCCGCGTCCTCGACGGCCAAGTCGAGGACGTTGCCTGCATGGCCCGGCTGCTCGGCCCGCTCGAGAAGGGCGTAGCTTAACACGCTGATCGCGGTTGGTGGCACGGGTGCCCTCTCGCCGTTCTTTGGTGGACCGTCTCATGAAGCTCGCCGCCCCGCGTGCCGTTGCGACCTTCGCTCCCCGGCCACAACAGCTCGCTCGGGGCGTGTGGGTTCTCGATCGGGAGCTACGCTTGCCTGGCGGCGCGCGCCTTCCCCTTCGGACCACGATCATTCGCCTGAGCAGCGGGGCGCTCGTTGTGGTTTCACCTCCTCCTCTGATCGAGCCTGGTGCCGCCGCCGCGATCGATTCCATCGGTGTCGTTAGGCAGGTCGTCGCGCCGAACACGTTTCACTACGTCTACGCCGCGGAGTTCATGGTCCGCTATCCAGCCGCCAGCCTTCTCGTGTCCCCTGGCCTCCTCGAGCGCGTGACGGAGCTTCCACCCGCAGAGGAGCTCGGCCCAAGCCCGCCGGAGGTTTGGTCTGGTGAGCTTGATCTCGCCGTGCTCGGTCCGGTACGAGGCCTCTCCGAGGTGGTGTTCTTCCACCATCCCACGGGAGCGCTGATTCTCACCGACCTTGCCTTCAACATGACGCGCTTCGCTCGCCGCTTCGATCGCGTCGCGTGGCGATTGGCAGGTGTTCCCGATGGTTTTGGTCCCAGCCGTACGTCTCGCTTGCTGCTGCTGCGGGATCATGCGGTGGCTTCTCGGTGCCTGAGCCGGGTCTCAGAATGGCCCATTCGGCAGATCGTCGTGGCGCACGGGGAGGTGGTCGGGCACGACGCAAAGGCGCGGTTCCTGAAAGCGTTCGCCCGTTATGTGGTTACTCCGGGGGCGCCACCTCACACGGCGTCGGAGCAGAGTCGCGCATGATGGGCGACTCGCTTCCGCGCGCACCGGGTAGGCAGCAACCCGAGAGGGTGATCTCCAGCATCTTTCTCGATCTCGATGGGACGCTCACCGATTCCCGTGAGGGGATCGTCCGGTCCATCTCGCACGCACTGGCCATCCTGCGGAAGCCGAGCCCCCCACATCACGACCTGGAACCCTTCATCGGTCCACCGATCGCCCGTTGCTTCGAGATCCTTCTGGGAACCACCGACGAAGGTCTCATCGGCGCGGCCATCGAAGCTTATCGGGACCGGTTCAGCTCGATCGGTATCTTCGAGAACCGCGTCTACCCGAGCATCCCGTCCGCTCTCGAGGAACTCACGAACCGCGGCTTCACCCTCTACCTCGTCACCTCGAAGCCGACCGTGTTCGCATGCCGGATCCTCGACCATTTCGGCCTCTCCCCGTACTTTGCACGAGTCCATGGGCCCGAGTTGGACGACACGAAGCATACCAAGGCGTTGCTGATCGGTCGCGTCCTCGCCACCGAGGATCTGGCTGCCTCGAGCGTGGTGATGGTCGGGGACCGCCAGGACGATATCGAAGGCGCCAAGACCAACGGAGTTCGCTCGATCGGCGTCACGTGGGGATACGGATCACGAGAGGAGCTCGAAGCTGCCGGGGCGGATCACATCGTCGACTCGGTCCCCGAGTTGCTTGGGCTGGTGGGTGCGCCCTGACAGCCTTCGCAGGGACCGCGTGGCGTGCGCGCCGGAACGAGAGCGACGATTCATGCACATCGAGCCGGTGATCCTTTCTGCGTGCGGCGGCTTCCTGCTCGCCGTGCTGTGGATGGACCTCATGTTCGACGTCCAGGTCCTTCGGCATCGAACTCCCGAACTCCCGGAGCCGGTGGTGAGTTCCATCGCCGCGTACTATCGGCGCGTCACCACGACGGCGAGGCCCATGGGGCACCTCATCGCCGTCATCATGCTCATCGCGATCGCCACGCTCACCGTTCAGATCGTCGCCAACCATGGCCGGCGCGGGCTCGCGCTGGCGTCCTTGCTCGTCGCCGGTGGCCCAATCGTCCTCGCGGCCGTCCGGGTGGTCCCCAATGCGGTTCGGCTCGGTGCTCGTGCAGATACGATGCTTCATCAGAGCGCCCTTGCACGGTCGATCTGTAGAGACCACATCCTCTGCCTCATTGGCGTCCTTCTGTTCGTCAGCTTGCAGCTCGTGGCGGCAGCACGGTGATTCGGGGATGATCGCCCTGCCATCGGTTCCAGGGGAGCCACCATGAGGGCCATCCCGGCAGAAGTAGTCGCTGTCGCCCTCTTGCTGTGCGGGAATACCGTGATGGCACAGCAGCCCACGTCCGACGTGGACTGCTCCACCGGGAGGGGTTCCCAGGCAGAGATCAACCGCTGCGCCGCCATGGAAGCGGAGCGAGCAAAGAACTCCCTCAATGATCTCCTCGCGGCCCTCAAGGTGAAACTCCCGTCGTCCCGATGGGAGGAGCTTCAGGCGGTTCAGAGCGAATGGCGTCGCTTCGCGGACCACCATTGCCGGTGGGACGCCAGCTTCTCCGAAGGTGGGTCCGTCGCCCCCGCCGTCGGCTCCCTGTGCGAGCATACCTTGACGCGACAGCGGATCGACGTCCTCAAGGTATTCCTCTGCGAAGGGCAGGGCATGACGGGCCCGTGCGAGGCTTCGAAGCGATTCTGATGCGGTGAACGCGCAATGGAGGGAGGATCACAATGCCTGCGTCTTTCTCCGGTGGCTGCGCCTGCGGCAGAGTTCGGTACGAATGTAGGGCGGAGCCACTCTTCTCGCTGAACTGTCATTGCCGGGATTGTCAGAGAGAGACCGGGAGTGCCTTTGCGGCCGTCCTCGCCGTACCCCGAGCAGCGTTCAGACTGACGCAGGGGAGTCCGAAGCACTTCGACGTGAAGGCGGAGAGCGGCTACATGACTCGCCGGGTCTTCTGCGGAGAGTGCGGGTCGCCTCTCTTCGGCGAACCGGGTTCCCGGACGGACATGGTGACGATTCGAGCGGGCAGCTTGGACGATCCGAGTGAATTCCGCCCCGGCCAGGACATCTTCACGGTGAGTGCTCAACCATGGGATCACATGAACCCAGGCCTGCCCAAGGCGCCGAGGCTGCCGGAACCCGCGTGAAGGGAGGCTTCCGGTGAGATTCCTCGCGCTGGGCGGCCTGGCCGGTCCGATCCTCTTCATCTCACTCATCATCATCTGCGGCGCCCTTCGACCCGGCTACAGCCACGTGACGCAGTTCATCAGCGAGCTGGGCGAGACCGGCGGTTCCCACGCCGGGATCATGAACCATCTCGGCTTCATCCCCACGGGCCTTCTCTTCTCGGCATTCGGGATCGCCCTGGCCTACCGGTTTCCCCGGACCTCCCTGTCCCTCGCGGCCGCCATCCTGATGGTCGTCTATGGCATCGGAATCGCCGGGGCCGGCGTCTACTCCTGCGACCCGGGCTGCCCGAGCCAACATCTCTCGTTTGACGGCATGATGCATCGGGTCGTGTCCATCAGCGCGTTGCTCGCCGGGATTCTCGGCATCGCGCTCTGGGCGCGGTGCTTCCGCTCGCTCGCGGCCTGGCGGTCGTTGTCGCGCTACTCGGCGGTCTCGAGCGGGATGGCGCTGGTGTTCCTGCTGCTCGTCGGTGCCACCGAGCGGTCGCGGGTCTTCACGGGAGTGTGGCAGCGTCTCTCCATGGTGACGCTGGACCTCTGGTGCGCGATCGTCGGCCTTCGCGTCTTCCGTTCACGCGGGGCCTGAGCTTGACTGGCCGTTCGAGAGGATCATGGTTGCTCATGGTTCGCGGATCGAACGCTATGCACGCGAGGTCTTCCGCGTAGCCTTCTCGCCCCATATGTGACGCCATGACGATCATCGGGATCGACCACGTTCAGCTCGCCATGCCGAGCGGTCGCGAGGACGAGGCGCGGGCGTTCTACTCTCGGCTCCTGGGTATCCCCGAGCGAGCCAAGCCTGCGGAGCTCGCCCAGCGCGGTGGGGTCTGGTTCGAGAGTGGCGCGGTCAAGATTCATCTCGGCGTGGAGGCGGATTTTCGTCCCGCGCGGAAGGCCCACGCCGCGCTGATCGTCAGCGACCTCCGGCTGCTGGTGGAGCGTCTCCGCGAGGCTGGCGTCGAGGTGCTCGATGCTTCGTTCGAGGGCCATGACCGAGTGTTCGTCTTCGATCCCTTCGGGAATCGACTCGAGCTCATGGGCGCCGTGACGAGCTGACCGTACTCTCGGATGAAACCGGGCGAGCCGAGCCGGACCGCGGAGCACATGGCACTGTTCCGCGCCCTGGAGTCGTCCCGGCCGAAGGACCGTCTCTTCGACGACCCCTTCGCAGAGCTCTTCCTGCGTACGCCGTTCCGGGTCTTGCTGCTCCTGTCACGGGCCGGGCCGTTGAGACCGCTCGTCGACCACTCGATCGACCTTGTGGGGCCTGGAGCCCGATCTTCCGCCATTGCTCGCACCCGCCTCATCGATGATACGCTCCGTTCCGCCCTCGATGCCGGCGTCCAGCAGCTCGTGATCCTCGGCGCCGCTTCGATTGCCGGGCGTACCGCATCCCCGGGATGGAGCGGATTCGCGTGTTCGAAGTCGACCACCCGGATACGCTCGCGGAGAAGCGGCGCCGCCTCGGAACGGTCCTGCCCTCGGCCCCGCGCCACGTGCGCTTCGTCGAGACGGACTTCAACCAGCATCAGCTGGCTGCGGCCATGGCGGAGAGCGGGTACGACGCCGGGTCGCGCACGTGCTTCATCTGGGAGGGCGTCACCAACTATCTCACCGACTCCGCCATCGATTCCGGCTTTGGCTGGTTCGCCACGGCGACGCCGGGAAGCATGGTCATCTTCACCTACGTCGACCGGAAGGTGCTGACCGAGCCCGATGCGTTCTACGGCGGGCCTGGTCACCTGCGGCGGTTCCAGCGGATCGGCGAGCCGTGGACGTTCGGGTTCGATCCGGCGGAGCTCGGCGCGTACCTCGCGGTGAGAGGGCTGCACCTTGTCGAGGACGTCGGCGCGGTGGAGTATCGCGCTCGATACTGGGGGAAGCGCAGGGACGGCCTGCGTGGATACGAGTTCTACCGGGTTGCAGTCGCCGGAATTGGTGCGCGATGAACGACCGCGACCTCACGAACGTGCCGCCGGTCGTCGAGGCGATTCGCCACGACACCCGGCGGATGGGATTCGCCATGGCGTCCGAGCCGCAGACCGGATCGTTGCTTCGGACGCTGGCCGCTTCCAAGCCGGGCGGCAGCTTCCTCGAACTCGGGACCGGTACCGGAGTCGGTACGGCCTGGATTCTCGCCGGCATGGACGCCCGGTCGCGTCTTGATACCGTCGAGAGTGACGCGAGGGTCCTTGAGGTGGCGCGGCGTCACCTCGGGCACGACCCCCGCGTGACGTTTCACCTCGCCGAAGGGGAGGCGTTCCTCGCCAGCCAGTCGCCGCGCGCGTTCGACCTCATCTTCGCCGACACCTGGCCTGGCAAGTTCACGCACGTGGAGACGGCGCTCTCGCTCCTCCGGATAGGTGGCCTATACATGGTCGACGACCTCCTGCCGCAACCTTCGTGGCCGGAGGGGCACGCGCCCAAGGTGTCGTCTCTGATGGCCGACCTGGAGAGACGTGAGGAGTTCGTCGCCACCAAGCTCGCATGGGCGAGCGGCATCATGATCCTCGTCCGCAAGGGGGAGCCGGGCGCGCGATGAAGACCTATCGCGGGTCGTCCCACTGCGGGATAATCGCGGCGTTCTACCGCCCGCGCGCCGATCCGACCCACTACATGGTGAATGCGCGCTGCCTCGAGGGCGTCGACCTCGGCTCCGTGGAGCGCGTGGCCTTCGACGGGCAGAGCTGGGAGCTCCGCCCCGACGCCCGCTATACGGGGATCTGGAACGATGGAAGTTCTCGAAGCCCTCGGTGACCGCGTTCCCGAGCGCGGCGAGCTCCAGCGCATCGTGATATTCGGCCCCGAGACGGGCGCGCGTCGCGTATCGGCCGTTCTCGTCCGTGTTCCCGGCGGACACGAGTTTTCGCTGCACACGCATCCCCGCTCGGAGGACTGCTTCTTCGTTCTCTCCGGCAGCGGACAGGCGATCGAGCCCGGTCGGTCCCTGCCGCTCGCGGCACCCGCTGCGGTCTGGATTCCCGTCGGTCACCCGCACGGTCTGATCGCCGGGAGCACAGGCATGCTCGAGGTGGGCTTTCAGGCGCCCGCCGACCCCACCGCGGTTCCCTTCGATGCCCGCCAGCAGGCGCATGCGAGTCCGGGTCTTCTCGTCGCGAATCTCGCGTCGACGGCGCGAGCGGAGTGGGTTCCCGTGTTCCCGTCTCGACGCGAGGCAAGATACCTGGACGCCCACTCCGCGGTGCTCGGTCCATCCGAACGCATCACGGCGGAGGCGCGCGACTGCGAGCTCGTGGTCATCGTCGCCTCGGGGGCAGTGGAGCTGACCGGCGCGGCTCATCGACGGCTCGATGCGATCGGCGCGCTGCGCCTGAGCCCGGGCCGCTCGACCGAGCTTCGCGCGCTTCACTCGCGGGCGCTGCTCCTCGGCGTGCGGGCGCGAGCAGCCGAGCGAGGTGCCGTGTGAGCTCGATCGGCGTGAGGCGCTTCGAAACCCGCGGCTGACCGCATGACTCCCCTCGCGGGCCCGGCGGCCTGCGGTGCCACCGGGTCAAGGGAGGCTGCCGCGGCTGCGGGCTCGTGTTAGGAGGCGAGACCGGGATGAAGCGCTGGAGCGAGTTCGCAGCCGAGAAGCCGGAGATGGCGGAGGCCGGGCGGACCCTCGTCTACCAGTTCCGCGTCGGGCTCGGCTATCTGGCGACGATCCGGAAGGACGGCGGTCCGCGCGTCCATCCGGTCTGTCCGGTCATCGCGAACGGTGGCCTCTACGTGTTCATCGGAAACCAGTCGCCGAAGATCCACGACCTCCTGCGCGACGGCCGCTACGCTCTGCACTCCTTTCCCCACCCAGAGGTCGACGACGAGTTCTCCGTGGCCGGACGTGCACGGCGCGTCGACGACGGCGCTATCCGGCAGGTGGTCTACGAGGCCTACACGGCCACGGGTGCCTTCACGATCAACGACACGCTCTTCGAGCTGTGGCTCGAGCGTGCGCTGCACGCCAAAGTACGGACCGCGTCCCAGCTGGCCTCCCGTCTACACGAGGTGGTCGAGTCGAT
>Ga0126369_10002081_pt1 | contig 14147 bp, 11 predicted proteins | sample PanSoiMetaPlot_1_FD_109646 | JGI IMG/M metagenome (GOLD analysis project Ga0126369, IMG submission 109646) | Tropical forest soil microbial communities from Panama - MetaG Plot_1 | ecosystem: Environmental > Terrestrial > Soil > Tropical forest > Bulk soil | place: Panama | collected 2016-02-17 | reverse complement strand
TGGCGATGGAAAAGCAGGTATCGGATGCGCTTGGTCTTGCCGTTACCATCGATCATGGCGGCAACGGCGGGGCGGTTCACATCAAGTACCGCAGCCTCGATCAGCTCCGCGATGTCGTACGGAGACTGGTGCGCGCGCTGTAGGCGTGTCTTGGTTGGCAAGATCTGGAGGTGGGTGTCATGCCCTCCCTCCACTCATTCTCCGCGCCGTGCTGCCACCGCGATCGACAACAGCGCTCGCTGTATGATCAAATACGCTAAATCCGAATTTTTGCGCACCTCGAGCATTGCGTCGCCGAGTTGCCCGATCAATCGCTCAAGCCGTCCGGGAGACCACGTCTGGAGTGCTGTCCTCACCGCTCTTTCTCGGCTGAAATGTACTGCCGGCGTGGCTCGCTTGATGACGTCATCAATAGGGCTTCCAGAATCCACTGCTATGCGGAAACGGTGGAGCGCCGTCGCCTGACGAACGGCCGCGGCAGCCATCGTGTTTGCCGAAGTGCCGCTTGAACGAACCTTGTTGAAATTAATCTCAACATCGTTGGCCCGACCGGCAAATGCCGCGTCGATCATGGCGTCAAGCGCGGGAACGGTCGCATCCGTCACCACGGCCATCACATCCTCCACCTTGATGCTCTTTCCGCCCACGGCATAAAGCGCAAGCTTTTCGATCTCCGACCGCGACGCGCGTCGATCGCCGCCGATAAGCGATACCAACAGTGCACGAGCGTCCGCCGCAATCGACATCCCGGCGCGGCGCATCTCCTCGTCGATCAGGCGGGCAAGCTCGCGAGCGGAATCGGCATAACACGGCAACGCCGCCACGATCTTTTCGCGCTCGCATAGCGTCCGCAGCGGCGCACCTCGTCTCAAATCGCCGGCTTCGATGACGATCCGGCAATCAAACCCCGGCGGCGCCGCCAGCAGACGCGCCACGGAGGCGATGAAGTTCCGGCTGCCCGCCTTGACCAGGATTGCCCGTCGGCCACCAAATAACGGTACCGTATGGGCCTCCTCCACCAGCCTCTCGGGAGCATCGGCGAGAGCGTCGCCTTCCAGAAGAGCGAGCGCGAAAGGGTCACGCGGATCATTGACAGCAGAGCGAACGAGTGCGTCGGCGCGTTCCCGCACCAAGCCTGCGTCCGGTCCAAAAACCAGAACTACAGGCTTGCCGGGATCGGGCTGCGCCACAAATTGTTCGACGTCGGCGACCTTGAATGCGACCATGCCGGTGAAATTCGGTCGCCGCTCAGGTTCCGGCTACGAAATAGGATGCAAGGCGCGACCTGATATTGTCAGCTATCAACTTGGCGGCGCGATCTTCGGCTTCGCGAAGGGCGCGTGTGCGGGCAAACCGCTGGGCTTGGCCTGGAATATCGTAAGACACGCGCGCAAAAGTCGTGCCGGTGATCACCGGCTTGCCCGTCTTGATTTCATTCAAAGTGTAATAGACATTGAGACCATAATCCTCGACATCCGGCCTGCCACTGTTTATGTCCACAATGACCGAAAGGCGGGTTGACGACATTCTGATCGCAAGACGGTGTGTCGGAGGCGGGGGCGCAGCTCCGCCGGCGAGGTTGAACAGCAACTGATTTCGCACCTCGACGGCAACCCGCGATTCCGAAGAGCCGCTGGGCGCGCTTATTTGGGTGACGTCTACCCCTGATAGCGCAGAATTGATGCTTGCGGAGCTGTTCAATGCATGCTCGGCGTAAAGAGGTTGGAAACAACCGGCCGTCAAGCCCCCAAGGCACATGATGCAAGCCAGCCGACATACGAAGCAGCGCATCGGATCTTGTTCAAGCCACCACATTGACGATCCTCTGTGGAACAATGATCACTTTCTTCGGCGCCTTGCCATCCAGCGCCCGTTTGATGGCATCAAGGGCCAGGACGGAGGCCTCAATATCGACGTTTCCGGCATCGCGCGCAATGGTTACGTCCGCGCGTTTCCTGCCGTTCACTTGTACCGGAAGCGTGATGGTGTCTTCGATGAGAAGACCCTCCTCGACCAGTGGCCAAGGTTGTTCTGCGACCAGGTTGGCGTGATAAAGCCGTTCCCAGCACTCTTCCGCCAGATGCGGCATCATCGGCGCAACGAGCTGAATGAGGATATTGGCAGCCTCAATCAATGCCGTGGATACATCTGGCTCAGTTTCACCGGTTCTCCGGACGTTGGACAGCTCGCTCTCCAGTTTGTTTGTCAGATCATAGATGTGTGCGACACATCGGTTAAAGCGAAGTCTTTCCACATCGACGTTGAACGATGCAAGCGCGCGTTGTGCAATCTTCCAGACGTCAATTGCTTTCGGTCCCCACATGTCGCGGGAAGTATTTTTCCCTACTGACCGCAGTTCAACCATTTCGTTGACGAGCCGCCAAATGCGATTGACGAACCGCCACGCTCCGTGCACGCCCTCTTCAGTCCAGATCACGTCACGTTCCGGCGGCGAATCGGAGAGCATGAACCACCGGGCGGTATCGGCCCCAAACGTGCTTACGATGTCGTCCGAGTCGACAGTGTTGCGCTTCGATTTCGACATTTTCTCGATCGGACCGATCTCAACCGGCTCACCGGTTTCCACCAGCGTCGCGCGTCGCGCATCGCCGGCTCCCTCGATCTTCACCTCGGCAGGCGCGGCAAAGGCTCCGCTCACGGTACGGTAGGTTTCGTGCACCACCATGCCTTGGGTGAACAGCCCTTTGAACGGCTCGTCTACGCCGACATGACCGGTCGCCTTCATGGCGCGGGCAAAAAAGCGGCTGTAAAGCAGATGCAGAATCGCATGCTCGATGCCGCCGATGTATTGATCGACCGGCAGCCATTCATCGACCGCCTTGCGATCGGTCGGGCTCGTTGCGATCCACGGATCGGTGAATCGGGCGAAATACCATGATGAGTCGACGAATGTGTCCATCGTATCGGTTTCGCGGGTAGCTTTGCCGCCGCAGCGCGGGCAGGCCACATGCTTCCAGGTTGGATGGCGGTCGAGCGGGTTGCCCGGACGATCGAATTCGACATCGTCGGGTAGGCTCACTGGCAGATCGGTTTCCGGTACCGGGACGGCGCCGCAGCCGTCGCAATGGATGATCGGTATCGGGCAGCCCCAATAGCGTTGGCGCGATACGCCCCAATCGCGCAGGCGGTAGTTGACCTCGCGCTGCGCAGTGGGCTGATTGCCGCGTATTTCGCGCTCCAGGCGGTTGGCGACCTCCTCCTTTGCCGCCGATGTGGTCAGGCCATTGAGAAAGCGCGAATTGATCATCCGGCCGTCGCCATCATAGGCGACGTCAGCGATGACGAAGGTTTGGGGGTCCACTCCTTCGGGGCAGACCACGGGGGTATTACCAAGGCCATATTTGTTGGCGAAATCCAGGTCTCGCTGGTCATGGGCGGGCGTGCCGTAAACGGCGCCGGTGCCATATTCCATCAAAATAAAATTGGCTACATAGACCGGCAGCTTCCAGGTCGGATCGAACGGATGGATCGCTTTGATCCCGGTGTCGAAGCCTAACTTTTCGGCTTTGTCGATCAGCTCCTGGGCGACGCCGGTGCGTTTGCATGCCGCTATGAAAGCGGCGAGCGCAGGGTTCTTGGCGGCAGCCGACAGCGCAAGCGGGTGATCCGGCGATAGAGCCATGAATTTCATGCCGAAAATCGTGTCCGGCCGGGTCGTGAAAATTTCAAGTTCGGTTTCCCCACTCGGGGTTGTTCCCGGTTCGAGCGCAAATCGGATATGCAGGCCTTCCGATCGCCCGATCCAATTGCGCTGCATGAGGCGGACCTTATCGGGCCAGCGGTCGAGCCGATCGATTGCGGTCAGCAAATCATCGGAGAACTTTGTGATCTTGAAGAACCATTGCGTCAGCTCGCGTTGCTCGACCGGCGCTCCGGAGCGCCATCCCCGGCCATCTATGACTTGCTCATTGGCGAGCACCGTTTGATCGACCGGATCCCAGTTCACTTTGGATTGTTTGCGCTCGACCAGACCGGCGGCCAGAAAGTCGAGGAACATCTTCTGCTGATGCTTGTAATAATTCGGATCGCAAGTGGCGATCTCGCGGTTCCAGTCGAGCGACAGACCCATCGATTTGAGCTGCGCCCTCATGGTGGCGATGTTTTCGTAGGTCCATGCCCGCGGATGCACGCGGTTGGCCATAGCGGCATTTTCGGCCGGCATTCCGAATGCGTCCCATCCCATGGGATGCAAAACGCTGAACCCTCGGGCGCGCTTGTAGCGGGCGACCACATCGCCCATGACGTAATTGCGCACATGACCCACATGAATACGCCCGGACGGGTACGGAAACATCTCCAATACGTAATATTTCGGGCGCGGGTCGTCGTTGCGGGTGGCAAACACGTTCTGCGTGTCCCATACCTGCTGCCAACGGGATTCCGCCTCGCGGGCGTTGTATCGCTCAATACTCATGATGATCCGACTGTCGAAACACCACCGGACTAGGACATGATTGCGGCGGATAGGTCAATAACGCGCAGTTTCGGTCAGATTTGAGCTATCCGTGCAACAAATCGAGAATCCTCTGATCGCCATGTTTTCAGCACACCATGACCCGGTTACCTCCCTCAACAATGTGCGCCGCGAAATTGGCGCCGCCTGCCGGGATGCCGGGCGGCCTTGTGAAAGCGTCACCTTGTTGGCGGTTTCTAAAACGTACAGTGCAGATGCGATCGAGCCGGTCATCGCGGCCGGACAGCGGGCCTTCGGAGAGAATCGGGTTCAGGAAGCCAGCGCCAAGTGGCCGCCTTTGCGAGAACGGTATTCGGATATGGAGTTACACCTGATAGGGCCGCTGCAATCCAACAAGGCCAAGGAGGCGGTTGCGTTATTTGACGCCATCCATTCTGTGGATCGGCCGAAGCTATGCGCGGCGTTGGCGAAGGAAATACAGAGAAAAGGCCGCGCCCCATTGATGTTCGTACAAGTCAACACTGGAGCCGAACCTCAGAAGGCTGGAGTACTGCCGGAGCATGCCGACGACTTCATCGCTAGTTGCCGCGTGTCCTATGACCTCGAAATTTCCGGCTTGATGTGCATCCCGCCGATCGACGATGCGCCGGCGCCTCATTTCGCCTTGACCGCGAAAATTGCCAAACGCAACGGGTTGAAACTGCTGTCCATGGGCATGAGCGCCGATTTTGCGCTCGCGATCCGGTTTGGCGCCACTCATGTTCGGGTGGGGACAGCTATTTTCGGGCATCGCACCTGACGAAATCTAGCACTGGATTGTGATCCTCGTTTGTGGTCCGAGGCGTGCGACCAGCGTCTTCAGAGTCATGATCGGCAGAGAAATGCAACCGGCAGTAGGCTCCAGTGCTGCCCTGGCCACATGGATAAAAACTGCGCTGCCGCGGCCCGAAATGCGTGGTCGCGTGTTGTGGTCAATCTCAATGACCAAGTCATACAAAGCGTCGGAGCGCCATAATCGATCGCCTGGCTCGCTGGGTGAAATTCTGATGGCCCTGTTGTAGCGGCGGTCGGACGGATCTTCACACCAAGCGTCCAGGACGCTTATCGGCCTCGCCGGCAACAGCGTCCGCGGCCGGGGCAGGCGATCCGGGCGCCACCACAACCGGACCAGCCGATAGCGCCCGGCCGGGGTTGCGCCATCCCCTTCCCGCTTGTTGGCCTTGATGCCGGAACGGCCGAGTGCCACCTTGATGTGCCAACATCCGGCCGACAACCAACCTTGCCCGCGATTGCCTGGCTTCGTACGCACGTAAATATTTGCAAGCGTTGTCCGATGCATATGACACTGATAGGCTGAAGTCGCCGTCGTCGCTACGGCCATGCGACGCGAGTTGCGCTTGCGCTTTCCTCGTTGATTGCTGTACTTGCCGCAAGCGTGGCAACCAGTATTGACCTCCGAGGCTCCTCATGGCGACAGCGCGTAGAATTCTGATCGTGGATGATGACACCGAGCTGCGCGAAGCGCTGGTCGAACAATTGTCGCTGCATGAGGAATTCGAAGCTATCTCGACCGAAACCGGCGCCAAGGGCGTGCAAGCCGCCAAAGCCAGCCAGGTCGACCTCGTCATCATGGATGTCGGACTTCCCGACATCGACGGCCGAGAGGCGGTGCGCATTCTGAGAAAAAATTCCTTCAAGGCTCCAATTATCATGTTGACCGGCCACGATACCGATTCCGACACCATCCTGGGTTTGGAGTCCGGCGCTAATGATTATGTGACCAAGCCGTTTCGGTTCGCTGTCTTGCTGGCGCGAATCCGCGCTCAATTGCGGCAGCACGAGGCGAGCGAGGATGCCATATTCACCATCGGGCCTTATTCGTTCCAACCGAGTTCGAAGCTCTTAATGGGCGGCAAAGGCAACAAAGTGCGGCTCACCGAAAAGGAAACAGCCATTTTGCGATTTCTATACCGCGCTGGCCAACGATCGATCTCGCGCGAAGTTCTGCTGCAGGAGGTTTGGGGATACAATTCCGGCGTCACGACTCACACCCTGGAAACCCACATCTATCGACTGCGCCAAAAGATCGAAAAAGATGCGGCGGCGCCAGAGATCCTGGTGACTGAAGCCGGCGGCTACAAACTGGTTCCATGAACAGTCTTTCAAACAGCCGATGACAATCCAAGACGACATCGCTTTTTTGGAACGCATTCCGACATTTGCGCAACTCGGTTTCTCAGCATTGCAGATCGTTGCCATCGGTTCGGAGACGAAGCATCTTGCAGACGGCGAGACACTCTTTCGCGCCGGTGAAACGACCGATGCCGGTTATCTCATTCAGGAGGGCTCCTTAAGGCTTACAATGCACGATCCCAAACGATCCAATCCGAGTATCACGTTCGGGCCTGGCGCGTTGATCGGGGAGCTTGCCCTCATCACTGAAACCGTATGTCCTGCAACCGCCGTTGCAGTCGAACCGACCACGTTAATCCGGATCTCGCGCAGTCTGTTCCGCAAAGTTCTCGAAGGATTTCCGGAGGCCGCGCGCTTGATGCGCGATCGTTTCATGGAACGCGCCAATCTCGCGGGCGAAGAAATCTCCCACGCGCGCAGCGTGCTGGAGAGAGTGAAGCGTTGACGAAACGCGTTTGGCTTTACAGTTCAATGAACGCAGTCACCGGAACGTGGTCGGACGGTTGAGTCCAGCCGCGCGCCTGTTTGGTTATATTCATGCCTGAGACCCGATCCGCCATGGCGGGGCTTACCCAGATGTGATCGAGACGCCGTCCGCGGTCGGCAGCTTCCCAATCCTGGGCGCGATAACTCCACCAGGTATAAAGTTTGGTCGGCTCCGGCACGAACGCCCGCAAGACGTCAAACCATCCGCCGGCTCTCTGCACAGCCGTAAGCTTTTCGCATTCAATCGGCGTGTGGGAGACGACTTTTGACATCTGCTTATGGCTCCAGACATCGTGCTCCAGTGGCGCGACATTAAGATCGCCGACCAGGATTGCCCGATCGTTGTTGTCAGTGCGCATATCCGGTGCAAGGCGCATTTCGTCCAGAAACGCGAGCTTGTGAGCAAATTTAACGTTGATCGTCGGATCGGGTTCGTCGCCGCCAGCCGGAACGTAAAAATTATGTAGCGTCACCTGATCCGTGAATCCGGCACGTTCGCCAAACTTTACAGCAAGGTGACGACTGTCCGATTTGCCGCAATAGCTGCGCGACTCGATCGTATCCAAGGGCAGCCGCGACAGGATGGCGACGCCGTGATACCCCTTTTGACCGTTGAGCGCCGCGTGGGTGTAACCGAGCCGGGCAAACCGCTTGAGCGGAAATTTATCGTCGGGGCACTTGGTTTCCTGAAGACAAATCACATCAGGCCTTGCGACCTTGAGAAATTTTGACACCTGATTGATGCGCAACCGCACCGAATTGATGTTCCAGGTCGTGATCGTCAATTTCATGCAAGACAAGCAGGGAGATTTCGGTGAAATCGCTCTATTGGCTCCTATTTTCATAGACAATCGTGAACAAGCCAGGATCTGGCCTGTGACTTACGTCAAGATTGTAGACCGCCACGGTCGTCTCATAGCCTTGCGGATCTGTGACGGTCCATTGGCGCAGCTGCATATCCCTGGCCCCGAACATCAGCACAAGCCGATGGGTACCGACCAAAATCTGCCTTTCCTCGATCGTAACGCTGACGAAGGTGTTGTCTTGTGACACGGCAACCAAATTGGTATCACGCGCCAGATCGATTTGATCCGCCAACAGGTACCGGAGCGGTGTCTGCGACAACGGATAAAGGTCCTGAGTTGCAAGCCGGCGATCGCGCACGACCACGGACATGCCGTCCGCAATGATGTCGATCGGGCTAGGAGGATCGTATTCAAATCGCACTCTGCCGGGTTTCTGGATGTAGAATTTTCCTGTCGTTCGCGTGCCATCCGGGCCGATCTGTACGAAATCTCCGATTAAGTTCTGCAACGAGGAAAGATAATTGCTCATTCGATCCACAAGAGCACGCTGGGACCCATCATAAGGTACAGACTCACCAGGGCGAACCGGAATTGGACGCCCGGCGGCGTCCGTCTGGACCGGCGCGGGCGGACGGGTAGCCTGGTTACGATTCTTTGGCGCCGGCTGTGGCAGCGGAACGCCCTGGGCAACCACCATCATGGGCGCCACAAAGAGTATGACGCCCACCAACGTTGCCAAACGGGCCCATCTCATGTTCACCTCCGAAAGTCGGTAAGGCACGTCCACATCCATGGCTGCCGGAAGTAACGACGCCCAGTGGCGTTTTCACGGCTTGCCATGCCCATCTTGCCGCTTCAATAGCCTTCGTTATCCTCGCCGCCAACCAGGATTTCGCGTTTGCCGGCATGATTTGGCTGACCGACCACGCCTTCCCGTTCCATTCGTTCTATGAGCGAAGCTGCGCGATTATAGCCGATCTGCAGCCGGCGCTGGATGTAGCTGGTCGAAGCCTTGCGGTCCCGGGTCACGATCTGCACCGCCTGTTGGTAGAGATCACCACCCTCGGTGCTGCCCAAGCTGGTCGCATCGAATATCGCACTGTCTTCGTCCTCCAGGTCATCGTCGGCGGTGACCGCTTCCAGATAATGCGGTTGGCCCTGAGATTTGAGGTGACGGACGACTTTTTCAACTTCGTCGTCGGAGACAAAGGGGCCATGAATACGGCTGATCCGCCCGCCTCCGGCCATGTACAGCATGTCACCTTGACCGAGCAATTGCTCGGCACCCTGCTCTCCCAATATCGTGCGACTGTCGATCTTGGAGGTTACCTGGAAAGAAATACGGGTCGGAAAGTTAGCTTTGATGGTGCCGGTAATGACATCAACCGATGGTCGCTGCGTCGCCAAGATCACGTGAATGCCGGCTGCCCGGGCCATCTGGGCGAGGCGTTGAATTGCACCCTCGATGTCTTTTCCGGCCACCATCATAAGGTCCGCCATCTCGTCAACAATCACCACCAGATAGGGCAGGGGCTCCTGATCGAACTCCTCTTTCTCGTAGATGGCGTCCCCGCTCTCCGGATCGTAGCCGGTGTGCACCGTACGTGACAGCACCTCGCCTCGCGCGCGTGCCTCCGAGAGCCTTACGTTATAGCCATCGATGTTGCGCACACCGAGTTTCGCCATCTTTCTGTAGCGATCTTCCATCTCCCGCACCGCCCATTTCAGGGCGATTATGGCCTTCTTGGGATCGGTGACGACCGGTGCGAGCAGGTGTGGGATGCCGTCATAGACCGACAATTCCAACATCTTGGGATCCACCATGATGAGCCGGCACTGCTCCGGCCGCAGGCGGTAGAGCAGGCTGAGAATCATGGTGTTGATGGCGACCGACTTGCCGGAGCCGGTGGTGCCGGCGATCAGCAGATGCGGCATGCGGGAAAGATCCACGATGACGGCTTCGCCGCCAATAGTCTTGCCCAGGCAGAGCGCAAGCTTGGCGCCGCTGCCTGTGTAATCGTCGTCAGCGAGGAGTTCCCGAAGATAGACCTTTTCGCGGGTCGGGTTGGGCAATTCAATGCCAATAACGTTGCGCCCGGAGACCACCGCGACACGTGCCGACAGCGCGCTCATGGAACGTGCAATATCGTCCGCAAGGCCAATGACGCGGGATGACTTGATACCCGGCGCGGGCTCAAGCTCATAGAGCGTCACGACGGGTCCAGGTCGCGCGTTGATGATCTCGCCGCGCACACCGAAGTCGGAAAGCACGTGCTCAAGGGCTGTTGCATTGTCGCGTATCGCTTCCATGCTTGGCGCAGCCCTTTCCGATGCCTTCGGCGCTGCCAGCAGACTGAGTGCAGGCAACTCGTATCCGTCGGCGGACCTGCGGCCCGCCCGCGCGGCGTTCCGGTTCGATTTGTGTGCCTGATGAGTCTTTATCTGCGCGCCCAGTACCTCTTCGTCGCCTGCCTCATGCACCGCCTCGTATGGTTTTTCGGCTTCGCCGGCTCGCGGTTCGGCGCGCAGCCATTCCGCTGACTCCGGGTGACGGAGTATGGTGATAGCGCAAGCATGGGCTATCCTAAGCAATTGAACCATTAATCGGATGGCCCGCACCTTCAAGCTTAGAAAAGCATGGACCAGCCAGCCAATCGATATCGAACCTGCATCACGTGCGCGTTCCTTTTCTTCCTCGGTCTGATGAAGACCAAAGCCCGACGCAATGGCGACGGTCAAAAATGCAAGAGTGCCAAATATCGTTTCGGCAAATGTCTGCCCTGTGCCGCGGAGAGGTCCGCCCATGGTGCCGACGATGACACGCAGTAAAGCGTCGCCAGTGACACCTCCAATGCCAGTTGGCAACGGCCAATGGGGAGGGCGGGTCAGGCATGACGCGAACGCGGCCGATAGTATGATGCCGCCAATCCAAGCGGCCGGACGCCATAGCGGGCGGTCAAGGATGCGATGGGTGAAGAGCCGCCAGCCCCAGAACGCCGGTGGGAGAATGATCGCAATGGTTGCAATTCCGAAAAGCTGCATTGCGAGGTCGGCAGCGACCGCCCCCATCGCGCCCAAGAGGTTGCGCACTGGAGCGTTAGTTGCGTGGCTTAAGCTCGGATCGTCGACCGACCAGGTCGCAAGTGCTGCCGCCACGATGCCGACCGCGGCGAGCACCAATAACCCGCCCAGCTCGCGCAAGCGACGTCGGATTGCGGCATGAAAATCGTCCGACATGAACGATCCGCCGTAGTGGCTTCGTTCGGCCGATGACATCGCCACCCCAGAGGCTCCACACTGCGCATATCCACACGAAATAGGAAGCTGTTCGCGTTAAGAAAATGCGACCAATTCGAAAGACTACCCGAGCACGGCAACGATGCGGTGCAACGCCTCGGCCGTGGTTTCCTTGTCGTGCACCATGGCGACGCGAATATAGTCCGCGCCGGGATTGCTGCCGTCATCCTGGTCACGTGCCGCATAGCGGCCCGGCAAAACCCGGACACCTGCCTCCCGCCAAAGCTTTGCGGCGACGATCTCGCTGCCGCCCAGGGCCGCAACATCGAGCCAGAGGAAGAAGCCCCCGGCGGGCCGCTGGTAGCCATAGCGATCTCCGATAATCTGATCCGCGAGATCGAATTTCTCGCGATAGAGATCGCGATTGGCGTCAACATGAGCCTCGTCTTGATAGGCTGCGATGGCGACCTGCTGCGAAGGAATCGGCACTTGCGGTGCTGCGACGCCGCGCAGTTCAAGGAACTTCGCGATGAAACGACGATCGCCCATGACAAAGCCTATGCGCAGGCCCGGCAGATTTGAGCGTTTGGAGAGCGATTGGAACAGAACAACATTTTCGAACTGGTCCCCAGCCGCTTCGAGTACGCCCGGCGGCGCAGATTGCGTGTAGATTTCCGAGTAGCACTCGTCGGAAAACAACAAGAACCCATAACGCCGGGCCATTGCGGCAACGCGCAGGAGGTAGGTCAGGTCGGCAACCGCACCCTGCGGATTGGACGGCGAGGCGAGAAACATTGCGACGGTGCGTCTAAGCAGCGCCCGGTCGAGCGCATCCAGATCAGGCAGAAAGCCGGTCTCACGCGTTGCCGGCAGATAGACGACCTCGCAATCAGCCGCTACGGCGCCGGCCGAATAAGCCGCGTAGAAAGGATTGGGAATGAGGATAGCTGGCCGACCGGCGCGATTCGCCACATGCCGCGTGGCTGCAATCGCGCCGAGAAACAGACCTTCACGCGAGCCGCTGAGCACCAGGACTTCGCGATTCGGGTCAGGGACACGGCCGAGCCTGTACCGGCGGGCTGCCCATTCGGCAACCGTTTGACGGAATTGGGGCGTGCCCTCGTTTCGGGGATAGCGGCCAAAATCATGGATATGTGCGGCCATGACGGTCGCCACAAAAGGCGGAACGGCATGCTTGGGCTCACCGACGCCCAGGTCGATCGCCGGCTTGCCCGGCGCGGTATCCGCGATCAGCTCGGCCAGGCGTACAAAAGGGGAACGTGTGTCAACGACCCGACCGGCCGAGAAGGAAAGTTCGCGTTCGACGCTTTTCATAGGCATCCGCATATACGGCCGAGTTCGATCCGCCGCCTCCATGGACCATAGGAGCGCTGAGGTTAAGACGCGATTAACCATCGGGGTCAACCGGCAACGGGGCAAAAAGAAATTATGCCCGACATGGAAACGGGTTCGGGGCATCTTCAGGGCATTCATCATAGCGGTCAGGTAAAGGTATTAGCCCGAACTGCGCAGCCTCGGATCTAAGCGGCCTGGCAGCAAAGCATGTGACGAAATAGCGCCGTTGTCTGCTCTGACCCCTAAACATCTGAGGGGCGCCACCATGGCGCCCCTCAGAACCGCAAAGCAACAGGCGCACTGATTCAGCCAAGCCTCCGTCCGGGAAGGATCAAGCTTGACACCACCGGTTCGCCTGCCGGTTTTTTGACAACCGGTTCCGCACCCGGCTCCTGCGTTCTGCTACGCCTGCAAAAACAACCTTCACTACTGCACAGTTTCTCCATGGAGTGCCAGATCGAGACCATCGCGCTCGATGTCCTTGGACACGCGCAGCCCGATGAAGATATCGACGAGCTTGAGGATAATCAGCGTCACGACGACGTCGTAGATGAATACGACGCCGATACCGATAGCCTGGTTCAAGACCTGCCCTGGATTACCCTCAAGCAGGCCAGCCGTGCCGCCGTATTGCTGGACAGCAAACACGCCGGTGAGCAGCGCGCCGGCAGCTCCGCCGACCGCATGCACGCCGAAGGTATCGAGCGCGTCATCGTAGCCGAACATGGCCTTGAGGCCGGTGCAGCCCCAGTAGCATACGATGCCGGCCGCAACCCCGATCCAGAACGCGCCGAGGGGGCCGACAAAGCCGGAGGCCGGCGTGATGGCCACGAGACCCGCCACCGCGCCCGAGCAGATGCCGATCACCGTGGGCTTGCCCTTCATGGTCCACTCGACGATCATCCAGGTGAAACCCGCAGTCGCGGTGGCAGTGTGGGTGACCAGCATGGCCATGCCGGCCTGCAAGCCCGCGCTGACCGCGGAGCCGGCGTTGAAGCCGAACCAGCCGACCCACAGCAAGGAAGCGCCGATCATGGTCAGCACCACGTTGTGGGCCGGGCCAGTATCGGTGCGCTTGCCCAGCATCAGGGCAGCTATCAGGCCGGCTGTGCCCGAATTGACATGCACCACAGTGCCGCCGGCGAAATCCAGCACGTTGACGAAGCTGTGGGGGTTGGCGCTGTTGAACATGCCGTCCGGCCCCCACACCCAGTGGGCTATTGGCGAGTAGACGAAGACCGCCCACAGGCCGATGAACCAGAGCATGGCCGAGAATTTCATGCGTTCCGCGAACGAGCCGGCGATGAGCGCTGCGGTGATGATCGCGAAGGTCAGCTGGAACATGGAGTAGACGGACTCTGGGATCGTCGGTGCCAGAGGATTGGGATTGCCCTTGTTATTGGCGATATCGCTCAGAATATTCTGCAAGCCGACACGGTCGAGTCCACCTATGAACCAGCCCATATCCACACCAAAGACGTCACCGCCCTCCCGGAACGCCAGGCTGTATGTGAAGAACAGCCATAGGATACTGATCAGGCAGGTGATGGCAAAGCTCGTCATCACGGTGTCGCCCACGTTCTTCTTGCGCACCATGCCGCCGTAGAACAAGGCGAGGCCCGGAACGGTCATCA
>Ga0126369_10002080_pt1 | contig 14148 bp, 15 predicted proteins | sample PanSoiMetaPlot_1_FD_109646 | JGI IMG/M metagenome (GOLD analysis project Ga0126369, IMG submission 109646) | Tropical forest soil microbial communities from Panama - MetaG Plot_1 | ecosystem: Environmental > Terrestrial > Soil > Tropical forest > Bulk soil | place: Panama | collected 2016-02-17 | reverse complement strand
GCGCTCGCGCGCGGCGAAACAAATGGCACTTCAGCTGCCGCGACCGGGGTCTCGCGGCCTGGGCGTAAGCGTCCGACCTCGGAGAAGCTCGACGACGGAATCCGTCGGGCTCTCTCGCAGCACCAGATTTCCGCGTATCGGCTTTTCCCGGCCCTCGTTGCAGCCGGGACGAACTTTATGGGGATTTGAAAATGACTGCTCCTCGCACTCGAGTGGACGGCCGACGCGGGTCGCGCCTTCCTGTTCATCAGTTCCGCTCCCACGCCGGGCGATCGCTGGAGAACATCCCACTCCATCAGGCGAACTGGATCGGGGCCTTGAATGCACTCCTACGTGAGCACAATCACCGTCACAGCAGGAAAGAAAAGGATGTGTCCTTCAAGACCATGCACGAACGCCGGGAGTTTTACTTTCGCTTCTTTCGCGAGCTCAGGGATTCTGGCTACAACCTCGATCCGCGCTCGCTCGGCAATCGCCACGTTCAATTCGCGGTGGACCGGTGGATCGAGCGCGGGCTTTCTGCGGCCACGATCCAGACCTACCTCTCCTTTCTTCGCTCGCTATCGTACTGGATCGGGAAGCACGGCATGATTCAAGAGCCAGGGGCGTACGTAAGCGACCCGGCGCGCGTCCGGCGCACCTACGTTGCGCTCCAGGACAAGAGCTGGAGCGCCGCGGGCGTTGACGCCGGCGTGATTGTCCGAGCGGTGTTTGCCCACGATCCGCGCTGCGGCGCGATGCTCGACTTGATCGTCGCCTTCGGGTTAAGGGTGAAAGAAGCGCTGATGTTGAGACCGCACCTTGCCGTGGTGCCTGCCACGGCGACAAGCCTTTCGCCGCGCGCCGAGTGGTACGTGGAGGTGGTCCGCGGGACCAAAGGCGGTCGGTGTCGTTTTGTTCCGATCGACTCCGATGCGAAGCTGAAAGCGTTGGATCGTGCGCAACGGCTCGTGGGGGAGGGCGCACATCTTGGCAACCCGCGCCTAGATTTGAAGGCCGGTAAGGCCCACTTCTACCGGGTCATGGCCCGTTTCGGTATCACCAACCGCGATCTGGGGGTCACGCCGCACGGGCTACGGCACCAATATGCGAACGACCGCTACGAGTCATTTTCCGGCGTCAGTTCAACGGTTCGCCACGGGCCTCCCCTGGATCCGGCACTCGATACGGGGGCGCGCCTCGAAGTCGCCGCTGAGTTGGGCCACGCTCGCAAGGAGATTGCGGGGGCCTATTTAGGCCAGTCCTACGTTATGCGCAGTAAGCGCGGTAAGGTGTCCGCCACCACGGCTTCTGCGGAGGAATCAGAGGGCGCGAACGCAACATAAAAGTTTCATGATCGTGGCCCGACAGAACCACGGCACCCCTTGTCGAACGCGCGAGTTGATCCGTATCGACCTCCCTAGAACCACAGCCTTGCGAGCGACGGGTGTCGTGGCATCACCAACAGAGCGACAGCGGAGTGTAGGCCGGCGCCAGACACTCCGAACTGCACCGGCAGTGGAAACGCCCCACTGCGAAGCCTTTGTCGTTCTCGTTCAAGCACTTGGCATCTTCGCTCCGCTTCCGCTGAAGCTGGCACGGCGCGTGCAGTGGAAGCTTCCGAGCAGACGCTCAACTCATTCTTCTTCACTTACTACGGAGAAACTGAAATGAATACCCTGATAATCAAAGACCTGTCCACGTATGAAGAACTGGACAGTAAGGCAATGGCAGCCGTATCTGGCGGCGCTTTTTTCGATAGTGGACAGCCATTAACGCCTTATATCGTTCAGGTCCTTTATGGCGCTGGATTAGCGTCAAAAGACCAACTTCATAAAGCTACGTGTGACGCCTATGGCGGCTACGGTTGCTAAAAGCGTGTGGTAGCACGACTCGTTCTCGCTGATCCGCGGTTGACAGGGCCCGCGCGGCGTTGGATCGCGAGTGAGCTTTTGCCCGAGCTGTTGCCGGCGCTTCTCGCCCAAGCTGCTAGGCGACTGAGGAAGCCATCGTGGTCAGGCTGCGGCGGCGACGGGACGCGCCATCCTCGCCTCATTCAGGCGTGAAGAGCGTGATGCCGTGCGATCTCGCAGCCTGGCGGTGGCCGTGGTCGAGCGTGGCGAGTGGAAGCTGGAGTATCCGGGCAAGATCGAAATATAGGGCGTCGTAACCCTGGAGGTGATAGCGCTCCGCGAGTTCGACGACCCGGCGCGCGGTGTACAGCTCGAGGTGCGCGCGGATGTCGAAGCTTTCGAGGTCTTCGAGGGCTTGCCGCAGCTTCGCGCGCTTCAGCACCTTGCGTCTAAACTCGCGGAGCAACACGTGCCCCATCTCGATTCCCCATTGCACAGGGACGTGCATGACGGCCCCTTCAGCGGCAGCGCCGCTGACCGCTACCGCATAAGCCGCGCGTTCAGGCGTCTCCTTGAGGAACCAGGCCAGCGAGACGCTGGCGTCCAGCACGAACTCGATCGCCATCAGCGGGCAAGGCGTTCGCCGCGCGCTTCCGCGAGCGCTTGCTTGGCAGTGCGCTTAGTCTTGCTCTTCTGAAGCCGACGAATGTTCGCCGCAATGCGTGCGCCCGCGGCACGGCGCTTCGCTGGATGAATTCTGCGCCCGATGATTACAGGCTCGTTGACTTTCACGATGGCGCTCGCGGTTTGGTGGGCAAACGATATCGCGATCTTACCGCGCTTCTCCCTCGATCCGAGGCTGGAGCCTTGTGAAGAATGTCGCGCTTGTTCATTTATCGACTGCCACAAGGGAATCGCGCAGCAACTGCCGCCGATCGACTTGCCGTCGATTCCCTCAGGCCTGCACCCTCTCCGACACATCACTCGTGCGGCACAGCGCGACGCGACACGGCCGGAAACCCGACGCCCCCCCGCTCAGCCTTGTGCTCAGTCGTCGACCGTGATCACCTTGCTGGTCGGCGTCGCATCGAAATGCAGTGTGGCCGGCCATACGGGCCAGTGGACATCCAGTCCCGCGGACTCGTTCGGATCGCCGTGCCGCGCGAAGGCTCCCAGGCTGCGCATCATCGCCCTGGCAAGCGCCAGCCGCCCCGGTCGGTTCGCGGTCGAGTTGACGACATTCGAGAACAGCGAAGGGCCGAAGGTGCCGAAGATGAATGGCAGGTCAAACGCGTGCGCCGCGCCGTAAATCTCGTTGAACGGATATGGCTCCAGGGCCCAGTCGAATTGGTAGTACCAGAGTTCGTCCTGCTGCGCACGCAGCGCGTTCAGGATGCTGTCGCGGCTGGCGATGAAGAAAATGCGGTTCAGCAGGTCGGTGCGCGCATTGAAGCCGGTGACCGGCGTGTCGACGGGCAGGTACACCGCTGGAATCCAGTCGGTGATCGCGATCTGCGGCGGATCGTTGGGACGGTAGCTGAACTGGATGTTGAACAATTGCGCATCCGTGACGAGCCGGCCACTGACGCCACCCAGGGCAGGCGAAAGCGCGAGCAAGGTCGGGAACAGCTTGCCTTCGTCGCGGGTGTTGCCGGCGAGTATCGGCACGCGCAGATAACGTCCCGCCTGGATTTCGGCCACAGGATCCACCGGCAGTACCGTGCCCTCGGGGATCGGACCGGATCCCCCGATGCCCAGTGGTGTCAGCCGCGTCAGCACCGTCGCCAGCAACGCGGCCGTCGACCTGCTGCGCAAGTAGCCGGCCAACTCCTGCGTTGTGTGGCTCGCGACATAGGCCGCGGCCGAGGCGGCATCGGTGGCCAGTCCGTCGGCGATCAGTTGCTGCTGCAGAAACAAGTTTCCCTGCAGCAGGAAGGCCGAGGCGGGCGCCAGCGTAGCGATACTTCCAGGAGGCAGTTCACTCGCGAGGGAGAGGCCGCCCGAGATCGGCACTAAGCGGTGAAACAGCTTCTGCCGCGCCTCCACCACCAAGGGCGAGGTGAGCATCGCGTACACGTTCACCCCGCCGGCCGATTGCCCCATCAGCGTGACGTTCTTCGGATTGCCGCCGAAGTGACGGATGTTGTCTCGCACGAACTCGAGCGCCTTCTTGATGTCGAGCATCGCGAAGTTGCCCGAATCCTCGATCGGGTCCCCGGTCTTCAGAACCGGTTGATTGAAGAACCCGAAAATCCCGAGCCGATAGTTCACGGTGACTACGACCGCGTTCGCGGTGCGCGCCAGCGTCGCGCCGTCATAGACCGGATCGGCGGTGTAGCCCGAGATGTTGCTGCCGCCATGCACGAAGACGATGACCGGCAGGTGTTTGCCGTGCCGCGCCGGCTGCCAGATGTTCAAGTAGAGGCAGTCTTCGCTGCCCACGGCCGTGTTGAGCGTCGTCGCGATCGTCTCGTCGTAGCGATTGTTCGCACCCGGACTGAAGAGGCGTCCGTTCTGCGCACAGGCGTTGCCGAACTCGCGCACCAGCCGTGGCCGCTTCCACGGCTGCGGGTCCACGGGCGGGCGCCAACGCAAGTCACCGACGGGCGGCTTGGCGAACGGCACCCCTTTCCACGCGAAGGTGCCGCTCTTCGCCGAGTCGTCGACGCCGACGACAGGCCCGAACCGGGTTTCACGGCGCAGCGAGTCGTCCTTGTCCCCGTGCGCCACGGCCGCGGAACTCGAAAGCGACGCTGCAAGCGCGAGCGTCAAGCACAGCAGTTTCGTCTTCATGCTTGTCTCCTCGATGTTCATTTACGGCGCCCTGCTCAGCGATGCTGGAGTCGTCGGAATCTAGCTCCCTACGGCGTCCGCGACACACTTCTTGACAAAGCTCGTCTGCGCGGCGCCGCTCAGTTTCTTGTCCTTCGCCTGAGTGTCGCAGGCGGCCTTCGCGTCCGCCTCGCACTTCTTCATGAAGCTCTTTTCGGCTGCGCCCGCGAGCTTCTTCTCCATCGACTGAGCGGCACAGGTCGCGGCGGAAGCCTGGACGGCGAACGCGGCAACAGCAACGGCTAGGATGATGCGTTTCATTGATCCCCCTTGTTGATCGACGGGGCGGCGATACCGAACCCCACGGTCATTCTAGCGAAGGCGGCGCGGCGTGCGCTGTGGGTATCAAGATCTGGACCTCCTCGTACCCTTGTTGCGCGTAGAAGTCTCGAAACCGCTCCAAGGCCTCGGGCGCGGTCTGCACGCGCGTACCGCATGCCACCCATTTCTCCTCAGGGTTCTTTTCTGAACCCGGCGAAAGGATCCGGTCGACAACGCGACCATTCGCGCATACCGCGTACTCATGGACATGGCCGCTCGCAGCGTCCGACTGGTGCGCCGGGCGTTCTCGGCGCAGCCAAAGCAGAACCTCGCTTCCACGCCCGCGCATGTCGTCTCCTTCTGGTTGGTGATGAAGGAGAGCATGCGATGCCCGTATCCTCGTTCAAGTTCGCCGCCCGGCGGTCACCAGGTTGCGTATTCCTGGCGCTCACGATCACTCGTTTCGACCGGTGGTGACCGGTAAGTTCGGCACGATGATCATGCGTGCCGGCAACATGTTCGTCATCGCTGATCTAACCGGCTTCGGTGCGCCGAGGGCAGGAATACCTCTCACTCCGGCCACCGATGCGACATCACCATCCGGGACGCGATTCTTCCAAAAAGAGACCCTACCGGACCGTGAGGGTAGCTCCCCCTGCGACAGCAAAGCAGCGACAGCGGGCATTCGCACTCGGTGGCCAGGCTAGCGCCATGTGCGGTCACTCGCTGGATACCCTACGAGGGGCCGAAGCTGACCCGGAGAAATAATCTCTTCACCGTCACCCGGCGGATGAGAGGCAACGAGAGCAGACGCCTCCGGCGAGATGTCTACTGAGATTTAGTCAGTTCCGCTTCAATCATGCGCCGTCGCTCTGCCAAGGCTTGCACCTTCGCTTCCGCAGGGGCGATAACCTTCTCCACGACCGTTGCGAGCAGCGGCGGGGCAGGTGGAGCGCGGCGGCTAGCTCGCGCTGAGGTGCTTCTTGTGCTCGCGGTTGGAGGCGCGGTCCCAAATCAACACCGCGATCCCGCCCGCACAGGCCCATAAAACCGCGGCTTCGAGACCCGCAGCCACGACCATCAGCGCCACGATGAGCGTCGACGCGAGCGACCAAGCGCCGTTGCGCCGAAGCAGTCGCAGTGGTGTGGCGCGCACCAGGCCCCAACCGACCAGGATCAGGGCCGCAGCCATCGCCGCCGTGGGCACTTGGGCGAGAAGGGGCCCTGCTGCGAACACCAGTCCGAAGAGGATCAGCGCCGACAGCACCGCTGCAAGTGGGCTGCGAGCGCCGGCGTTGACGTGGGCTGCCGACCGGTTGAAGGAACCGGACCCGGCAAAGCCGGACGTGAAGGAGGCGACGAGATTGGCGAGGCCTTGCGCCAGCAACTCGCGGTTGGGATTGGCCGTCTCGTCACCGACGCGGGCAATCGAGCGGGCGATGATCAGAGTCTGCAGCGCACCGATGAAGGCGATGCCGAGCGCGCTCTGAGCCAACTGCTTGAGCACGTAAAACTGATCCCAGGAAACCTCGGGCATCGAGGCCGGAAAGATGCTTAGCGCGAGGTACCCCACGCGATCCAGATTGACCGTGTCGGCGCCGAACAGGCAATCGAACGTCAAGGTCGTCACCGCCCCCGCAACGAGCGCCGTCACCAGGAGAGTGCCGCGAAGCGCGCGCACCCGCTTGGCCGCCAGCGCAGCCACAACCGAGATCGACGCGACAGCCACCGAATAAGGGTTGAGTCGCGGCAGGCCGGCAGCCGCGTGCCACAGCGAGACCCACGGCGCCTCTCCAGGCACCGCCAACACACCCAGAACTACTGGCAACTGCGTCGCCAGAATCATCAACCCGACGCCCAGGGTGACGCCGTGGATGATCCAATCCGGCATCGCGTCGAACAGTCGCCCGAGCCGCGCCGCCGCGGCCAGCAATTGGACAACACCGACCATTGCCGTGAGCGCGAGCGCCAACGCGACGTACTCGCCGCTCGCCGGAATGGCAAGCGGCGTTAGCGCAGCGGCGACCATTGCCGCCACCGCCGTGTTGGGCCCAGAGAGGAGGCGAGGCGAGGCGCCGATAAGCGCAGCAACGATGACCGGGAAGACCGAGGCGTAGACACCCGTTTCCGGAGGCATTCCGGCCAGGGCTGCGAGCACGACCGCCTGCGGCAGCATGACGATGGCGGAGACCCAGCCCGCCCGCCAATCGCTAGTCAAGTCGACTTCGTCCTGGCGGCGCATCGCGCGGGTCGAGGCGATGTTGACGAAGCGCGCGATCATCTTTCGAGCAAACCGCGCAGCAGCCCCTTGCGCGGGTCAGGCCAGCGCTCTTGCAGGGTGATCCAAGCGGCAAGGTCCAACGCCTCTTGGTCGGTGAGGTTGGCGCTTCCGAGCGGCATATTGGCCTTGAGGAATCCGCTGAGTAAATCGATCCGCTGAAACCCCGCCCCCTTATTGAAGCTCTCCATGCCCCAAAGGGGCGACACGGCGGGTCCAGTGTCTTTGCGGCCCTCGCCGTTTTCGCCATGGCAAGCGGCACAGCGCTCGGCATAGACCGACTTCCCGCGCAGGGGATTCGGGTCCGAGCCGGTACGCGCGACGGTAGGGAAGCCGCGCCCGGCGAGCTCGACGCCGGCCGGCTTCCCGCGAGCGAGCCATTGAGAATAGGCGACCAGCGCGCGCACTTCGTGGCTATCCAGAGGCGGCGCGATGCCGTTGAGGCTGAAACGGAAGCACTGCTGCACCCGCTCCTCGAACGTGTTAACCCGGTCGCTGCGCGCGAGGTACGCGGGGTACATGCCCCACGCAGCCCACATGGGTGCGGCATGCGGCCGGCGACCTGCATCCAGATGACAGCTGCTGCACGAGAGGGTATTGCCGCTGTAGCGGCGCGCATACTCCGGCGTATTGGTGAAGATGCGATAGCCCTGTCGGACCAGATCACCGTACTTGTCCTGCGGCAGTTCCTCGATGTTCGGAAGCTTTGAGGAAAGCAACGACGCGGGCGGCGCGGAAACCGCCGGCGTCACGACGATCCAGAGCGCGGTGAATAAGGCCCAGCTAAGCGAGACGCGGCGCACCTCGACTCCCCAGTCAAGAGGCTGCAACTCGGTTGGCGCTCAGGTCAGCGCCAGGTATCCCATCATACGCTGTAGAACGGCGAACTCGTCGTCTTGTGCCGCCACGAACGGGCTCGCGTTCAGACCCGTGCGCGCCTCTGCGGCGATCGGAGACTGGTCGCCGTTCAGAGCAAGCGCGGCCTGGCGGAGCTCTATTACGGTAGGCGCGCGACGCCTAGCGCGCGGCCTCGCCGACGAGCTGCGCGGAGGCGAGGAGCCGGTCGAACTCCGGGAGATAGCGGCTGAAGTAGTGCAGCTTCGCGCCCTGGAACCAGGCGCCGTAGAGCTTGCTGGCCCGGATCGTCCCCACGAACACGCCGTCGCGCTCGACCTCGTCGCGTCCGATGAGGCGGGTGTCGAAGCGGAACCCCTGCCCGTTCGCGATCGGCACCGGCTTCTTGCTCAGGGAGCATCCCGACATCTTCGGCAGGCCGTTGCAGCCGGACGACACATGGCAGGAGCGCTACATCATCGGGAAGGACGAGAAGTCGCCGGAGCTACGCTTCTGGCTGTCGGCGGCCACCGGTGGCGACACGTCTTCCTTGGCCACACCGCCGCCGCGCAAAAATGTGCCGAGCGTGCCTGCAAAGAAGAGGCCCGCCCAAAACGCGAACCCGAGAAGAAGACTGCAAGAAAGAAATCTGTCAAGAAGAACGCACCGAAGAAAAGGACGAGTAAGAAGGCTGCCAAAAAAGAATCAGCCAAGAAAATCACGAAGAAAAGAGTGGTAAAGAGAAACGCAGCCAAGAAGCGCGCAAGCGAACGTCCCTAGGAACGCCGTCTCACGCTCGCGTCCAGGGACAATTGACGCCCGCGGTGCGACGTGCTGTGCCGGGGCAAGTGAGAAGCCGATCGATGCCAATATGGTTCAGGGCGTGTTGCGGGACCGTTGCCGCCCTTCGACCGCAGGTTGACCAGGCTTGGCGTCGCTGGAAAAGATCTCCTGATTTCTCTCAAAGCTGATCGCCTGGATCTGCAAGGAGAAGTCTTCAAGACCGGACTTTCGGTCCGCCGTCATGAACGCGTACGCGACAGTCTCCATCTTCGCGGCGGCCGCGCGATTTGCTCGCCACTTCTGCTGAAAATCTCCGACGGTCGACAATGTGATCAGCAGGGCTGAAACCATCGCTAGCACCGCGGCGACGTCCTTCTTCAAGTCCTCATTCTTGAGAAAGTACTGCAACTTGATCACCAGGCCGGCCAGGGCGGCGCACGCCGCGGACAGGAACAGACACCCGTAGTAGCCGAAGCTCCAGTAGCGTGCGTTCGCTCGATACTCCCTGTAGTTGTCAAGGATGATCTGCGCTATTCGCTGTTCGTCCTCCGGGAGCCCGTCGAGGAATTTGGGGAACGTCTCGAGAAGCCCCAGGCCGCGCGGGGTAGTGAGGGCCTGCCAAGCGATAACCGCAACAACGAGAATCGTGCTGATCGCGAAGACCCATAGCAGCGGACGGCGACATACGCGCCACGTAACGCTAGAGTCGTCTCGGTCCATCTCGTTCTCCTTAGCTCGCCCATCCGTCGTCAGATCGCCCAATCGATACCTGCCGACGTTCTAGGCAGCCATCGCTCGCCTATCGCGTCAGGTCCTCAGGGGACGCTCGTCGCCGCAAGGGGCGGGTGTGTCCTCCGCTGGGACGGCATACCCGCCGGAAGAAAGCGCAGAAAGGCCGGAAACTTCGCCTTCCTGCGTGTCCAGTACTACCTGCGCGGATCACGCAAAGTCGCGTGGCTGCAAGGAAGAGGCCGGCGCCGCAGCTGAAGACTCACCTGTCGCAGCTGGGACTCACTATGAGCGCCTCATTGGGGATCGCAAGAAGGTCGTCTACCGGCTCTATCGGGAAGAGGAGCTATCGCCCGTCGCGGCGGCGGATGCGGGCGACGCGTGTGATCCAATCGCAGGTCAGAAGGGGGCAGGTCACCACAACTCGCACCGCAGCGGGAGATCGGCAATTAACGCGCTGTCCCCTTCGCCTTTTGAACCGCCGTCTGGACCAACGGGTGCGACAGAATAGTTGCCACCAAAGACGCGACCGCATCAATTAGTGGATTCCTTGCTTCGCCCGTCGACGCCGGTTTCGCGGCGGAGCCACCCGCCTTCTTGACCGCGGCCCCAAGCCAGGGCAGTTGAGCCAAGGTTGCTATCTCTCGGCGGCGCTTGGCAGGAAGATGACTCTGCGCCGCGCGCACGGCCGTCAGTATGTCCATGCGCTTCGCGCGCATGAGTTCTACAGTCTGCCTCGCGAGTGCAGTGCGTTCCTCGACGTTCCACCGGATGCGTGTCTTCCTCGCTTGGACGGCGGGCTTATGTTTCGGCATGGATTTCCTAAGTATTCAAAAAACGCTTCTGTCGAAGCAACAACAAACACAGAATCTCGTTGGATGTGAGCCAGTCCTTAAAGGCTTTCGAACCTGGTTAAACCGCTACGCGATAATACTAACCGTGCCTAGCGCTCTTGTCTCCTAACCCTGAGGCGACAACATTGCAGCGCCGTAATGGAACTTTTTGCACGATCCAAACCGCGCACCAGGCGACTCGCAAAAGAGTAACAAGGAGCACACACTCCCTGATCTCGGTGGTGCCTGCCTCGGCGACGGGCCTTACCGATCTCACGCTGACGACGATGCATCGTCTCGGCTAACGTCATCCGCACGCGCTGTTCGGACTCGTTCTCGCTGATCCGCGGTTAACAGGGCCCGCGCGCCGTTGGATCGCGAGTGAGCTTTTGCCCGAGCTGTTGCCGCCGCTTCTCGCCCAAGCTGCAAGCTGCTAGGCGGCTGAGGAAGCTATCGTCGTTCGGCGCAGGATGTTTGGATCGCCGATGGCCGTCGCCACCTGCACAGTCGCGCGAATCTGGGGCCGTTGCTCGGGGTTGCCGACGAATGCCGCCACTACGTTAACTTTTGGCAAGCAATATGGAAGCTCCTTTGTGCCGTTCCGCTCGTAGTGAGCGCTGGGTTTGAAAGGACGCTGTCAACGACATCCAACTCGACCGTAACATCCTGAGTAGAACCTACGTTTCCAGGATTACAGATACCTGTTCCGCTGATGTTCCATATCGTATTTTCACCAACCCCAATAAATTTCTTGGTGGTTGGGCTAGAGCCCGTCTTAAACCAGGACCACGAGTAGCTGATGGCGGAGCTCGGCTGAATCGGGCTTGCAGTCCCAGATAGTCCAATAGTAGACCCGAAGTTGGTCGATACTTCGTGTGAGCCGTCCTGCGGAGCCAGAATTTGAACTACCAGCCCCGTCGAAGTCCCTTTCGCATTGACGGATACGGAAGTTGTGGCTCTGTCTCCGTATTTGCCAGTTGCAGTGAGACTAACTTGATTAACGCCGGGGGCAAACGTCACCTGACTCTGGCATTCGCCCACAGCGTTGGGCACGGGCGTCGAGGCGAGCCCGCTATCCCACGAAAGCCTGTCGCACCCGAGATTGAATAGATCTCCGGGGTCGGTCGATTTGGCATGCCCGGTAACTGTGTAGGTGCCGGGTTGCACCGTTATGCCGTTCGTGGGCCAAGTTATAACCGGGGTCGGTGCGATATGCGGATATTTGACCGTAATACTTATCGTAGAGCTGCTCGTCTCGCATGCGGCGTTTGTCACCGTCGCGGTGATGTGCCGTAACCCCTCGGGAGCGTCCTTGAAGTCGAACTGAGCGCCAGTAGTGTCGTCAGGAGACGTGTCGAGCGCTCCATCCACGTCACTCTTCCAAAAAACGCGTGTCGGTTCACATGGAGTCTTAGACACGGACGAAGGCAAGGGCCATTTTCCGATATCGACATCCACGACATTCGCCAAAAAGTTTGTCGGATATTCGCTCGGAACGATTGTCGCGCCATCGGCAGGCAACGCAATGTCTATCTCAGGCTTGAGGTGGTATCCGCCAGCCGCGGCTACTACGGCGTCGTAGGGCTGGATGACAAGACCAAAGGTTCCCGTGACTGAGTACGGGCTAGGGATCTCGGCCGTATTCCCGATGATGTTCTTGATATCGTTGCCGTTGAGACTCGGGTTGACTGCTTTCATCATCGCGGCCACGCCCGCGACAAATGGCGCAGACGCGCTTGTGCCCCCAAAACCACTAACAATGTTTGCTGTTCCGCCCGATACAGGCGGCTGCATCACGTGGATATTTGTCGGCGCCCAAATATTAACAGTGCTACCCCAGTTAGAATAAGTGGCCGGGGTCAACAGGTCCCCGTTGCTATAGCCGTTAGCGTCGGGCGTGGTGAGGGCGCCGACGCAATACACGCCATTGCCATTGGAACTTGAATGTTGGCATGGCCAAAAGTGGGTGTCGTCCGCGCTTGTGCCGTTATTCCCAGCACTGGCTACTACCAGGATGCCGCCGTCAAGAGCCTGATCCAGGAGATCGTCGATCACGAAAGAAGTTTCGAATCGGCACAACGCATTGCAAGGTATGCCGTAGCTTATATTGATGATGTCCGCACCGAATCCGATTGCGTCAATCACCGCGGCCGCAAGCGTATCGGCCGAACCGTCGAATTTGAGCAGAATGGGATCCGCCACCTGACCACCCGTTCCGGCCGCGCCCGCGCCGTTGTTCAGAGTCCCCGTCGCCACGCCAGCGACGGCATTGCCATGCCAAGTGGAACCGTTTGGGTTTGGGTTAGGGCCTCCTGCGAACTGTCCGCCACCTCCAATAGGATTGAATTGAATTGGCGCAGGAGGCAAGTCTGAGGAGCCAGCCGCTACCGCGCCAGGCCCACAATTCGCGTCAATCGCGATCGCACACGGCACTCCGAAGTTGTTGAGCCAAAAGCCACCATCAATAATTGCGATCCTGACTCTGCGTACTACACCGTGGTTAACGATGAATTGCCAAGCTTTTGTAGTATTCGATGACTTAAATTCCTTCCATTGGAAAGCGTCTGAAACGCCAGCAAGATCACTTTGTTCCTTTGTACTGGAAAGAATATTGTCGGGTTGGATTACAAAATTTAGCGCTACTTTCATACCGTTTGCCGCTTCGCGCAAGACGAGAGCTGCTAAGTTAGCCCCTTCCGCTGATGAAAACTTGGTTAAACCTGTAAGCCCTATCTTTTCGGCGTTCGAGTCCAAATCTTCCATACTCACGTTCCCAGGCTGAAGCCGGACGACGTACGCGACCTGTGAGAGTTTCGACGGGACGGAAGGGGCTGCTTGGCCTGGCGGTGGCGGCGTTGGGCCAACGACACCGATCACTTCGCCGGGATGTTTTGACAGAAAGGCAATAACGTCTGAGGCGGCGCCCTTGACAATGACCTCGTTTGAAATGAACCGACTTGTAACGCCGTCCCGATCCGCAACGGCCGCAAGGGGGCGCGGACCGCGGCCGGCGTCTGCCAACGACGCAGCGCCCTTAAGGACAGTCGGATCGATCAGGTGTGTCGCCTTTGGCGGCCGATAACCGCCTGCGTTCGCAGCTTCGATGCAATCCCGGGTCGCCACTTGACGCGCGCTTGTTTCCGCCGCTGCCGCTTGAGGCGTCGAAATAAGGCACCATGAGAAATGTGCTGGGAAATTGTTCTGCCATCGCGGGCCTTTAAAGCCACAGTGATAGGCGACATTCTTGTTCTGCATTTCATCTGCTTCAGCGGCGTACGCCTGACAGATTGGAATTTTCAGCCGATCGACCGGGGGTGCGCCTTTACCCGCCTGATGAAGTTCGGACAACGGCAAGCAAACGAAGGCTTCTGCAGAACATTGGCTAACTCTGCATGGGTGTTGGCCACACGCCGGCTGCGACACACACCCTTGGCTTATGGAAACTATTATCGTAAGAAATATAGCTCCCAGTAGGGTTATGAAGGGCTTTTTCATACCGGCTCCTCCGCGATCTGTCCTCGCGCTCAGTGCGCAGCATGCGTTCGGCGCCGCGCGCAGTAAATCGCCCGTACGATTTAAGGGAAACGATTTAAGGGAAACTACTAGGTGGAGGGAGGCGAGCGCGGGTCGTCGAACGCCGCTTGCAGCCGCTCGGGCTGCGCGTTGGTCGGCGCGCGACGCCTAGCGCGCGGCCTCGCCGACGAGCTGCGCGGAGGCGAGGAGCCGGTCGAACTCCGGGAGATAGCGGCTGAAGTAGTGCAGCTTC
>Ga0126369_10002079_pt1 | contig 14150 bp, 13 predicted proteins | sample PanSoiMetaPlot_1_FD_109646 | JGI IMG/M metagenome (GOLD analysis project Ga0126369, IMG submission 109646) | Tropical forest soil microbial communities from Panama - MetaG Plot_1 | ecosystem: Environmental > Terrestrial > Soil > Tropical forest > Bulk soil | place: Panama | collected 2016-02-17 | reverse complement strand
CCGGCGGCGAGGTTGCGCCGGTAGAACGCATTCGAATCCTCGGCCGTCGAGAAGCCCGCGTACTGGCGGACGGTCCACGGCTGCGTCACGTACATGGTCGGGTAGGGCCCGCGCACATAAGGCGCAATGCCGGGAAACGTGTCGAGGAAGTCGAGCCCGGCGACGTCGCCGGCAGAATAGGCCGGCTTCACGGCAATGCCCTCGGGCGTGAGCCAGGGCGCCGCGGCGGCGGGCTCGGCCTGCGCCGAGCTTTCGGCGAAATCGACGGTGGCGAACTTCGGGATCTGCGTCATGACACGCCTCTTCGGCGACTCAATTTAGGCGTTCTTCCGCGGTTTTGCACCGCCAAAAGGCTTAAAGCAGTTCCGCTGCAATCGTTCATTTTTCAGGTGTTTCACTTTTCAGGTGTTTCACTTGCAAGCGTGAGACGCGCTTATACCTGCTTACTTAAGATATCATGCGCTTGCGTGAGCGTCGCCACCACGTCGCATCCCGCAAAGACGAACGTGCCGACGCCGGCCGCCCTCAGCGCCGGCTCGTGTTCGCGCGGCCGTCCGGCAAGATAGATATGTGCCGCCCCCGCGAGCGCGTGTGCGGCTGGCGCGGCCTCCGTCGCATAGATCTTGTCCGACGAGCACAGGCAGGCAAGCCGCGCGCCCGAGGCCTTGAAGGCCGCCGCCATCGCGTCGCGCGACGCGAACCCGTCGTTCGTCACGGCCTCGATGCCGCCGGCCTCGAAGAAGTTCTTGGCGAAGGTCGCACGCGCGGTGAAGTCGGCGAGCTTGCCGAGATTGGCGAGAAAGACTCTTGGCCGCACGCCGGCCTGCGCCAGGATGCGGTCGGACACGTCGCGCAGCCGTTCGAATGGCTCCGCGAGACGCAGGCGCGGCAGCGCCTCGATGGTCACCATCGCGGCGGCTTCCTTGGGCGTCGCGACGGTCGATACGTCGAGCACGGCGGGAGGCGTCTCCGCGAGATCGGGAAAATCGCTGGTGCCGGTCAGCGCGTCCTTGCGGTGGTCAACCGCCTGCCGGTGCTTGTCGCGCACGGCCGCCACCTTGCTCTGAATGAGCCCGCGTTCGAGCGCCGCCCAGGCGCCGCCCGCGGTCTCGATCTCCTGAAACAGCGACCAGGCGGCAGCGCACAGTTTGGCCGTGATGTCCTCGATGGCGCCGGAGCCGGCAGCCGGATCGGCGACCCTGGCGAGGTTCGACTCCTCGAGCAGGATGAGCTGCGTGTTGCGCGCGACGCGGCGCGCGAACGCATCCGGCAGGCCGAGCGCCGCGGTGTGCGGCAGCGCCGTGATGCTGTCGGCGCCGCCGAGGCCGGCGGCCGCGACCGCGATGGTCGTGCGCAGCATGTTCACGTATGGATCGCGCCGCGTCATCATCCGCCAGGCGGTCTCCGCCGCCACCTGGGCCGGCTTCGGCACGAGGCCGCATGCTTCCTCGATCCGCGCCCACAATCTGCGCACGGCGCGGAATTTTGCGATGGTGAGGAACTGGTCGGCATCGGCGGAGAGCCGGAAATAGACCATGCGGCGCGCCGCATCGAGCGGTACGCCGCCCGCCTCCAGCGCGCGCAGATATTCGACCGCGCTGGCGATCGCGAAGGCGAGCTCCTGCGCCTCCGAGCCGGCCGCATTGTGAATGATGCGCCCGTCGGCGACCGCGAACGGTCCGGCAAATCCCTGGTCGGCCAGTTCGCGCACAATTGTCGCGAAATTCTGTGCGAGCGCCGGCCAGGGGCGCGGGCTCGTGCCCGAGGCGGCAAAGCCGCCGATCGGATTGATGCTCGCGCGCATATCGACCGTGGCGGGCGCGAGCTTGCGGTCCTTCACCAGCGCGGCGAAATGACGGACAGCGTCGCGCGTCGGCGGGCTGAGGTTGAAGTCGATCGCGATGCCGGCGTCGAGCGCGACGCCGTCGAGCACCCGCGCGAGCGTCTCGAAGCGCGCATCGAGGCCGTATCCGTTGGCGCTGACCGAGCCGGCGAGCACCAGCGTCAGCCCGCGTGCGCCATTCTCCAGGTCCTGCAGCGCCTGCGCGTTGGCGGCCGCGGGATCGGGGTGATCGACCCGCTGCATCAGGGTCCACGCCGCCCCCGGGGCGCGGCCCGCGACGGGCGTTGCGTCGGCCGCGCCGGGATAGAGCGGCTCGATCGGCAGATCGTCGTAGGTGCGCGCGATCAGCCGGTCGAACGACGCGCCTTTGAGCGCGCCATCGACCAGTTTCAGCCATTGCTCGCGGGTCGCGGTGGGGAATTCCCCGCTTGACATCAGATCATCGGACATGGAGGAAAAATGCCACGAGGCGCGGCACGAACCAATGCGCAATTCGGCGGGCCAGCTATCGCGGCGGGAGCCGCTCGATCCCCGCGGTATCGACCCGGGTCACGGCGTCCGCGACCTGGATGCCGGCGATCCGGCGGTCGGGCACGATCTCGGCGAGCGGCACCAGCACGAAGGCCCTTTCCCACAGGCGCGGATGCGGCAGGACCAGGTCGGGCCCGTCCAGCGTCACGTCGTCATATGCGAGCAGGTCGATGTCGAGCGGCCGCGGCCCCCAGCGCCGCTCCTTGGCGCGGTCGCGCCCGAACGCGCGCTCCACGGCGAGCGCGTGCGCCAGCAGCTCGCGCGGCGCGAGGGACGTCGCGACGGCGAGGCAGAGATTGATGAAAGGCGACTGGTCCTCCACGCCCCACGGCGGCGTGCGATAGTCGGAGGAGCGGGCGAGCAGACGCACGGCTTTCCCGTCGCAAAACGTCGCTATCGCCCGGTCGAGCGTCGCCCGCGCGTCGCCCATATTGCCGCCGAGCGCGAGCAGCGCTTCTGCCATGGAGTCTCTGCGCATGACCTCTCCCGAAAACCGGATCCCACTTTTCGGGGTCATGCGCCGCCGCGGCTTCGCAGGATGGTGACGCCGACGTCGTTGAAGATCGCGGCGATCGGCGCGTGTGGCTTGTGCACCGTCACCCGCACCGAAGCGACGCGCGGGAAGGAGGCAAGCACCTCGTCGGCGATCGCTCCGGCCGCGGCTTCGACGAGACGGTAGCTTTTCGCCGTGAAGGCGCGCACAGCCGCCTCGACGATGCTCGCATACGAGACCGTATCGACCAGCTTGTCGGTCGCGGCTGCCTGCGTGAGATCGATCGCGAGCTCGATGTCGATCGCGAACTGCTGGCCGACTTTGGTCTCGTGCCGCATCACCCCGTGATGGGCATGGATGAGAAGGCCGGTGATGAAGATCCCGTCGCTCATGCTTGTGTCCGGACCGCCGCGAGGACTTTGAGCGCCTGGACGGTCTCGGCGACGTCGTGCGCGCGAATGATCGCGGCGCCATTGAGCACGGCCAGGACGTGCGCCGCAATCGAGCCGCCGATCCGGCGATCGGGCGGGGCCGGCGAGATCGAGTCGATGAAGCGCTTGCGCGAGGCGCCGACCAGGAGCGGAAGGCCGAACCGCGCGAGCCGTCGTACCTGGGCGATCGCCTCGATGCTCTGCAGCGGCGTCTTGCCGAAGCCGATGCCCGGATCGAGCACGATGCGGTCGCGCGCGATGCCGGCCTGCTCCGCAAGCGCGAGCGAGCGCGCAAAGAACGCCTCGATATCGCTCATGATGTCGATCGATGGATCGGCGGCGTCGCGGTTGTGCATGATCACGACCGGGGTGCGATGCTCCGCTACGACCGCGGCCATGCCCGGGTCGCGCTGCAGGCCCCACACGTCGTTGACCATGGCGGCGCCCTGGGCGAGCGCCCAGCGGGCCACCTCGGCCTTCATCGTATCGATCGAGACCGGGGTGCCGAGCGCGCAGACCGCGGCGAGCACCGGCTCGAGGCGGCGGCGCTCCTCGGGCGCGTCGACCCGCACGGCCCCTCCGTAGGGACGCGTCGACTCGGCCCCGATATCGATGATGTCGGCGCCGTCCGCGATCATGGCTTGCGCATGCGCGATCGCCCGTTCCGGATCGACGAACTTTCCGCCATCGGAAAAGGAGTCGGGCGTCAGGTTGAGCACGCCCATCACCAGGGGGCGACGTGCGGCAAGCAGGCGGGCGAACCACACAGAAGGCGTTTCGCCCTTGGCGTGACGCATTGCGGTATGATCGCCGACGCTGGACATGCGCAGGCTTTGCGCGCGGGGTCAGGCGGTGTCAAGCCGCTCCGCGCATGCGCTCCGGTGCGCAGGCCGCCTGGCGAGGCGTCAGTAGCTGATCTTGAGCTGAAGCCGCTTGGCGTGCTCGATCCAGCGCTGGATCGTCGTCTCGGACGGCAGCAGCTGCACCCCGAGCTTGCGCTTCGAGTTTGCGTCCGCCATGGCCTTGGCGAGGTTGCGCGGGTTGCGGTACTTGAGTTCACGCACCGTGTCGACCCCGGCGGCTTCGAGCAGCACGGCGTAATCCTCGCCCACGCCCTTGATGCGCATGCGATCGGCCATGTTGGCCGAGCGCAGAATGCACTTCTCGTCCAGGCCGGTCCTGGTCGCCAGGGCTTTGCGCCCCTTGGGATCCTTGGCAGCTTCGAGCAGCTTGCTGGTGCTGCGGATCCCGGCCGATTTCAGCGATGCGGCGACGCTTGGGCCAAGCGACTTGAGGTCTTCGATCGAGTAGGACGCGTCGGACATGCTCGCTACGCCTTAGATGAACTGGCTCAGGCCCGGAACGGCGGCGACGATTTCGCCGACCGCCTCGTCTCCGGCCTGTTCGCGCGCATATGCAATGAGCTCGCGGGTCACGCCTTGAATCTCGCCCATCCCGAGGCCCGCCGACATCAGCCGGCTGCCCACACCCATAATGCCACCCATGCCGCCGAACATTCCGCCCGTGTCGCTCTCGCGCGCCGCGGCCATGGCCGCATTGGCGCCGGGCAGCCGATCGAGCAAGGCGTGAACCTTCTCGGTCGGTCCCTCCTTCGAGAGGAAGTCGAAGATGATGCCGACGGATTTTTCGGCGACCGTGCGGTCGACGCCAACTCGGGCGACGATACGGTCGACGAGTTCGTCCATGTCCGGAAGCCCCCACTGCACTCACGGCAGGTTTCTGGGCATATTGATCACCGCGGCGTAGAAACTCAAGGGCGTGCACGCAATAAGCGGCGATCGTCGGCGAGCGTGACCATCATGCAACAGCACGCTGTTGAATCGTTGCGGCGCAAGCAGAATCGGCGGCGAAATGGCCGGCGCCGCTCCCTCGCGTCGGCCGGTGTCGCGGTCTATAAGCGGAATTCGTTCGATTGACCGCGACCAAACAACGCTCCCGGACCGCAGATGGAGCCTTTCATCATGACCGATAAGCGCAAGGCTGGGAGCCTTCCAGCGGGCGCGCGCGTGCGCGACCCGTTCTCTGGCGCAAAGGCCTGATCCACATGCCCGATCTCGATCGTGTGCTCGCCCGCATCGATGCGGACCTCGACCGCAGTCTCGACCGGCTGTTCGATTATCTGCGGATCAAGTCCATCTCGACCGATCCGGCGTTCAAGGACGATTGCCGGGCGGCCGCCGAGCATCTTGCGGGCGATCTGCGGGCGATCGGATTTGCAACGGAGGTCCGTCCGACCGCCGGGCACCCGGTCGTGCTCGCCAAGAGCAATGGTGCAGGTCGGCGGGTCCTGTTCTACGGCCACTACGATGTCCAGCCGGTCGATCCCCTCGATCTGTGGGAGACGCCACCGTTCGAGCCGCGGATCGCGACGTTGCCGGACGGGCGAAAAGCGATCGTCGCGCGGGGGGCAGCGGACGACAAGGGCCAGGTGATGACCTTCGTCGAGGCCTGTCGTGCCTGGAAAGCTGTGACCGGTGCGCTGCCGCTCGCGATCACCCTGCTGATCGAGGGCGAGGAGGAATGCGGGTCGAAGAACCTGCCGCCGTTCGTCACGGCCGCAAAAGACGAGCTCGCCGCCGAGGTCGCGCTGGTGTGCGACACCGGGATGTGGGACCCGGCGACCCCGGCGATCACCACGGCGCTGCGCGGGCTCGTTTACGACGAGGTGAAAATCAAGGCCGCCGACCGCGACCTGCATTCCGGGATCTTTGGCGGTGCAGCACGAAATCCGATCCGGGTGCTGACGAAAATCCTTGGCAGCCTGCATGACGACAACGGCCGCATCACCATTCCGGGGTTCTATGACGGAATCCGCGACCTGCCGGCCGACGTGAAGGCGCAGTGGGCGGCGCTCGACATCACGCCGAAAAGCTTCCTCGGGCCGGTGGGCTTGAGCGAGCCGGCGGGCGAGAAGGACCGCACGCTGATCGAGCAGCTGGCGTCGCGGCCGACCTGCGACGTCAACGGCATCTGGGGCGGCTACAGCGGCGAAGGGTCGAAGACCGTGATTCCGGCCGAGGCGTCGGCGAAAGTCTCGTTCCGCCTGGTGAGCGGCCAGGATCCGGAAAAGATCCGCTCCGCCTTCCGCGCCTTCGTACGCGAGCGCCTGCCGGTCGATTGTCGCGCCGAGTTCATCAACCACACCGGCGCGCCGGCGATTGCACTCGACTGGAACATGCCGCAGCTCGCTGCCGCGCGGCGGGCGCTGACCCAGGAATGGGGCAAGGACGCGCTGCTGATCGGCTCAGGCGCCTCGATCCCGATCTGCGCCGATTTCAAACGGCTGCTCGGCATGGACACGCTGCTGATCGGATTCGGTCTCGACGATGACCGCGTCCATTCTCCCAACGAGAAGTACGATCTCGTGAGCTTCCACAAGGGCACGCGCAGCTGGGCCAGGATCCTGGCGGCGCTGGCGGCTTGATCGTGTTCAAGCCAAATCGCTCAAGCCGCCGAGGTTGGACAGCACGCGCATTGGCGCGAGGTCGGCATACTCGTCCGGCATCTTGCCGCGGTTGACCCAGGCGGCGCGGAAGCCGAACGCCGTCGCGCCCATGACATCCCACCGGTTGGAGGAGACGAACATCACGTCGGCCGGTGCGACGCCGAAACGCGCGGTGACGAGCCGATAGACCTCCGGCCGCGGCTTGTACATGCGGACCGCATCGACCGACAGCACCGCGTCGAGATCGGCGCCGAGTCCGGCGGCCTCGACCGCGGCCGCGAGCATCGCGGGCGAGCCGTTTGACAGGATCGCGGTCCGGTGTCCGCGCGCCTTGAGGGTGCGCAGGATCGCGGCCGCGTCGGCGAAGGGGTCGAGCCTCTGATAGGCCTCCATCAGCTTCGGCTTGAGGGCGCGGTCGACCGAGGGAAAGCGCACGAGCGCGAAGTCGAGCGCGCGCTCGGTCAACGTCCGGAAATCCTCGTATCGGCCGGCGAGCGTCAGCGTCCAGGTGTATTCGAGCTGCTTGATGCGCCAGACCTCCGACGCGCGGTCAGCGTCAGGGCCCGCCGCGGCGCGATGGCAGCCGATCGCCGCATGCACGTCGAACAACGTGCCGTAGGCGTCGAACACGAAGACCGGCAACGGCATGGCTAGACTCCGTCAATCATAGGCCGGGTTGGCATCAGGGCGCCGGCACCCTCAACAGCGTGTCGAACGAGAGCCCGCGCAGGTCATAGATGCGGGCATAGACCACGCCGTCGCGCGCGACCTCGGCGATCACCGGGGCGGCGAGCCTGGCACAGTAGTACTCGCCGAGCGTCATCGCAAAAGCCGCGCCGCGTGGGTCCCACGTGATATCGAAGCGCGGACCGAGCGCAAGCGCGGCCGGCGGATGCGGCCCGCACACCGCGATCCGCCAGGGGGGATCGCCCGGAAGCAGATCGGGATCGTCGGCAAGCTTTGCCAACAATGCCTCGCTCGCCTGCTTGAGCGAGAGCCCCCAGTAGTCGAGCATGTAGCGCCCGTCGGCGCCGCGCACGCCGCCCTCGATGCGGTTGAAGTACGTGTATTCATAAGGGTGGAGCCTTGCCATCTCCATCACCGGCAGCGCGCAACCCACCGCCATCACGGCACCGGCGCCGACTGCCGCGCCAGGCTGCCACTGTGCCATTCGTTCGATCAGCCGAGCGCCGGCGAGGCCGCCGACCACCGCGATGGCCGGCGCCACGAAGACGAAATGGCGGATGCCGTTGTACATGGCGGGGCGCAGCGCGATGGTCAGCGCGATCGGCAAGGTCGCGCCGAGCGCGAGCATCAACCGCACGGCGCGCCGCTGCGGGGCCTGCGTGCGGTCGAACGCGGCGGCGAATGTCATCGCGGCGCCGGCGAGGCCGAGCGCGAGCATGATCTCCGGCAGCTTGAGCCCGAAGAGTTGCGCGACGTAGCGGCGCGGCATGTCGGACACGAGGGTGGGGGTGCCCGCGAACAGCTCGCGCCACGGCTTCTCGAAGAAATGCGAGAAGTAGGCGAGCGCCTTGACGGGATTGAGCGGATCGACCACCGACCACGGCCAGATCAGCGCCATCACGGCGTAGGCGAGGATGAGCCATGGCAGCAGGCGTAACAGAAATCGGCCGGCGCGCGCTGCGGCCGCCCGCGCCCCCAGGCGACGCGCCTCGATCGCGAGGATCGCCAGCAGGGCGATGATCGCGTAGAGCACGGCGAACCCGCCGAGGATGCGGGTGCCGATCGCAAGCCCGACGCCGGCGCCGGCGAGCGCGCCTGTCGCCGCCGTCGGCGTGGGATACTCGTCGAATGCGCGCACCAGGCCGAGCATGCAGAACGCCATCGCGGCGGCGAACGGCCCGTCCTTCGGGTTCATGAACATGTGCCCGTAATACAGCGGGCAGGTGGCGATGAGCGCGAGCGCGATCAGGCCGGCGAGAGGACCGCCGACGCGGCGGGCGAGCCGCCAGGTCGCCGCCATGCCGGCGAGCCCAACCACCGCACCGGCGAGCCGGCGCGTCTCGAACACGTCGAACGGCAGAATCTTTGCGAGCAGCGCCGCGCCCATGTCGAAGCCGCCGCCATAGGCGTAGAGATTGACGAACGACAGCGCGCGACGGTCGGTGAAGCCCGACTCGTAGAGCCGCAGCAGCAGCGCGCCGTATTGCGAGTGGGTGTAGTCGTCCCAGCCGAGACCATAGTCGCGGAACGTCAGCGCCGCGACCGCCCCGACTCCGATGAGCAATGCGATGGCGGCGATGTCGAGCGCGCGCGCACTCGACGGCCCCCAGCGCGACGAGATGGGCATGGAAGTCCCGGCTGTCCTTCCCGCGCCCGCTTCAGGTCACCCGCGGCCGGACACGACGGCCGGCGCGCGAGGTCTTGCGATGCCGACGCGACAATCGCCGCGTCCGCTTCACTTGATCGCCTGCTCGTACATCTCGGCGACGTGATCCCAGTTGACCAGGTGCTCCATGAACGCCTTGAGGTAATCCGGCCGGCGGTTGCGATAGTCGATGTAGTAGGAGTGCTCCCACACGTCGCAGCCGAGAATAGGCTTGGCGCCGTGCACCAGCGGGTTCTCGCCGTTCGGCGTCTTCATCACGACGATCTTGCCGTCCTTGTTGACGGCGAGCCAGCTCCAACCCGAGCCGAACTGGGTGACGCCGGCCTGGATGAAGTCTTCGGTCATCTTGGCGATCGGACCGATGTCCTGCTCGATCTTCTTGGCGAGGTTGCCGGGAAGCTTGTTGCCGCCGCCGCCCGGCTTCATCCACTTCCAGAAGTGCACGTGGTTGTAGTGCTGGCCCGCATTGTTGAAGAGGCCGGCGTTCTTGCCGTGCGAGCCCTTGACCACCTCTTCCAGCGATTTGCCTTCCCACTCGCTGCCCTTGAGCAGGTTGTTGCCGTTGTTGACGTAGGCGAGGTGGTGCTTGTCGTGGTGGTATTCGAGGGTTTCGCGCGACATGTAGGGGCCGAGCGCGTCGTGCGGGTAGGGCAGGTCGGGAAGGCTGAAAGACATCGGGTTTCTCCTCCGTACGGCAAATGAAGCCGGCGTTGAAATGAGAGACGGGCGCATCCATACGGGATGCACTGTGTTCCACGCCAGCGAAATTGAGGAACCGGAGCGGCTTCTGGGATAACGGCCGGGACCGACCGGAGTTTCAATTCGCCGGCTGCGCGCTGGCTGCCGCCTGCGGAGCCTTGAGCCCTGGTAATCACAGTACACCCCGGTAGAATAGGGGCCGATTTCTAGCCGTGATTTGTTAACCGCGTTGATTAAGTTTAGAAATAGGCGGACCAGGATGCCGTTGCGTTTCCGGGATAGGCGCGGACGAGACGTGGCCGGCACCGCTGCCGCCATGCAAAGCGGTTGTGGAGTAGGGATAAGACGGCGATGTACGCGTTATTGTTGGCACTTGGGATCATCGTGGGCGCGATCGGCGTGTTCACGATCGGTTTCGGCATTTCGGTCTTCCAGTCGAGCTTCGGCAATTCGCTGATTGTTGCCGGGACCGTCGCGGCGGTCGGTGGCATGATCATGTTCGGGCTTGCAGCGGCGGTGCGCCAGTTGCGCCGCATCGCGGACGTGGCGGGGCCGCGCGCCGTTCCGGCTCCGCGCCGTCAACCGGTTCCCGAGAGCGCCGAAGGCGCCCCTGCGCCGCGCCGCGCACCTGGACCACCCGGACCGCCCGTTCCCTATCCGCCGCGTCCGGACATGCGCGAGCCGCGCCCCGAGGCGCGACCGGCCGCAGGGCCGCCGCCCCCGGCACCCGCCATGGAAGCGCCCGAGCCGCCGCCGATGGAGCGGCCGCGCCCGAACATCTTCGGTGTCGCGCGCGCGCAGGGCGAGTCCCCGGTCGTCGAGGAGCCCGAGACCGTTCCGCTGGCGCCCAACCGCATGCCGGCTGCGCCGATCGGCCGCGGCGGTCAACCGCCCGTGCCCGCGCGGGCGCCCGAGCCGCCGCCTCCCGAACCGCGCTCCATGCCCGAGCAACGGCCGACGCCCGAGCCGCGGCCCGCCTCGCCGTCCGACATCATGGCGCGCTTGGCCAATCTCGCGGCTTCGCCGCAACGCCCGCCGCCGTCGCCGCGGCCCGAGCCGCCGCGCATGCTGCCGGCCTCCGAACGGCCCCCCGAGGCGCGGCCGCGTCAGAACATGTTCGATGCGCTGTGGCCCGCCGAGGCACGCGCCAATCGCCAGTCGCAATCGGAGTCCATCGCGCGCGCACCGAAACACGAGGCCCAGCCGGAGCCCGACGCCCGGCCCGAGCCGAGATCTGAGCCGAGACCGGACTCAAGACCTGAGCCAAGGCCCGAGCTGCGTTTCGAGCCGCCGCCGCGCGGGCGCATGGAGCCGGCCGCCCCGCCGCGCGAGCCGATGATGCCGCCGCCCCCCGAGCAACGGCCGATTGCGATCCTCAAGTCGGGCGTGATCGATGGCATGGCCTACACGCTCTACACCGATGGCTCGATCGAGGCGGAGCTGCCGCAAGGTACCATGCGGTTCGGCTCGATCGACGAGCTGCGCGCGCATCTCGAGAGCACCGAGCGCCAGTAGGAGCAGGCGACGGAGGAGGGACTATCCCTGCGCTTGTCCGGCGTCTGTTGTCCGTCGTCCGACTGCCGCGAGCGCGAACGCGTAGCCGAGCGCGACTTCCTTGAGGCGCTCGAAGCGTCCCGCGGCGCCGGCATGGCCGGCCTCGAGATTGGTGCGAAAGGCGAGCACGCGCCGATCGGTCTTCAGCGCGCGCAGCCGCGCCACCCACTTCGCCGGCTCCCAGTAGGTCACGCGCGGATCGGTGAGCCCTGCCAGCACGAGCATCGCCGGATAGTCCTGTGTGCGCACGTTGTCGTACGGGCTGTACGACAGGATGGTGCGGAACGCCTCCACGTCGGTGATCGGGTTGCCCCATTCGGGCCACTCGGGCGGCGTCAGCGGCAGGGTGTCGTCGAGCATGGTGTTGAGCACGTCGACGAACGGCACCTCGGCGATCATGCCGGCATAAAGATCGGGCCGCATATTGGCGACCGCGCCGATCAGCATGCCGCCGGCCGATCCGCCCTGCGCGACCGCGCGATCGGGCGCGACGAAGCCCTGCGCGACCAAGTGCTTGGTGGCGGCGATGAAGTCGCCGAACGTGTTCGGCTTGAGGGCGAGCTTGCCGTTCTTGTACCAGCGCCAGCCCTTGTCGGTGCCGCCGCGCACGTGCGCGATCGCATAGACGAAGCCGCGATCGACCAGCGAGAGACGGTTGGTGCTGAAAGCCGCCGGCATTGCGGCGCCGTATGAGCCGTAGCCGTAGACCAGCGCGGGCGCGGTGCCGTCCGCCTTCAAGTCCCGGCGGTGCAGCAGCGAGATCGGCACCGTCTCGCCGTCGGCCGCGGGCGCCAGCAGCCGGCGCGTGACGTAGTCGGCTGGATCGTGGCCGCTCGGGATTTCCTGGCGCTTGCGCAGCGCCCGCGTCCGTTCGGCGAGGTCATAATCCCAGGTCTCGGTCGGCGTCGTCATCGACGAGTAGGTGAAGCGCAGCGTGTCGGTGACGAACTCGAAGCCGGGCTCCACCCCGAGCGAATAGGCTTCCTCGGGAAACGCGATCGCGTGCTCCTCGCCGGTCGCGAGACGGCGCACGACGATGCGCGGCAGCCCGTCCTCGCGCTCGTGCCGGATCAGCCAGTCGGCGAGCACGGCGAACGACAGGATGTAGACGCCGGGCCGGTGCGGAACGAGGTCGCGCCAATGCGCGCGGGCGGGGCTCGCAAGCGGCGCGACCGCGATCTTGAAGTCCTCCGCGCCGTCGGCGTTGGTGTGAATGAACAGCACCGGCACGCCGCCGAACGCAGGATGATGATCGACGTTGTAGAGGACCGACTGCTCACGCGGGCTCACCAGCATCGGCCGCGCGTCGGGACTGCGCAGATCGACGAGCCAGGATTCCGACGTCTCGTGGTCGTAGATCGAGATCTCGGCGAGTTCGCCCGACTGCAGTTCGGAGATGCCGACGAAATACCCGGGGTTCGACGACTCGTAGACCAGCACGTCGTCGTCCGCGGCGGTGCCGAGGCGGTGGCGAAACACGCGCGTCGGCCGGTGCTGCGCGTCGAGCCGCACATAGTAGAAGGCGGACGAATCCGCGGTCCACACCGCGGCGCCGGAGACGTCGGGGACGAGATCGGCAAGGTCGGCGCCGGTCGCAAAATCGCGCACGTGGCCGGCGTAGAGCTCGGAGCCCGCCTCGTCGGCCGACCACATGCCCTTGCGGTGATCGGGCGCGTGCGCAAAGCCGCCGAGCTGGAAGAAGGCCTTGCCGGCCGCGAGCGCATCGGCGTCGAGCAGCACCTCCTCGGCGCCTTCGCCGCCACCCTGGCGCGGCGCGCGGCAGATCAGCGGATGCTGTCCACCCTCGCGGAAGCGGCGGAAATATGCGTACGGACCGTCGGGAGCCGGCACCGAGGAGTCGTCCTCCTTGATGCGGCCCTTCATCTCGGCGAACAGCTCGTCCTGCAGCGTGCCCGTGCCGGCGAGCACGGCGTCCGTATGGGCGTTCTCCGCCTCCAGATAGGCGCGAATGGCCGGGTCGAGCACGCCGGGGTCGCGCATCACGGCCTGCCAGTTCGGCGCCTTCAGCCAGGCGTACTCGTCGGTCAGCGTGACGCCGTGGCGTCGGACGGTGACCGGGCGCTTTTCGGCGCGCGGAATCGCGCGCTCGTCGACCGGCTCGAATGCAGGGGCGGATGCGCGGGCAGGGGTCAGCACGAGCGTGTCGTCACTTTTCGGTCGGGGCGGCATCGGGAGCGGGCGCGAAGGCGAGGGCCGTGCCGTTCATGCAGTAGCGCTGGCGGGTCGGCTTCGGTCCGTCGGGAAATACGTGGCCGAGATGCGCGTCGCAGGTCGCGCAGCGCACCTCGGTGCGGCGCATGAAGAACGAGCGATCGTCGTGCTCGTCGACCGCATCCGCGGCGAGCGGCGCGAAGAAGCTCGGCCAGCCGGTGCCGGAGTCGAACTTGGTTGCGGACGAGAACAATGGCCTGCCGCAGCACACGCAGGCGTAGGTGCCGGCGCGCTTTTCGTCCCAGTAGGGCCCGGTGAAGGCCCGCTCGGTGCCGTGCTCCCGCGTCACGTGATACTGCGCGGGGGTGAGCTCTTTCTTCCACTCGGCGTCGGATTTCTGCACGCGCGGGCGGCTGGCGGTCGCGGTCATGGGGCCCTCGGGGACTGGCGGTCGGTTGCCTGTGACGTAAGGGCTCCGGCGCCGTCCCTCAAGTCACGTTTGATCAAACGCCAGTGTCCCGATTCCGACGTTCGCAGGCATTTGCCACAGCCTCTGAGCGAACTCCGGAATCGGTAGTACAGGGAAGTTTATGATTCTAGTGCTGCTT
>Ga0126369_10002078_pt1 | contig 14154 bp, 14 predicted proteins | sample PanSoiMetaPlot_1_FD_109646 | JGI IMG/M metagenome (GOLD analysis project Ga0126369, IMG submission 109646) | Tropical forest soil microbial communities from Panama - MetaG Plot_1 | ecosystem: Environmental > Terrestrial > Soil > Tropical forest > Bulk soil | place: Panama | collected 2016-02-17 | reverse complement strand
CATGTCTTCGCCGCCGATCTCGGAGACAAAACGCACGTCCGGGTGCAGCCGCTCCACGCACGCCGCGACCGCGACGACCTCCTGGATGAGCTTGCCGCCGACGAGCGGCGCGATGAACCCGGCGCCCGAGCCCGTGAAGAAGACGCGATCCTGACCGACCGTCAGGCCGGCCTCGGTCTCCATCCGCTGTAAGAACTCGACGACCTTCTCGGCCTGGCGAGTGTTGTGGCGCTGGTAGTCCTGCCACGTTATTTTTCCGTCGTCGCCGACCACTACGGCCTTGACGGTGGTTGAGCCGACGTCAATACCGATTGTTTTGGTTTTGCTGGGGCGGAGCGAGCGCCGGTTCGCACGCAGGAAGGGGGCTACGCCCCCCTCCGGCTCCCCCGGCCCCAGACCCCCCCACCGTTCGGAGGGCTTGTTCGTGTGCTCCGTGCTCATCACCGGCCCATTTTCTTGGCGACGTGGAGGACGGTTTTGGCTGCCGTGCCGGCTGCGGTGCCGTCATGGGGGATGAGGTAAGTCGCCCTGCGCATTTCGGGATGTTTTTGCAGATACGCGCGCACCTCGGGCTCGGTGAGCTTGGTGCGCTCGAGCGCTTCGTCGAACTCGCGCTGGGCGCGCTTCTTCGCTTCCGTGAGGATCATCTGGCAGCGCGAAAGCGCGTGGACCTCGGCGTCGCCCTTGATCTCGAGCGGGGCGTAGAGGATCTCCGGGTACTTGCCGATGACGCCGGCCATGGCGCCGATCGACATCGTGTTCGGCATACACGAGTACGGCGAGAGCTCGCAGATCATGTGCGCCTTCTTCTTCTGATACGACCAGAGCGTCTTGCCGACGAGCATGTCGCCCTCGCCGCCGTCGAGATTCCGGTGGAAGTACGGCGCGGCCAGCCGGCGCAGCTCGAACTGGCTCGGCGTCTCGTGGGGGAGGTTGCCCATCGCGCGCCGCAAACGGTTCACGGTCAGGCGATAGATGGCCTGGGCCACGCGGCCCAGGCCGAGCTTCAGGCGCGCGTGCTTCTCGATGCCGCTGTAGTCCTCGAAGCGCTGCAGGCCCAGACGCAGGAGGTAGTCCATCCAGACGGTGATGGCGGCGGGATAGACCTCGGCGCCCTCGGATTCGAGCCAGCGATGGATGTTGTAGTTGGGATCGCCCTCGACCGTCTGGAGATAGAACTCGCCGGTGATCTTCACCTTCGGCTTCACCCGAAGACGGTCGACCTCGATCTCCGCGAACTTCCGGTGCACTTCGCGCATCGCGCGCGTGAAGTACGGGGTCGTGAGATGCCAGAGCACCGACTTCTTGGGCGACATCGCGGGCCGGTTGCGGAAGATCTGGTACAGGTACTCGACGCTGTCCTTGACGACGGCCTCGGTTTGCCCGGGCAGCACCTCGTAGGGGCGCACTTGATACTCGAGGTCTTGCACGAGGTCGGTGCAGAAGATTCCCCACAGGCAGCCGAGCGTCATCGGGAGGTTCAGATCGAGCCCGTCGCCCATGTTCTGATCGAGGTTGTCCTGGGCCATCAGGAACATCCTGAATTGCTCGAGCCCGGTGTTGCGCAGCGCCAGCTCGTAGCTGGCGTGATATTGCCCGAAGCGGCAGGCGCCGCAGGAGCCGGCCGTGAGGTAGACGTACTTCTTGTTGACCTCCTCGACGCCGATCTGCTTCGACTCTTTCTTGAGGAAGTTGACCAGGTTGCCGGTGGTGAAGCTGGTCGGGCAGCACTGGCCGATGTCGGCCGTCTCGCGGCCGGTCAAGAGATCTTCCTTCGTCGCCACGGGAAGGATCCGCGCGCGGTAGCCGCTGCTTTCCAGCACCGCCTGCAGAATCCGCTCGATACGCCAGTGAAGCCCGCCGAACAGGATCGTGGTGGAGTCACGCTCGGCACGGGTGAAAGGTCGGGGCGCGTAGGCCCGGTAGTGATCAGTCGCTACGGTGGCCATTCAATCCTCCGTTCGCGAAACGATCGAGCCAGCTCTCTAGCAATCCTACCGTCGCAAAGCCCGGTAGCCTGCGGATTGTCTCGTCGGCCCTACGGGCGGCGGCGCGCCCCTGCGCATCGGAGAAAAGGTAGCGTGCCATGAAGCAGAGCTCGCTCTGCGGCTGTACGCCACTCCCCACGGGCGCCCAGAAGCGGTCGACCAGGAACCTTGCGACCCGGGCGACACGAGGACGCTGCAGCCGGATCTCGGCCTGGCGGTAATAGAAGAAGAAGTGCCGCGACTCGTCGCGGGTGATCCGCTCGAGCAGCACCGACAGTACCGGATGCCCCGCCCGCGCCGCCAGGCGGCGGTAGCCGGTGAGCGTCGTGAGCTCGTTGATCGCGCCCCACGTCATGTGCACCGCGCAGAAATCCGGCCACATCCGGGACATGAGCGCGGTCGCCCGGGCCTCCAGCCACTGGCCGGGTCCCTCGTGGCCGCGCGGCGTCGGACGCGGGCTTACCGGGTGCCCGGCGGCGGCCAGGAAGCGTTCGAGCGCCAGGCCGTGAAAGCTCTCCTCGTAGACCCAGCAGGCCAGGAACCGGGCCACGTCGGGGTCGTCGATCGCGCGAGTGGCCAGAAGCGAGCGCAGGTAGACGATCGTGTGGCTCTCGATGTCCTGCATGTACCGCAGGGTGCGGATCGTTTCCGGCGGCACGGGATGCCGCGGAACATCGGCCCAGTCGATCCCGGTCAGGTCGAGTGCGCCGCTCCGCGCGAGATAGGCGTCGATGTCGAAGGCGGCCATACCACCAGTAACTACGTGTGGCGGCCGCCGTCCGGATCGGACGCGGGCTCAGCCGGCCTTGCGCAGCTTCTGGTGCAGGCTGTCGACCTGCTGGTCGAACGGCTGGCCCCCGCGGTCGGTCATCGGCGTTTTGTCGGCAAGACCCGTGTGGAGCTCCACGAAGAGCGGGCCCTCGTCGATCAGCATCGAGGGCAGGCGGCGCTTGAAGTCGTCGAAATCGCTCACGGTGTACGCCTTGCGGTAGCCGGCGCCCTTGGCCATCTGGACGAAGTCGACGGTGAGCCCGCCCGGAATCTCCTGGGAACCCGAGGTGTGATAGACGCCGTTCTTGAAGAGGAGATGAGTGAGATTGCGGGGCCGGGCTCCGGCGATCGTCGCCAGGGTTCCGAGCTGCATCAGGAGCGAGCCGTCGCCGTCGAACACGATGACCCGGCGCTTGGGGATCGCGAGCGCGAGCCCGAGCCCGAGCGACGAGGCGCCGCCCATGAAGCCGGAGCAGCCGACCGAGAGATCGTCCGGCGCGAGCGTGCGCCAGGCCGGCGAGGTCGTCATCGTCGGCACACAGATCGCGGTGCCCCGCGCGGCCGCGATCTCGCGAAGAATGTCTTCCGGCTTGATGGCCATCTAGATCGTCTCCAGGCCCACGAGCACCGCGGTCGGCCCGCGCCGCTCGCGGCTCAGGCGATAGTACTCGGGAATCAGATGCACGTCGTCCGGACCCTCGAGCCGCGCGTGCGGCACGCCGAACGTGTCGAGCAGCGGCTCGGCGAAGCGGACCATCGAGTGTCGCGACTCTTTCGGGTCGCGGTCGCGCTCGCGCTGGAGCAGGCCGATCATGTAGAACGTCGGTATGCGCCCGTCCATCGCGACGCCGCGCAGCGTGTTCACCGAGGCGTAGAGTCCCGCGTGCTGGATCATCAGCACGACCGGCTCGCCGCCGATCCAGAGCCCGGCGTTGATCGCGTTGGCCTCGTCCTCGGTGGCGCACGTGACCACGCGCAGCGCGCGCTCCTTGTCGAGCGCGGCCAGCACCGTCTTCTGATGCGTGTCGGGGACGCTCAGGATCCAGCCGAGCGGCTCCGTCGCTTGGCCGCCGCGCGCCTCGCGAAACGTGTCCTTGAGTGTGTCGATGATCAGCGGCGCAGGAATCGATTCCGGCATCCGGGCCTCCCGTGAGAAGATCGGCCTATCCTACGCTAATCGGCGCGAAGAAAGGATCCCCCCGATGTTCAAAGCCTTCGCCCTCTCGGTCGTCCTTGTCCTGACCTGCGTCGCCGTCGGCGGCGCTGCCGGCCCCGAGCTGAAGACCGATGACCAGAAGACGCTGTACGCCCTGGGGCTCGTGATCAGCCAGAACCTCGCCAACTTCAATCTGAACGCCGCCGATCTCGAGCCGGTGATGGCGGGCCTGAGCGACGGCGTCCTCAAGAAAGAGGCCAAGGTCGACGTCCAGACCTACGCGCCGCGGATCTCCCAGCTGCAGGCCTCGCGCGCCGGCGCGGCGGCCGCCACGGAAAAGAAAGCCGGCCAGGCTTTCCTCGACAAGGCCGCGGCCGAGAAGGGCGCCACGCGCACGCCGTCTGGGCTCATCATCACGACGATCAAGCCCGGCACGGGCCCCTCGCCGAAGGCCACCGACAAGGTGAAGGTCCACTATCACGGCACGCTCACCGACGGCACGGTGTTCGACAGCTCCGTGCAGCGCGGCCAGCCGATCGAGCTGCCGCTCAACGGCGTGATCAAGTGCTGGACCGAGGGCTTGCAGATGATGAAGGTCGGCGGCAAGAGCAAGCTCGTGTGTCCGTCGGACATCGCGTACGGCGATCAGGGCCGGCCGCCGCAGATCAAGCCGGGCGCCACTCTGGTCTTCGAGGTCGAGCTGCTCGATATCGCGAAGTAGATCCTACGAGAGGCGCGCCTCGGCGGGCGGGGCCCCAGCCCCGCGACGGCCTGCAGCGCGCACTTCAACCCTGCGCGATCCCGCCCCGGAGCGCCCCCGGCTCGATGGAGCCCCACAGCACCTCGAAGCCCGGGGGCAGCGCGCGGCTGTTGGGCATCGAGAGCCAGAGCCGATAGAGCAGACGATCGCGCCCCGTCACCTCGTCGTCCTCGAACGCCGTGCGCGCGTGGTAGGTCACGTGGTTGTTCAAGAGCTGGATGTCGCCCGGCCGCAGCTCCATCTCGAAGCAGAGCTCTTCGGCCATCTCCGCCAGCAGATCGAGCGCCTCGTCCTGCGCCGCCGTCATGCGCGGGATCTCGGGAATGCGCTGAGCCGCCTCGACGAAGGTCCGCGAGTACTGGCTCGTGAGGCGCCCGTCGCGGACGCCGAACACCGGTAGGGCGTACCAGCGCCGGTCGCCGCCGCGCTCCTCGCCCTCGCGCGTCCGATAGTAGTCCTGGTGCAGGAGTGCGTGCAGATCGGGCCGGCGCTCGAGGATCGCGTTGTTGATCGCGACCGAGCTCACGATCTTGCTGACGCCGCCCGACCGCGCCTGCCGCACGCAGAGCAGGCCGACCACGTCCGCGCGATCGGTGTGGAAGCGCAGCGGCCCGCTCGAGCGCGCCTTGTAGCGCGAGGTCACCGGCGCGCCCGTCTTCTGCTCGACGTCGGGCTGGTTCACGGCGCCGTACACGCGGAGCTCGTCCCGCACCTCACCGATCAGCTCGCCGTGCGCGTTCTGGTAACGGGGCGTGCCGAGATGGGCTCCGATGCCCCAGTAGAGCTGGCGCAGCTCGTCTTCGGTGTAGCGCGCGACGGGCAGGCCGCGCAGGAGCACCAGTCCCGGGCCGTGCTCGAGCTCGTGAGCGACCGCGGCGAGCTCGGCGCCGAATCCGGAGAGCGGAAAATCCTCGCGCCTGATGTCGGCCCACGCAAGGCCGCGCGCCTTGACCGATGCCAGCGCGGCATCGAGCTCGGCGACGGCGGCAGCCGAGATTGGGCGGATCCAGTCCGTGGACCGCGCCAGATCGCGGCCGTGCCAGGCGGATGGTCCCGTGAGCGGCTTCACGCTGATCGTGCTCATGCTGGGCCTCTCTTATAAACCGCGAGGGATACGCCCCGCAACCGCCCGCACGCGTCGCGGAGCGGCCAGCCAGATCGCGGCGGCGGAGACGAGGCTGGCGCCGATCGAGAGCCACAACGCGATCACGTAGTCGCCGGTGCGATCGTAGAGCGCGCCGGTGAGCCAGGGGCCGGTAGCGCCGCCGATGATCGACGTGAAGCTGAGCGTGCCGAAGATCACCCCGTAGTGCCGGCCCTGGAAGATCTCCGCGGGAATCGCGCCGAAGACCGAGGCCAGGCCGTAGCCGAGCCCGCCTTGCGCGGCGACCATCAGGTAGAGCAGCGCCGGCGTCGGCTGGGCCCGCATCGCCAGGAGCAGCGCGTACGAGAGCACGAAGCCGGCGCACGCGAGCGTCCACACCCATTCGCGCCCGATGCGGTCCGAGAGATGGCCGAGCGCGATCTGGCCGGCGATGCCGGTGAAGCCGACGAAGCCGAGCGCGTACGCGGCCACTTCCGGCGCGAAGCCGATCTCGATCAGGTATTTCGTCTGGTGCACCTGCACGGCGTACCACGCCCACAGGCCGCCGAAGAACCCGACCGAGATCCACCAGAAGCGCGCCGTGCGGATCGCGCGCGCCAAGGTCCAGTCGATCGACGCCCAGGCCTGATCGACGACGTTCGCGGGATGACGGCCGCCTCGGCCGGCGGTCTCGGGCGCGCGGTCGCCATCCGGATGGAGTCCCATGTCTTCGGGGCGGCGGCGCGTCAACAGATTCAGCGGCGCCAGTGCGAGGATGACGAGGGCCGCCATCGCCAGGCACGCCGTGCGCCACCCGTAGCCGGCGATGAGCCGCTGCAGCCACGGCAGGATGACGATCGAGCCGACACCGACGCCGGAGAACGCGATGCCGATCGCGAGGCCGCGCCGGCGGACGAACCAGTTCGGCAGGAAGAGCGCGTGCCCCGTGTAGCCGAGGCACACGGTGCCCCCCGCGACGAGGACGCCGAGCGTCACGTAGAGATGCCAGGGCGCCGTCACGAGCGGCGCGAGCCCGAGCCCGGCGCCGACCATCACGACACCGAGCAGCATCACCGCGCGCGGGCCGCGTCGATCGATCAGGCGGCCGAGCACCGGACCCAGAATGCCCGAGACGAGGAAGCCGAACGAGAAGGCGCCGGCGATGAGTCCGCGCGGCCAGCCGAACTCGTCGAGGATCGGCGGAAACAGGAGCGAGAACACCGTGCGCGCGTTGACACCGATGCCCATCGTGACGAAGGCGACGGCGACGACGATCCAGCCGTAGAACGGTTTTGCGAGCTGCAGGCCGTCGCGGGGCTGAGGCCCCGCCGGCCGAGGCGAGCTCAAGGATAGTTTTGCGGGGGAGCGGCCCATGCGAGCCCGGTGATTCTACTGTATGATCCGCTCGCTGTGCGCGCTGCAGACCGTCGCGGGCTAGCCGCCGGTCGAGGCGCGCCCACGATTGCAGGAGGTCATCATGCTGGGTGACGTCGTCGAGCTGACCGTCGTCGTGCGCGATATCGAGGCCGCGATCGAGCGCTTCACGAGCCTCTTCGGCTTGAAGGTCCACCACCGTGGGGAGTCGAAGGAGTTCGGGTTCAAGAACGCGATCCTGCCGACGGGCATCGGTCACATCGAGCTCCTGCAGCCGACCGATCCGGACAAGGCGGTCGGCCGTTTCCTGGCCAAGCACGGCGAGGGCGTCTATCTCGTCGGGTTCGAGTGCCAGGACATCCCGGGCAGCGTCGAGCGGCTGACGAAGGCCGGCGCCCGCGTGGACGGGCGCCGCGCGGACGTCGCCTGGGTGCACCCGCAAGATACGCACGGCCTCTTCGTCGAGCTCCGCAAGCGCGAGTCGTACGCGTGAGCATGCAGACCTTCCGGTTCGAGCTCGGCGAGCTGCCGCCGGAAGCCGAGGCGCTGCGCACCGAGGTGCGCGCGTTCCTGCGCCAGGAGCTCGGCGACACGCCGCCGGTGCTGCGCGCGCACTCGTGGGGCGGCTTCGACCGCGAGTTCAGCAAGAAGATGGGCGCGCGCGGCTGGATCGCGATGACGTGGCCCAAGCGCTATGGCGGCCACGAGCGGAGCGCGCTCGAGCGCTACGTCGTGCTCGAGGAGATGCTGGCGGCCGGCGCGCCGGTGTCCGCGCACTGGATCGCCGACCGCCAGTCCGGCCCGCTGCTCCTGCGCTTCGGCACCGAGTCGCAGCGACAGCAGTTCCTTCCGTCGATCGCGCGCGGCGAGCTGTCGTTCGCGATCGGGATGAGCGAGCCCGACTCGGGCTCCGACCTCGCGTCCCTGCGCACGCGCGCCGAGCGAGTGGGCGGCGGCTACAAGGTCAACGGCACCAAGGTGTGGACCAGCAACGCGCACCTGGCCGACTACATGATCGCCACGCTCCGCACGAGCTACGATCCGGCCAAGAAGCACGAAGGCCTCACGCAGTTCCTGGTCGACACGAAGCTGCCGGGCATCACGATGAGCCCGATCATCGACCTGGCGGGCTCGCACCACTTCAACATGGTGGTCTTCGAGGACGTCTTCGTGCCCGAGGAGATGCGGGTCGGCGAGGAGGGCGCGGGCTGGAAGCAGGTCACGACCGAGCTCGCCTTCGAGCGCAGCGGGCCCGAGCGCTATCTCTCGAGCTTCGCGCTGATCCTCGAGCTGATCCGCGAGGTGGGCAAGAATCCGAGCGAGCGCGCGGCGGCCACCGTCGGCCGCCTCGTCGCGCACCTGGCCACCTTGCGGCAGATGTCGCTCTCGGTCGCGCTCATGCTGCAGGCGGGCGAGAACCCGAACCTCGAAGCCGCCGTTGTCAAGGACGTGGGCACGACCTTCGAGCAGGAGGTCCCCGAGATCGTTCACGCGCTGCTCGGCCTCGAGCCGACGATCGACACCGGCAGCGATCTGCAGCAGGTGCTCGGCTTTTTGATGCAGCGCGCGCCGTCGTTCTCCCTGCGCGGCGGCACCCGCGAGATCCTGCGCGGCATCATCGCGCGGGGCCTGGGGCTTCGGTGAACGAGCTGCGGACGATCCTCGGTGACGTCGTCACGCGTCTGTTCACGGAGCGCGTGACGAAGGATCTCCTCGAGTCCGCCGAGACCGGTGCCTGGCCCGACGCGCTCTGGCAGGCGGTGGAGGAGAACGGCCTGACGTGGCCGCTGGTCCCCGAATCGAAGGGCGGCGCGGGCGGCACCTGGGGCGACGCGTTCGTGGTGGCGCGCGCCGCCGGCCGTCACGTGGTGCCGCTCCCGATCGTCGAGACCATCGTGGGCTCGTGGCTCCTCGCGGCGTCGGGCCTCGACGTGCCGTCCGGAGCGCTGACCCTGGCGCCGGTGCATCGTGAGGAGCGCCTGCGCTTGTCGCGCGCCGGAAACGCCTGGCGCCTGAGCGGCGCCGCGGCGCGGGTGCCGTGGGGCCGCGCCGCCGGCCACGTCGTCGTCGTCGCCGAAGCCGACGGGCGCACGATGGTCGCGCTCGCCGCGCGCGGCGCCGTGGAGGTCAAGGCGGATCAGAATCTCGCGCGCGAGCCGCGCGACACCTTGCTGTTCGAGCAGACCCCCGTTGTGGCGGCTGCCGCAGCGGGAGGCGGTGTGCCGCCGCAGGCCACGTTACTCTACGGCGCGCTGGCGCGGTCGGCCCAGATGGCGGGCGGCCTCGACTATCTCCTGCGTCAGGCGTCGCAGTACGCGACCGAGCGGCGCCAGTTCGGAAAGCCGATCGGCTCCTTCCAGGTGATCCAGCAGAACCTGGCGGTCCTGGCGGGCCACACGGCAGCGGCGGGCACGGCAGCGGCCCACGCGTTCGGCGCCGCCGACCGCGGTGACGCCGCGTTCGAGATCGCCGCCGCGAAGGTGCGCGTCGGCGAGGCGGCAGGAATTGCCGCCTCGATCGCCCACCAGGTGCACGGGGCGATCGGGTTCACCTACGAGCACGCGCTGCAGTTCACGACGCGCCGACTGTGGTCGTGGCGCGCCGAGTTCGGCAGTGAGAGTGACTGGGCGGTGGATCTGGGACGCTCGGTCGCCGAGCGCGGCGCCGACGCGCTCTGGCCTCACCTGACTTCTCGATGAACAAGAACGGAGTGCTCCTGTGAAGATCACAGACGTCACACTTACATTGTTCGCCTGGACCGATATTCCAGCGACGACTTACGGCCGGCACACGGGACGCTTCAGCGGCAAGAGCCAGCTCGGGCTGCTCGCGATCAAGACCGATGACGGCGTCGAGGGGCACGCGTTTCTGGGGTCCGCCCAGCGCGGCGCGCACCTGGACGGCGAGTCGCTGATCCAGTTCCTCAAGCCTGTCGTGATGGGCCAGAACCCGCTCGATCGCGAGCGCCTGTATCAGGCGCTCTGGCAGCGCAATCGTGCGACGACGTATCGCGCGATCGGCGCCGTCGACATCGCGCTGTGGGACATCGCGGGCAAGGTCGCCGGTCAGCCGATCCACCGGCTCCTCGGCTCGTATCGCGACAGCGTCCCCGCGTACGCGAGCTCGGCCGTGCTCGCCTCGAAGGAGGCGTATGCCGAGGAGGCCGCGAAGTTCAAGGCCGAGGGCTGGACCGCGTACAAGATCCATCCGCCGACCGATCCCAAAGTGGACATCGATATCTGCGAGGCGGTGCGCCGGGCCGTCGGCGACGCGTTCACGGTCATGCTCGACTCGACGTGGGCCTACGTTTATCCCGACGCGCTCCGCGTGGGCCAGGCGATCGAGCGACTGGGCTTTCACTGGTACGAGGACCCGCTGGCCGACGACGACATCTACAACTACGTCAAGCTGAAGCAGAAGCTCTCGATCCCGATTCTGGCGACCGAGTACGCACCCGGCGGCTTCACCGCGTTCGCGCCGTGGCTCACCGCCCAGGCGACCGATTACCTGCGCGGCGACGTCGCGGTGAAGGGCGGGATCACCTCGCTGGTCAAGACGGCGCACCTCGCCGAAGGCTTCCACATGAACTTCGAGGTGCACCATGGCGGCAACTCGCTCAACAACGTGGCCAATCTGCACGTGATCATGGCGATCAAGAACTGCGAGTTCTTCGAGGTGCTGCTGCCCGCCGGCGCGCAGAAGTACGGTCTCGTGGAGGACATCGAGGTCGACCGGAGCGGCCATGTCCACGCGATCAATGGCCCGGGGCTCGGCGCCACCATCGACTTCGCGCTGATCGAGCGGAAGAAGACCGCCGTCCTGTCCTAGCCCCGGTGCGCTCGGTCCTGTTCGATCACGTCGCCATCGCGGTCCCGCGTCTGGCGGACGCCGCGGCGATCCTGGCAGGTGAGCTCGGCGGCCGCTCGGCCTACGGGATGGCCCGTGGCGCGTTCAGCTTCTGGCACTGGCGCTACGAGGGCGGCGGCGACATCGAGGTGCTCGAGCCGGCGGGCACCGATGGGTTCCTGCACCGCTTCCTCGCCCAGCGCGGGGCCGGGATCCATCACGTCACCTTCACGGTGCCGAGCCTCGTGAGGGCGTGCGAGCGCGCCCGGGCTCACGGCTACTCGATCGTCGGCTACGACGATTCCGATCCGGAGTGGAAGGAAGCGTTTCTCCATCCTCGAGAGGCGCAGGGCATCGTCGTCCAGTTCGCCGAGAGCCACGCCGAGGCGCCGAGCCCGGACCCGAGCCGCACAGGGCAAGGGAGGTCGGCGAGTCCACGCGAGCCTGCCCCCCAGATCATGGTCCTCGGCCTGCGATTGAGCGCGCGGTCGCGAGAGCGTGCGCGGACACAGTGGGGAAAGGTCGTCCAGGGTCAGCTCTCTGACGGACGCGACGGCGCGCTCGTCTTTCGCTGGCCGGGCTCGTTCATGTACGTCGCGGTCGAGATCGACGCCGCGCGCGAGGAAGGACCGCTCTGGATCGAGTACGCGAGCCGGCGGGCCGTCCCGCTCACCGACGGTCCGCATCCGGTGCTGGGCGCCGTGTTCAAGCGGCGGCCGGCCGACTAGGCTCGGCGCGGCCGAATCGCGGTGCGACTCTGGAGTCTCCATCCGAAGTATCTCGACTCGCGCGGCCTCGTGGCTCTGTGGCGCGAGGCGCTCCTGGCCCAGGCCGTTCTGCGCGGCCGCACCCGCGGATATACGCGACACCCGCAGCTCGATCGATTTCGCGGCGCTCGTGCGCCCGTCGGCACCATCGCGGGCTACTTGCGCATCGTCCGCGCCGAAGCGGCGAAGCGCGGCTACGCATTCGACGGGCGTCGAATCGCTGGCGCCGGCTCGCCGGGGCGCCTGACGGTGACGCGCGGTCAGCTCGAGTGGGAGCGGCGACATCTCCTGGCCAAGCTTCGACGCCGCGATCCGGCACGGGCCGCCGCGCTGGCGCCGCTCCGGCGACCGCGGGCGCACCCGTTGTTCCGCGTCGTGACGGGCACGATCGCGGGCTGGGAGCGCGGCCGGTGATGTCGCTCCGGCCGCCGCTTGTCCGTCCGGATGGCCTGGGCTATGTTCGGCTCGCCCTCATCACGCCGACTGGAGAGTGGAGGCGACCGCGATGACGATGAAGCCGCCGGTGCTCGAGGGCCCGACGGTCACCTTGCGCGCGCTCGCGATCTCGGACGCGGCTGCCCTCGCCGCGGCGGCGGCGGAATCCCGGGAGCACTACATCTACACGCGCGTGCCCGACGGGATCGTGGAGGCCGAGACCTACATCGCCGCGGCGCTTCGGGAAAGCGACGACGGCCGCCGCATGCCGTTCGTCATGCTCTGGCGCGACCGGGTCGTGGGCTCGACGAGCTATCTCGATCTACAGCAGTGGCGCTGGCCCGCCGGATCGCCGCTCCAGCGCACGGACCGACCGGATGCGGTCGAGATCGGCGCGACGTGGCTCTCGCCCTCGGCCCAGCGCGCGCGCTGCAACAGCGAGGCGAAGCTCTTGATGCTGCGCCACGCGTTCGAGGTCTGGGAGGTGCATCGGGTCGCCCTCAAGACCGACGAGCGCAACGCGCGGTCGCGCCGCGCGATCGAGCGTCTCGGCGCCCGGCTCGACGGCGTGCGGCGCGCCGACATGCCCGGGCAGGACGGCTCGGTCAGGAATTCGGCGTACTACTCGATCGTGCGCGCAGAGTGGCCGGCGGTCCGCGCAACGCTCGAGGCCGCGCTCGCGCGCACGACATGGTGACGGCGACGCCCCTCGTACTCCTCTTCGACCTCGACGGCACCCTGACCGACCCGAGGCCGGGCATCGTGCGATGTTTGAAGCACGCGCTCGATACCCTCGGCGCGCCGTGTCCGTCGGACGACGTGCTCGCCTCGTTCATCGGCCCTCCGCTTCGGGAGACATGCGCGAAGCTGCTCGAGACGTCGGACCGCGACCTGATCGAGCGCGCCGTCGCGCTCTATCGTGAGGAGTACGGCCAGACCGGGCTCTTTGAGAATCACGTCTATGCCGGTATCACGCAGATGCTGGACCACTGTCTAGAGGCGCGCCTCGGCCGGCGGGGCCCTAGCCCCGCGACGGCCTGCAGCGCGCACCACACCCGGGCGCTCGCGTCGGCTGCGTTCGTCGCGACCGCGAAGGCGAAAGTCTACGCCGATCGGATCGTACGGCGGCTCGAGCTCGAGCCGTACTTTGCCGGGGTCTACGGAAGCGAGCTCGGGGGCCGGTTCGACGACAAGGCGGACCTCATCGCGCATCTGCTGGCGACCGAGAAGGTCAGGCCTGAGCTCGCGGTGATGATCGGCGACCGGTCCGGCGACATCGTCAGCGCCCGGGCCAATCGCGTCCGGTCGATCGGAGTGCTCTGGGGCTATGGGTCCAGGTCCGAGCTCGAGGCCGCGGGCGCCGATGGTCTGTGCGAGTCGCCGGCCGAGCTGGTGGCGTGTCTGGGGCGGCTCGCGCCCTGATCTGGCGCCGTGGCTTCATTTCTCGCCGCGCCCTAATTTTTCGCCGAAGACGGGGTGTGGGATTACGCTTTCGGTGGATTTGTGACTTCCACTTCACCGGAGGATCGAACATTGATATTTTTGCCTGCATCTGAGCGTCGCGCCCGAGTGCTCGGGTCGTTGGTCGCGGTCGTCCTGCTGGCGCTGCTCGCCGTCGCCCTCGGGCCCTCGGCGGCGCAGGAGCGCATCGTCAGCAAGCAGGACGCGGACCGAATCTTCGGGCTGAACCGTTCGCAGTGGGAGGCGGAAGCCAGGCGTATGGTCGAATCGCAGTCGTGGAAGGTCTTACCCGGCGCCGCCGATCAGGGCACAGGTGTGATCGCCACCGATCCCAAGACCGGCGTGGGGCTGGCCGTGCGGCCCTCGTACCGGGACCCGCAGGGCCCGCCCGAGACGCTCGTGGTCGGCAGCTACTATCCGTCCGGCACGTTTCGCCGGTTCAGCGACCGGACCCGCCGCGAGATGGAAGCGGCCGCAGGCTCGGACCTCGGCAAAGCGTACTCGGTCGCGGT
>Ga0126369_10002077_pt1 | contig 14154 bp, 13 predicted proteins | sample PanSoiMetaPlot_1_FD_109646 | JGI IMG/M metagenome (GOLD analysis project Ga0126369, IMG submission 109646) | Tropical forest soil microbial communities from Panama - MetaG Plot_1 | ecosystem: Environmental > Terrestrial > Soil > Tropical forest > Bulk soil | place: Panama | collected 2016-02-17 | reverse complement strand
CGCCTGGAAGATTCCGCGTCCCAGCGAGGTGCCAGACGAGCAGCGCTAGGATCTGATGAGGAGTGACGAAGGCCCCGGTGCGGTCAATCGCGCCGATGCGATCGCCATCGCCGTCGGCGCAAAAGCCCGCATCGTATTTGCCGGCCAGCACAGCTTGCCGCAACGCATCGATGTGCGGCTCGATGGGCTCCGGGTGCGCGCCGCCGAAGCGCGGATCGCGCGTTCCGCGAATCTCGTCGCACGGAATGCCGTTGCGTCGCAGGAGCTCCGGCAGCAAGCCAGCGGCGGCTCCATGCATGGGGTCAAAAACGAATTTCAGTTTTGCGTCGCGCAGCCGCTTCCAATCCACGAGCTTTTCGAGCGCATCCAGATATGGTGCGCGAGGCTCGACCGAGTGAATCAAATCCTTGCGCGGCGGAAGCGGCGGCACGCCTTTTTCCAAAACTCCCGCAAGTTCCTTTTCGATTTCCGCAACAATGGAAGGAAGCGCGCTGCTGCCGTAGCTCGCTTTATACTTCAGTCCATTCCAGCGATAGGGATTGTGGCTCGCCGTGATGACGATTCCGCCGGCCGCTTTTTGGTGCCGCACCAAAAACGAAATCGCGGGCGTAGGGCAAGGCTTGTCCGTTAGCGACACCGGAGTTCCTGATGCGCTGATCACGTCTGCAACCGCTGCTGCAAAACGATCGGAGGAATAGCGGTGATCATAGCCGATGATCACGCCTTTGCGTCCGTCTTCGCCGCGGACCACGTAACGAGCAATCGCGTGCGCCACGATGCGCGCGTTTGCAAACGTAAAATCGTCGGCAATAACCCCGCGCCATCCATCCGTGCCAAACTTGATCGCAGGAATCATGAGTAAGGAAAGTATACGCGAACCGAACCGCCCGCCAACAGCCGGATTGGCCTGTTCTACAAGAGCTCTTTTCGCTTTTGTTCTTCGAGGTGTTTCACGATTTTGGCGACGTCCTGGGCGCGGTCGCGGGGACAGATGAGCAGCGCGTCGGGCGTTTCAACGACAACAAGGTCCCGAACGCCAATGGCGGCAACAAATTTTGAAGGCGCCCACAAAAAATTGCCTTCGGCATCAAGCGTGTGGCCTTCGCCCGCAAACACGTTCTTGCCATTTTTCTTGGCAAGCAATTCGTAGACGGCCGCCCAGGAGCCGATATCGCTCCAGCCGATTTCCGCGGGAATGACAAACACACGCGGCGTGCCTTCCACGCGCGTGGCTGGCTCGAGCACCGCATAGTCTACGGAGATGCTTTCCAGTTCTTGATAGATACCTCGAAGCCGCCGCTCGTAGTCCCGCTTGCGAATAAAGCCGGCAAGTTCCTCCAGCGCCGCACCCGTCTTGGGCAAGAAGCTCCTGAGGTTCTCGAGGAACGTCGAAACGCGCCAGAAAAACATCCCCGCGTTCCAGTGATACTTGCCGGAAGCCACATATTCCACTGCAAACGGGAGCGCCGGCTTTTCCGTAAAACGCTTCACGGCAAAAACCGGAAAGCCTTTTCCAGAAATCGCCTCTCCCATCCGCTCGATGTAACCGAACCCGGTCTCCGGCCGCGTCGGCGGAATGCCGAGAACCACCATGCGACCTGGCTCGCGGGCCACGTCCAGCGCCGCGGCAACGATCTTTCGATATTTTTCCGGTTGCGCAATGTAATGATCCGCGGGCAAAACCGCGAGCAGCGCATCGCCTCGGGAAACATGTCTCGCGTGAATCGCCGCGAGCCCAATCGCCACGGCTGTATTTAAACCCTTCGGCTCGATCAATACCCGCTTGCGCGCAGCCGCCGGAACCTGTTTGCGAACCGCCGCAGCCTGCTCCGTGTTCGTCACCGTCCAGATGCGCTCAGCCGAAATCAAGGGCCGCAGCCGCGCGACCGTCTGCTCCAGCATCGTATCCTTGCCAACAATATTCAGCAGCTGCTTGGGAGTGCGCGTCCGGCTCCGCGGCCAAAACCGCGTCCCGCGGCCGCCGGCCAGAATCACCGCATGGGTAGTGAGCTTTTCTTCGTTCTGAGCCATGAATAAGAAGAACGAATTTAGCACACAGACTGTGCCCGAGGGGGAAGGCAAACTGCTGCCGGTGCGCGGTTGTGGAACCTCACGGAACAGAGGCAGTGAGAACGGAGATTCTGTCCGCGGTCCGGACGGAGTAGATTTTGTTTGCCGGAATAAACCAGCACTCACCCGCCTTCACGAGAATCGATCTTTGCGGGTGCTGCCAAGACAAGAAACCTTCACCCGAAAGCACGACAAGAATCTGAAAACGGCTTTGACCCGCCCCGACCCTTTTGAATTGCGCCACGTGGTCGATGTCCAAGCGATCCACGGAAAAATAGGGGCACTCAGCCAGATGATTCCCGCCGGTATGCTCCTGTCCCGTGGTCCAAGGCTGCGGGGTGACTTTGCCGCCCGCTTGGGGATCGAAACTCATTACCGCAAGTGCTTTTTCAATATGCAGTTCGCGCGGTTTGCCGCTGCTGTCCACACGACCGTAGTCGTACACGCGATAAGTCAGGTCCGAGTATTGCTGCACTTCGCAAATCACCATGTCCGGCCCGATCGTATGCGGAGTGCGCGCGGGAATGAAAAACGTATCCCTGCTCTCGACGGGGTGGCGTTGGAAGAGATCTTCGAGATGGTTGTTCTCGAGCGCCTCCAGGAATGTCTCGCGAGTCACGCCCGGCTTCAGTCCCAGCAGCAGGGAAGCGCCGGGCTTCGCGGAAACGACATGCCACATTTCCGTCTTGCCCCGGCCTCCCGCAGCTTTTTCGTGGAGCGATGCGTACGCGTCATCGGGATGAACCTGGATGGAGAGCTTGTCGGTCGGAAAAATAAACTTCACCAGCAGCGGAAGATCACCACCTGCCGCAAAGTTGTCGCCGCGCCATTCGGCAGGCATTTCTCGCCAGGCCTCGGCTAGCGTCTTTCCCGCGAAGGGACCGTTGGCAACACGGCAATTCACGTCTGTGAGCCAGGCTTCTCCAATGGGATCAGCGAGATTCGTTTTCTCAGGATAGAGTGGAGCGAGCGAGCGAGTACCCCAAATTCTCGGACTGAACGTCGGCTCAATGCGAAAAGGCTCGTGACGAAGCTCGTTCTTCAATGCTGCCGGATCGGGATTTGGAATTGCGCGAGGCTGCACGTCGTGGCGCCCAACTATGCTGCAGCTTCCGCGCGCGCAAAGAAGCGTTCGAGTCTGCGCAGCCCTTCCTCGATGCGGTCAATGGAAGTCGCGTAAGAAAGTCGCAAATAACCCGGTGCGGCAAAAGCCTCTCCCGGCACGACAGCGACGTACGCCCGGTCCAGAAGCATCTTCGCAATCTCCGTGTCGGACTTCGCCAGCGCCGACCGCCCTGCACCGTTGGTCAAATGCGCCGAAACGTTCGGAAACGCATAAAACGCCCCGCCAGGCCACTCGCAAGTGATGCCGGAAATCGCGCGCAGGCCTTCGACAATGCGCCTTCGCCGTTTCGCGTATTCCGCAAGCATCACGGGGACCGTCTCCATCGTGCCCGTCATGGCTTCTAGCGCCGCATATTGCGCGATCGAAGTAGGGTTCGAAGTGGACTGGCTCTGCAATTTAATCAGCGCCTGGATCAGCGCCTCCGGTCCCAGCGTGTACCCGATGCGCCAGCCGGTCATGGCAAAAGTCTTCGACATCGAGCCGATAATGATGACTTTTTCCTTCGCTCCTTGCGCGCTGGCAATCGAAAAAGGCTTGTGCGCTTCATACGTAAAGTGCGAATAGCACTCGTCGCCCATCAGCCACAGGTTGTGCTTCTTGCAGACCGCCAAAATCCGTTCGTACTCTTCCGGTGGAACCACCCCGCCCGTGGGATTGCATGGCGAATTCACAATCAGAAGTTTGGTCTTCGGCGTGACGGCTTTCTCGATCGCCGAAGCCCTCACCGTGAAACCGTCCTCGGGATGCGTTTCGACATATACGGGGGTTCCGCCCGCGTACTTCACAATATCCGGGAAACTCACCCAGCAAGGCGTCGGAATGACGACCTCATCGCCTTGTTGGATCAGCACGCTCATCACATTGAAAATCGAATGCTTGCCACCCACGCTGACCACGCATTCTTTCGGCGCGAATGACGAGTGCAGCTCGCGCTTGTGCCACGCGCAGATGGCTTCGCGCAATGGTGCAATCCCTCCTGCAGGCGTGTACTTCGATTTATTCTCTTCGATGGCGCGGATCGCCGCGTTCTTAATGTGATCCGGCGTGGGAAAATCCGGCTCGCCGGGGCCGAAGTCGGCCACGTCAATGCCCTTGGCTTTCATCTTTTCCGCTTCGGCGAGTACGGTTGCCGTCGGCGAGATCTGGATACGGTTGATGCGGTCGGTGAGTTGCACCTCAAGCTCCTTCGGTGATGCGCAAGTTTACGGTCAACAGTTTACAAGCAGGGCGGAGCGGCGCAAACACCGAATTGGCCTTCTCCGCGTCCGACGTGTTCGCACGCACGCGGACGAAACGGCAGCAAACAAACATCCTCAGGACACTTTCGAGCGCAGCCGCTGCTCAACGATGGAGGGAACCAGCCCGTCCAGCGGCCCGCCGTGCTGCGCTATCTCGCGGACCAGCTTCGAGCTCAGGTAGCTGTAGGGTTCCCCGGGCAGCATGAAAACCGTTTCCAGCCTCGGCTCCAGTTTCCGGTTCATCAGCGCCATCTGCAATTCGTATTCATAATCCGAAACCGCGCGAATGCCGCGAAGAACCACGCCTGCGCCGCGTTTTCGCGCGTAATCAATGAGCAGTCCCTCAAACACGTCCACCTCGACGTCCGTCCACTTTTTGGTGACTTCGCGCAGCATCTCCACGCGCTCGGGTACGCTGAACAACGGCTGCTTTTCCGTGTTTCGCAGCACGGCGACAATCAGCAGGTCAAACATTTTCTCGCCGCGCTCGATCAGGTCGAGGTGGCCATTGGTTACCGGGTCAAACGAGCCCGGATAGATGGCAATCGATGTTTTCATCGCGGTTTAAGTGCCGGTGTAGCCCCGGCGTTATTCTACCTCAGGCGCAACGGGCCAGCCCCGCAAAGTCTCCGCCCACCCGCGGTCGTCCCCGGGCTTTGTAAATCTTCTTCGCAGAAAGCCGGAGTTATGACAGTATGCCTGTGCCACTGCTACATAGCAGCCTTTCCTGTTTCATCTTGAGCGGAGGGAATTTGCAAGTCATGATGCAAAAGCTCGTTCCCAGCCTTGTCCAGAACTTCGGCGCGCGAGGCTTCCTCTTGGTTTTTCTGTTTGCGCTTCTAACTCCAGAATTTACCGGCGCCCAGCAGCCGGCGCTGAATCTTATGCCCACACCCGAAAGCGAACAGCCCGGCACGGGAAGCCTGCGCGTGGATTCTTCTTTTTCCGTAGCGCTAACGGGTCACACCGAACCACGCCTCGAACGCGGGGTGGAGCGATTTCTCACTCAGCTGCAACGCCAAACGGCGCTGCTCTTGAACCTCAAGCCCGTCAAGTCGGCGCAGGCTACTTTCGTCTTGCAGACCGACCATGCCAGCAAAGAAATCCAGGAAGTGGGCGAGGACGAGTCTTACGTTCTCCAAGTGACCAGCTCTGGAGCAAAGCTCACCGCGGCAACTCCTCTCGGCGCTCTTCACGGAGTGCAGACTTTTCTCCAACTCGTCGACGTTTCCAGGGACGGTTTCGCCGCCCCCGCGATCACCATCCGGGACAAGCCGCGCTTTCCGTGGCGCGGACTGATGATCGATTCCGCGCGTCACTTCACTCCTCTGGAAGTAATTTGCCGCAATCTCGATGGCATGGAAGCCGTGAAGCTGAATGTTTTTCATTGGCACCTCACGGACAATCAGGGTTTTCGTGTGGAGAGCATGAAGTTTCCCAAACTTCACGAGCTCGGCTCCGGGGGCCTTTATTACACCCAGGAGGAGGTCCGCGAGGTGATTGCCTACGCGCGCGACCGCGGCATCCGTGTGGTTCCGGAAATTGAGATGCCCGGCCACAGCACGGCCATTCTTGTCGGCTACCCGGAAACCGCCAGCACGCCCGGGCCCTTTAAGATCGATGAAGATTGGGGCGTCCTGGATCCGGCGATGGATCCCACAATCGAACAAACCTACAAATTTCTCGACCCATTCATCGGAGAGATGGCCAAACTCTTTCCGGATCACTACTTTCATATTGGTGGTGATGAAGTGAACGGGAAAGCCTGGGACGCCAGCGCAAAGATCCAGGAATTCAAAAAAGCCCACGGCTACAAATCAAACGAGGATCTGCAAAGCTATTTCAGCACTCGTGTGCAGAAGCTGGTGGCCAAGCACGGGAAAGCGGCCATCGGCTGGGACGAGATTTTCGTTCCAGGCGCCCCCAAGGACATCGTCATTCAATCCTGGCGCGGACCGGACTCGCTAGCAGCCGCGGCGAAACTGGGTTATCGCGGCATTCTTTCTAACGGCTACTACATTGATTTGATGTGGAGCGCCGCGCGGCATTATGTCGTTGATCCGCTGGGAGGCGCGGCAGCCGATTTGACGCCGGAGCAAAAACAACTGGTGCTCGGCGGCGAAACCACAATGTGGTCGGAATACGTAAACTGGGAAAACATTGACTCTCGTATCTGGCCGCGCACGGCGGCCATCGCCGAGCGCTTCTGGTCGCCGCAATCGGTGACAGACGTGCCATCCATGTATGCGCGCCTGGACGTCATCAGCCAAAGGCTCGAGTGGCTCGGGCTTACCCACCGCAGCCAATATCGCAAGATGCTGCAGAGAATCGCCGGGCCGGCCACGCCGGAGGAATATGCGGCGCTCAAGGCGTTCACCGACGCCCTCGAGCCGGTAAAAGACTACACGCGCGGCGATTCCACTTCCTGGAAAGACATCACCACGTCGCCTCTCAATCACATCGTCGATGCGGTACCGCCGGAAAGCGATGCGGCAAGGCGCTTCGGGGAGCTGGTGGACAAATTCATTTCCACTTCTTGCCTGGGTGACGATTCAGCACAACGGCTTCGCGCTCAGTTCACCGCCTGGCGCGACAATGATGCTAAGCTGCGGCCGCTCGCGCAGCGCTCTTTCCTGGTCGAGGAAGCCGCCCAGAAATCGCAGGACCTCTCGGTGCTCGGAACGATGGGCCTTGCCGCCCTTGAGGTTATCGCGAAGCGCCAGCCTGCGCCCGACTCCTGGAGGGCGCAGCAGCTCGCTATAATCGAACAATTGAAAAAACCCCAGGCTCAACTGCTCTTGGTGCCGGTGGCCGCCGTTCAAAGACTCGTAGAAGCAGCTTCTGGCGGAGGAGCCTGCGCTGCCACCAAACCATAGACTGCCTTCGAAGGCTCTCAGTCGTCTTTAAGTCGTCACAGCTAATAAGACTGTTTCAGTCGTACTTTAAACAACACAAAACAAAAGGGTTGTCTCTATTTCTTCTGCTTGACTTGGGGCAACTTAGAGGATAGGATAAATGTGCGACTAGAACGGTCGCATATGCGGGGGCGAGGTAAGCTCTAGGTTCGATGTTCAAGCTTTCCAAGAGAGCTGATTACGGGTTAATTGCTGTCAAGCACCTGGCTTTGCATCGTGAGCACGCCTGCAGCGCCAGCGAGATTGCGGAGGAATACGGCATCTCCGCCACGCTGATGGCCAAGGTGCTCCAGAAGCTGGCCCACAAGTACATTGTGGCGGCGAAACACGGCTCGAGCGGTGGGTACCAGTTGTCTAAAGAGCCCTCGCAAATCAGCGCCCTGGAGGTCATCTCTGCAATTGACGGCCCCGTGCTGATTACTTCGTGCGTCACGAACCATGGAAACTGCGACGCAACCGAGCGTTGTTCGGTAAAAGAGCCGTTACGGCGCGTGAACGAGAGCATCTTAAGTGTGTTGGGCTCCGTCACGATTGCGCAGATGAGTGAAGATCCTCACGAGCCATCGCTCGTGGCTTTAAGGACTTAGGAGAAAAGGAATATGGCCGTCACACTGCCGATCTACATGGACAATCATGCGACCACTCCGGTCGATCCTCGCGTGTTGGAGGCAATGTTGCCGTATTTCACTAACAAATTCGGCAACGCGGCCAGCCGCAACCACTCTTTCGGGTGGGCAGGGGAAGAGGCCGTGGAGAATGCGCGGCAGCAGGTCGCCTCACTCATCAACGCCACGGCGAAGGAGATTATCTTCACCAGCGGTGCAACCGAATCTGACAATCTGATGATCAAGGGTATCGCGGAAATGTTCCGCGAGAAGGGCAACCACATCATCACGCAGTCCATCGAGCACAAGGCCGTGCTCGATACTTGCAAGAATCTCGAAAAGCACGGTTTCGAGGTCACTTATCTGCCGGTGCAGAAAGACGGGCGTGTCAGCCTGGACGACCTGAAGGCCGCCATCAAGCCGACAACGATTTTGATCACCATCATGTACGCCAACAATGAAATTGGCGTGATCAATCCCGTCGTGGAGATCGGCAAAATTGCCAAAGAGCGCGGAATTTTCTTCGCCGTGGACGGAGTGCAAGCGGTGGGAAAAATTCCCGTAGACGTCCAGAAGGACAACATCGACCTGCTGGCGATCAGCGGGCACAAGATTTATGGACCAAAGGGCGTTGGCGCTCTGTACGTGCGGCGCCGCAATCCTCGCGTACAGCTTTCCGCCATCATTGATGGCGGCGGCCACGAGCGCGGCATGCGCTCCGGCACGCTGAACGTTCCCGGCATCGTGGGCCTGGGCAAGGCCTGCGAACTCGCACAAAAGGAGATGCCGGAGGAAAGCGCGCGGCTCCGCGCCCTGCGCGATCGTCTGAAAGCAGGGCTGGAAGCCAAACTGGACGAAGTTTTCGTCAACGGTTCGATGGAACATCGTCTGCCCAACAACTTGAACATGAGCTTCGCCTACGTGGAGGGCGAATCCCTGCTGATGGGCATTAACGACGTGGCGGTCTCGAGCGGTTCGGCTTGTACCTCGGCAACCCTCGAACCCAGCTATGTACTCAAAGCCTTAGGTGTGGGCGAAGACCTCGCTCACACCTCGATTCGATTCGGCCTCGGCCGTTTCAATACGCAAGAAGAGGTCGACTACGTCATCGACAAGATGGTTCAGGTGGTGACCAAGCTGCGTGAGCTTTCGCCGCTTTACGAAATGGCCAAAGAGGGAATCGACATCTCAAAAATGAAATGGCAAACCGCCTAGAAGGGCTGAGAAACAAACCATGGCAAATGAAGGTACAATTCGCATTCATCGCTCGATCGCAGGCACGGGCGCGGCTTTCCGCGTGAGCTTCGTGCCGTACGATTCCGAGGAAGAGAGCGGGGGAGAGCGCTCCTTCCGCGAACTTCAGCAGGTGCGCGCTTTCCTGAAGATGCTCGGGCTCGGAGCCGAGTACATCAAGGACGCTCTTCGTCAACTTACCGCGGGGCGTTCGGCTTCTGTTCCGAACGTTTCGCTCTCGGACAAGGCGGTGAAGAGCGCGGCCTTTGAAAGTGTTGAAAATCTGGCAAGGAGCAACGGGTAATGGCATACAGCGACAAAGTAGTTGATCACTATAACAATCCCCGCAACGTCGGCAGCCTTCCGAAGGAAGATCCCAACGTCGGGACCGGCCTCGTTGGCGCGCCGGAGTGCGGCGACGTGATGAAGCTGCAGATGAAGATCAACCCGGAGACCCAGGTCATTGAAGAAGCCAAGTTCAAGACCTTCGGTTGCGGGTCGGCCATCGCTAGCTCCTCGCTCGCTACGGAATGGGTGAAGGGCAAGACGGTGGACGAAGCGCTGGCCATCAAGAACACGGACATCGTGCGCGAGCTGTCGCTTCCGCCGGTGAAGATCCACTGTTCCGTGCTCGCCGAAGACGCCATTAAGGCCGCTATCGGCGACTGGAAAAAGAAGCACGGCGCCGAAGTGCCGGCCACCGAGAAAGCCTCGCACTAGGCGAGCTCCGTTTGTAGGGGCAACGGATTATGGCCACTGAAATTGTAAGCGCCAATACCGCGAAGATTCACCTCACCGAGCGCGCGGCGAAACAGATTCGCAAGTTGCTCGAAAAGGAAGGCGTGTCGCCGGAAGTGGGCGGGCTGCGTGTGGGCGTGCAAGGCGGTGGCTGCTCGGGATTGTCCTACGCCATGCGATTGGACACCCAGCCGCGTGATCGCGACAAGATCTTCGAAGAATTTGGCGCGCGCATTTTCGTGGACCCGAAAAGTTTTCTGTATTTGAATGGCACGACGCTGGAGTACGAAGAGACGCTCATGCGCCAGGGATTTGTTTTCCAGAATCCCAACGCGGCGCGGAATTGCGGCTGCGGCAGCTCTTTTACAGCCTAGTAGCGCGGACTTCAGTCCGAGTTGGCTTGCGCTTTTTTGGGCCGCGGGTTTTGTTGGGGGAAGTTGCTGAGGCGGGTTTAACAAGTGGTTGGCAGCCGCGCTCGCCAGCCACTTTTTTTGTGCCTGATAAGGAGTTCCTGAAAAATCTATGAGCACGGTTCCGTCATCGGCGCAAGCCCCGCTCGTCTGCTGGAACTGCCACGAGCGCACGCTCGGCACGCACTTCTGCGCGAGTTGCGGCAAGCTGCTGCAACTGCCGCAGGGAATTGATTACTTCGCGTTATTCGAGATGCCGCGCAACCTGTGGATCGAAATGGGTGCCCTGGAGCAGAAATTCCTCCAGCTGAGCTGGAAGCTGCATCCGGACAATTTTGTAAACGCGAGCGAGCCGGAGCGCGAGCTTTCGCTGAGGCGCAGTTCGGAGTTAAACGATGCATACCGCACATTGCGCGATCCCATCGCTCGCGTCGAATATTTGCTGGCCGTTGAGGGTGAGCGTAAAGAAGGAGAGAAGAAGCAGCAGGCACCACCGGAATTACTCGAAGAAGTGTTTGAGTTAAACGAGTCGCTCGATGAATTGCGGGAAGCGAAAGCTTCGGGGCAAGATTTGGCGGGATTGAAAGCGCGGCTGGAATTCGCGGAAAAGAATTTTCAAGGGAAGCTGGGCGACATTGATGGCGAACTCCAGGCAGCCGCACGCGAATGGGATGCGGCCTTGCAGGGTGACGCCGTGACGCGGCATAGAATCATGGGGAAGCTCAACGAATTGCTCAATCGCCGATCGTATATCCGTAATCTGGTGAATAGCGTCGCCAAGGAATTGGCGGAGGTTTGATTCAGGAATGGGACGGATGGTCGGAATCGATTTGGGGACGACGAACAGCTTGGTGGCCTACACCGAGCCGAACGGAACGCCGAAGTGTGTTCCCGGTCCCTATGGCTCCACACTGTGCCCTTCCGTTGTGAGCATTGACACGGACGGCAGCGTCATTGTTGGTGAGCCGGCGAAGCGTCGTTTGCTAACACAGCCGGAGCGGACGATCTATTCGGTGAAGCGGTTGATGGGGCGCGGGCCTGCGGACGTGCAGGACGAGCTGAAACTATTTCCGTTCCGCATCCATCCGTCGAGCAAAAATGTGATTCGAGTGCGGCTTGGCGAGAAAATCTTCACACCGCCTGAGATTTCTGCGTTCATTCTGCGCGAATTGAAGAATTGGGCCGAAGCGTTTTTCAGCGAAACAGTAGACCGCGCGGTCATCACCGTGCCCGCGTATTTCAACGACGCGCAGCGTCAGGCCACGAAGGATGCCGGGAAGATTGCGGGGCTCGAAGTCTTGCGGCTGGTGAACGAACCCACGGCAGCGGCGCTGGCTTACGGTTTGCACGAAGAACAGCGGGGCAAAGTAGCGGTTTATGACCTGGGCGGCGGCACGTTCGACATTTCCGTATTGAAGCTCACCTCCACCAGCGAAGGCGACATTTACCAGGTGCTCTCCACGAATGGCGACACGCACCTTGGCGGCGACGACATCGACAATTTATTGCAGGCCTTCGTTCGCGAGAAAATTCTTCAGCACGACGAAATTGATTTTTCGCCGCACGGGGAACTGGCGCAGGAGCTGCGCAAGGCTTTGATCAACGTGAAGCATCAATTGTCCGAAAGCGAGAACGCCACCCTGCGGTTTGCTTTGCCGAACGGGAAAGTTTTTACGTGCGAATTTGCGCGCGGGGCGCTAGAAGCGCTGATTCGCCCCGTGGTGGACCGGACGATGGAGCCGGTGAAGCTGGCGCTGGCCGATGCGCAACTCAAGCCCGCGGATATGCACGAAGTCGTTCTTGTCGGAGGAGCGACGCGGACTCCGCTGATTCGACGCACGGTGCAGGAGTATTTCGGCCGCGAGCCGCACACAGAATTGAATCCGGATGAAGTGGTGGCCCTGGGCGCGGCGGTGCAGGCCAACATTCTGGACCGCGGCGTGAAAAATATGCTGCTGCTCGATGTGACGCCGCTCTCGCTGGGTATCGAGACGTATGGCGGCGCGGTGGCGAAAATCATTCCACGCAATTCGACGATTCCCGCGAGCGCGCAGGAGCTTTACACCACGGGTGTGGACAATCAGACGGGGATTGATATTCACGTACTGCAGGGCGAGCGCGAAATGGCGAAAGACTGCCGTTCGCTGGCGCGGTTCACCCTGAAAGTGCCTCCGGCTCCCGCGGGACTGCCGCGCATCGAAGTGAAATTCCTGATTGACGCCAGCGGCATCCTGCAGGTCGCTGCCAAAGATCTTCGCAATGGCCAGCAGCACTCGATTGAAGTGCAGCCGAGCTACGGCATTAGCGACACGGAAATCGAGCGCATGCTTGAGGAATCCATCGAATACGCAGAGCAGGATTTTGCGGAGCGGCAGTTGATTGAGTCACGGACAGAAGCCGAATCGATTTTGGCGGCAACGGCCAAAGGGCTCAATAGTCCGAAGTCCGGCGAGTTGACCTCTGAAGAGCGAGCGAGAATCGACGCGAGCGTTGCTGCGCTGACGGAATCGCTGGCGGGCAGCGACTACAAGCTAATTCGCAAGTGCATTGACGAGTTGAATCACGCGACCGAACACCTAGCAGAACTGCTGATGAGCAGCGCAGTCTCGTCGGCACTCGAAGGGCGCAAACTCGCGGAAGTATAGTTTGTGCCGGGTGTGGACGGTCGCCCGGGATGGCAGGAATCGGACGCCATGCTGAGCCAGCCTGCGGCAGGCAGGCGAAGCCAAGGCTCAAGGTATCGAGCGACCGGGGCTGAAGTAAGGGTTGAGATTCGTCGGGGTGCCAACGGCGCAAGCCCTCAGAATGACAAACCGCGAGCTCGGGGGTAAGAATGGGCGGAACAAATCCATACATCGATGAAGTCAAGTACAAGCCCGCGACGAAGAAATACAAAGTGACGTTTCTTCCTAGCGGCAAGACCATCGAAGTTGATCCGGAAAAGGTCCCCTACGGGCACAATGGCCTGCCCGGCAGCATTCTCGATATTTCCGAAGGTTTTAAAATGGGGCTGGATCATGCGTGCGGCGGCGTCTGCGCTTGCTCGACGTGCCACGTGATCGTGCATCAAGGCCTCGAGTCGTGCAATGAAGCGACTGACGCCGAATTGGATGAACTCGATGAAGCGCCGGGGATTACACCGAAGTCGCGACTTGGTTGCCAGACGGTTCCTGACGGAACGACCGACATCATCGTGGAGATTCCCGACTGGAACAAGAATTACGCGAAGGAAGCGGATCACTGAAATTGACTCAGCAGTTGTAGGGGCGCGCTTCAGCGCGTCCCGGGAAGGACGGACGTAAAGTCCGCCCTACAAGGGAGCCGCAAATGCCGCCGACATTTGGCTGGGACAATTTTGAAGACATCGCCATTGCGCTGGCGGACAAGTATCCAGACACCGATCCACTGACGGTGCGGTTCACGGACATGCACAAGTGGATAACGGAGCTAACAGGCTTCACGGGGGATCCGGGGGCGTCCAACGAAGCAAAGCTCGAAGCCATCCAAATGGCCTGGCACGAGGAGTTTCAAGACCGCCAAGGCTGAGATTTCTCGATGTTATCGGCGGCCGCGACGTCGGCAAAAAGTAAACGCCGATCCCTGCCTGCGGCAGACAGGCCTCACTCCGCAAAAAGTGCGGGAATTCGGGATGACACGTTATCAGTTGTTGCACGCTTGTTCGCGCTGAAGATTTCTCTTATTCTAGATAAGCTATACACCTCGCAAAGCGTGGCGCTATGGTGCAACGGTTAGCACGCGGCCCTTTCAAGGCCGAAATACGGGTTCGATTCCCGTTAGCGCTACCAAGGCTTCCATAAT
>Ga0126369_10002076_pt1 | contig 14157 bp, 10 predicted proteins | sample PanSoiMetaPlot_1_FD_109646 | JGI IMG/M metagenome (GOLD analysis project Ga0126369, IMG submission 109646) | Tropical forest soil microbial communities from Panama - MetaG Plot_1 | ecosystem: Environmental > Terrestrial > Soil > Tropical forest > Bulk soil | place: Panama | collected 2016-02-17 | reverse complement strand
TCGCGCGGTGGAACGGACACATCTGGCGGCGGCTGACCAGCCCGAGCCCGGGCGGGGGCGGCGCAGCGCTGCGCGGCGTGGTCGCAAGGTCAGCGAGCAATGCCTGGGCGGTCGGCGGCTCACAGCCGGTCGGCGGCACCGCGCTCGCCCACATCCTGCACTGGAATGGCACCTCGTGGGTGGTTAGCCCGGTCCTGCCCGCTCCCTGACTTATTCGCTTTGCGCGGCGGGCCGGGGTCTCTAGCGTTGTGCCTTGTGACGTGTCACCTTGACGCGCTCGGCTTCGATGCGAACGACCCGCGGCGTCTGGCGCGCTTCTGGGCCGGCGTCCTGGCCTGGGAGATGGCCGACGACCCTCATGACGGCACCGCGCTTCTGCCCAGCGATGACACCGGGTTCCGGATCCGGTTCCTTCCGACTGAGGTGCCGAAGATCGGCTTGAACCAGATGCATTTCCATCTGACGAGCACGTCCCTGGAGGACCAGCAGCAGACGGTGGCCAGAGCCGTCAGGCTCGGTGCCCGGCACCTCGACGTTGGCCAGCGCCCGGAGGAGGGTCATGTCGTGCTCGCGGACCCCGAAGGTAACGAGTTCTGCGTCATCGAACCTGGCAACAACTTCCTCGCCGACTGCGGATTCTTCGCCGAGCTTGCGTGCGAGGGTTCACAGCAGGCCGGCTACTTCTGGAGCGCGGCGCTGGGTTGGCCGCTGGTCTGGGATCAGGACCAGGAGACTGCGATCCGCTCGCCCAGCGGCGGCCCGAAAATCAGTTGGGGCGGCCCGCCGCTGACGCCGAAGACCGGGAAGTACCGGCTGCATTTCGACCTCGCTCCACCCGTCGACGGTGATCAGCAAGCGGAGGTCGACCGGCTGGTTTCGCTTGGGGCCACTCCGGTCGACATCGGCCAGGGCGAGGTCAGCTGGGTGGTCATGGCCGATCCCGATGGCCATGAGTTCTGCATGCTGACCCCGCGATGACCGGTCTCCGCCGTACGCGCCCAATATGCTGCACAACTATGGCTGGGAGTTTCGATCCTGTCGCGCACAACCGTCTTGCGTGGGACCGCGAAGTAGACAATGAGAATGAGTGGACCAGGCCGGTCGGGACTGATGTCATCGCCAGGGCGCGGGCCGGAGACTGGTCGGTGGTGCTCATCGGCTATGAGCCCATGCCGCGCGACTGGTTCCCTGCAGAACTAGCGGGCGCCGCGGTGCTGTGCCTGGCAAGTGGCGGCGGGCAGCAAGGTCCTGTCCTAGCAGCGGCGGGCGCGACGGTGACCGTGTTCGACAACTCGCCGCGGCAGCTTGGCCGCGATGAGGAAGTAGCGGCCCGGGAGGGACTGACCATCCGGACAGTGCTCGGCGACATGCGTGACTTGAGCGTCTTCCCCGATGCCAGCTTCGATGTGGTGTTCAACCCGGTGTCGAATGTGTTCTGCCCAGAACTCGCGCCAGTCTGGCGCGAGTCGTTCCGAGTGCTGCGGCCCGGCGGCATCCTGCTTGCCGGGTTCCTGAACCCGGACCTGTTCATCTTCGATCTCGCCGCGCAGGAGCGGGGCGAACTCGTGGTTCGCTACAAGCTTCCGTTTAGCTCATTGGACCTGCCTGAGGATGAGCGGGAGCAATATCACGCAGACGGCCCGGCCGAGTTCAGCCACTCGCTGACCGAGCAAATCGGCGGCCAGCTCGCCGCAGGATTTCACCTCACCCATTTGACCGAAGCACCGCATCACGCGAATCCCACCGCACGCTACATGCCCGGTTACATTGCCACCCGCGCTCTCAAGCCGAACGAGACGGCGCTCCGAGCCCATGGCGAATCGAGACTGCTTGCCCATGTCACGCATCCGTCAGCGGGTACGCCTTCGGCGTAACCCGTACGTCTGGCGCCCCTTCACGCTCAACCCACCCAACCAGCCTTATCACGACCACCAGGATGGCCGCTGCCACGATCAGCCACATTGGCCGTTGAGACCACCACTGACTCACTAGCAGGTCGGAATTTGCCAGTCCCAGCGGTTTTAGCATGAGCAGTGCGAGCAGCAGTGCCGTCATATGCCACAGATACACGCTCATCATGACCGCATTCAGCTTCATCACTATCGTCTCGACGGCCCGCAAGCCCAGAGCAGCGACTATCCAGCCACGGCACAGGAGGACGAGTCCTACCTGCCACATCGAGAGCACAACGATCATGGTCGTTGGCGGATCCATATTCGATGGGCCAAGTCCAGGCACGTATCCAATGGTCGGCGAATAAACTGTGCTCGACCCAACAATTAGGCCAAGCAACCCGGCCGCACACATGCCTGCCGCCAGCTTCGGCGAAGCGCGATCGAAGGATCCGTCCGCATAAAAGAATCCAAGCTGATGTGGCAGCAGCCACGCGAGGGCTATGTTCAGCCATGCCACTGCCGGAACGTGTCCCACGAACCGAAGTATGTCGACGCCAACGCAGCCAGCGCAGAGCGCTATCGGGATCGCAATCCGATACCTTCGGTGGAGCCAAACGAGACCCGGGGACATCATCACGATTATCAAATACACCGCGATGAACCACAACGGACCGAAAGGCCCAGCGCCACCGAGGTCAACCCCACGAATCAAGCGATCGCCGCCGACGGAGAGCAGGTGCGACAAGAATTCGACCACAATCCAGATTCCGCCGAAGAACGCCACGGGCCCAAGCAGGCGACGCAATCGCCTATTGTAGAACCTTCGATAGCCACCACGTCCTCCCAGGCAATGGCTCAAAGCAATGAAGTTCGAGAAGCCGCCGACGAAGAGCATAACGGGCACCGCCATGAATACCCATGTGGCGGGCCAGAATGGTGGAATGCTTGACAGGATGCTGCCCACGCCCACGCGGCCAGGGCCCCACCAGGCCGTCGCACTGAACCAGTGGCCAAAGACTATGCACGCGACACCGAGGGCACGAAGTGCATCGACATATCTGTCACGTTCTCGCGCCATAATTTCGCCGTAGGACTTCCGATCTGGCAGCGTGATGACAGCGTCGGCACCGACCGGTGATTCATCCAGGCATGCCACAGCTGGATAGGCCGGTACATCTTGATTCCAAAGATCGAGGGTTGCGGTATGGTGATGGCGCACAGTTGTCGCTTCGTAATGTTCGCGGTCTTCTCTAGGATTACGCTATTGCCATGCTGCAAATAGCCAGTCCAGGTGGGCGTCAGAATCGTCGTCCATCCGTCGCTGTCAGCGATAACATAGCCAACTATCTCGCCGTGGTCGGTGGTCGTGACCATCTCAGCGTCCACCCAAATGGCAGGACTACCTATGGCGTAGACGAGGACGGCGACCGCAAGAGCCAGCAACAGGCGCCGGAGCGTAATGAACCGCACGAGGATGCGACGGGAACGGGCCGGCTCGGCCGTGGTTGCATCGCTCCTCATCTTCATCGTTCTGCGCGAAATCAGCAATGTAGAACCAACTACCAGAAGCGACATCACGAAGAATGGCCAGGGAATAATCACATAGGACAGCAGGATAAGTATTGCTAGGAGGAGTGCGGGCAACGCGCGGGAACCGGCGAGGAGTGGTTCTGTGCTCGCCCCAGCAGGAGATCCGTCGGATCGGTCGGATGCGGCGGAGTGCAGCCACCAGCACGCGGCCAGGGTGAGAAGCAAGAGCTCTGCCGGTAGCTGCACGAGGAGAACGCCGATCAGGATGGGGGTGATTCCGCTAGCCTGAAGGATTTTGAGCATATTGTTAACGTCAAAATCTGCTGCCTGGTAGACGCGGAAGGTGACATAGAGGAACGTGGCCAACGAGATTGTCAGCGTGGGATGTGCGCGTAGCCATTCGCTGAGGACTTGGCTTTGGCTCTCCACGTGTAGATCCGAGTGGCAATAGCGGCATATACGAGCTTTGGAGCTTATCTCCTCAAAGCACTGCGGACACTGGCGATTCGGACTGGTCGGTTCGCGTGCATCGGACATGGGGCGCGCCTTTCGGGGTTGACCGGATGCAGCAGATCGCGCATTCCCAGTAGATAGATGCCTGGTATGGTGGGTGACGCATATTATGCGCAGAGTTGGGTGCTCTTGCGCAAGACGGCGCACCCACGGGTACCGCACTTCCGGCGATCGGCCCTGGCACCCCGACGACCCCAGCCATTCTCTGCTTCTGGGTTGAGGTCGCGCGCCGAGCTTCGTCGTGGGCGGCCCGTCAGCATGATGTCAGGCCGATGTCAGCGCTTCCTGGCAGCATCAAGGCGTTCATCCCGCGCACTGGCGAAGGGACGAGGCGATGAAGGAGGCCACGATGAAGCACGCGACGCCTCGCCAGCGATCCGGGAACAAGTCCTCGGTCATTGCGCCCATCACGGATCCGGCCGGGCTGATCCACCGCCGCCGCAAGTGGCACCCGGGCACCGAGGGCTGACGAGCGATGCGCATCCCCTGGAAGCCCCGATCGCGGGCGGCTCCGACCACCCCAGTGCACATGTCACGCCCAGCGCGGCTGCCCGGTGACTTCCTCGACGAACTCGCCTTCGAGCTTGAGGCGAGCCTTCAGGAAGCCCGCCGGCAGGCCGAGCGCCTGGCCATTCTCTCTGAGCTGCAGCGCGTCACGGCCGCCACGGCCCAGCGGCTCCGCCGGCCGGTGACGATCATGGACCTCATCGACTCGGCCCACGACGAGTCCGAGCGCCAGCGGCTGACCGAACTTGTCAAGCGCCTGCGAACTTAGTGCCGGTTTTGCGACACAGAGTGACAAGAACAGCCGTTACGCCGATAATCAGGCCCATGACCACGGCTAGCGCCGAATCGCCCGAGAGTCGGTTCGAGTTCCGCCTGCTCGGGCCCCTGGAGATCCTCAGGGACGGAGAGCCGCTGAAGATCAGCGGAGAGCGGCAGCGCGCGCTGCTCGGCCTGCTGCTCTTGCACGCCAACGAGTTCGTTTCGACCGACCGATTGTCGAGGAACTGGCCGGCGGCGGCCTGTCCGAGACGGGGCTGAACGCGGTCCAGGCGACGGTCTCGAGGCTGCGGCGATTGCTCGACGGAGGGCCATCCGTCGGTGGAACCGGCGTGCTCGCGACGCGCAGCGGCGGGTATCTGCTACGGGCCGGCACGGCAGGGATCGACATCCACCGGTTCGAGGTGCTTGTCGCAGAAGGCCGACGCGATCTGGGCGCGGGAGACGCGCTTTCGGCGTCCGTCAAGCTTCGCGAGGCGCTCGCCCTCTGGCGCGGGCCGGCCCTGGCCGACCTGGCCGTGCGGGAGTTCGCGCAGGCAGAGATCCGGCGCCTGGAGGAGATGCGGCAATCGGTGATTGCTGACCGCGTCGACGCCGATCTGGCTCAGGGGAAGGGCGCCGAACTTGTCGGCGAATTGGAAGCGCTGATCCTCGCGAATCCGCTCCAGGAGCGGCTGCGCGGTCAGCTGATGCTCGCGCTGTACCGCGCTGGCCGCCAAGCCGATGCGCTTGACGCGTACCGGCTAGCGAGGCAGACCTTGAATGAGGAGCTCGGCCTGGAGCCGAGCCGGGCGTTGCAGCAGCTCGAGCGGGCGATCCTGCTCCACGATCCGAGCCTGGATGCCGCACCACGCCTGTCAGCGGAGGCCGGAGGCGAACTGCCAGGCGTTCAGCTGTGCCCGTTCAAGGGCCTGGCTCATTTCGACATCGCCGACTCGGAGTATTTCTTCGGGCGCGAACGGCTCGTCGGCGACCTCGTCGCTCGGGTTGTCGACTCACCGCTCGTGGGAATCGTCGGCCCGTCCGGCAGCGGCAAGTCGTCGATCCTGCGGGCTGGCCTGCTTGCCTCCCTGTCGGCGGGCGCCTTGCCGGGAAGCGCGCGCTGGCGGGTCGTTCTGCTCCGGCCGGGCGAGCATCCGCTTGCCGAGCTGCGGCGACTGCTCGGAGGTGAGTCGCTGCCCGATGCCCTCGCGATCGTTGCGCCCGGAGAGCGTCTGCTGCTGGCGGTCGATCAGCTCGAAGAGCTGTTCACCCTGTGCCGGGACGAGGCCGACCGCGCAGCGTTCGTCGCGAGCCTTACGGCGGCGGCGGCCGATCCCGAGCGCCGGGCGGTGGTGGCCGTGTCCCTGCGTGCCGACTTTTACGGTCACTGCGCCGCCTATCCGGGGTTCGCGGATTACCTCAGCCGCAACCATGTCCTCGTCGGTGCGATGGAACGAGATGAACTGGCCAGGGCGATCGAACTCCCCGCGAGACGCGCTGGGCTCGAGGTCGAGCGCCCGCTCGTCGATGCACTCGTGGCTGACATCGTGAGCGAGCCCGGTGGGCTGCCGCTGCTGTCGGCTACTTTGCTTGAGCTCTGGCGGCTGCGGCAGAACAGCCTCCTGGAGTTCGGCAGCTATCGCCGTTCGGGCGGCGTTCGCGGTGCGGTCGCTCGCCTGGCCGAGGACGCCTACCGGCGGTTGACCGAGGATGACCGAACGCTCGCGCGGGCTATCATGCTCCGCCTCGCGGCCGGCGACGGATCTGTCGTCGTCCGCAAGCGGGTGCCGGTCTCGGATTTCAGCCGCACTCGAGGCGCCGACGGCGTTCTCGCCGAGCTGGTCCGGGCGCGCCTGCTCACGATTGGTGACGATGAGGTCGAGGTCGCGCACGAGGCTGTGCTGCGGGAGTGGCCTCGATTCACCGCCTGGCTAGCGGAAAGCCTTGAGGAGCGGCGCTTCCGTGCCCATCTGGCGTCGAGCGCCCGCGAGTGGGAGGCCCGCGAACGCGACCCCGCTGAGCTCTATCGTGGCGCCCGGCTGGCGAGCGCCCTGGACTGGAATGCCGTGCACTCCGATGAGCTCGACGAGCTCGAGCGCGAGTTCATCGACTGCAGCCGGAGCGCGGGCGAGCGTGAGCTCCGCGGTCAGCGGCAGCAAAACCGCCGCCTGCGGGCGCTGCTGGCAGGGACTGCGGTCATTCTGGCGCTGGCCCTGATCGCCGGCGCGCTCGCGCTGATAGCGCGGTCGAGCGCGGACCATTCGGCGACCATCGCCCTGGCAGACAGCCTTGGCGCGCAGGCTGCCGCCGACCCGCACCTCGACCAGGCAATGCTGCTCGGCGTGGCAGGCGCGCAGTTGGCACCTTCCGAGCAGGCGCAGGGGGACCTGCTGACCACGCTGCTACGCGCACCAGACGCGATCCGTACTTACTACGGCAACGGCCTGCGCGCTAGCGGCCTGGCGCTATCGCCGGACGGGCACACCCTGGCGCTCGAGGACAACTTCCCGAGCGTCTTCTTCCTCGACACCGCCACCGGCCGGCGGATCCGCGAAGTCCCCGGCCTTTTCAACGGCCCGCCTTCCACCCTCGGCTACGCACCCGATGGCATGCTCGCTTTCTTCGGGGCTCCAGGGACACAGAATCCCAGTGAGGTCGACTTCCTCAACCCAGCAACCGGCCGCATTGTCCAAAGGCTCCCGTTCCCCACGAACGTCACCGACTTCGGACGCTTCCAGCCCGGCAGCGGACTCCCCAACTTCGGGGGCGGCGACTTCGCCTTCGCCGACGGCGGCCACCGGCTGGCGATAGCGATCGGCGGCTATGTCGTGCAGTGGGCACTGCCCCAGGGACAGCTGCTCCGCGCGCCCATTGCCGTCCCTGGCAGCACTGGTCTCGTCTTCTACGCTGCAGGCGGGCGGCAGATTGTCGCCGTCGGCAGCCAGAGCACGTCGGTACTAGACGCGACCACCGGCCGGGTCGTGCGCACATACCGTGCGGGCGGGTTGGTCGCCGCCCTGTCTCCTGACGGCTCGGCCATGGTCTTCGGTGACGCGGCGGGCTCGGTGCGCTTCCTCGACCTGAGGACGGGCGTCGTCACCCAGTCCACGTCCGCACACCGGGGCGGGGTGCGCGCGGTCAGCTTCACCCCCGACGGCAGGACCGCGATCACCAGCGGTTCCGACGGCAGGACGAGTCTGTGGGACGTCGCCACCCACCAGGTGGTGCGCACTCTCACCGGGCATGCCGGCGCTGTCACCTTCCAGGCCATCAGCGCGGATGGGTCGACCTTGTACACCACTAGCGACGACGGGACCGCCATTGCCTGGGACCTCACTGGCAAGCGGAGCTTCGGGACCACGTTCCGCGCGGCGGCGTCCAACCCGGCGTTCGGCTCCTGGAACGTCGCACTCAGCCCGGACGGGCGAACGCTGGCCATGGGCACGACCGGCGGCATGGTGAATCTCTGGGACGTGCGCGCACAGCGCGAGATCGAGAGCTTCCGCGCTGTTCCCGGCCCTGTCGCCGCCGTCTTCTTCGGCCCCGGCGGCCGGTCGCTGCTGGTAGCCGGGGATACCTTCGGCAAGTCCGTGCACGGCTCGCTGGCCATCTGGGGCCTCCGGCCCAAGCCGATGCTGCTGCGCGACCTGCAGGCAGGCCTGCCGAGCTACACGTGGGCCACCATCAGCCCCGACGGGAAGACCGTGGCGGCCATCGGCCCGATCACCCTCGGCGGTCTGACAGCCGCAGCGCATGCCAACGGCCTCGTCGCGGAGTGGAACGCCACCACCGGAAAGCTGCTGGCACGGCCGACGGTGCTGCACGGCGGCGGCGACCCCACCGCGGTCGCGTTCTCCGCTCGCGGAACGACCGTGGCGATCTCTCAACTCGGCAACAAGGCAGCAGTCGTCGACCCGGCCCATCGGCAGATACTCGCGCGCTGGAACGGCTCGCCGACCGCCCAGTACATGCTTGGCGCGGCTATTTCACCCGATGGCACCCGCGTGGCAACGACCGATCTCGAGGGTTTCCTGCGGATCTGGGACGCGACAACCGGCAAGCCGGTGCTGCCGGCGATCCGGGCCTCGGCTGGGTATGTGTACTCCGTCGCCTGGAGCAGTGACGGATCACGGCTCGTCACCGGCGGGAACGACGGCACGGTGCGCCTCTACGATGCGCGCACCGGCCAGCAGATCGGCACCTCCCTGCCGGTGCCGGGTGCCTACCTCAACGGTGGTCCCAGGTCCTACCTCTACGTGACCTTCTCGCCGGACGGGCGAACAATCGTGGCCACCGACACGGCCGGCAACGTATGGCTCTACCCCGCTACCGCCGCTGGCTGGGAAGCGCATGCCTGCCGACTGGCGAACCGGGAGTTGACCCGCGCCGAGTGGTCGCAGTTCCTGCCTGGCCACCCCTACCGACAGGTATGCGGCTCGGCGGGCTGAGTTGATCCTGCGGACTCACGCCGTCCGATCGGTGCCGTCCTCGTTGGAGACTGGCCCGACGCCGCCGAACTCATCACCGCAATCCAGACCGCGCCAAGTATGGCTGGTCAGGCGGCGTGATCGACGCCCCGGCCGGTCAACATCGCCGATACACGTCGGGTCCCTGAATGGCCGAGTGCGGCAGGAGGGATTGACCCGGGCGGGTGTTGGCTGGTGGGCTTTGGCTGTGGCCGGGTTGGCCGGCTTTGTCGGCCGTGAGCGTGAGTTGTCCCGTCTGCGGCAGGCGCGGGGCGAAGGCGCGCGGATGCTGCTCGTCGTCGGTGATGCCGGCGTGGGCAAGACTCGGTTTGTCGGGGAGGGCATGCGGCGGGCCGCGGCGGCGGGGTTGGTGCCGACCTGGGGAAGATGCCTGCCGCTGGCCGGAAGACTGCCGCTGCTGCCGGTCGCTGATGCGCTGGATCAACTGAGCCGACTCGACCGGGGTCGGCTGCTGGAGGAGGCGCTGCAGCTGGCGCCTGCGTGGGTGCGGGCTGAGGTGGAGCGGCTGCTGCCGAGGCTGGGGCCAGGCCGGGTGGAAGAGGGCGGTCGACGGGGCGAGCGCGGGGAAATGTGGCGGCGCGAGCGCTTGTTTTCTGCAGTGGCTGAGCTGCTGGGAGCAATGTCGCAGCGGTTGCCGGTCGGTGTGGTGGTCGAGGATGTGCACTGGGCGGACACCGCGACGCTGGACTGCCTTACCTACCTGGCACGAACGGACCGCGGCGCGGCGGTCACGTTGGTGGTGACGTGCCGCGGTGACGAGGCGCCGCTGGATCGGCATGTAGCGGAGTGGCTGGCACAGGTCCGCGGCAGTGACGCGGTGGAAGAGATCCGGCTTGGCCCGCTCTCCCGCGATGAGGCGACGCAACAGATCGCCGGCCTGGTGGGTGGGCCACCGCCACCGCGGCTGGTGGACGACCTGTACGCGCGTGCGGAGGGCAACCCGTTCTTCACCGAGCAGCTCACTGCGGCCGCGCAGGCGGACCCGGTGGCGAGCGAGTTGCGCGCCCCCGTCCGGTTGCCAGGACGGCTGGCGGACCTTCTGGTTGCGCGGGCGGGCCGGTGCGGCGATGACGGGCGGGCGTTGCTCGCGGCGCTCGCGGTAGCAGGGCGGCCACTGACCGAGGCGCAGCTCAGCGCCATTGCGTGCCTGGACGTGGCAGCGGTGCGGGCAGGGCTGCGGGAGCTTGCCGCGGCGCGGCTGCTGGCTGAAGACGGTCTCGAGGCCGCGTACCGGCCCCGCCATGCGCTGCTGGCCGAGGCAGTGGCCGCGGCGCTGCTGCCTGGCGAGCGGGTGGCGCTGCACGGGCGCACGGCCGCCGCCCTGGAGGCAGAGGGGGATGATGCGCTGGCCGCTGAGGTCGCCGGGCATTGGGCGGCCGCCGACCGCGCCGCCGAAGAACTGCCGGCCCGCGTGGCGGCCGCCCAGGCTGCCGAGCGCGTATTCGGCTACGCCGAGGCCGCAGTGCAGTTGCAACGCGCCGTCGAGCTCTGCCAGCGGCTGCCCGCCGTCGCGGTGACGTCTGGTGCCGAACTGCCACGGCTATACGTGCGGGCTATGGACGCACTGGAGATCTGCGGCGACGGGGAGCACGCCAGCGTGCTCGCCGAGGAGGCATTCAGCCAGTTCGCCGACCACCCTGACCCCGCCACGGCGCGATCATTCACCTGCGCACCGCGGTGTTCCGGGGGATAGAGGCTCGCGCCGCCGGGCTGCCACTGATCAAGGATGCGCTGCGGCTGTTCGAGCAGACCCCGCCTTCAGCTGACCACGCCGAAGCCTGGCTCCGCTACGCCACCATGTTCTTGTTCCACGGCGAGGGCCGACGGGAGCCCACCACCGCCGCCGTGAATCGTGCGCTGGAGATCGCCGAGGCAGCCGGTGCCACGGCGCTGATCTCCCGCATCTTCGCATGGTTGGCAGCCGACGCATTTTTCCGCGGGCAGACCGAGGAAGGGCTGGCCATCCTTGACCGCGGCCGCGCGCTGGCCGGGGACGGCGGGGACGGCGAAGCTATCATCCGGCTCGCAGTGCACGAGACCGACGCCCTGCTGGTGATGGGCAAGTTCCAGCAGGCCGCCGAGATAGGGCTGCGCGGTTGGCAGGCCGCAGGCGCGGCCGGCCGCCAGGCCAGCCCTGATGCAAGCGTGCTGCTCGCTAACACCGCCGAGGCGATGCTCGTCGATGGCCGCACGGCCCAGGCTGCGGCGCTGATCGACCCGCTAACCACCGGGCCGACCGACCGCGATCACTGGGCAATCCATAGTCTCCGCGTCGAGATCGACATCCTGCGCGGCGACCTCGAGGCGGCCAGCCGACGGCAGCGACAGATCAGCGCCCTCATGAGCAACATCGGCAACATTGAACATGCCCGCGCGACATGCCAGCTCTCTGCGGAGCTAGCGCTGTGGGCGGGAAGGCCTGGCGACGCCCTTCGCGAGGTACGCAGGGCGCTGGCGCTATTCACGGTTCCGGACCTGACGATCTTGTTCGGCGTGCTGCTGGCGGCAGGCATGCGCGCGTGCGCGGACCTGGCCCAGCAGGCCCGCGCGCGGCACGACGGCTACGCGGCCCGCGACGCTGTGGCTGCCGCCGATGACCTCGCGTTGTGGGCGGAGCGGATGGAATACGCCCCGCTCACTGACCATCCCTACGTGGCAGCGAGCCCGGCCGCTCGCGCGACCTGGGACGCCGAGCGTACCCGGCTGGTCGGCGCCAGCGACCCCACCGCGTGGAAAGCGGCCGCGAAGACCTGGGAAGACCTGAGCTGGCCGCATCGCGCCGGGTATACCTGGTGGCGGCACGCCGAGGCGCAGCTCGATGCTGGGCAGCCAGCCGCCTCGGCGACGCCCGCATTGCGGGCAGCCGCTGCCGCCGCCGCCGGCCACGCGCCGCTGCTGGCGCAGGTCCGCGCACTGGCGCAGCGAGCCCGCATCCCGCTCCCAGTCCCGCCCAGCGACCCCGCTGCAGCCGCACTTCCGCCGGACGCCCCTGCGCCCTACCGGCTCACCGAACGCGAGCTGGCCGTTCTGCGGCTGCTCGCGGAGGGCCGTAGTAACGCGCAAATCGGCACCGAGCTCTACATCAGCCCGAAAACAGCCAGCGTCCACGTCACCGCTATCCTGCGCAAGCTCGGCGTCGCCAACCGGGTGCAAGCCGCCGCCCTGGCCGAGCGGGCCGGCCTGCTGCAGAGCTAGCTGCCCTAAGGCCGGTTCCCAAGAGATCTAAGGACCTGCGAGGCGGAAAACGACGCGGTTGCCTGATCCGCGACCTCTCGCCCGCGGCGCATCCTCGCAGGAGGTCCTAACGCCTACCGAGGAGACCGCCGTGAAGCTGACTATTGGGCACCACCCCGCCAGCGCCCGTATCCCCGCCCCGGGCCGCCAGCCAGTACCACCAGCCCACCACGTGCGGCGAGTCGCGGGCCGCACCCACGCGGCACCAGCCATGGCGGGAATCGTCGGCGCGGCGGCTGTCGCCGCCGTCTTGGTCGGCAGTTCCCTGACAGCATCGGCCGCGCCTGCCCCAGCCACCCGCAGCGCGACCGGCTCCCCGGCCGACAGCATGCTGCACGCCACCTTCACCACCACCGCCGTCTCCATCACACCGAACCTCGGGACGGTCGAGCTGCTCCTCACCGGCACCGGAACTGTTCAGGGGTTCGGGGCAGCGACCGAGGTCGTCGGAGTGATCCAGGACTTCACGGTCTCCCCCTGCGGTGCCGGGGGCGCCGCCGACAGCGCGCAGCGGCGCGTGGTCACGAGCGGCGGCGTGCTCGTCCTGCACGAAGCAGGAATGACCTGCAGGACCCCGTCCGGCCCGCAAGCCCACGCCACCTACCATGTAGATGGACGGGCCAGCACCGGGATATTCGCCGGGGCGCGCGGAAAGGGCGACGTCACCGTCGACGTGACAACCCACCGGGAAACGGTCTCCGGGACGCTGATCCTCATGCCGCCAGGCGCGTAGGGCCAACGAATCGACACGCCAGCGTTCGTGCCTTGATCGCCGAGCTCGCAATGGTTGCCCTGGCCGCCGTCGGGACAGACCCGGCCAGGGCCGCCTCGACGGAACAATGCGACCCCAGTCCGCAGACGGACGCGAGTTTCTGCGTGACCTATGACGCGACGGCCCGCGGCCTTGCATGTCGGCCGCCCCGGCCGACATGGCGTTCTCGCTGTCGAATTTTTGGCGGCCCGTCAGACTACTGCCTGGTCCAGCATCGCGTCGGCTACCTTACGGAACCCGGCGATATTGGCGCCGAGCACGTAGTTCCCTGGATGGCCGAACTCCAGCGCCGCTGACCACGCCTGCTGGTGGATTGACTGCATGATCGCGCGAAGCCGGTCGTCGACCTGGTGGCGCTGCCACTGCTGTCGCTCGCTGTCCTGGGACATCTCGAGCCCGGACACCGCCACCCCGCCCGCATTGGCCGCCTTGCCCGGCCCGAAAAGGATGCCGGCCGAGAGAAATTCTGCGACCGCCTCGGGGGTGCACGGCATGTTCGCCCCCTCGGTCACCGCGATCACGCCGTTGCTAATCAGGTTCACGGCATCCTTAGCGGTGATCTCGTTCTGAGTCGCACTCGGGAACGCGCAGTCCGCAGGGATGTTCCATAGCGGGTTGCTGTCGCTGACGGACGCGGGCACGTAGGTCACGCCCGGGAAGCGATCGGCGTAGTCGGCGATGCGGCCGCGACCGGCGTTCTTGAGGTCGAGCACCCAGGCGAGCTTCTCCGCGTCGATGCCGGATGGGTCATGGACGAACCCGCCGGAGTCGGACAGAGTGATCGGCTTCGCCCCCAATTTGATCAGCGCTTCCACGGTGTACTGCGCGACATTCCCGCTGCCCGACACCAGGCAGGCCTTCCCGGCCAGCGAGTCGCCACGGGTCGCGAGCATCTCCTGGGCGAAGTAGACCGCGCCGTATCCGGTCGCCTCCGGCCGGATCAGCGAGCCACCCCAGCCGT
>Ga0126369_10002075_pt1 | contig 14160 bp, 11 predicted proteins | sample PanSoiMetaPlot_1_FD_109646 | JGI IMG/M metagenome (GOLD analysis project Ga0126369, IMG submission 109646) | Tropical forest soil microbial communities from Panama - MetaG Plot_1 | ecosystem: Environmental > Terrestrial > Soil > Tropical forest > Bulk soil | place: Panama | collected 2016-02-17 | reverse complement strand
GCTCGTCGCCAATGGCGAGATCTACAACTTCCGTGAGCTCCGCCGCGACCTCGAAGCCCGCGGCCATCGCTTCAAGACCGGCTCCGACTGCGAGACGATCATCCATCTCTACGCGGAGCATGGCGACGATTTCGTCCGTCACCTGAACGGCATGTTCGCCTTCGCGTTGTGGGACGCGCGCCGCCGACGTTTGCTGATCGGACGCGACCGCCTGGGCATCAAGCCGGTCTATCTCTACAACGACGGCAAGCGTCTCGTGTTCGCAAGCGAGGCGAAGGCGATGTTCGCGCTGCCGGGAGTCCCGGCCGAGGTCGACCCCGCGGCGCTCGACTCGTACCTGAGTCTGGGCTACGTGCCCGCCCCGCAATCGATCTTCCGCGGCATCGAGAAGCTGCCGCCCGCGACGCTGCTCGTGGCCGAGGGAGGCCGGGTGTCGCGCCGGCGATACTGGCGCATCCCCGACTCCGTCGATCGCGCCTCGACCGAAGCGCAATGGGCCGAGCGGCTCCGTGCGCGGCTGGCGAAGTCGGTGCGCATGCAGATGGTGAGTGACGTCCCCATCGGCGCCTTCCTTTCCGGGGGCATCGACTCGAGCAGCGTGGTCGCCTTCATGGCGGCGGCCAGCGACCGGCCGGTGAAGACCTACGCGATCGGCTTCTCGGGCGGCGAGGCGGAGGCGTTCTACAACGAGTTGCCCTACGCGAAGCGGGTAGCGGAGCTGTTCAAGACCGAGCACCACGAGATCCTCGTGCGGCCCGATGTCGTCCAGCTATTGCCGGGCTTGCTGTGGCACATGGACGAGCCAGTCGCGGACACGGCGTTCCTGACGACCTACCTCGTCTCGCAGTTCGCGCGCCGCGACGTCACGGTGATCCTGTCCGGCGTGGGCGGCGACGAATTGTTCGGCGGCTACCGGCGCTATCTCGGCAACCACTATCAGGCTTACTTCGAGCGCATGCCGGGATGGATGCGGCGTGCGGCCGCCGGCCTCGGCGAGCGACTGCCGAGCGATCGGCACTCGTCGGTCCTCAACCTCCTGCGGCTCGCGAAGGGCTTCCTCGCGTCGGCGGACCTTCCCTTCGAGGAGCGGTACCGAGCGTACGTGCAGGTCTTCCCCCGCGGCGCGGCGGACCGGCTGCTGACAATGAACGGCCACGATCGCCGTGACGCGCTCGGCGACGCCTTCCGTCAGGCGACCAGCCGCGACGCGCTGAACCGCATGCTGGCGGTCGACGCCGAGACCCAGCTCCCCGACGACCTCCTACTCCTCACCGACAAAATGAGCATGGCGGTATCGCTCGAGTGCCGCGTGCCGCTCCTCGACCACGAGCTCGTCGAGCTCGCTGCCGGCATCCCCGAGGAGGTGAAGATCCGCGGCGGCGACCTCAAGCACGCGATGAAAGCGGCCCTGAGCGATGTGCTGCCAAGGGACATCCTCGATCGCAAGAAGCGTGGCTTCGGCACACCAATGGGGGCGTGGCTGAAGGGCGATCTCGCTCCGGTGCTGGACGAGCTGCTCTCCCGGCGCGCCGTCGCGGCCCGCGGCTTCTTCCGCCACGAGGAGATCGACCGGTTGATCCGCGCGCACCAAGCGAATCGCGTCGACGGCACCGACCAGCTGCTCGCGCTGCTCAACCTGGAGGTCTGGTCGAGGATCTTCCTCGACCGCCGCGCCCCCGGCGACGTCGCCGCGGAATTGAAGTCGCTCGCGACGCCGCGGCGCGCGGAGGCGGTCGTTTGAGGATCCTCTACGTCTGCCACCGCTTTCCGTATCCGCCGAAGCGGGGCGGCAAGATCCGGCCGTTCAACATGATCCGGCACCTCTCGATCGACCACGAGGTGACGGTCGCCTCGCTCGCGCGCTCGGACGAGGAGGCGCGCGAGGCCGAGGGGATCGCGCCCTACTGCGCGCAGTACCGCGTGGCGACCGTGAGCGCGCCGATCCAGTGGGCGCGGATGATCGCGACGGTTCCGACGCTCGTCACCGCCTCGGCAAGCTACTTCCACTCGAGCGCGCTGGCCCGGACGATCCGCGGCCTGCTGCGCGAGCAAACGTTCGATCTGATCTTCGTCCACTGCTCATCGGTCGCCCACTACGTCGCGGACGTCCGCGGCGTGCCCAAGATCCTCGATTTCGGCGACATGGACTCGCAGAAGTGGATCGAGTACGCGCGCTACAAGCCGTTCCCGCTCTCGGCTGGCTATCGGCTCGAGGCGTGGAAGCTCGAGCGCGAGGAGAAACGTCTCGCGCGCCTGTTCGACCTCTGCACGGCGACGACGCGCGCCGAGTGGGAGACCCTGGAGAGCTACCGGACCGGCGTGCCGACGGACTGGTTTCCGAACGGCGTCGACAGCGACTACTTCCGGCCGACCGACGGGCACCACGATCCGGACACGATCTGCTTCGTCGGACGCATGGACTATTACCCGAACCAGGAATGCATGTTCGCCTTCTGTGCGAGCACGCTCCCGTTGATCCGCGCGCGGCGCCCCGAGGCGAAGCTTCTCATCGTCGGCGCGGATCCCTCGCCCGCGGTGAAGAAGCTCGGCGAGCTGCCCGGGGTCACCGTCACCGGCTCGGTGCCCGACATCCGTCCCTACCTGCAGCGCTCGGCGCTCATGGTCGCGCCGCTCAACATTGCCCGCGGCACGCAGAACAAGATTCTCGAGGCGATGGCGGCCGGCGTGCCGGTGGTGACGAGCGGGGTGGCGGCTGGCGGCGTGGACGCGCTCGAATGGGAGCACTTTCTGGTCGCGTCGACCCCTGGGGAATGCGCGCAAGCCGTGCTCCATGTGCTGGAAGATCCGACGGAGCGCAGCCGGCTCGCCGCGGCCGGGCGGGCGAGGATGCTCTCCCACCATGCCTGGCCCAACTCGATGAAGCGGCTGGACGCGATCATCGAGCGCTGCCTCGCCAGGCAGAGGCGCGACCCGCAGGTGCTGAAGCCGGAGGGCGTGACGGCGTGAACATCAGCATCTTCGGTCTCGGCTACGTCGGCGCGGTTTCCCTCGCGTGTCTCGCGCGGGACGGGCACCGCGTGATCGGCGTGGACGTCGACCAGGCGAAGCTCGATCTCATCTCGTCGGGCAAGACGCCCGTCGTCGAGGAGGGGATGGTCGAGTTGATGGCGAGCGTCGCGCGCACCGGCCGGGTCGCGGTGAGCCGGGACGTCCGCGCGGCCGTGCGCGACACGGAGCTCTCGCTCGTCTGCGTGGGCACACCGTCCGCGCCGAACGGCAGCCAGGACCAGACCGCGATCCAGCGGATCGCGCGCGAACTCGGCGAGGCGATCCGCGACAAGCGCGAGCCGCACGTCGTCGTCTTTCGTTCCACGCTGGTTCCCGGCACCGTCGAGGACGTGCTGCAGCCGATCATCGAATCGGCCTCCGGCAAGAAGGAGGGCGCCGGATTCCACGTGTGCTTCCAGCCGGAGTTCTTGCGCGAAGGATCGTCGATCCGCGACTACGACAAGCCGCCGTTCACGATCGTCGGAGCGAATGCCGATGCCGCGGTCGCGCTGCTGAAGCAGCTCTTCGGGCACCTGCCCTGCGAGTTCCACGCCACCTCGATCCGCGCCGCCGAGATGCTCAAGTACTGCTGCAACAACTTCCACGCGCTCAAGATCACCTTTGCGAACGAGACGGCGCGGCTCTGCGAGGCGCTCGGCGTCGACCCGTTCCAGGTCATGGATCTCGTCTGCCGGGACACGCAGCTCAACATCTCGCGCGCGTATCTCAAGCCGGGATTCGCGTTCGGCGGCTCGTGCCTGCCAAAGGATCTCCGCGCGACCATGTACCTCGCCAAGATGCGCGATGTCGAGCTGCCGATGCTCGGCGGCATCCTCCAGTCGAACCGCATCCAGATCGACTACGCGATCGCGAAGGTGCTCGCCTCGGGCAAGCGCCGCGTCGGGATGATCGGCCTCGCGTTCAAGACCGGCACCGACGATCTCCGCGAGAGCCCGCTCGTCCTGCTCGCCGAGCACCTGATCGGCAAGGGGTTGAGCCTCCTCGTCTATGACCCCGAGGTCCACCTCTCCAATCTTCTCGGCGCCAACCGCCGCTTCATCGAGACCCACGTGCCGCACATCGGTGCGCTGATGCGCCGGGAGATCGAGGAGGTCGTCAGGGAGTCGGATATCCTCGTTGTCGGCCTGAACGACCCGGCCACGCTCGCTGCCCTGAAGCGTCATGTCCGCGACGGGCAGCTCGTGCTCGACCTGGTGAAGATCCCCGATCGGACGGGCCTGCGCGGAGAGCACATCGGGCTGTGCTGGTAGGCGATGAGCCTCGGGCTCGCCATCAACCTGGCGGCGCTGGCGGTGGTGATCGCCTGGCTGCTGCGCCGGAGTTATCCGGTCACGGAAGCGGTACGCCTGCGGAACGCTCTTCTGCTCGCGCCCACCGGTCCCGACGACTTCAGCTGGACGCCCGACAAAGTCCCGGGGGATTTCCGGCTCGAGCGTCGCCCCGGCAATCCGGAGCTCGCTGGCGTCGTGCGCGAGCTGGCCGTGGACCGGCTCGCCGACGATTGGCGCAAGGCGCTTGCTCTCGCCGGGCATCTCAGCGAGCACGCCGCGGAGGACGAGGACGATGCCGGCCCGGTGCAATCCGATCTGCTCACCACCTACCACCGGATCCGCGAGGGGCCCGGCTACTGCGCCGACTTCGTAAAGGTGTATCTCGCGCTCGCCCACACCGCCGGACTCGTCGCGCGCCAGTGGGCGTTCTCGTTCGACGGGTTCGGCGGGCACGGGCACACCTTCGTCGAAGTGTTCGACCGGCAGCGGGGAAAGTGGCTCTTCGTCGATGTCTTCAACAATTTTCACGCCGTGGCCGCTTCCACCGGCGCGCCGCTCGGCGCGCTCGAGCTGAGGGATGTGCTGCGAGATCGCCCGAGCGACGTGCGGTTCGAGCCGAATGGTCCGGGACGCCCGGGGTTCATCTACCCGGAGAAGGCGTTCGATTACTATCGCCGCGGTTTGAGCGAGTGGTATCTGTGGTGGGGCAACGCGGTGATCTCGGCCGATGCCAGCCCGCTCACGCGGTGGGCATCGCGAATCGGCGGCGGGCTCGGGCGCTTCGCGAGCATGTTGCTCGGCGGCCAGCCGCGCATCCGCATCCTCCGGACCGAAGAGAACCGGGCGCAGGCCGACGCGCTCGCGAGGCTACGCACGCTCACGAGGCTCGCGATTGCGCTGCTGGCGATGCTGATTGTCGGTCTCGTGATCCAGATTGCACGGGCAGGAGCCCAGGGCTGAGCCCCGGGGACAGCGGATGCTCCGACAGCTGCTCCAGTTCTTGAGTCCGGCGGGCGAGCACGCGCGGCTCTCGGTGCTTCTGTTCCATCGCGTGCGCCCGCAGCGCGACGAGCTGTTCCCCGGCGAACCCGACGCCCGGGCCTTCGAGACGCTGTTGGGCAATCTCAAGCGTTGGTGCAACATCCTGCCGCTGCCGGCAGCGATCCAGCGGCTGCGCAGCGGCGCGCTGCCCGCTCGCAGCCTCTGCATCACATTCGACGACGGCTACGCCGACAACTGCACCGTCGCGCTTCCGCTCCTGACGCAGGCCGGGGTACGCGCGACCTTCTTTGTGGCCACGGGTTATCTCGGCGGTGGCCGGATGTGGAACGACACGGTGATCGAGGCCGTTCGCGCGGCGCGCGGCCCATCGCTCGACCTCACGGACATCGGCTTGGGTGTTTACCCCCTGGCGACCCTCGACGAACGGCGCAGCGCGATCGCGGCGCTTCTCGGCAAGCTGAAATACGCGCCGAGCGAGGCGCGTGAAGCATCGGCCGACGCGATCGCCCGCCGGGTCGGCGCGGAGCTCCCTCGCAACCTGATGATGACGCCCGAGCAGGTCCGGACGCTGCACTCGGCCGGGATGACGATCGGCGCGCACACGGTGACCCATCCGATTCTCGCCGGCGCCTCGGAGGCTCATGCCCGCCGGGAGATCATCGAAAGCAAGCGCGTGCTGGAGACGCTCGTCGGCGACCCGGTCGCCCTGTTCGCCTATCCGAACGGCAAGCCTCGCCAGGACTACGCGGGCGCGCACGTGGAGCTCGTCCGCTCGGCCGGCTTCGATGCGGCGTGCTCGACAGCGTGGGGCGTCGCTTCGCGCGCGAGCGATGTTTTTCAGATTCCGCGCTTCACTCCGTGGGACCGCGAAGCGTGGCGGTTTGGCCTGCGGCTCGCCCAGAACCTCCGCCGCACCGCGTATGCAACCGCATGAACCCCTGACGCCGCGGCAGCCGCTGACAATCGGCCTCGTCGGCCCGCTTCCCCCGCCGTCGGGCGGGATGGCGAATCAGACCCAGCAGCTCGCGCGGCTCCTCGCGGAGTCGGGAATGCACATCGAACTGGTCCGGACGAATACGCCTTGCTCGCCTGCTTGGATCGAGCGGATCCGCGGCGTTCGCGGACTCTGGCGCCTCGTTCCTTACACGCTGGCCCTCTGGCGCTGCGCAGGCCGGGTTGACGTGCTGCACGTGATGGCGAACTCGGGATGGGCCTGGCATCTGCTCGCGGCGCCGGCCATCTGGATTGCGCATCTGCGGGGGAAGCCGGCGGTCGTGAACTACCGGGGCGGCGAGGCCGAGCGCTTCTTCACTCGTCAGTTCGGCTGGGTCCGCCCGACGCTCCGCCGGGCATTCTGTGTGATCGTTCCGTCCGGTTTCCTGCGCGACGTGTTCGCTCGATGGGGCGTCAAGGCAGAGATCGTCCCCAACATCGTCGACCTCGCACGGTTTCAACCCGGTCCCGCTGTGCCCGGTCGGTTGCATCTCCTGGTCGCGCGAAACCTCGAGGACATCTACGACATTCCAACTGCGCTGCGAGCGTTCGCACGCGTGCGCACGACACATCCGCATGCGCGACTCAGCGTGGCCGGCTCGGGTCCGCGGCGCGCCGACCTGGAGCGGCTCTGCGCCGAGCTGGGAATCGCCGGTGCCGTGAACTTCACCGGCAGGCTGGACAACGAGCGCATCGCCGACGTCTATCGCGATGCCGATCTGCTTCTCAACCCGGCGCTCGCCGACAACATGCCGATCTCGCTGCTCGAAGCGATGGCGACCGGCGTGCCGATCGTTACCACGAACGTAGGCGGAACGCCCTATCTCGTCGAGGACGGCAAGACGGCGCTGCTGGTGCCGCCAGGCGACGCCGAAGCCATGGCGGACGCTGCGCTGCGCGTCATTAACGACTCGGCACTCGCCGAGAACCTGCGCGGCTCGGGTCTCGACGCAGTTCAGCGCTTCTCGTGGCCGAACGTGCGCGCCGCCCTTTTCGAGACTTACGCCCGCGCAGCAGGACGGGAGTCCTTGAGCCCCTATGGGGTCTGAATCGCAGCCGGCGGCCGCGCGAGACCCTGACCTCGCAGCCAGTCGTTGCGGATCACCAGCAACTTTTGGCTCTGCGTGAGCTCCGGCGACCCCGACACGACGGTCCAGTCGATCTCCTCAGCGATGCGCGACTTGAGGTAGGCGAGCACCTCACCATCGCTCATCTGGAACGTCGGCCCCTTCTGCAATCGCGCAGTGACCGTACGCGGCCCGGTCTGAATGAACTGGTAGGCGTGAAGCCCTTCCATCCAGCGCATCACGAGCGTCAGGCCTGGCATCGCGATCCGGCGGCCGCTCGGCAGGAAGATCACGTCGCCGGTCCGGCCATCGACCGGCCCGATCCTGGGCCATGCGATGCCGCTCGGCGCCGGCTCGCGCGTCTTCCAATGGACGTCGTCGCCGGTCTCGTAGCGAACGAACGGTGTCGCAAAGTTCGTGAGAGTGGTCGCGACCGCCCGTCCGGAGCGTCCCAGCTCCGTGATCGGACGGTTGGCCTCATCGAGGATCTCGAGAATCCCGCGGTGGAAGAAGAGGTGAAGGCCGTCGGCTTCGGGTCCCTCGACGGCGAGCAGCCCACCGTCGTTCAGCCCGTACTGATCCCGGACCGGGACGCCGCCGAACGTCTCCGCGATCCGCTGCCGTACGTCCGGGCGCATGACCTCTGCAGTGCAGACCACGGCCTTCAAGCGCGGAGGCCGGGCCTTCAATTCCGACAGAAGCTCCCCTAGCTCGCGGATCGAATTGGGATAGCCGTAGATGAACTCGATTCGTCCGAACTGCGGCGAGTCCGCCAACGCTCTTGCGCGCTCCGGACTGAGGTTCGAGCCGCTGGTGACCCAGCGATTGACGATCCAGTCGTTGCGGCTGCGCCGATCTCCCAGTCCGACGCCGACGGACTCTCCACCGACAACCAGGAAGGGGGCGCCCAACCGCCAGCCCGCCCAGGTCCAGCCGAGGTACATCTGCGCCCAGGCGAGCTCCTCGTCGTCCCTGGTCATCCGGAAGAGCGTGGGCCGACCCGTGCTTCCGCCCGTTCGGGCCGGCTGCCCGTTGAATCGCGGATGCGTGGTCGTGATCGACGCGAGCTCCTCGCGAAACTCGTCCTTTGTAAGAAGTGGAAGCCGTTGCAGATCATCAACCCGCTGAATGTCGTCGGGTCCCGACACGAATGGCTTCCAGCGCGAGCGATAATACGGCACGTATTCCCAGCAGTAGCGGGTCAGCTCGCGTAGCCGTTGGTCTTGGTACCCCCGGATCTCCGATTCTCCCCATTGCGCGCGAGCGGAGATCTGCCTCAGGAACCGAACCCGTTTCGGGACGAGCGCTTGCAGGAAGATGTTGTGAATCAGACGGTGCATCGATCGTGCGCCCGGGGGGGTGGCGCTGGATGATGCCACGCGGCTAGCTCGCACTGTAACCAAAAGGTGACGCTTGTCCGCGTATGCTGCGTAGTGTGAAATTATCCCGATTCGTCCGGTCGCCGTAGCAACGACCCGCAATCCGGTGTTATGCTGCCGTCATAAAAACACACCTCGTCTTGCGCGAGGAGGGTCCGATGCGTCGTCGTGATTTTCTGCAGTTCGCCGGGACCGTCTCGGTGCTCCTCGGAGGAACCCAGCTAGCGGGCTGCCTAGGGGAAAGCGACTCTCCTCAAACCGTCGCCTCTGGCAGCCGGGGGTTCGGCTCGTTGATGCCGAGCGCGCCCGCGGCCCAGTCGCCGCCGGGCGCGCCGGCACCGGCCCAGCAGCCCGCACCGACCCAGCAGCAGCCCACTCCGGATGGGCCAACGGCGATGGCGCAGGGTGACGGTCCGGTCTGGACGCCGGCACCGACGATCGAGTTCGTCGAAGGCGTTCCAGCGGTCGTGTCGGTCCGTGACTTCGTTCGGGATCCGGATTCGGACCCGCTCGTCATCACGCTCAAGTCCGGAACGCTCATCCCCGGGCTCTCGTGGGACCCCACTAAGGCCACGATCACCTACGATGGAAGAGCGCTCGGTGCGACGGAGGACGCGCCGATCATCGTGAGCGGGCTCACGTTCAACGCCGACGACCAGAAGTAGGCTCTGGCGTCGCCGCGAAGATCTTCCATATCAAAGCCGACGCCGGGAGAGGCTAAATGCCGATTACGAGTTCCAGCCCGTTCAGCATCGTCGTGCGTGCAGCCGCAAAGACGGTGCCTTCGACTGCTCCAATCACCGACACGCTCACTCTGCTCAGCGGAACATCGCAGGGCGTCGTCTCGACGATTTACCCGTTGGGTGCAACTCGCGATTCCACCGGCGAGTTCTGGATGGTGTGGGATGCCACTTTCATCGCCTCTCCGGTCTCCGGCGACAAGAACAACATGCCGTGGACAAACATCGGTGCCGGAACTTGGGAGGCGCATTACGAGCACACTCGTCCGCACAGTGATCCAGCCACGGACAGGGTGTGGATCCTCGGGGGCGGAACTCCCGGTGGATCAGCGCCCCACGACAGGAATGGCGCCACGTCCTACTTCGATTGGGCGAGCAGGACTTACGTCTTGCCGCCCCGCCAAGTGAATTCCGTGCCCAACAGGATTTCGGCGAGTTCCGGCGCTGCGTTGGGGATCTGGGACGGCAGCATGTATGTCTTCGGCGGTTTCGCGAACGTGAATGGCGTGGTGGGACGGCTCGTCCTGTCGCCCGCTTATTCTCCGCAATGGCAAGAGGTTTCCGTCAGCGGCGCATCGTTTCCAGATACTGCCGGGCTCGATATCACGCGCTACACGATGTTCCGCGGTGGCGTCGATCGCAGGACCGGGCAGCTCTGGTATCTGGACAAGGACGCCTCGCTCTGGATCTTCAATCACGACGGTGTGACCGGAACGTGGGTCCATCTGCCGGTGTTGGGAACGGTTCCGCCGCTTGGCGAATCGAACGTCGCGTGCGTCTCGGCTTCTCTGAACGAGAAGATGAATTGCATCGTGGCGTTCATGAGCATCAACGCCGTCCCGCAGGCGACGCCTCAGGCTCATGTGAACAAGATTTTTGTTCTCGACCTGGGAACCCTCATGTGGAGAACGTCGACCATAGCGTGCCCGGTTGATACGACCGTGCCGGCGATGGTGACCTACTACGACAGACATTTCCAGCGCACGATGTTTGCGGCTTATGACCAGGGCATCGGAAAGACGAACCTCTACGCCTTCGAACCCGGAGCAGGTCCGCTATGACGATTCCGAACAGAGTGTTCATCATGCGGCCAGTGACTCGAGGCGTCAGCACCTCGGTCTGCGGATCCGCTGGTCCCTCGGATACGACTGGCGGAAGCAAGAATTCCAAGTTCGCCCACGACGCGCTAAGGCGAGTGAATATCTATATCGGCGGAGATCATATCAACCCGAGCGGGGATCAGTCCGGCGACAACGAGTGCTTTTCCTACGACCCCGTGGCCGATGTCGTCAAGCCTGATGGCCGCCAAGGCTGGAAGCTGATCTCGAGCTACTGCCACGGGCCGGGAAAGGTCACACCAGCTCGACCCGACGACGGGAATCCTTGGGGGCACGATCCCAGGCGAGACCGCTACTGGGCCTGTTCCGGTGGTTGGCGAATCACCAACTATCACGCCTCTTGCGCGGTTGGCTCGCCAACCGGCTCCACCATGTACGGCGGGTTACTTTATATGGACCCGCCCAGTGGTGATTGGCATGTGGTGGCCGATGCAGGGGATTCAGGCACTTCCACGCCCAACGTCACTGGAGCATTGACCGGGATTTATGATCCTGTCCAAGACGCCTTGCTCGGAGTAAGCCTTTTCAACTTCGAGAGGATCTATCTCGGGAGCACGTTTCCCGGGATGACGATGGCGCAGGTCAAGAAGGATTCGACGCCTATCGTCGCGGGGAGCACCTTCAGCGGAGGAAATGGGGATGCGCCACAGGGCTTTCAGCAGATGGACTATGCGTGGGACATCGTTGGCCGGTGGTGCTATCTGATCGGCGTGTATTCGGTACTTGTCGCGAATGCCGTGCAGCGTTCGACGCTGAAGCTCATTCGTATCAATCTCGACGACCCGACAAAGCAACAAGCCTTGGCGACGCCACCGTTCAATTACCCCGCCTATCCCATTCCTAGCGCCGGATACGGCGCCCTCCACCCTGTCTGGGATAGCAGGAACAGAAAAGTGATCTGGTTCTACGGCCGGACGATCTGCGGTGGAGTTCATGGCATTGGCGTGTACACGCCCCCGCCTACGGATCGCTGGGATGTCCTCCCGGTCGTCACCGACATCGGGGGTAGTTTCGTTCCTGCGGGTAACTGCGTTGGCTACGACCCGTCCAATAACGTCTGCATCCTCACGCCCGGTGCGTTTTGCGGCAATGAAGACGATGCCGTAGAGAAGGGGATTGGTAGCGCGAATCTGGCCTCTTATTACTCGCTCTGGCGGTATGCCTAGATCGCGATTGCCATTCGGCTGGCGGTGTTCGCGAGTCTTCGTCTCAAAGGCGGAGACGATCTCTCCTCGAATCCGGCCGGTCGCTACTTAGGTAGGGTCGCCGGCGGGAAGCCGGTGCTCGGCGGACTGGAAACTGTAAGCGCGTCGCTACGTCCTCGAGAAGAGGACGTTGGTGCCATTCGAGAGCTCGCGGACCGGCGCGAAGCCCGCCGCCCGCAGGAGGTCGCGGACGTGCTGGGTCCCGGCGGGGCCGATCACGTGCGGATGCAGCTCGATCATGATCTTGGTGACGCCCCCTAGGTCGGCGCCGTCGAAGAGGCCTGCCTCCCCTCCCTCGATGTCGACGATCAGTACGGTGGGTCGGATCTTCCGGATCCTCTCGCTGAATGAATGAACCGGGACCTTGACGGCGCGCGCGTTCGCGCTTCGCTTGATCGTTGACGACGACCAGAAGTCCCTTTCGACGTGGAAAGTCATCTCTCCTTCGGTTGAGCCGAGCACGCAGTTCTCGAGCCTTGGCGCCACGTCGTTCAGTCGGAAGATTTCTCTCGCCGTCGGAATCAACGCGGGATTCGCCTCGAACGTGAACACCCGGTCCGACCCCAGGCGCCGGGCGCAGAGGGCGGCCACGACGCCGATCCCGGTGCCGAGCTCGAGCACCACATCTCGGTCCTCGAGACAGCCCTGGAGCAGCGAGCGTTCCTGCGATTCGTAGCGGCCGGCGACCATCTCTATCGCGACGCGCAGCGAGCAATAGGGACCGAGCCTCACCTTGACGCCTCCGACCTGCGTGGTCAGCCGCAGCGAGCGGAGGGTCGCCGCTTTCGGGAGGTGGTGGAAGAGCGTGGGGTACGTATCGGGATCGCGCAGCGCCGAGCGAAGCCACCAGTACCGTTGACGAAGACTGCGCGTCGGCATTCGGTCAGCACTCCCGCAGGTCGAGGCACATCAGTTTCCGTTCCACGAACTCCTGGATGACGATGTCCGGTCGCTCCCGCTCCATCAGCGCGGGATCGAGCCTTGCGCCGTCCACGAAGAGTATGCGGCTGAAGTGCTCGGCCAGAAGCGGCGCGAGGTTGGTGTTGAAGGAGTCCTGGAACATGATGGCCCGCGGCCCGCCGCAACCGCGACACTCCATCGCCACGACGTCGGCCGGGCTGCTGGCGACGATCGGGTCCTCGGGCACCTCGTGTGCACGACGCGGGGCCGCCGGCACGAATTCGATGCGCTCTTCCGGGAAGCGGTCTTCAAGCGCCATCAACTGCGCCAGGTCCCCGCCGCGCCCCAGCTCCGTCTTCAGCGAGCCGGGCCGCGGCGCGTCGTTCATGTCGGGAAACCACGCGTGCAGGCGCGCGAGGATCGCGCGATAGGCGACGAGCGCGCCCGCGTCGTTCCAGTGGGTATCGGTCTTGTGATAGATCCGTACCTCCTTCTTAGCCTGTCGCAGCGCGTTGCGTAGATCGATCACCTCGACATTCGAATTCGCGCGCAGCTCCGCGAGTAGCTGATCGAGGCGGCTCTCGGGCCGCACGGGCCGGAGCTCCGGGGGCATGTTCTCGGGGTAGATCGTCTCCTTGTTGGGCGGAATCACGACCAGGTAGCGGATGCCGCGCTTGGCGAGCCACGCCTGGCGGCTCTCGAGATCTCGACGCCAACGGGCGAGGCCGCTTGGCGCGAGCGGCTTCACACCCCGAAAGTAATCGACGGACTGCTCCGCAGCGTAGAACAAGTATCCGTCCTTACCGAGAATCGCCTTGGGTGACGGCGAGACGCCGAGCCAGAGCTTCGCCAGGCTGTGCCAGCGGATCAGATAGCGGCGAAACGCGAACGAGTCGTTCCAGTAGCGCTCGAAGCGCTGGGGGAAGCTCACCAGCGACCAGCCTTTCAGCTCGATCGTCGGGAATGGCGCGGGGCGCCGGTTCTCGGTCAGCGCGAACGCGCTCTCCAGCGAGAGCAGCTTGCCGAAAAGAGGCAAGCTGATCGCCGCCAGGAACATCGCGATGACTGCGATGTCGGTGATCCGCCGGGTGCGCTCCGATGACGCCATCGCTAGAACCGGAAGTAGATGAAGGGATTGTAAGTGCCGGCCGCCAGCAGGAGGCTCGACACCATCAGGATCGACGCGAGCGCGGCCACCTTGCCCACGCTCGCACCGATCTCGACGCCCGGTCGCGAAGAGCGATCGAGCCAACTCTTGATCGCCGCAACGATCGGCGTCGAGCCAACCGCAGCCGCCAGCAGCGCGACAGCGGTCTGCCCATCGAGGTACAGACCAAGCGGATACTCGAGCCCAGAACCGGACGACAGCCCGACCATCGCGCAAAGGAAATGCAACGCGTCGAGAAACGTGGCAACCCGGAAGAATACCCAGCTCACGGTCACGACCAGAAACAG
>Ga0126369_10002074_pt1 | contig 14161 bp, 9 predicted proteins | sample PanSoiMetaPlot_1_FD_109646 | JGI IMG/M metagenome (GOLD analysis project Ga0126369, IMG submission 109646) | Tropical forest soil microbial communities from Panama - MetaG Plot_1 | ecosystem: Environmental > Terrestrial > Soil > Tropical forest > Bulk soil | place: Panama | collected 2016-02-17 | reverse complement strand
TGCGCCATCTCCCACGTGGCCGTTTATCGGGCGGGGTTGGTGGCGGTGCCCCTGTTTACTTTGTTTGGCCCCGACGCGCTCGAGTACCGGCTCTCCGACAGTGGCGCTCGATGGGTGATCACCGATGCGGAGGGCTTCGAGAAGTTGGTGAGTATCCGCGAGCGGCTTCCGCAGCTGACGGAAATCATCTTGACCGGCGTCGGCGCCCGCAGCGGAACCGTCGACTTCGAGGGCCTGCTGGCAAAGGGCTCCGACATTTTCGAGGCCGAGGACACCGCTGCCGAGGATCCGGCATTGATCATCTATACGTCCGGAACCACCGGGCCTCCCAAAGGTGCGCTGCATGCGCACCGCACTTTGCTGGGCCATTTGCCGGGCGTGGAAATGCCGCACGACTTCTTTCCTCAGCCGGGCGATTGTTTTTGGACTCCGGCGGATTGGGCGTGGATTGGTGGCTTGCTCGACGTGCTTCTTCCGTCTTGGTTCCACGGCGTGCCGGTTGTCGCCTGCCGAATGGCGAAGTTCGATCCTGAGCGCGCCTACGACTTGATGGGTCGCTGCGGGGTGAGAAACGTCTTTTTGCCGCCCACCGCCGCGAAGCTGATGCGCCAAGTCCCGAAGCCAAAAACCGTGCCGGCTTTACGCACCATTGCCAGCGGTGGCGAGACGCTAGGTGCCGAGCTGCTTGAATGGGGTCGCTCCACGTTCAACCTGGCGATCAATGAATTTTACGGACAGACGGAGTGCAACCTGGTGGTAGGCAACAGCTCAGTGCTTTTTCCAGCGCGGCCATGCTCGATGGGCCGACCGATTCCGGGCCATCGGGTGCAAGTGATCGGCGCGGACGGGCAGGTCCTGCCACCGAACCAGATGGGCATCATCGCGATGCGACGTCCAGACCCCGTGATGTTTCTTGGTTACTGGAATCGACCCGACGCCACCTCCGCGAAATTCGTGGGCGACTGGATGATGAGCGGCGACCAAGGACATGTCGATCCCGACGGTCACTTGTGGTTCACCGGCCGCGATGATGACCTGATCACATCTTCCGGGTATCGCATCGGCCCAGCAGAGATCGAAGACTGCCTACTGAAGCACCCAGCGGTGGCCCTCGCCGCTGTGGTAGGGCAGCCGGATCCGGTTCGAACCGAAGTGGTCAAGGCGTGTGTGGTTCTCAAAAGCGGCATTGCCGCGACCGAGGCTCTCAAGGCCGAACTTCAAATGTTCGTCCGCAGCCGACTGGCAGCACATGAATACCCCCGAATTGTCGAGTTTCGGGACTCGTTGCCACTCACTGCGACGGGCAAAATCATCCGGCGCGCGTTGAGAGATCGGTAGCACGCCCTGGTTTCGGCGTGTCAATTCTTGCTCAATGCCGTTTTCATACATATCTAAGACCCTGCGGCTGGGCGCTCGAGGCTTGGTCGAGCGCACAAAGGACGAGGTCATGAAGAACTTGATGGTGGTTGTGGGTGTCGTGGTCTTTGCCGCACCTGGCACTTCCAAGGCCGAAGGCCTTGGGATCCGTGTCGGCCTCGAGTCGCCTCTCTACACTCACTCCAACCAGAACGGGCAAAGCGTTTCCTTCTCGATCGGTGACACCTTCCAACCGGCGATCAACATTCTCGGCGAGTACTACCTGAACAGCCTCATCGCTTTGGGCGGGGAATTCCGGGAGGGGTTTCTCGCCACGGGCTCGGGTACGTTGAGCGGTTGCACCGGCAACAACTGCAGCTATCAACGAACGGGGACTTTCATTGGTCCCAACCTCACCTTGGATCTGGGGTTGCTCTTCGTTCGCGCGGCGGTCCCCTTGCATCTGGAACCGAGTCCTTTTCGCATGGACTTCCGCGCGGCGGGAGGCCTAAAGCTCGGCATTTCGCTGATTTCTCTCTACGCCGAACTGCTCGCCGACTTTCCACTCGCCGGAAGCAATGTCAGCGCATTCAGCAGCCAGCAGTTTGGAGTTGGCGCTGGTGTTTGGATCAAACTGTAGCGAGACGCTGTCCAACGGAACTCGGGACCTTCTCGCGACATTTTGTCGGATGGTGCAAAATCCCTCCCTGATCTGTGCAAAGTGAGAGACTTCGATTCTCTCCGGAGGATGTTAGATGGAGGGTAAAGCCTCCATTCTGGTCGCAGAAGACGACGACTTGACGCGCGAGCTGCTGGTCAAGGTTCTGCGGCGCGATGGGTACCAGGTGGTGGAGACCGCCGACGGTGCTGACGCGATGAGTCTGCTGCGAAGCCGCTCGTTCGATCTGGTGCTCTCGGACATTCAGATGGCTCAGATGAGCGGCATGGAGTTGCTGGAGCAGGTCCAAAAGATGGATCGGGAGATTCCGGTGGTGCTGATCACTGCGTATGCGGAGCCGGGCACGGCAATGGACGCGATTGCCCGGGGCGCAGCGGACTATCTTGCCAAGCCGGTGGACGTGGTGGCGCTGCGTACCACCGTGGCGAGAGCTCTCGAACGCCGGCGGCTCACCGGAGAGAACCGCCGACTTCGAAGTGAAGCAGTGGGAAAGAAGACCCTGATTGGTACCAGCCCTGCGATGCTCGAACTGTACAAGCAGATTGCTCAAATCGCGCCCACCGACGTGACGGTGTTGATCGTCGGCGAAAGCGGATCCGGCAAGGAGCTGGTGGCGCGGACCATTTACGAGCGAAGCCGGAGAGCCGATCGCCGATATTTGGCGGTAAACTGCGCCTCCGTCGCCGAGGGGATCTTGGAAAGCGAGCTCTTCGGCCATGAGCGGGGAGCCTTCACTGGAGCCCATTCGACCCGGCTCGGTCTATTCGAGGAGGCGAACGGGGGCACGGTTCTGCTCGACGAGGTGGGGGACGTGCCGGCGAAGATGCAGGCCCAGCTCCTGCGCGTGCTTCAAGAAGGCGAGGTTCGTCGGGTAGGCAGCAGCAACTCCATCCCGGTCGACGTCCGCGTGCTGGCGGCTACCAACCGCGACTTGAGCGTCGACGTGGCCGAAAAAAGATTGAGAGCCGATCTCTTTTATCGCCTCAACGTGGTTACCCTTCGCATTCCCCCGCTGCGAGAGCGCGGCGACGATGTGATTGCGCTGGCGCACCACTTTGTAGCGCGTCATGCGGCAACGCTCGGCAGGCCGATACCCGAAATCGCTCAGGAAACGTTGCAGCGACTTCGGAGTTATCCTTGGCCCGGAAATGTCCGGGAGCTGGAGAACGCCTTGGCGCGGGCGGTAGCGATGTCGCAAAAGTCGGTGGTGCTGCCCGGAGATCTTCCTCCCCTGGTCTCGGGCGAACAGGGACAAGGGGAACGGCAGCCGATCGATGGAGACTGGCCGACCCTTGCCGAGCTGGAGCGACGCTACATCAGCCGAGTCCTCGAACATACCGACGGGAACAAGACCGAAGCCGCTTCGATTTTAGGGGTAGACCGTCGCACCTTGCAGCGACAGGAGCAGGAGGACAACCGTTAAGCCACCCACGCCGTCGGATCGGATGTCGCCAGAGGCAGTAGAGGGTGACGCGCAGCGGTTGCCCGCCTCCCCGCCACTCAGCGCCGTCCCGCGCAGTTGGCCCGTTTTGGTGGCCCTCGGATTGGTCACTCTACTGTTGCTGAGCATGGTCGCCGCCGATCTCTTCGTGGCTGGCAGTGTGGCGGAGCGCACGGCGGAGATCGTCGACGATGAGCAGCGATCGATTGAGCTGGTGGACGACCTTCGCCAACAAGCGACCCGACTGGCTTCTCCTACTCTGACAGAACCCGAGCTGCTGCAGGTGATTCAACGCATTGCCGCCGACGCCAGGGCCTATGAACCACTCGCGGATCAACCCGGCGAGCGTGAGGAGTGGACCGTGGTTCGTCAAGCTCTGGAAAATCTTCAGGCCCGAGTCTCCGCGGGTGATGCGGTAGGCTTGGAGAGGCAGGTCGCGAGCATCAGCAACTCCATCGACCGACTGGTGCAGATCAACCGCGAGGGCGCACACCTGCAGGCGGACGCGATTCGGCAACTGCATCGACGCGCCATTGTGGTGGATGCCGCCATTGGATTGCTCACCCTCGCGCTGGTGACCACCATCGTTGGGTTGCTGCTTCGGGTGCTCAAGCGCCAGCGGAAGCTGGTGGAGAGTCACATTTCGCTGCTGGGCGAGCGGAATCGGGAGCTCGATGCCTTTGCCGGGCGCGCGGCCCACGACCTTCGGGTACCCCTCAATCCGATCCGCGGCTATGCCGACCTCCTGTTAACCGGAGATGAGTCTCCGGAGGAAGTCCATGTGATGGCGGCGCGCATTCGGATTGCCGTGGACCGGATGTCGCGCATCATCGACGAGATGTTGGATCTCTCGCGGGTTGGGCGCGCCGCGCCGGGCGAGGCTTCGCCGGCGCAGGTCGGAGCGGAGGTCTTGGAAGAGTTGGGCGCCGAGCTGATCGACGCGGACGTGCGCTCCGAGCTGACCGACGAAAAAGTGGCGTGTACCCCCGGGGTGTTGGCCCAGATTCTCCGGAACGCCGTCACCAATTCGATCAAGTTTCGGTCGCACCAACGAAGACTCAGGCTTCACCTCAAGTCGATGAGCACGCCGACGAGGGTAGAGTTGGCGGTCGAGGACAACGGCCTAGGAATTGATGAAGAGAGCGCAGAGCACGCATTCGAGCCGTATTACCGCGGCCGTTCGGACCGGGAGGTGCCCGGGCACGGCCTGGGCCTGGCGATCGTTCACCGCGCGGCGCAAGCGGTCGGCGGGGAATGCCACATTTCTCGGATCGATCCGGAGGGAACCCGGATCATCATTTCCCTGCCGCGCGCCAGCGATCAACTCCAGCGACCGATCCCGCGGGAAAGCGGATAGCTGCCGGCCACCGGCGCCAGCCCTTACCATCGGCTCCTGCCGGCAGTTGGGCGACCTACGCCAGAATCCGCTGGTTGTCGGGCGGACTCCCATTCCGGGCGTATACTCGCTTCATGGCGAATACCCCGGACCTCCAGGCGCTTCGCGAGGAGATTGAGTCCTTGGATCGGGAGATCCTTCGCAAACTTAAGAGCAGGATGGAGTTGGTGGAGCGCGTCGCCCAGGTGAAGCTAGTGGCGGCGATTCCGTTCCGGGACCGGCTTCGCGAGGAGCAAGTGTTGGGCCGGGTGCGCCAGATCGCGACCGAGCTGGGGCTGGATCCTTACGAGACCGAACGTTTGTTTCGGATCGTTATGGAGATGTCCATCTCGCGTCAGCAGTCCCACTTGCATAGCATGGAAAACTTGCCGCTGCGGGTTGCGTACCAGGGCGTCGAAGGGTCGCCGAGCCATCTCGATGCCCAGCGGCGCTTTCGCGGCCGCGCCGGTGGAGCGCTGCTCACCGAACATCAGAGTTTTCGGGAAGTCGCCGATGCCGTCCGCACCGGGCGAGCGGACATCGGGATACTTCCGATCGAGAATTCCACGGCGGGCAGCATCAACGAAATTTACGACTTGTTGCTGGACGGCGGATTGACCATTACCGCCGAGTTGTTCGGTTCGGTGCGTCGCCTCTTGGTCCTTCCGGGGGTCGATTGGAGACGGCTGCGGCGAATTTTTTCACACCCGCAGGTCCTCAAGCAATGGGAGCCGGTGCTGCGCAGCTTGAGCCAGATTCAACTCGAAGCTACCTACGACACCGCCGGAGCGGCTCGCAAAGTGAAGGAGGGAAATGACCGTACCCTTGGGGCAATTGCCACCGAATATGAAGGCAGCACCTTCGGGCTGGAGGTGGCACCCGCGCAGATCCCTGATTCGGTCAGCGACTACACTCGGTACGTGGAAATCTCGCGAGAGGCTCTGCCGTGTCCTCCGGGCGTTCCGTACAAGACTTCTTTGGTGCTGGTAGTCAACGATCGGCCTGGGGCGCTGCGTGAAGTGCTGGCCTCCCTAGCAAACCGCCATCTCAACCTGTCCAAGTTGGAATCCCGGCCCATTCCGGGAAGTCCCCCTCGGTATCGCTTTTATGTCGACCTGGACGGTCATTCGGGCTCCCAGGAAATCGAAAGCGCGCTGACTGAGTTGAAGAGTCTCGTCGCCGACCTGCGTTCGCTAGGCACCTATCCGCGCGGCGACTTGCGGCCAAATTCCGAGCTGGCTGGAGCCTAGGTTGCGAGTCGCGTTTCAGGGCGAAATCGGCGCTTACAGCCAAGAGGCGATTCAGCTCCTTGAAGGATCTAGCGCTGAGCCGCTGCCCCGCAGAACGTTCCGCGAGGCTTTCCAGGCCGTAGCCGACGGCGCGGCAGATTTGGCTGTCGTCCCGATCGAAAACTCGATCGCCGGGCCGGTGATCGAAACCCAGGATCTGCTGCTGGAATATCCGTTCTTCATCACCGGCGAAGCGGTGGTGAGGGTGCGCCACTGCCTCTTGACCAGGGAAGCGCGTCCGCACGCCTCGGTGAAAACGGTGCATTCCCACCCACAGGCCCTGGCCCAGTGCTCCCGGTTCATCGAAACGAACAACCTCGAGCCGTGGCCGGAGTTTGACACCGCGGGAAGCGCGAAGCTTCTGTCCGAGGGAGCGTTTGCGCCCGGCGCCGCTGCGATCGCCAGTCGCTTAGCTGGGTCGATCTACGGTCTTCATGTGCTGGTCGAGGGGATCGAGAACCGTGAAAACCACACCAGGTTCTATCGGGTGGGCCCTTCCGCGCTGGCAAACGTGGGCCACAAGACGGCCATTGCAATCGCCATCCCGAACGCGCCGGGCCAGTTGTCCCGGGCGCTCGCCAGCTTCGCGCAGCGCAACATCAACATTCATCGACTGCACTCTCGGCCCGATCCCGCTCAACCCTGGAGGTACATCTTCTATCTAGAGTTCGAGGGTACCCCGTTGAACGCCAGCTGTTCGCAAGCGCTGGCCGACCTGCGCGAGGTTGCGAACATGGTGAGAAACTTCGGTAGCTTCTAGCGCGCCACCAGGATCGGTTTACGACAGAGGTGTACAAGGTGGTCCGCCACGCGCCCGAGTCGAAGGGAGGAGACGGCTTCGCGTCCGTGACGGCCGATTACCACCAGATCGAATTGCTTCCGGTCGGCGTATTCCGCAATCGTCTCCGCCGGCGGGCCGCCCGAAAGCAGGACGGTTTCGGCGTTCACTCCTGCTTGACGTGCGGCAGTGACCGCCTCTTGGAAAACCCGCTCCACCCATCGTTGCTCCTGCTGGTGCGCCTTGGCCACGATCTCGGAATCCAACTCGCTGCTGTAGGCAAGTGGAACCGCCACGTATGCCACCGCGAGGTTCGCCTTGCAGCCGCCGGCAATCTTCGCTGCCAGTTGTAGCGTCTTCGCGCTGTGCTGCGAACCATCAATGGCGGCCAAGACCTTCTTCATCAAGAGCCTTCAGTGAACGATCAGGACGGGTTTTTCGCAGATGTTGATCAAGCGATCGGAGGTGCTTCCCAGCAACACGCGGGTGACGGCTCCTCTGCCTCGGCTTCCAACCACCACCAGATCCACATCGGAGCTCACCGCCGCGTCCGCGATCGCTTCGGCGGGCTTGCCCTTGAGCAACTTGGTTTCCGCCCGCACGCCCTCCGCGGCCGCAGCCGCTTTGGTGATGATGTCGTTGACGACTTTCTGCTGTACACGTTGGAACTCGGGCGTGGGCAGGCCGTAGAGGTCGGCCGGAGGGGCCACTAAGACGTGGGCAAGCAGCAGCTCCGCCTTCGAGGCGGCAGCGATTTCCGATGCCAACCGAACAGCTCGCAGCGAGGTCTCGGAATCGTCCACCGCCACAAGAATGCGCTTCATGAGATACCTCCTGCTGGAACTCAAGCAGCGTTGTTCACGTCTCATGCCAGCGCCGATCGCTGGAGATTGGGATGGCTTGAGCACCGCTCGTCGAAGCTGGTCTCGGCGGTGCGCAGGATTTGCTGCCCGATGCAGGTTTTGCGTTCAGATCGGGCGCCAACTCTGCAAAGTCAACATGTAGTTGGCTCGCTCGTATGCTCCGGGATCGGGGCAAGTTTTGAGGTTCAACGCGCCACGGAGTTGATCGATGGAGTCGTACTCGTGCTCTTCCATCCATCGAGCAAACTGATCGATGACCTGGCTCAAATACTCAGGGCCGGAGGTCAAGAGGGCGGAAACCATTTGCACCGCGTGGGCTCCAGCGGTAATCGCGCGAGCGGCATCGGCCGCGGTGTGAACGCCGCCACTCACCGCGAGTTGTCCATCAAATTGGGGCGAAAGAATTCCCAACCAGCGCAGCCGCAAAGGAAGCTCCGAGCTGTTGGAAAGACGCAGCGAGCGCTTCACCTCCAGCGCATCCAAGTCGATCTCCGGTTGGAAGAGCCGGTTGAACAGCACCAAGCCATCGGCCCCCGCGGCATCCAGCCGCCGCGCAAAATGCGCGAGCGACGTGTAGTAGGGAGTCAACTTGACCGCGACCGGGATATGGACCATGCCTTTGATCGCGCGGATTAAGTCGATGGTACGGCTTTCCAGGTCTGCCGAAGAAACGTTGGGGTCAGCGGCCACCAGGTAGACGTTCAGTTCCAAAGCGTCGGCCCCGGCCTGCTCGAACAGCCTCGCGTAATCAATCCATCCGGAGAGTGTCGTGCCGTTGAGAGATGCGATCACCGGGACCCGAGTTGCGCGCTTGATTTTTTGAAGCTGCTCCAGGTACGCGTCCGGCCCGAGGCGGAATTCTTCCGGCTCAGGAAAGAAGCTTGCCGCCTCCGCAAAGCATTCGCGGTGGAAGTCGGTGTATTGGTGCATCGCCATCTGCTGTTGGCTGATCTGTTCCTCGAAGAGTGAGCGCATCACGATGGCGGCCGCCCCGGCATCTTCCAGCCTGCGGACCATGTCGAGGTCATCGGCCAGGGGGGACGCTCCAGGAAAAAAGGGGTGGGGCAGCGAGAGTCCGAGATAGCGAGTTGCGAGATTCATAAGCAGCTCCTGGTCAAGTTCACTTGGATACCGGCACTTCCGCGGGTGGGGGACTGCGGTCCGGGATGTCGGTGACCTGTGGAATCACCAGCTTTGAAAGCTGCTCGTAGACCGCATACCTCTGCTCGGTGTCCTTTTGCGCCCAAGACAGCAGTTGTTTGTAGCGATCTGGGTCGAGGTTCTCGGTCATCCGAAACCGTGCCTCCTCCTGCATGTATTCTTTCACCTTCAGCTTCGGAGGCCCCGAGTCGAGCTTCAACGGAGGCTCCCCTGCGGCGATGCGCCGCGGATCGAATCGATACAGGGGCCAGATCGCAGAGTCGACCGCCCGCTTTTGTTGATCCAGGCCGCGCGAAAGATCGTAGCCATGCGCGATGCAGTGACTGTAGGCGATGATCAGCGACGGACCTTTGTAGGACTCGGCTTCGAGGAAGGTCTTCACGGTCTGAGCGTCCTTGGAGCCGAATGCGACCCGACCCACGTAGACGGTTCCGTACCCCATCGCCATCAGACCCAAGTCCTTCTTGGTGGTCGCTTTGCCCGCGGCGGCAAACTTCGCGGCGGCGCCCAACGGTGTCGCCTTGGACTGCTGGCCTCCGGTGTTGGAGTACACCTCGGTGTCCAGGACGAGAACGTTGACGTCGCGGGTGGTGGAGAGCACGTGGTCCAGGCCACCGAATCCGATGTCATAGGCCCAGCCGTCTCCACCGACGATCCAGACACTTTTCCTCACCAGATAGTCGGCAACGTCCAGCAGTGTTGCGGCTTGGGGGACCCCCGCGAGCCTTCGGCGGAGCTGTTCAACGCGCGCCCGCTGGGACTGGATCCCAGCCTCGGTCGATTGGTCGGCTTCCAGCAGCTCCTGGACCAAGGAGGTACCGAGTTTGGGTCCAAATTCCCGAACCAACGTACGAGCGTGCTCGGCATGTGAGTCGATGGCGAGGCGGAAGCCGTAGCCGAACTCGGCGTTGTCCTCGAAAAGGGAATTGGACCACGCCGGTCCACGACCCTCGGAATTCTTGGTGTATGGAGTGCTCGGCAAATTGCCGCCGTAAATGGAGGAGCAGCCGGTGGCATTGGCGATCAGCAGGCGATCTCCAAACAGCTGGGTGAGCAGCTTGAGGTACGGGGTCTCTCCGCACCCCGAGCAAGCGCCGGAGTACTCGAACAGCGGCTCCAGGAATTGCGCGCCCTTGACGTCGAGCCGCACCGAGCTGCGTTCCATCTCGGGAATCTTGAGAAAGAAGCGGTAATTCTCCCTTTCTTGATCCCGGATCGGCGGCTGCGGTTCCATGTTGAGCGATTTGTGCTTGGGATTGCTCTTGTCCTTTGCCGGACAAACCTCGACGCACAAGGTGCAGCCGGTGCAGTCCTCGGGCGCGACCTGAACGGTGTAGCCCATCCCCGATACGCCGGGCGCCTTGTAAGCGACGGACTTGAACTGTCGGGGCGCTTCGGCAAGCGCGCGGTCCGGATAGGCTTTGACGCGGATCGCCGCGTGCGGGCACACCAGCGCGCACTTGTTGCACTGGATGCAGATCGTCGGATCCCAGGTGGGGATCTCGAGGGCGATGTTTCGTTTTTCCCATTGCGTGGTGCCCGTGGGCCACGTTCCATCGACGGGGAACGCGCTTACCGGCAGTAGGTCCCCGTGATTGGCCAGCATCACCGCGGTGACCCGCTTCACGAAATCGGGCGCATCCTCGGAGATCATCGGCGGCCGGCTGTGGGCACCGTTGAGAGGAGGGGTGGGCGAGAGCAGGTGCAGGTTGTCCAGCGCTGCGTCCACCGCGGCAAAGTTGCGCCGCACCACCTCGGCGCCCTTTTTGCCGTACGTTTTCTCGATTGCCGTCTTGATCTTCCCGATCGCCTCCTCGCGGGGGAGCACGCCCGAGATCGCGAAGAAGCAAGTCTGCATGATCGCGTTGATCCGGCCGCCCATCCCGGCCTGGCGCGCCACCTTGTAGGCATCGATGACGTACAGCTGAAGCTGCTTCTCGGCGATTGTTTCCTGCATCTCCCGCGGCAGGTGCTTAAACACCTCGTCCTTCGGATAAGGGGCATTGAGAAGAACCACCGCCCCTGGGGCGGCGAGCTCGAGCACGTCCATTCGATCCACAAACTGGAACTGATGAATCCCGATGAAGCTCGCCCGCTTGATCAAATAGGGCGAGTGAATCGCACCCGGGCCGAACCGAAGATGAGAGATCGTCATCGCTCCCGATTTCTTCGAATCGTAAACGAAGTAGCCCTGAGCGTTGTTGTCCGTTCCTTCGCCGATGATCTTGATCGAGTTCTTGTTGGCTCCGACGGTTCCATCCGCTCCCAAGCCGTAGAACACCGCCTGAATGCGCCCGGGGATTTCTAGATCAAACTCGCGATCCCACGGTAGCGAGGTGTGCGTGACGTCGTCGACGATGCCGATGGTGAAGTGGTTTTTTGGGGTGGGTTTGCGCAGCTCGCCGAAGATGGCCTGAATCATCGCCGGGTCGAATTCCTTCGATGACAGCCCGTAACGGCCTCCCACCACTTGGGGAATGGAAGTTGCGCGGCCGTCTTGCCGTGCCTCTGCAAAGGCGGCGAGCACGTCCTGGTAGAGCGGCTCACCGATTGCGCCAGGCTCTTTGGTCCGGTCCAGAACGCCGACGACCTTCGTGGTCGGGGGCAAAGCCTGAAGGAAGGCCCGGCTGGCGAAAGGCCGGTAGAGGCGCACCTTGAGGATGCCCACCTTCTCGCCGCGGCCCACGAGCCATTCCACGGATTCGTGAAGTGCCTCAGCACCCGAGCCCATCGCGACAATCACCCGTTCCGCTTGCGTGTGGCCCACGTAGTCGAACAGTCGATACCGACGGCCGGTGCGAGACGCGAATCGGTCCATTTCGATTTGAACCTTCTCGGCGCATGCTTCGTAGTAGCTGTTGCAGGCTTCCCGGGCCTGGAAGAACGCATCTGGGTTTTGGGCAGTACCTCGAAGCACCGGACGATCGGGTGAGAGCGCTCGGGCTCGGTGGGCTGCGACCGCCTCGGGGTCGATCATGAATCTCAGATCGTCGTCCGACAGTGCGTGGATCTTCGCCACTTGGTGCGAAGTACGGAAGCCATCGAAGAAATGGAGGAAAGGGATTCGGGTCTTGAGCGTCGCGGCGTGCCCGATCGCCGCCAGGTCGTGAGCTTCCTGGACCGATGCCGAGCACAACAGCGCAAGTCCAATTTGTCGGCACGCCATGACGTCCGAATGATCGCCGAAGATCGAGAGTGCGTGGGTGGCGAGCGATCGGGCAGCGACGTGCGCGCAGAGAGAGGTCAGCTCGCCAGCGATCTTGTAGAGGTTGGGGATCATCAACAACAAGCCCTGCGAAGAAGTGAACGTGGTGGCCAGCGCCCCTGCTTGAAGCGCGCCATGCACCGCGCCCGCTGCGCCCCCTTCGGACTGCATTTGCGTCACTGCGGGAACGTTGCCCCAGATGTTACGCTTGCCGTGAGCCGACCACTCGTCGCACAGCTCGGCCATCGGCGAGGAAGGCGTAATCGGGTAGATCGCGATTGTCTCAGTGACGCGGTGAGCGACCGATGCCACTGCTTCGTTGCCGTCGATTGTCAGCCATCTGTCGGATGCCATGCGCAGCCGCACATGAAAGTTGCATGCCACTCGGATTGCACGACCAAACCATTTATAGAGAAACGCAGATCTTGCGCGGGAGATTCAACCCATGAGACCAGACGCAAATGTTGCACGAGGTGAATCGGCTTCTAAGCAGCGAAAGAAGGCGCCTTCGCCGGCAGAGCTGGGGCTTCGCGGGATCGCGCTGTTACACGAACCCTCCCTTAACAAGGGAACCGCTTTTACCGAGGAGGAACGCGATGCCTTTGGATTGCGGGGCCTTTTGCCGGCGCGCGTTCTCTCGATGGAACAGCAAATAGGGCGAATCCTGGAGAATTTTCGCCGAAAGCCGAGCGACATCGAAAGGTACATCCAGCTGACGGCTCTCCAAGAGCGCAACGAGTCGCTCTTTTATCGGGTGCTTATCGACTACGTCGAAGAGATGATGCCGATCGTTTACACGCCCACCGTGGGTCAGGCGTGCCAAGACTACGGCCACATCCTGCGCCGCCCCCACGGCATCTTCATTTCGGCACACGACTGCGGCCGGGTGGCCGACGTGCTTGGGAACTGGCCGAACCGAGACGTGCGGGTGATCGTGGTTACCGACGGAGAGCGGATCCTTGGGCTGGGTGACCTCGGAGCCAACGGGATGGGAATTCCCGTGGGTAAGTTGTCTCTGTACACCGCCTGCGCGGGCATCCCGCCATCGCAGTGTTTGCCGGTGACGCTTGACGTGGGTACGAACAACGAGGCCTTCCTCAACGACCCGCTGTACATCGGTATCCCCGAGAAGCGCCTCCGCGGGGAGCCGTACGACGCGCTGGTCGAGGAATTCGTCACCGCGGTCGAGAAGCTGTTTCCCAAGGCGCTCATTCAACTGGAGGATTTTGGAAACGCCAACGCGTTCCGCCTCCTAGCCAAATACAAGGATCGAGTTCGTACCTTCGATGACGACATTCAGGGAACCGCCGCCGTGACTTTGGGCGGGATTCTTTCGGCGCTGCGGATCACCGATCAGAAGCTCCGAGATCAGCGGTTCTTGTTCCTCGGCGGCGGAGAAGCGGGCATCGGAATTGGGAATCTGATCGTTTCCGCTCTGGTCAGTGAGGGCGTAGCCGAGGACGTCGCCCGGGGGAAGTGTTGGTTCCTCGACTCCAAAGGATTGATTGTGGCGAGCCGAACCGACCTGACCGAGCATAAGCGTCACTTCGCTCAACAGGTTCCGTTCGTTTCTGAGCTGCTCGCGGCAATTGCCGCCCACAAGCCCACAGCCCTGATCGGGGTGGCCGGCGTTGGTGGAACCTTCACCAAGCCAGTGATTGAGGCGATGGCCCGGTTGAACAAGCGGCCGATCATCTTCGCGCTCTCCAACCCGACCTCTAAGTCGGAGTGCACGGCGGACGAGGCATATCGTTGGTCCGAGGGTCGAGCCATCTTCGCCAGTGGGAGCCCCTTTCCCCCGGTTCACTGGAACGGAGAGACCTTCGTTCCCGGCCAGGGAAACAATTCGTACATCTTCCCAGGTGTCGGCCTAGGAGTGGTCGCCAGCGAAGCGCGTTTGGTCACCGATGAGATGTTCTTGGAATCCTCGAGGGCGCTTGCCGATGAGGTTTCGAAGCAGGATTTGTCGCAGGGCCGGATCTACCCGTCGCTAAGCCGAATCCGCGACGTCTCC
>Ga0126369_10002073_pt1 | contig 14163 bp, 9 predicted proteins | sample PanSoiMetaPlot_1_FD_109646 | JGI IMG/M metagenome (GOLD analysis project Ga0126369, IMG submission 109646) | Tropical forest soil microbial communities from Panama - MetaG Plot_1 | ecosystem: Environmental > Terrestrial > Soil > Tropical forest > Bulk soil | place: Panama | collected 2016-02-17 | reverse complement strand
TTGGGGCCGCCGCAAGCGCTTCCGGAGGAGTGTAGCTCAATGGCTAGAGCACCGGTCTCCAAAACCGGGGGTTGGGGGTTCGAGTCCCTCCACTCCTGCCAGGCGTAGTCCGGCTCGGCCAACAAGTCTAAAGCGCAATAGGTTTGCGACCGCCCGCCCGACGCGGCGGCAGATCGACGACATGGCAAAGATCAGTCCGTTCAAGTTCTTGCAGGAGGTGCGCGTCGAGGCGCAAAAGGTCACGTGGCCGACGCGGCGCGAAACCGCCGTCACCACGGCGATGGTCTTCGTCATGGTCGCCATCGCCGCCGTTTTCTTTCTGTTGGCTGATCAAGTCATGCGCATGTTCGTCACTCTCATTCTCGGCATCGGCGGGTGAAGGAGCCGGCGGAATGTCCGACAAACACTGGTACATCATCCAGGCCTATTCGAATTTCGAGCGCAAGGTTGCGGATTCGATTCGCGAGCAAGCCAAGCAGCGCCACCTCGAGCATTTGTTCGAAGAGGTGATGGTACCCACGGAGAAGGTCGTAGAGGTGCGTCGCGGTCAGAAGGTTGACGCCGAGCGCAAGTTCTTTCCCGGCTACGTACTGGTGAAGATGGATCTCACCGACGAAGCCTATCACCTCATCAAAAACACTCCGAAGGTCACGGGATTTCTCGGCGCGGACAACAAGCCGAAGCCGATTTCCGATGCCGAGGCCGCTCGCATCATGCACCAAGTACAGGAGGGCATTGAGCGGCCGAAACCGTCGGTCTCCTTCGAGGTGGGCGAACAGGTGCGCGTGTCCGAAGGACCATTTGCCTCCTTCAATGGCGTAGTGGAAGAAGTGGATGACGGGCGCTCGCGGCTCAAGGTTGCGGTTTCCATCTTCGGCCGGCCGACGCGCGTAGAGCTTGAGATGGGGCAAGTGGAGAAACTTTAGAGGGGAGAGGCGACACCACTGCGGACGATGACCGAGGGGTTGATTGCTTTATCGATCCTACCGTTGTCTGCTCTGCGTCTACCCACGTGGGAGATGAGGGCGGCCGCCAACCGCCCAGATCCGCACCACGAATCCTGAACCGGCCGGTCACGGCCAACGACAGGAGTTAAGTCATGGCAAAGAAAATTACCGGCTACATCAAATTGCAGGTGCCAGCGGGGTCGGCCAATCCGTCGCCCCCGATCGGCCCCGCGCTCGGTCAGCGCGGCCTCAACATCATGGAGTTCTGCAAGCAGTTCAACGCGCAGACGCAGAAGATGGAAAAGGGATCGCCGATCCCCGTCGTGATCACAGTTTATCAGGACCGCTCATTCTCCTTCGAGATGCGTACGCCGCCCGTATCCTACTTCATCAAGAAAGCGGCAAAGCTCGAGAGCGGATCGAAGACGCCGGGCCGCGAGAAGGCGGGCACCGTAACCAAGGCGCAGGTGCGCGAGATTGCCCAGCAAAAGATGAAGGATTTGAACTGCGACACCATCGAGGCGGCGATGCGCATGGTGGAAGGCTCCGCCCGCTCGATGGGCATCGAGGTCGCGGGGTAAGTGCCATGGCCATGCTCGGAAAACGTACCACCGCCATCCGCCAGGGCGTCGACCGCGAGAAGCTTTATCCGCTGGAAGAGGCGGTGAAGATGGTCAAAGAGCGCGCGAAGGCGAAGTTCGACGAGACGATCGAGATCGCGATGAATCTCGGGGTCGATCCACGCCACGCCGATCAGATGGTTCGTGGGATTGTAAACCTGCCGAACGGATCTGGCCGCAGCGTCCGCGTGGCTGTATTCGCGCGCGGTGCCAAGGCCGATGAGGCCAAAGCGGCTGGCGCCGACGTCGTGGGCGCCGAGGATCTGATCGAAAAAGTGCAGGGCAGCAACATCGATTTTGACCGCTGCATAGCCACGCCAGACTTGATGCCCTTGGTCGGCCGCCTCGGCAAAGTTTTGGGCCCACGCGGTATGATGCCCAACCCCAAAGTCGGCACCGTTACAATGGACGTGACCAGCGCGGTGAAGGGCGCCAAGGGCGGCTCGGTCGAGTTTCGCGTGGAGAAGGCCGGTATCGTGCAGGCGGGCGTTGGCAAGGCGTCGTTCCCGGCCGATCATCTTGTGCAGAACATCAAAGCATTCGCCGACGCGGTTCAAAAAGCGCGGCCTGCGGGCGCCAAGGGAACCTTCATCAGCCGCGTCGCGATTTCTTCAACGATGGGGCCGGGGGTGAAGGTCGAGCCCGCCTCATTGTTCGGGCAATAGAACAAGCGGGAGCTTTGTGCTCCCGCTTTAGCGCTACGCCGCAGAGCGGTGGCCCCAGAGTTCCTGCGTTGCAATCTTAGCGCCCTCGGCAAGCGACTTGAGCTTCGCCCACATGATGGTGGGATGGACGCGTTGCGCGAACGGGCTTTGCGCAAAGCCGCAATCGGTGCCGGCCATAACGTTCTCGCGCCCGGCGATGTTGGCGAGCCGCACGATCCGCTGCGCCACCAGCTCAGGATGCTCGACGATGTTGGTCGCGTGGCTAATGACGCCCGGGATCAGTACTTTGCCGGCAGGCAGCTTGACCGAGCGCCAGACCACCCATTCGTGTTCATGGCGCGGATTGGCAGCCTCGAACTGATAGGCGCCGACATTCACCTGCAGCATCAGATCGACGATGTCCTTCATGGGTACGTCGAAGGCGTGCGGCCCGTTCCAGCTGCCCCAGCAGATATGATAGCGCGATCGCTCCGGCGGGATGTCTTTGAGCGCGTGATTGAGAGCGTCGATGCGCAGCTGCGCCCACGCGCGGTATTGGGCGTGCGTCATCGGTGGGACCATTTTTTCGTGCATATAGGGCAGGAACGCGTCGTCGACCTGCACGTAGAGCCCTGCATCGACAACGGCCTTGTATTCCTGATGCAGGCAGTCGGCGAGCGCCCACAACAGGCTCTTCTCGTCCGGATAATATTCGTTCTTGGCGTTCGGCAGCGCGCTGGCCGGCGCCACAACCGGTAGGAACGCGCCGGCGACGTTGGCTTTAGCGACAGCTGCTTTGAGGCTGGCGATGTCGCGCTTGACCTGCGCGTCCGAATAAGTGAGCGCGCCGCTGACCACGAAACGAGAGCCCAGCCGCTTGTTCAATCCCGACACCCGGTCGTATTCCGCGTAGAATTCGGGGAAGGCGACGCGGTCCTGCCCGCCACCCACGGCCGCCATGGGATCTTTGGCCTCTTCCGATGTCAATGGCCGGGTCACGAGGCCGGTGAGGCGGTCATGAATGTAGAAGGCCCAGTTGCGGCCCTTGCTGAACTCGCCGTCGCTGACAATGTCGATGCCCGCGTCGGCCTGCTGGCGCACGACCGTGTCGATCGATTCCTTGAGACACTTCTCGTAGGCGGTGCGGTCGTATGGCTCGCGATCTTCGATCTTGTGCAGGAACTCGACGAGCTGCGGCGGCCGCACCAAGCTGCCGACATGGGTTGTGAGGATGCGGCTGGCTGACAACGCCATTTTTGCTTCCTCCCGTTCCGTTTCTCCACCTTGTCTTATCACCCGCGGGGTCCCGACGCAGCATGTGCGAGCAAGCGCGTGAGCGCGCGCCTTGCAATTGCGTCGACGCCTGCTTGTCTGCGGCCCTGTCCGGCAGCGTCGCGGAATTGACGATGTCAACCGTGCTGAGGTGATAGGCGCTAGTTAAGCGCCGCGTCGATCCTGTCGTAGTATTTTTTCACGAGATCGATATTGCCGGGAAACTGAATGGGCTGCGCTGCCTTCAGCGCTTCGTTCAGCTCCTCCAGCATTTGTTTCTTTTCAGCTGCCGGGATTGTATTATTCGCGGTGACGTCCGCTATCTCCTGTTTGATCGCGGCCGCCGGCTCGGTGAACGCCTTGGTCTTGGGATCGATGCCGGTCATGACCATGGTGATGTTCCCGAGCACCTCGTCGTAGTCGTTGAAATCCCTGAACCCATGCTTCTTGGCGACGGCGTCGAGCTCGGCAAGAACCGCGGGGGGCAGCTCGTCGGGTGGCGGGGCTTGGATTTTGTCGAAAACGGCCGAGACATCCTTTTGCGCAGCAATGATTCCTTGCACCTGTTTCTCGGTCAGTTGGATTTGCCTTACCTCGGGGCGTGCCCCGAGCTGCGCAGAGGCAGCGCCAGAGAAGCAGAAAAGCGACGCGGCCAGGAGGACCGCAATGGTCATACGTTGTTGCATCCGCTAAGCCCCCGGTCGTGGCTGGCCGTCCCAACGGTCGTTCCCTCTAGGGGGCGGCGATGACCAAATTTGGACCCGCGCGCGGCGGCGAAAAAAATGGCGACAATGGCGCGACTGGCGCTTGGCAAATGGGCCAAAACCATCTACATAGCGGTCAGGGCGTGCCGGCCCTGGTGTGTCGGCGCGCTTTTCCGCGCTTCAAGGAAAGCATGCCGGTTTGGACCTTATTCCTTTTGGGCGTCCTGCGGGATTTCTCTGAAAGGAGCAGAGCCGATCGCGAACTTTTCCCTGGCGCGTCCGCGACTTCCGGCGGTTTCCGGAAGTGCGTCCTGTCCGAGACTGCAGGTGTCGTTTCCCGGCTTGATGTCAGTCGCTTGCATAGATGGGGAAGACCGTTTTGGGGCGGAGCGCCCCGCGACCGGTTCGAACCTCGGGTCCCGGGTGCGGCTCATATTGCGCTCGACGGGCAGGACTTGAGTAGCGCCGTCCTGCCTGCGTTGGTGCAGCGTGAGGCGAGGACAGCCGGTCGCAACCGGCGACTCGGGTAAGGGTCGCCAATGGATAAAGAGCTTGCAGTGGACCGAGCGGCTAAGAAGGAACTCGTCACGACGCTCAACGGGGTCGTTAAGGCCACCAATGTGATCGTCGTCGCTCATTATGCCGGACTTAACGTCGCCCAGATGCAGACGCTGCGCAGGCAGATGAAGCAGGCGGGTGCGGCGGTGAAGGTCGCCAAGAATCGCCTCGCCAAGCTCGCTCTGGAAGGAACCGATGCCGCGGTGATTGTTCCTCTGCTCAAGGGCCCCACTCTGATCGCCTATTCCGGCGATCCGGTGGCTGCACCTAAGGTCGCCGCCGACTTCGCCAAGGCCAACGAGAAGTTCGTGATCCTGGGCGGAGTGATGGGCAACACCGCGCTCGATCCCAATGGGGTCAAGGCGCTCGCGGCGTTGCCCTCGCTCGACGAATTGCGGGCCAAAATCATCGGTCTCATTCAGGCGCCTGCCACCAAGCTTGCACAGGTCGTCAATGCGCCGGCGGCCAAGCTCGCCCGCGTGGTCCAGGCCTATGCCGCCAAGGGCGAGACAGCATGACCTCGCGCAAACTCGATCGGTTTGAACTCATAAAGGTGTCCAATGGCTGATTTGCAAAGACTCGTCGACGACCTCTCGAAGCTCACTGTGCTCGAGGCGGCAGACCTTGCGAAATTGCTCGAAGAGAAGTGGGGCGTCTCGGCGGCTGCGGCGGTCGCGGTGGCGGCTGCCCCGGGTGCCGCGGCTGCCGCTCCGGCCGAAGAGAAAACCGAATTCACTGTGGTGCTCACCGCCGCCGGCGAGAAGAAGATCGAGGTGATCAAGGAGGTGCGCGCGCTCACCGGCTTGGGCCTCAAGGAGGCGAAGGACCTGGTCGAGGGCGCGCCCAAGCCGGTCAAGGAGGGCGTGACCAAAGACGAAGCCGAGAAGGTCAAGGCTCAGCTGGAAAAGGCCGGCGCCAAGGTGGAACTCAAGTAAGCGTGATGCCGGGGTGCCCAAACCCCGGAATCATCCATATCTCTGCCGGACGGCGGCGGAGGGTTGGCGCTTCGGCGATCAGCCGAATCGCATAGGAGGATGGCTCTCGACGGTTGTCCTGATGGTCGCGATGGATTGCGGCCTTCCGGAGAGTCGTCCCGGGCCCGACGGTTCGACAACGCGAGAGATGAGATGGCGCAGACGTTTACGGGTCGCAAGCGCGTTCGTAAGTTTTTCGGAAAAATCCAGGAAGTCGCAGAGATGCCGAACCTCATCGAGGTTCAAAAGGCGTCCTACGACCAATTTCTGCTGGTGCGGGAACCGGTGGGCGGGCGGCCTGACGAGGGCCTGCAGGCCGTGTTCAAGTCGGTGTTCCCGATCTCGGATTTTTCCAACACCTCGATGCTCGAATTCGTCAAGTACGAATTCGAGGCTCCGAAATACGACGTCGACGAGTGCCGCCAGCGCGGCATGACCTATGCCGCGCCGCTCAAAGTGACACTGCGACTTATTGTCTTCGATATCGACGAGGAGACAGGCGCCAAGTCGGTGAAGGACATCAAGGAGCAGGATGTCTACATGGGCGACATCCCGCTCATGACCAATAACGGCACCTTTGTCGTCAACGGCACCGAGCGCGTGATCGTTTCGCAGATGCACCGTTCGCCCGGTGTGTTCTTCGATCACGACAAGGGCAAGACCCATTCGTCGGGCAAACTTCTGTTCGCCGCGCGTATCATTCCGTATCGCGGCTCGTGGCTCGACATCGAATTCGATGCCAAGGACATCGTCTACGCGCGTATCGATCGGCGGCGGAAGATCCCGGTGACGTCGTTGCTTTACGCGCTCGGCATGGATGCCGAAGAAATCCTCAACACTTTCTACCGCAAGGTCGCCTACAAGCGGCAAAAGGATGGCTGGCGCGTGCCTTTCGACGCCAACCGCTTCCGCGGCTACAAGGCGATCAACGATCTCGTCGATGCTGATTCCGGTAGGGTCGTGCTCGAGGCCGGCAAGAAGCTCACCGTGCGCCAAGCGCGCCAACTCGGCGAAAAAGGACTCAAGGCGCTGCGTATGACCGACCAGGAGTTGGTTGGTCAGTACATCGCGGAAGATCTGGTCAATCCGAAGACGGGCGAGATCTACGCGGAAGCGGGCGAGGAGATCAGCGAGAAGAATCTCAAGACGCTGAACGAGGCCGGCTACAAGGAATTGCCGTTACTCGACATCGACCACGTCAATGTAGGCGCCTACATCCGCAATACTCTCAGCGTCGACAAGAACATGACCCGTGAGGACGCGCTGTTCGACATCTATCGTGTGATGCGGCCGGGCGAGCCGCCGACGCTCGATACGGCGCAGAATATGTTCCAGTCGCTGTTCTTCGATTCCGAGCGCTATGACCTCTCCGCGGTGGGTCGCGTCAAAATGAACATGCGGTTGGATCTCGATGCGGCCGACACCGTACGTGTCCTGCGCAAGGAAGACATCATCGCGGTGATACGCACTCTGGTCGATCTGCGCGACGGCAAAGGCGAGATCGACGACATCGATCATCTCGGCAACCGCCGGGTGCGCTCGGTCGGCGAATTGATGGAGAACCAATATCGCATCGGGCTCCTGCGCATGGAGCGGGCGATCAAGGAGCGGATGTCCTCGGTCGACATCGATACGGTGATGCCGCAGGACCTCATCAATGCCAAACCGGCGGCAGCCGCGGTGCGTGAGTTCTTCGGCTCCTCCCAGCTCAGCCAGTTCATGGACCAGACCAACCCGCTGTCGGAGATCACGCACAAGCGGCGGTTGTCGGCACTCGGGCCGGGCGGCCTCACGCGCGAGCGCGCCGGCTTCGAAGTGCGCGATGTTCATCCTACCCACTATGGCCGCATCTGCCCCATCGAGACGCCGGAGGGTCCCAACATCGGCTTGATCAACTCGCTCGCCACCTATGCGCGCGTGAACAAGTACGGATTTGTCGAGACGCCGTATCGCAAGGTCAAGGATGGCCGCGTCACCGACGAGGTCGTCTACCTCTCGGCGATGGAGGAAGGACGTTACACGGTCGCGCAAGCGAACGCGCCGGTCGACAATCGTGGGCGCTTCACCGAAGACCTTGTGGTGTGTCGCCACGCCGGCGACGTGCAGATGGTTGCCGCCGACAAGGTCGATTTCATGGACGTGTCGCCGAAGCAGCTGGTCTCGGTGGCGGCGGCGCTCATTCCGTTCCTGGAAAACGACGACGCCAACCGCGCGTTGATGGGCTCTAACATGCAGCGTCAGGCAGTGCCGCTGCTGCGCGCCGAAGCGCCTTTCGTGGGCACCGGGATGGAAGGCGTGGTGGCGCGTGATTCCGGCGCCTCGATCGCAGCGCGGCGCACGGGAATCGTCGATCAGGTCGACGCAACGCGCATCGTGGTGCGCGCGACGGAAGAATCCGATCCGACCAAACCGGGGGTTGATATCTATCGGCTCATGAAATTCCAACGCTCGAACCAGAACACCTGCATCAACCAGCGGCCGCTGGTGAAGATGGGCGACCTGGTAACCAAGGGCGACATCATCGCGGATGGGCCTTCGACCGAGCTCGGCGAGCTCGCGCTCGGCCGCAACGTGTTGGTCGCTTTCATGCCCTGGAATGGCTACAACTTCGAGGACTCGATCCTTCTCTCCGAGCGCATCGTCAAAGACGATGTCTTCTCCTCGATCCATATCGAGGAATTCGAGGTGATGGCGCGCGACACCAAGCTCGGACCGGAGGAGATCACCCGCGATATCCCCAACGTCTCCGAAGAGGCGCTGAAAAACCTGGACGAGGCGGGGATCGTCTACATCGGGGCCGAGGTGCGCGCCGGCGATATCCTCTGCGGCAAGATCACGCCGAAGGGCGAGAGCCCGATGACTCCGGAGGAGAAGCTGCTGCGCGCGATCTTCGGCGAGAAGGCTTCCGATGTGCGCGACACGTCGTTGCGCGTGCCGCCGGGCGTGCAGGGAACTGTGGTCGAGGTTCGCGTTTTTAACCGCCACGGCGTCGAGAAGGACGAGCGTGCGCTCGCCATCGAGCGCGAAGAGATCGAGCGCTTGGCCAAGGACCGTGACGACGAGCAGGCGATTCTCGACCGGAACGTGTACGGCCGCCTGGCCGAGATGCTCGAAGGCCGCCAAGGTATCGCGGGCCCCAAGGGCTTCAAGAAAGATTCCAAGATCACCCGCGCAGTGCTCGAAGAATATCCGCGGTCCCAATGGTGGCAGTTCGCTTCGCCGAACGACAAGCTGATGGCCGAGATCGAGGCGATCCGCAAACAATACGACGAGTCGAAGAAAGGGCTCGAGCAGCGGTTCCTCGACAAGGTCGAAAAGCTGCAGCGCGGAGATGAGCTCCCACCGGGCGTGATGAAGATGGTCAAGGTCTTCGTCGCGGTGAAGCGCAAGATTCAGCCCGGCGACAAGATGGCGGGGCGTCACGGTAACAAAGGCGTGGTGTCCAAGATCGTACCGAGCGAGGACATGCCATTCCTCGAAGACGGTACCCCGGTGGACATCGTGCTCAACCCTCTAGGTGTGCCAAGCCGAATGAATGTCGGGCAAATTCTCGAGACCCATCTAGGATGGGCTTGCGCCGGGCTCGGATCGAGGATCGGTCAGGCGGTGGATGCGTACTATGGCAAACGCGACACGCGCCCGCTGAAGGACACGCTCAAGAAGATTTACGGCGATGATGACACGATCAAGTCGCTGGGCGAGCCGGAGTTGGTTGAGCTTGGAACCAATTTGCGTCACGGGGTGCCGATCGCGACCCCGGTCTTCGACGGCGCCAAGGAGGGCGACATCGAGAAGATGCTCGATCTCGCCGGGCTCGATCATTCCGGCCAGGTGACGCTGTATGATGGACGAACCGGCGAGACTTTCGATCGCGAGGTGACGGTCGGCTACATCTACATGATGAAGCTGCATCACCTCGTCGATGACAAGATCCATGCGCGGTCGATTGGCCCGTATAGTCTTGTTACCCAGCAGCCGTTGGGCGGAAAAGCGCAGTTCGGCGGCCAACGTTTCGGCGAAATGGAGGTGTGGGCACTCGAAGCCTATGGCGCTGCCTACACGCTGCAGGAGATGTTGACCGTCAAATCCGACGACGTCGCCGGTCGAACCAAGGTTTACGAGGCAATTGTCCGCGGCGACGACACGTTCGAAGCCGGTATTCCGGAATCGTTCAACGTGCTGGTCAAAGAGATGCGTTCGCTTGGCCTCAATGTTGATCTGCACAATTCGAAGCAGCAGCGGCTAGGATCTGCCGGCGACATCGCGGAGGCCGCCGAGTAGCCGAGGATAAAGGCGGGACGATGGGCACGACTGGGCGGGAGCCCGTGCGGATATCCGTCGTCTGAAACGGAGAGAACTATGAATCAAGAGATCATGAATCTTTTCAGCCCGCAGGTGCCGGCTCAGGTCTTCGACCAGATCCGCATCTCCATTGCGAGCCCTGAAAAGATTCTGTCCTGGTCGTACGGTGAAATCAAAAAGCCGGAGACTATCAACTACCGCACCTTCAAGCCGGAGCGTGATGGCCTGTTCTGCGCGCGCATCTTCGGCCCGATCAAGGACTATGAATGCTTGTGCGGTAAGTACAAGCGCATGAAGTACAAGGGCATCATCTGTGAGAAGTGCTCGGTCGAGGTCACCCTCTCGCGCGTGCGTCGCGAGCGCATGGGCCACATCGAGCTGGCCGCGCCGGTGGCCCATATCTGGTTTCTCAAGTCGTTGCCCTCGCGCATCGGCCTCCTGCTCGACATGACGCTTAAGTCGCTCGAGCGTATTCTCTATTTCGAGAGTTATGTCGTGCTCGAGCCGGGATTGACCCCGCTGCAGGATCGCCAGCTGCTCAGCGAGGACGAATACCTCAAAGCGCAGGAGCAGTATGGCGCTGACAGCTTCACCGCCGCGATCGGCGCGGAGGCGATCCGCGAGATGCTCAAGGCGCTCGATCTCGATAAGATGCAGGCCGATCTGCGCGCGGAAATCACGAGTTCGGATTCCGACATCAAGAAGAAGAAGGTCGCCAAGCGGCTTAAGATCGTCGAAGCGTTCCAGCAATCTGGCAACAAGCCGGAATGGATGATCCTGACCCAGGTGCCGGTGATCCCGCCGGATTTGCGGCCGCTCGTTCCGCTCGATGGCGGCCGCTTTGCCACCTCCGATCTCAACGATCTCTATCGCCGCGTCATCAATCGTAACAACCGATTGAAGCGGCTGATCGAGCTGCGCGCGCCCGACATTATCATCCGCAACGAAAAGCGCATGCTGCAGGAGGCGGTCGACGCCCTCTTCGACAATGGCCGCCGCGGCCGCGTCATCACCGGCGCGAACAAACGACCGCTGAAATCACTTGCGGACATGCTCAAAGGCAAGCAGGGCCGCTTCCGCCAGAACCTGCTGGGCAAGCGGGTCGATTACTCCGGCCGCTCGGTGATCGTCGTCGGTCCGGAACTCAAGCTGCATCAGTGCGGACTGCCGAAGAAGATGGCGCTCGAGCTGTTCAAGCCGTTCATCTATTCACGGCTTGACGCCAAGGGGCTGTCGACCACGGTGAAGCAGGCAAAAAAGCTCGTGGAAAAGGAAAAGCCGGAGGTCTGGGACATCCTCGATGAGGTCATTCGCGAGCATCCCGTCCTGCTCAACCGAGCGCCGACGCTCCATCGCCTTGGCATCCAAGCGTTCGAGCCGGTGCTGATCGAGGGCAAGGCGATTCAGCTCCACCCGCTGGTCTGCGCGGCTTTCAACGCCGATTTCGACGGCGACCAGATGGCGGTGCATGTGCCGCTCTCGCTCGAGGCGCAACTCGAGGCGCGCGTGCTGATGATGTCGACCAACAATATTCTGCACCCCGCCAACGGCTCGCCCATCATCGTGCCGTCGCAGGACATCGTGCTCGGTCTCTACTATCTCTCGATCATGAGCGAGGGCGATCCGCGCGAGTGGAAGCTTGAGCTCCATTCCGAGGAACAGCTCAAGCGCGATTCCAAGAAGACCAATGTCGTGCGCGGGTTCTACAGGAATGTCAGTGAAGTCGAACACGCGCTGCAGCAAAAGGCGATCGGCCTGCACACCAAGATCAAGTACCGCTGGGAAGGCATCGACGAACAGGGCAATGCTTTCAATCGCTGGTATGAGACGACGCCGGGACGCGTGATGCTCGGCGAGGTGCTGCCGAAGAACACGAAGATTTCCTTCGATCTCGTCAACAAGCTCATGACGAAGCGGGAAATCTCCAGCATGATCGATCAGGTCTACCGCCACTGCGGTCAAAAGGAGACGGTGATCTTCTGCGACCGGATCATGGCGCTCGGGTTTCACCACGCGTTCAAGGCCGGCATTTCCTTCGGCAAGGATGACATGGTTGTCCCGAGCAGCAAGTGGAAGATCATCGAGCAGACGCGCACGCTCGCGAAGGAGTTCGAGCAGCAATATAACGACGGCCTGATTACGCAAGGCGAGAAATACAACAAGGTAGTCGATGCCTGGTCAAAGGCGACCGACCAGATCGCCGAGGAAATGATGCGTCAAATTTCTTCGGTTGAGCGGATCGACGGCGGTGGGCGCGCTGCCCAGGTCAACTCGATCTACATGATGGCGCATTCCGGCGCGCGCGGTTCGCCGCAGCAGATGCGCCAGCTCGCCGGCATGCGTGGCCTGATGGCCAAGCCCTCAGGCGAGATCATCGAAAGCCCGATCATCAGCAACTTCAAGGAAGGGCTCTCGGTGCTCGAGTATTTCAACTCGACGCATGGAGCGCGCAAAGGCCTCGCCGACACCGCACTCAAGACGGCGAACTCGGGTTATCTCACGCGGCGACTGGTGGACGTTGCTCAGGACTGCATCATCACGTCGGAGGACTGCGGTACGGCGTCGGGAATCAAGGTGCGCGCCATCATCGATGCGGGCACCGTGGTGGCGTCGCTCGCAAGCCGTATCCTCGGTCGCACCGCCGCCGAGGACGTGCGCGATCCTTCCTCGCACGAGGTCATCGTCAAGAGCGGCACGCTGCTTGAGGAGCCGCAGGTCGAAGCTATCGTGGCGGCCGGGGTACAGGAGTTGCGCATCCGTTCGGTGCTCACCTGCGAGACCAGCGGTGGGGTGTGTGCCAAATGCTACGGGCGCGATCTTGCTCGGGGCACTCCCGTCAACATGGGTGAGGCGGTGGGTGTCATCGCCGCGCAATCGATCGGCGAACCGGGCACGCAGCTCACCATGCGCACGTTCCACATCGGCGGCGCCGCGCAGATCTCGGAGCAGTCGGTGATCGAGTCGAACTTCGACGGCACGATCAAGATCAAAAACAAGAACGTGGTGAGAAATTCTGACGGGCAGACAGTAGCGATGGCTCGCAACATGGTTATCGCCGTGCTCGATCCCGATGGAACCGAGCGTGCGGTGCATCGGATCCAATACGGCGCCCGCGTGCTGGTCGAGGATGGCGACAAGATCAGGCGCGGCCAGCGGATCGCGGAATGGGATCCGTATACCCGGCCCATCCTCACCGAGGTCGAGGGCACGGTCGGGTTCGAAGATCTTGTCGAGGGCCAATCGATGTCGGAAACGCTCGATGAATCGACAGGCATCGCCAAGCGCGTCGTGACCGATTGGCGCGCCAGCCGCGGGGTGGACCTCCACCCGGCCATCGTCGTGAAGGACAAGCAAAACAAGATCATGAAGCTGCCCCGCGGGGGCGAGGCGCGCTATCAGCTTGCGGTCGACGCCATCATCTCGGTTGATCCGGGAACGCATGTGAAGGCGGGAGACGTGATGGCTCGCATCCCGACCGAGAGCGCCAAGACCCGCGACATCACCGGTGGTTTGCCGCGGGTGGCGGAGTTGTTCGAGGCGCGACGGCCGAAGGAAGCTGCCATCATCGCCGAGATATCGGGCACCATCCGCTTCGGCCGCGACTACAAGAACAAACGCCGCATCATCATCGAGCCAGCGGAGGAAGGGGAAGAGCCGAAGGAGTATCTGATCCCCAAGGGCAAGCACGTCCATCTGCAAGACGGAGACCTCATCGAGAAGGGCGACGCGATCGTCGAAGGCAACCCGGCGCCGCACGACATTCTCGCCATCAAAGGCGTCGAAGAACTCGCCGCCTACCTCGTGAACGAGATCCAGGATGTGTATCGGCTGCAGGGGGTCTCGATCAACGATAAGCACATCGAGGTCATCGTTCGCCAGATGTTGCAGAAGGTCGAGATCGACGATGCGGGAGAGACCGAGTTGATCCAAGGCGAGCAGATCGACAAGATCGAGCTCGACGAAATCAACGCGCGGGTGAACGAGGAGGGCAAGAAGCCGGCCAGCGGGCATCCGGTGCTGCTCGGCATCACCAAGGCATCGCTGCAAACGCGGTCCTTTATCTCTGCCGCATCATTCCAGGAGACGACGCGGGTGCTCACTGAGGCTGCGGTCAACGGAAAGATCGACACGCTCGAGGGCCT
>Ga0126369_10002072_pt1 | contig 14165 bp, 6 predicted proteins | sample PanSoiMetaPlot_1_FD_109646 | JGI IMG/M metagenome (GOLD analysis project Ga0126369, IMG submission 109646) | Tropical forest soil microbial communities from Panama - MetaG Plot_1 | ecosystem: Environmental > Terrestrial > Soil > Tropical forest > Bulk soil | place: Panama | collected 2016-02-17 | reverse complement strand
TCGACTCGGCGAAAACATCTTGCACTGAGACTGCAAAAAGCCTAGCCTGTGCGGAGATGGCCACCGCGCAGACGGAGTTCAACCCCTTCGACCCCGCGGTCGTGGCGGACCCCTATCCTTACTACCGCCTCATGCGGGAGCGCGACCCGGTCCACCGGAACGCGTCGATCCGGACCTGGTTCCTGACCCGCCACGCCGACGTCTGCGAGCTGCTGAGGGACGACCGCTTCTCCTCGGACGGCACGCAGAGCGAGCGCTATGTGGCGCCGCCTCCGGGCCGCGGCCGCCCCGGCCGCTCGATGCTCGTGGTCGACCCGCCCGACCACACGCGTCTGCGCAACCTCGTCAGCAAGGCGTTCACGCCCCGGATGGTCGAGCAGCTGCGGCCCCGGATCGAGGCGATCACGGCCGACCTCGTCGACCGGCTGTCCCGCGAGTCCGAGACGGACCTGATCGGCCAGTTCGCCTACCCCCTGCCGGTGATCGTCATCGCCGAGATGCTCGGCGTGCCGGCGCGGGACCGCGCACAGTTCCAGGAATGGTCCGCGGTAGTCGTCCGCGGCCTGGACCCGTTCCTGGACAGCGCGACCCAGGAGGCGGTGTTCGACGCGCGTGACGCGCTGACGGGCTACCTCCGCGGCGTCATCGCCGACCGGCGCCGCGAGCCGGCCGGCGACCTGATCACGGCCATGATCGCTGCGCGGGAGAAGGGCGACCTCTTCACCGAAGGCGAGCTGGTGGCGATGTGCAACCTGCTGCTGATCGCCGGACACGAGACGACCGTCAACCTGATCGGCGGCGGCACGCTTGCCCTGCTGCGGAACCGCGACCAGTTCGACCGGCTGCGGCGCGAGCCGGGGCTGGCGCCGTCGGCGGTGGAGGAACTGCTGCGCTACAGCCCGCCGGTGCAGTGGACCGGCCGGGTGGCGACGGTGGAGCTGGAGCTCGGCGGACGGCGCATCGCGCCCCACCAGTCGGTCGTAGGCATCCTGGCGGCGGCCAACCGCGACCCCGAGGTCTTCGCCGACCCGGACCGCCTGGACATCGGCCGCGATCCGAACCCGCACGTCGCCTTCGGCCGGGGCATCCACTTCTGCCTCGGCGCGCCCCTCGCGCGGCTGGAGGCGGCGGTGGCCATGCCGATGCTGGTGGCGCGGTTCCCGGACCTGCGGCTGGCCGGCGAGCCGGAGCCCCGGCCGACCTGGAACCTCCGCGGCCTGGCCCGTCTGCCGGTGGCGCTTCGCTGAGATCCGCCGGGGCCTAGTCGGGTTCGCAGCGGCCGCCGAGGTGCTGCGACAGGAAGCGCTCTGTCGTCGCGTAGAAGCGCAGCCGGTTCTCGGGCCTGGCGAAGCCGTGGCCCTCGTCCGGGAAGAGCAGGTACTCGTGGGGGATGCCCTTCTCCCGCAGCGCGGCGACGATCTGCTCCGCCTCGGCCTGCTTGACCCGAGGGTCGTTGGCTCCCTGGACGATCAGCAGCGGGATGCGGATGTCGCCGACTCGCGAGAGCGGCGAGCGCGACCAGAGGAAGTCGGCCTCGGTCTCCGGGTTGCCGACGCGCTGGTGGAACTGCGCCTTCATCGGAGCCCAGTACGGAGGGATGGACTCGATCAGCGTCTTGAGGTTCGAGGGACCGCACGCGTCGACCGCGCAGCGGAACAGGTCGGGCGTGAAGGCGGCGCCGACCAGCGCGGCGTAGCCGCCGTACGAGCCGCCGTAGATTCCCACCCGGGCCGGGTCCACGTATCCCTGCGCGACCAGCCAGCCGACCGCGTCCACCAGGTCGTCGTGCATGCGGCGGCCCCACTCCCGGTCGCCCGCGTTGAGGAATCGCTTCCCGTACCCGGTCGAGCCGCGGAAGTTGACGTTGGCGCAGAGGTAGCCGCGGTTCGCGAGCCACTGCGCCACGGGGTCGAACCCCCATGTGTCACGGCCCCACGGCCCACCGTGCACGTCGAGCACCGCCGGCAGCCGCTCGCGTCCGGCCCCGGGAGGGAAGCTGAGATAGCCGTGGACGGTCAGACCGTCGCGGGAAGTGAAGGAGAACGGCTCCATCGGTGCGAGGGTGCGGCCCTCCAGCTCGGGCCGGTGCGAGAACAGGAACCGCGTGCTCCCGGTCGGGCGATCGTAGGCGTAGTAGGCGATCGGGCCGTCGTCGGCCGTGAACGCGGCCAGCCAGGTGCGGTCGGCGTGGTCGCGGCCCACGAAGCCGAGGTCTCCGTGGTGCGCCGCCCGCAGGCGCTCGACGTCCGCGGCCACCGACGGGTCCAGCAGGACGACGTCCGACCGGTCGCGAACGACCGTGGCGAGCACCGGCTCGCGCGTGTCGGGGTCGCGCACGACGCCGGCGACGTCGTACTGCTCGTCCTCGAGCAGCACGTCCTCGCGACCGTCCAGACGCTTGCGCAGCAGCCGTCGGGTATTCGCGTCCCGCGACGAGAGGACGAGCACCGCGGACCCGTCCCTGACGAACCCCACCAGGTCCGTGCTCAGAGAGTCCTCGTGCCCGACGCTCTCGAGCGTGCGCCACTCGTCGCCGGGGGTGTCGCGGACGAGGATTCGCAGCCCGCCGTCGTCCGTCGGCTGGATGGCGCCGCGGACCCTCAATTGGGAGTCCGCGAGCCAGCTCGCGAAGCCCGGATTCTCGGCCACCAGGGCGAGCTCGCCGCTCGGCAGATCCAGCCGGTACACGTCGTGAAGGGTCGGCGTGCGCCGGTTGAGGCCCACCAGCAGCGTGCTCGGGAACCCCCTGTCCATGGCCACGACGCGCGCCTGGACGTGCTCGAAGGGGGTCAGGTCGCGCGTGCCGCCATCCTGCAGGTCGGTCGCGTAGAGGTGCCAGTCCTCGTCCCCACCCCGGTCCTGGACGTAGAGCAGGTGGCGGTTGTCGTGCGCCCAGGCGAAGAACCGGACCCCGCTCTCCCGATCGTCCGTCACCGGCCGGAAGTCGTCGCCGCCGGCGGTGCCCACCCACACGTTGAGGACGCCGTCGACGGGAGCCAGGTAGGCGAGCCTGGCGCCGTCGGGTGAGATCGCCGGGCTGACCCGCGACGGGTTGCCGAACAGGACGCTGCGAGGGATCAGGTCGGGCTGCACGCCGCTGAGCGTACTGCGCGGGCGCTACACCAGCGAGTCCAGCCAGGCCTGGTGGAGCGAGCCGTAGTGGCCGCCCGAGCTCACCAGGGCCTTCGGCGATCCGTCCTCCACGATGCGGCCGCCGCTCACGACCAGCACCCGGTCGGCGATCTCGACGGTCGACAGGCGGTGCGCGATGATCAGCGCGGTCCGGTCGGCGAGCAGCGTGCGCAGGGCGCGCTGCACGAGCCGCTCGGTCGGCAGGTCGAGCGACGACGTCGCCTCGTCGAGGATCAGCACCCGCGGATCCGCGAGGAACGCGCGCGCGAACGCCACCAGCTGGCGCTGACCCGAGGAGAGCCGCACGCCCCGGCGCCGAACCTCGGTGTCGTACCCGTCCGGCAGCGCCTCGATGAAGTGGTTCGCCCCCACCGCGATGGCCGCCCCCTCGACCTCCGCCCGCGAGGCGGTCGGCCGGCCGAAGGCGATGTTGTCGGCGATGGTCCCGCTGAACAGGAAGCTCTCCTGCGTGACCATCACGACCGCCCGGCGCAGGTCATGCGTCGAGACGTCGCGCAGGTCGGCGCCGTCCAGACGGATCGTGCCGGCGGTCGGGTCGTAGAAGCGGGCGACCAGGCGGGCGATGGTCGACTTGCCGGCGCCCGTCTCGCCGACGAGGGCGATGGTCTGGCCCGCTGGGATGGCGAGGGAGATGTCGTGCAGGACCGGCGTCTCGCGATAGGCGAACGTCACGTGGTCGAACTCGATGGCGCCGGCCTCCCGCAGCGCCACCGGGTGCCGCGGCTCCGGGACCGACGACCGCTCCTCGATCACGCCCGAGAGCTTCTCCATGGCCGCCGCCGCCGCCTGGAACAGCGTGTAGAACTGCGACAGGTCCTGCATCGGCTCGAAGAACTGCCGGACGTACAGGATGAAGGCGGTCAGCACGCCCAGGGTGAGGGAGCCCCGCACCGCGAGCAGGCCGCCGGCGACCAGCACCGCCACCGTCGTCACCCGGCCCAGGAACGAGATGCCGGGCCCGTAGGTCGAAGAGAGCCGCACCGACCACGCGTTGGCGTCGCGATAGCGGCCGTTCACGTCCTCGAAGATCTCCTGGTTGCGCGGCTCCCGGCCGTACGCCTGCACCGCGCGGATGCCGCTCAACGACTCCGTGTAGTGGATGATCACGAGCGCGATCGCCTGGCGCACTGCGCGGTACGCCCGCGTGGAGTTGCGCCGGAACCACTGGGTCAGCACCAGGATCACGGGGAAGGACAGCAGCGCGACCAGCCCGAGCCGGGCGTCCAGCACCAGCAGGATGACGCTGATCGCGACGATCGACAGGGACGAGGTCGCGAGCGAGGTCAGGCCGGTCGCCAGCAGGTCGGTCAGGGTGTCGATGTCGTTCGTGAGCCGCGAGATGATCCGGCCGGACGTGTAGCGCTCGTAGAAGGACAGCGAGAGCTGCTGCACATGCGTGAACACGCGCATCCGCAGGTCGTAGAGGACGTCCTGGCCGATGCCCCCCGTGACCCGGAGGAAGCCCCAGTTGCCCAGCGCGCCGAGGGCCGCGGCCCCGCCGATCAGCAGCACGTACAGCTCGAGCACGCGGAGGTCGCCGCGCGCGATGCCGCGGTCGATCGCCTCGCCCACCAGGAAGGGGATGCTCAGCGAGCCGCCCATCCGCAGCGAGATCAACAGGGCGGCGGCGAGCAGGCGGAGGCGGTGCGGCCGCAGCAGCACCCCGAGCAGGTGGCGCGAGCGCGTCCTCAGCAGGGCGCTGAGATCGGCGGGGAGGTCGTCGACGTCCTCGGTGGCGACCCCGCGCCACGCGTCGCGCTGGCCCGCGGCTGGGAGCTGTGCGGGGGCGGGCGCCGCCATCGCTATGCGACCTCCTCGGCCTGCTCGGCCAGCAGCGAGCGATACCGGTGCGAGCTGTGGAGCAGCTCGGAGTGGGTGCCGATGGCGGCGATCCGCCCGCCCTCCAGCAGCGCCACGCGGTCGGCGAGCGCCAGCGTGGAGGGCCGATGCACGACGACCAGCGCGGTCACGCCGCGGAGCACCGACGACAGCGCCTCCTCGATCTCCCGCTCGGTGTGGACGTCGACGGCCGAGAGCGGGTCGTCGAGGACCAGCACCCGCGGCTCGCCCAGCACCGCCCTGGCCAGCGCCAGGCGCTGCCGCTGGCCGCCCGACAGGGAGTAGCCCTGCTCGCCCACCCGGGTCTCCAGGCCCCAGGGCAGGTCCCAGACGAACTCGGCTCTCGCCACATGCAGCGCACGGCGCAGGTCGGCGTCCGAGGTGATCGGCCGGCCCATGACCAGGTTCTCGTGCACCGAGGCGGAGAACAGGATGGGGTCCTCGAACGCCACGCCGATCTGGGCGCGCAGGGAGCGGAGCGAGAGGTCGCGCACGTCGACGCCGTCGAGCGTCACCCGGCCCTCCGACACGTCGTAGAGGCGCGGCACGAGGGTGGCCAGCGTGGTCTTGCCGCTGCCGGTGGCCCCGACCAGGGCGACGGTCTCGCCCGGCTCCAACTCGAGGTCGAGACCGCGCAGGACCCAGCCACCGCCCTCGGGGTAGTGGAATCCGACGCCCTCCAGAGCGACGCCTCCACGCACCCGGGTGAGCAGCTTCGGCTTCGGCGGGTCGACGATCTCCGGGCGGGAGTCGAATACCTCGCCCAGCCGCATGGATGCGGTGGTCGCCTCCTCGCCCATCGCGAGGATCCACCCGAGCGCGTCGAGCGGCCAGATCAGCATGAACAGGTAGGTCATGAAGGCGACCAGGCCGCCCAGCGTCAGGTCGCCGGCGGTGACCGCGAAGCCGCCCACCAGCAGGACCACGCAGAGGTCCAGGTTGATCAGCAGGTTGAACATCGTCCAGGTCGAGGCACGGACGCGGACGCCGTCGAGGTTGGTGGCCCGCAGCATGGCGGCCTGGCCCTGGAACCGGTCGCGCAGCAGGCCGTTGCGGCCGAATGCCTTGATGATCCGGACGCCGGTCGCCATCTCCTCGACCACCGTCGTCAGGTCGCCCGTCTGGTCCTGGACGCGCCGCGCGATGCGGGCGTAGCGGCGGAAGAACCGGTTGCTGACGACCAGCAGCGGGAGGAGCAGGAGGGCGCTGAGGAGGGCCAGCCGCCAGTCCAGGCGGAGGAGGACGGCCAGCACCAGCACCCACTGGGCGCCGAAGAAGGCCGCGAACACGAGCCCGAAGCCGACGAACCGCCGGACCGTCTGGATGTCGGCCACCGCCCGCGAGAGCAGCTGCCCGGACTGCCAGTTGTCGTGGAACGCGACCTGGAGGTCCTGGAGGTGGGCGTAGAAGTCGTTGCGCAGCTCGGTCTCCATGCGCAGCGACGCAAGGTTGGAGTAGTTGCGGCGCACGAAGTTCGCGGCGGCCTCGACGGCGCCCAGTACGATGAGCGCCAGCCCGAAGGGCACCAGTTCCTGGGGCTGCCGGTGGGTGATCGGCCCGTCGATGACCGACTTGATGAGGAGCGGCATCGTGGTCGCCGCGGCCAGCGACACCGCCGCCGCGACCACCGTCAGCGCGAACAGGCGTGCGTGCGGACGGAGATAGGGCAGGAAGCGGCGCAGGGCAGGCGAAAGCACGGGCAGACCTCCGGGGATGCGGGTGGGCCGACCATTTAGGGTACCTCATCCAGCGATTCGGCGTTTCGGCAGGTTGGCTGCCGGCGTTGACAGCCGCCCACGGTGCCGGCAGACTCGATCCAGCGGCGCTGGCCCGCGCCCAACCTCGACGGCCCGCCCCAGCCGGGCCCCCAGTCCGAGGCAAAGGTTGGCGGACTTCCGGGCCCACGAGCAGGTCGTGCCTGGTTCGGCCGCGGAGGTCGTCGCTGGGGGATGACCCGGGCGGCCGAGGAGGTGACGACCGGTGCCAGAGGACAAGGACTTCAAACGTCTCGTCCGCCGCCGCATGGGGAAGACCGGCGAGTCGTACGCGGCCGCCCGCTCCCGCCTCGGCGCGCGTCCGGGCGGGCCGCCGGCCGCACGGCCCCCGTTCGAGCGCCTCACCGCCAGCGCGAGGCTCGCGCTCGCCTTCGCGCGGGACGAGGCCGAGGCGCGCTGGTCACCCGAGATCGGGACCGACCACCTCCTGCTGGGCCTCGTCGTGGGGGACGACGCCGTGGCGGCGAGGGCGCTTCGGACGGGCGGCGTGGACCGGGCGGCCGTGGCCGGGGCGCTGGGTGGTTCCCGGCCCGAGCCGGCACAGGCTGCGCCGCTGCCGGTGATCGCGTCTGCGTCGCTGCGCCGGGCGCTCGAGGTCGCTTTCCTGGAGGCGCGGGCCATGGGCGATCCATTCGTGGGCACCGAGCACCTGCTGCTCGGCGTGGTCCTCGCGGACGAGTCGGCGGGCGCCCGCATCCTCGATGCGCTCGGCGTCTCCGCGGACCGCGTACGCGGCGAGGTGGAACGGGCGCGCCGCGCAACGGTCTCGGCGCGCCCGCCGGACCGTCCCTGGAGCAAGCCCCGCTCGAACGAGGTCGAGTGGGTGCTCGAGGAGGCGCTGCGGCGCGCGCTGGCCGACGAGCGCGCCGTGGTGGTCGGCCTCGACCACGTCGTCGCCGCGCTGGCGGCCCACCCGTCGGGCGAAGCGCTGCTGGCCGGTCTGCGAACGCCCGCGGCGGACCCGTGAACGGGCGCGGCTGTGCGACGATGACCCTTCCTTGAAGCTCGGCCTGCAGATCCCGACCTTCACCTGGTCCGGCGGTCCCGGCCGCCTCGGTGCCGACCTCGCGGCGATCGCCCGGACCGCGGACGAGACCGGATTCGACTCGATCAGCGTCATGGACCACTTCTTCCAGATCCGCTCGTTCGGGCCGCCCGACCGCGAGATGCTGGAGTCGTACACGGCGCTCGCGTTCCTTGCCGGCGTCACGTCGCGACTCAAGCTCATGACCATGGTCACCGGTGTGACCCACCGTCACCCGGGCGTCCTGGCCAAGACCGTCACGACGCTGGACGTCCTCTCCGGCGGCCGCGCCTGGCTCGGCATCGGCGCCGCGTGGAACCAGCAGGAGCACCGCGGGCTCGGCATCCCGTTCCCGCCGCTCGCGGAGCGCTTCGAGCGCCTCGAGGAGACGGTCCAGATCTGCCTCCGGATGTGGAGCGGGGACCAGGAGCCGTTCGAGGGCCGCCACTACCGCCTGGAGCGGCCGCTCAACTCGCCGCAGAGCGTCAGCCGGCCGCATCCGCCCATCCTCATCGGGGGCGGCGGCGAGCGGAAGACGCTCCGTCTGGTGGCCCGGTACGCGGACGCGTGCAACCTGTTCCCGACCCCGCAGCTGGCGCACAAGCTGGACGTGCTCAAGCGCCACTGCGAGACGGAGGATCGTGACTACGACACGATCGAGAAGACCTGCATCTTCACGTTCGACGTCGGCGACAAGGGCGCCAACCTGGGCAGACTCATCGGCCGGCTCCGCCGGCTGGCCTCGCTCGGCATCGACACCGTGATCGGCTCGGTGCCGGGGGTCGAGACGCTGGAGCCGGTGGAGATCGTCGGGCGCCAGCTGATCCCGGCCGTCGCCGAGTTCGGTTCGCGTTAACAGGCTCCGTTGCCATACTGACGCTGGTGCAAAACAATTGTTCGTGCACGCCATGACCGCCAGGCCCCCCGTCTCGCCCGACTTGCTCGACGGCCCCACCCGGCTGCTGGCCGGGCCCGGCGCCGGCAAGACGCAGGCGCTCGTCGACCTCTACGCCCAGCTCGTGGAGCGCGGGCTGGCCGGCCGCGGGGAGGTCCTGGTGCTCACGTTCTCGACGGCCGCGGCGGGTGAGATCGCCCGGCGCCTCGACGACCGGCTGCGCGACTCCTACGACGAGGCGTGGATCAGCACCTTCCACAGCTTCTGCGCGCGGCTGCTGCGCGACCACCGGCCGGACCCCGGCCGCCTCCTCATGAGCGGCTTCCAGGAGTTCGTGGCGATGCGCGGCACGCTGCAGGAGCTGGACGGCGCCGATCTGGGCACGCTCGGCCGGGTCCTGCGCACGGACGGCTTCGCGCAGGACGCGCTCGCGTTCGTGGCGCTCCTCAAGCAGAACCGGGTCGGACATCAGGAACTGGCGCTGCTGGCGCAGGCGACCGGGACGAGGCGGCTGCAGGCGCTGGCCGGGATCTACGGTGCGTACCAATCCCGGCTCGACGGTGCCGGCCTGCGGGACTTCCGGGACCTGATCGCCGACGCCATCGGGCTGCTGGACGCCCTGCCGGAGGTCCTGCAGCACTACCGCGGGAAGTTTCGGTACGTGCTGGTCGACGAGTTCCAGGACGTCGACCCGGCGCAGTTCCACCTGCTGCGCACGCTCGCGCCCCCCGGCCGGCGGCCGCGGCTGCTGGTGGCCGGCGACCCCGACCAGTCGATCTACGGCTTCCGGGGAACGGTGCCCAGGCTGCTGGCCGAGGAGTTCGGGCGAGTCTACGGCGGCCGGGAGATCGTCCTGGAGGTCAGCCATCGCTGCCCGCCGTCGGTGCTGGAGGCCGGGGACCGGCTCCTTGCCGCGACGCAGCCTGCGCGGCCGGAGGGGCGCTTCGCCAGCGCCCGCACCGAGCCGGACGCCGGCGCGGCCGTCCGCCTCGCCAGGGAGGCGACCGCCGTGGACGAGGCGTTCTTCGTGGCGCGCGAGATTCGCCGGCAGCTGCTGGAGGACCCGGGGTTGCGGCCGGGCGACTTCGCGGTGCTGCTTCGGTCCACCACAGCCCTGTCCGCTCCCTTCGAGGAGGCCATTCGCGCGCTCGACCTCCCCTACGAGGTGCGCGGGGTCGGCGCGCTGGCGCGCAACGAGGTGGTCCGCTTCCTCCTCACCTACCTCCGCGCTGTGCGCGAGCCCGACGAGCCCGAGTCGCTGGAGCGGCTGCTGGCGTCCGGTCTGAGCGGGGTCGGTGCCCGCGCGGCCGGCCGCCTGCGGCGGCACGCGATCGAGGAGGGGCGGGTGTTCGCGAAGGTCGTCCACCGCGTGCTCCACTGGCTGCACGCGGTCGACCCCGGCGACTGGCCCCTCCCGTGGGCAGACCGAATGAGCGAAGCGAGCGAGCCCTTCCCTCCACCCCGAGGGGGGAGAGGGGAGGGGGTGGGGGGGCCGCTGCCGCCCGATCAGAGCAAGGGCCCTTCTGACGAGCGAACAGAGCCGCTGCCGCCCGATCCGGACGAGCCCTCCCCGGACGAGCCAACAGAGCCCGCGCCGCCGGCAGAGCCTCCGCCGCCGCCCGACTTCGCGGCGTACCTCACGCCGGACGAGCTGCGGGCCCTGCACTCCGCCGTGACCGCCTACTACGAGGTCGCCCGCCGGGCCCGACGCCTGCCGGTCCACGCGCTGGCGCACACGGTGCTGCTGGAGGCGGGCGTGATGGAGCGGGTCCTGCACCTGCCGCTCCCCGACGAGGAGCGCACCGAGGCGCTGGACGAGCTCCGCGCGGCCCTGGAGGCTTTCGCCCAGCTGGAGGAGGTCTGGGAGCGCCTCCACGGCGCGGCGCCCCTGCTGGCGGACGTGGCGCCCAGGCTCGACGCGCTGATCTCGCGCGCGGTCGACGATGCGGAGGCCGCAGCCCGCTCTCGCGACGCGGTGCAGGTGATGACGGTGCACCAGGCGAAGGGCCTGCAGTTCGAGGTGGTCTTCGTCAGCGGCTTCGCCCAGGGCCTGTTCCCGCTCGCGGCCCGCCCCCACCCGCTCCTGGAGGAGGCGGACCAGCAGTGGCTGGAGCGCAGCCTTCCGGGCTTCCGGCCGTCCTGGCCCTCCAACCCCCTCGAACACGCGGCCGAGGAGGCGCGCCTGGCGTACGTCGGGATCACCCGCGCACGGCGACACGTCTACGTCACGTACGCCGACGAGTACGACGGCGCGGCCGGCGCGTCGCCCTTCCTGGAGATGCTCCCCGACACCCCCCGGACGGAGCTGACGCGCTCCGAGGCCCGGCTCCAGCCGGGCTCGTTGCTGACCATGGCCGAGGCAGAGACGCTCCTGGCCGGCGTGACGCTGGAGGCAGCGCAGCGCGAGCGATTGTCGTCTCTCGGCGTGGACCTCGGCTTCGTCACCGACCCGGCCGCCGGACGGGCGTTCGAGCCGTACGCTCAGCGGCCCGAGGGGGTGGACCCCGGCCACTTCAGCCCGACGTCGCTGAACGACTACCTCAAGTGCCCCCGCCTCTACTGGTACAACCACCATCCCGGCCTGACGGCGCCGCCCCGCGGCGTGGAGATGGAGCGCGGCAGCTTCCTGCACCGGGTGCTCGAGGACTTCCACCGGCGCGAGTCCGAGTGGCGCCACCTGGCCCCCGAGATGCAGCGCGAGTGGCTGGAGTCCGCGCTGCAGGCGCACCTCGAGGCGTACCTGAACCGGGTCGAGTCGGTGCTCGACCGCCGGGCCGAGGAGCAGGAGGTCCGGCGGATCCTGGAGAACTACGTCCGCTTCGCCACCAGCCTGCAGCCGATCCGGCGCCTGGGCACGCTGATGGTCGAGCGCAAGTTCACGCTGTGGCTGGACGGCGCGGAGGTGCGCGGCAAGATCGACCGGGTCAACGACACGGGCGACGGCACCTGTGAGGTGGTCGACTACAAGACGGGTCGCGGCCGGTCCGCCCAGCACGCGTACGACGACTATTTCGGGCCGGAGCTGGCGGACGTCCAGCTGCTGATGTACTACCTGGCGTGCCGGGAGGGGGTCGACGAGGAGGGCGCGGCGCTGGGCCTTCGGCCGCGCTTCCTCTCACTCTGGTACCCGAAGGACACGGTGTTCGGGAGCATGCGGCAGGTGCTGTTCGCGATCGGCGCGACGGCGCCCGGCGTTCGCGAGTGGATGCAGCGGGCGGTCGGGCCCGACGACCTGGAGCGGGGACGGGCCGCGGCGGTCGAGGCCATTCGCCGGATCCGGGCCGGGGACTTCACGCCCGCGCCGCGGGCCAGCATCGGCACGTGCCTGAGCTGGTTCGGCTGTCCGCACGCGCAGGTCTGTCCCTTCGGAGGGCAGCCGCCGGAATGATCACCTCCATCGGCGAGCAGGACCCGACCGCGGAGCAGCTCGCGGCCATCGAAGCGGGCCCGGAGGGCGCGTACCTGATCGCAGCCGGACCCGGCACCGGCAAGACCTACACGATGGTCCAGCGCTTCCGGTGGCTGGTCGAGCACGAGCGTGTTGCGCCGGAGGCTATCCTCGCGGTCACGTTCACCGACGCCGCGGCCACGGAGCTGCGCGAGCGCCTTTCGCGCGAGCTCGCCAGGCCGCTCGACGAGGCCTGGATCGGCACGTTCCACGGCGTCTGCGCACGCATCCTGCGCGAGGACGCATACCTGGTCGGCATCCCGCGCGAGATCCGCGTGCTGGACGAGGTCGGCCAGCGCCTGCTGGTCGAGCGCCTCCAGGCCCGGCTGCGGAGCGGCGCCGAGCCCGGCCTCGATCGCGACTTCGAGGCGCTCAACCCCGATGAGGTCAACGGACTGATCAAGGACGGCCCGACGTTCGCCCTGAAATTGAAGGGCCGCGGGGTCACCACGTCCCAGTTCCGCGACCGAGCGCTGGAGATCCACCTCCACACGCAGGCCGCCCCGCAGGCGGAGCGGCTGACGCCCCCGGCGCAGGCCGAGCTGGAGGCCATCGAGGTCCTGCACACCATCTACGCCGCCTATGAGTCCCGGCTGCGGGACGCGGGCCGGATGGACTTCGACGACCTGATCCTGGCGGTCATCCAGGCGCTGCGCGACGTACCCGAGTTCCAGGACCGCTGCCGCCAGCGGTTCCGGCACGTCCTGGTGGACGAGTTCCAGGACACGAACCGCATCCAGCTCGACCTGGTCAGGCTGCTGGCCGCGCCGGCGTTCGCCAACGTCACGGTCGTCGGCGACGCCAAGCAGTCGATCTACGGGTGGCGCGACGCGGAGATCGAGAACATCCGCAGCCGCTTTCCCGGCCGGCGCATGCCGCTCACCGTGAACCGGCGCTCGGTGCAGGAGATCCTGGACGCGGCGACCGCGTTCATCCGCCGCGATCTCGACTTCGCCGGCGAGCCGGACCTGGTGGCCGCCCGCGGATCGGGCGGGGAAGCCGTCAGCGTGGTGATGGCCGCCGACGCGCGCCGCGAGGCCAGGCTGGTCGCGGGCGAGATCTGCCGGCTCATCGAGGGCGGGCGCCGGCCCGGCCAGATCGCCGTCCTCGCGCACTCCGTGAAGCTGCTGCCGCGGGAGTTCGAGGAGGAGCTCCGGGCGCACGGCATCCCGTTCGTCACGACCGGCGGCTCCGGCTTCTTCGACCGCGAGGAGGTCAAGGACGTCCTCGCGCTGGTGCGGCTCGTCGCCGACCCGATGGACGACGGCGCCCTGACCCGTGTCCTCCAGGGCCCGATCGTCAGGCTGGGCGACGCGCCCGTGTACGTGCTGGCGCGCCGGCGCATGGGCCGGTACGGCATGCGGCTCCGCGACTGCCTGGACCAGGCACGGTCGGAGGGCTGGCCGGAGCTGGCGCCGGAGGCCGCGGCGCGGGTGGAGCGGATCCTGGCCGTCGCGGACGACCTGGCGACGGCGCGCGACGGCATGACGGTCGCGGACGTGCTCAACCGCCTGCTCGACCGGTCCGGATACCTCCGGCACTGCCAGCTGCGCGCCCGCCGGGAGGGCCCTCGCGCGATCCTGAACCTCCGGAAGGTCTTCCAGCTGGCCAGCCGGTTCGAGCGCGACGCGCCGCTCGCCGGCATCGCGGACTTCGTCGTCCACCTGAACCGGATCATGGAGGCGGTCGTCCCGGTCGGCGAGGCGGAGGTGGAGGCCGCCGACGCCGTGCGGGTGCTCACCGTCCACGGAGCCAAAGGCCTGGAGTTCGACGTGGTGTTCCTGGTCAACCTGCGGCCGCCAAACCCGCGCGACCTGGAGCGGCTGTTCTTCGATCCGGACCGTCTCGGCTTCGTGATGAAGTACTGGCGCGACGGCAAGCATCCGCGTTTCAAGGAGCACGCGCCGGGCGCGCACTCGGTCGAGCTGGCCCGGCAGGAGCGGCGTCGAGCCGTCTATGTGGCGCTCACACGCGCGCGCGACCTGCTCTACGTCAGCGCCAGCCGCGACGAGCGTGAGCCGCGCGAAGTGA